>Ga0209395_1001303_pt1 | contig 35299 bp, 32 predicted proteins | sample GOMGulsemesocosm_3_FD_184635 | JGI IMG/M metagenome (GOLD analysis project Ga0209395, IMG submission 184635) | Methane-oxidizing microbial communities from mesocosms in the Gulf of Mexico - GOM9D Gulf of Mexico (SPAdes) (version 2) | ecosystem: Environmental > Aquatic > Marine > Cold seeps...
GTTGAACGATTATCACAAAATCAACCCAGCGATTGGTTATTACACGAAGCGGAATACCTTATACGTATTGCTACTCGCACTATCTGGTTAGAGCATGATACGAGCGCAGCGATAGGTTTGTTGCAAGATGCTGATATGCGTTTGCAGGAACTAGAAGACCCAGCGTTTCTACCTATTCGTCAGTTAATTCGTGAAGATATTGAACAATTAAAGTTAATGCCGAATATAGACAACGAAGATATCATTTTGACGTTAATGGCAATGAATAAACAACTTAATAATTTACCCGTCAAGTCAGAACTGATACCTGAAAACTTTGTTACACAAGTCGAATTGAATTTGTCAGAAGACATTGCCGATTGGAAAGAGAATATCGCTAAAACATGGCGATACTTTTCAGACAGTTTTATTACTATAAATAAGAGAAGTGGCAAAGAAGAGGCATTATTGCCACCACAATTTCAACAAAACTTGCGTGAAAATCTAAGTCTTAAATTACAATTAGTACAATGGTCAGCGAGTGAACGAAAGCAAAAATTATACAATCAAAATCTAAATGACATACAGCTTTGGATAGAGAAATACTTTGACATGAGCGCGGTAGAAAACAAAAACTTCTTTCAAGGTATTGAGCAACTAAAAAGTGAAACCGTGAGTTACGATTATCCATCAACACTTTCATCTCTCAACGCACTTCGTAAAGCACTCGATAACCAACCTTTAAAGCCTATTATTGATAAATTAAACCAAGAAAATAATACTGTTAAACCTGAAAATATAACACCTGAAGTCAAACTAGAATCCAAGCTAAAAGATGAGCTTACAATTTCCAGTGAGGCCTTATAATGAAACGAATAATATTATGGATTTTCTTAATATTAACCTTTTTTGTCGTTATTGCTGTTAGCCCAGCATTAATTAGCGAAAAGGGGTACATTTTAATCTCTATGGGTGATTCAATTATCGAGCTAACCGTAGTTAGCGCTTGTATTATGCTTACAGTAATATTTGTTGTACTCTTTTTTTCACTCAAGCTTATTCGTGGCAGTTTACGTTTTGGTTTTCGTGGCTGGAATAAAATTGCTTTTGCTAGTCGTCGTCGCGGTTTAAAGAACTTCAATCGTGGTATTGCTGCTTTTATTCTTGAAGACCACCAACAAGCAGAGCACCTGTTAGCAAAGGCAGCAGAGCCATCAAACTTTCCTCGTACGGCTTATTTATTGGCAGCAGCTGCATCTTCAAAGCAATCGTTACGTTCAAATACTAATCATTATTTAGGGCTATTAGCCCAAGAAGACCATACAATAAAAACCGCAGGTTTAGAGTCAATATTAGTCACTATTAAATTATTGATGGTGCAAGAAGATTTTGCACCAGCACGTACCATTATTGATGAACATCATAAGCACATTGGTCATGACGCACGCTTGCTAAGTTTAGAAATTGAATTAAGCTTGCAAGAAAAGCGTTATAGTTATGTTATTGAACAGCTGATTTCAGCACGTAAACAAAAAACGATTTCCGATGAAAAAATAGCCCAATGGGAAGCAATCGCTTTTTATGGTGCTTTCAGTGAAGCAATGCGCCAAGAAAGCAAAGATGCGCTAGCACTACTATGGCAAAAACTATCGAAAAAGCTCAAACAACGTGAAGCAATTTTGTTTGCTTACTGTCAAGTATTAGCCGAGCACAAAATTACTGAGCCGCTGAATAAAATATTGTTGCCTGTGGTAAAAAAAGGCGCTGACGTTAAGTTTTTACAAAGCATTCGCCTGCTTCCTATTTCCGCTGCTGATGAATTAATTAGCGCCGTGCAAAAGCACTTACATCATGATCAACATAATGGAAAATGGTTGAGTTGTTTAGCAAATTTAGCGGCGAAATCTCAGCAACTACCAATGGCTGAAAAAGCCTTTAATAGCTTAGTAAACTTAGATGGTCAGCAATACGACACCACTGACTTAGTGATTTTCTCTCAAGTACTCGAGCAGCAAGGCGACTTCCAGAAAGCTAATCAAGTATTAAATAAAGTAGTGGCTCAAATTGACAGCCTCGCGAATAATGTTCCACAAACAAATAACGGAAACCAAGCATAATGAATTTAACAGTCGACTTTAAAAAACCTGAAATTGCAGGTGCATTTGATTGGCAAATTTGCCAAGAAATTAATGTAAAAAACGACAAAGGCGATATTATTGCAAAAGCCGAAATTGAGCTAATCACCATTAATAAACATCGTGATGCTATGGGTTCTTATACTTTATTGTCTAATGAAGAGACTGACTGGGAGATTCCACTTAATCTTTACTTTAAGGGCCAAAACCTAACAAAAGATTTGTGTGAAGCATTAAATATTACCCCAGATAGCAAAAAAGCTAAAACACATATATTACTTGAAGCCATCAGTGTGCTTCCTGAATATCGTAAACAAGCTGTAGGCCAATACCTACTTAAAGCGATTGTTAAGCATCATGAAAAGGCACAGTCTATTACGGTATTAAGCATGCCTATGCATAGTTTTTTAGATGCCGATGAATGTGAAGATGAAACGATTAAAGCCTATTATCAAGCCGCTGATTTGCAAAATTTAAAAGTATCAGCAGATGATCTGGCTAACTTTTTTTCGCAAAGCGGTTTTATAGAATTTAAAGTCGACGAAAGCTTACTTGAAGAACCATTACCTTATCAAATACTTGTCGCGAGCCCACAAAGTATCTTAAAAGAAACAAATTAAGCTACTTTTTGGTTGTGAGCAAGGTTGAAATTTTAATATTAAAAACATAAAAGAGGTATGTTATGTTTGATATTCATGGTGACTGGAGAATTGAAGTTCATGGAGATGTTATTGTTCAGTGGTTTTCTGGCTGCTGGAACGAAGAAGCCATCATTGCTTATGTTAAAGAATTCCAAGCTAAAGCAAGCCCTTTAAAAGGAAAAAAATGGGCTATTATATCTTCATTTGAAGATTGGGAATTAGGCGTTCCCGAAATAGACCAACATATTGCAGAACATTGTGAATGGTTTAAGACTAATGGCTGTATTAAAGATTGTCATATATACACACCTAATGCCGTCAAAGAAATGCAGCTAGAAAGATTAATACCTCATACGGATGCATTTTATGAACGACAGGTATTTACCAATAACGAAGCTGCAACAACTTGGCTGGCAAGCTGCGGTTTTTATATTGATACTCAAAACATTAATAAGATGACAGAGAAATAGAAAACTTGTGAATGTTGTTCTATTCATCACGCTTAAAATTTCAGTTCATACCAAAGATGAAGATATTACCAGAAAAAACCCTATTTAATAGCTGCTAGATACTGAATCAAACGGCTATTAAATAAGGTTCTTTACCTTGATGTTTGTTGTTACGTTTAAACGATCCTTTCCCTTTTTTAGCTTTAACAACTTGTAGTTTATAAACCTTAGATGTAACTAAAGCCGCAAAAAAGTTGTCTTTAATTTTTCCACGACCTAAGTCGGTTGTCATCGCACTTTCCAATGTTCGAGTCTGATTCTTTTTACTCATCATATTTACTCTTTAATAATAAAAGCCATCGGTATGATGGCTTTTTACGGTCTATTAATTTTACACTATACCAATTTGATTAATTAGGTGATTTACTTTTTCATTTTAACCATTAAAAATGAGTAGATAATGAATCAACTTGGTTTTATATATAAGCAAAGGCGTCAGCAAACATATGTTCCACTAATGCACCATGTGCTAAAAAGTCTGTTCGTACAGCACCAACCATATCAAAACGTCCGGCGAGATAAATATCGTAATCTCTAAGGTTTTTAATATCGTTCATAACAGCTTTATGGACCATGCCGGTTTGACCTTGCCAGTCATCATGTGGTGTTTCGACTACGGCATGAAACTCACCATTTTCTAGACTGTTAATTATTTTAGTCGTTTTTTCTAATTCATAACAAGCGCTTAACTCACGTAATCCCCAGTAAACAACGACTTTACGTGATGATTGTTGTGAAGCTAAAAATTCGTACATCGATTTGATATAAGAAAACCCTGTGCCACCGGCTAAAAGCAATAAAGGTCTTTCACTTTCCGTGCGCAGCTGAGCATCACCTAATGGCATTTCAATTGTTACTGTACCGTGAGCTTTTATGCGCTCTATAACTTGCATTGGATAGCTATCTGCACCAAATGCACCTATTTGCAATTCAATCAATTCAGCACTTGGTGCACTGGCTATTGAAAATGGTCGCTTATCGTCATCACTCATGACAAAATTTAAGTATTGACCCGCTTGAAAATCAACCTGCTTGCTTGGCTTTAATAGCACTTTATAAACAAACTCTGTCAGTGATGTTAGTGATTCTACCTGACATTCAATTTTATTCATTTCTTTAAACCTTTCATTATTCAGACCCTTAATTATATTAAGGTTACTTATTTGTTCTCATCAGATGCAGAAAAAATATTGAGCTCATCCCAAATATTATCAACATCAGTTTTAACTTCGTCAGTCATCACAATAGGTTCACCCCATTCGCGATTTGTTTCACCCGGCCATTTATTGGTTGCATCTAAGCCCATTTTTGAGCCTAAACCCGAAACAGGAGAAGCAAAATCTAAATAGTCTATTGGCGTATTTTCAATTAATACCGTGTCACGGCTTGGATCCATTCGTGTGGTCATTGCCCAAATCACGTCTTTCCAATCACGCGCATTAATATCATCATCACAAACAATAACGAACTTAGTATACATGAACTGGCGTAAAAACGACCAAACCCCCATCATTACTGTTTTTGCATGACCAGCATATTGTTTTTTAATCGTTACAATGGCTAAACGATACGAACAGCCTTCTGGTGGCAAATAAAAATCTTGAATCTCAGGAAATTGTTTTTGTAAAATAGGCACAAAGACTTCGTTTAATGCTACACCTAAAATTGCAGGCTCATCAGGCGGACGCCCGGTATATGTACTGTGATATAAAGGATCTTTACGATGTGTTATATGGGTCACTGTCATCACAGGGAAATTATCTACTTCATTATAATACCCAGTATGATCACCATATGGCCCTTCGGGAGCGACTTCATTTGGATCTAAGTAACCTTCAAGAATAATTTCTGCTGTAGCAGGCACTTCTAAATCGTTGCTAATACATTTTGCTACTTCCGTTTTAGCACCACGTAATAAACCGGCAAAAGCATATTCTGACAACGAGTCAGGTACCGGTGTTACTGCACCTAAAATAGTCGCAGGATCAGCGCCTAAAGCAACAGACACAGGGTAATTTTCACCTGGGTTTGTTTGTTTGAACTCTTGAAAATCTAGTGCACCACCTCGATGTGATAACCAACGCATAATAATTTTATTTTTACTGATTAATTGCTGGCGATAAATACCTAAATTTTGACGTTCTTTATGAGGGCCGCGAGTTACCGTTAACCCCCAAGTGATTAAGGGCGCAATATCGCCTGGCCAACACTTTTGTATAGGCAACTTGGTCAAATCTACGGCATCACCGATAATTACTTCTTGCTGGCACAAAGGTTTTTTAATGACCTTCACTGGCATATTTAATACTTGTTTATAAACAGGTATTTTACTTAACGCGTCACGAAAACCTTTTGGCGGTTCTGGCTCTTTCAACATCGCCAATAATTTACCGACATCACGCAAGGCATGAACATCTTTTTGACCCATAGCGAGAGCTACACGATCAGGTGTACCAAATAGGTTGGTTAAAACCGGCATTCCGTGTGGCACGCCGTTTTTATCGGTTGGGTTTTCAAATAATAATGCAGGACCTTTAGCGCGTAGAGTACGATCGCTGATTTCAGTCATGGTTAAGTCAGTAGAAATAGGTTGAGAAATACGTTTGAGCTGGCCTATTTTTTCTAACTGTTTTATAAAGTCTCTTAAGTCACTATATTTCATAAATGTTAATCACTTATTAGCTTAGTTTTCTAAGCAAAAACGCCAGACGTTATTGCTAACGCTGGCGTTATGTACAGGATGTACGGTATGTCGCAATCACATGGATATGAATAAGCGACCAATAAACTATTTACGTTTCATTGAATCAAAAAATTCGTTATTGGTTTTAGTCATCGCTAATTTATCAATAAGGAACTCAATGGCACCAACTTCATCCATTTCATGAACGATTTTACGCAAAATCCACATTTTCTGTAGTTCAGCTGGTTTAGTGATAAGTTCTTCGCGACGTGTACCACTACGGTTGATATTGATTGCAGGGAAAACACGTTTTTCAGACACTTTACGAGAAAGGTGTAATTCCATGTTACCGGTACCTTTAAATTCTTCGTAAATAACTTCGTCCATTTTTGAACCCGTTTCTACTAAAGCTGTAGCGATAATCGTTAAGCTACCACCGTGTTCGATATTACGTGCAGCACCAAAAAAGCGTTTTGGACGATGTAGCGCATTAGCATCAACACCACCGGTAAGAATTTTACCTGATGATGGAATAACCGTATTATAAGCACGTGCTAAACGTGTGATTGAATCTAATAAAATAACCACATCTTTTTTATGTTCAACTAAACGTTTTGCTTTTTCGATGACCATTTCGGCAACTTGAACATGACGATTGGCTGGTTCATCAAATGTCGAAGCAATAACTTCACCTTTTACCAAGCGTTGCATCTCAGTAACTTCTTCCGGACGTTCATCGATGAGTAAAACCATCAACTCGGCTTCAGGGTGATTATGAGCAATACTTTGCGCAATGTTTTGTAGGAGTAATGTTTTACCGGCTTTAGGCGGCGCAACAATTAAACCACGTTGCCCTTTACCAATTGGTGAAGCTAAATCTAAAACACGTGCAGTAATATCTTCGGTTGAACCATTACCACGTTCCATGATTAAACGTTGGTCGGGATGAATAGGTGTTAGATTTTCAAATAATATTTTATTGCGAACATTTTCTGGCTTGTCAAAATTAACTTCCGCTACTTTCAATAAAGCAAAGTAACGTTCGCCTTTTTTAGGTGGACGAATTTTGCCATGGATAGAATCACCCGTACGCATACTAAAGCGACGAATTTGACTCGGTGAAACATAAATATCATCGGGTCCTGCTAAGTATGAAGAATCAGAAGAACGTAAGAAACCAAAGCCATCTTGTAATATTTCTAAAACACCACCACCAAAAATGTCATTTTCACCTTCTGCATGGGCATTTAATATAGCAAAAATAATGTCTTGTTTACGGTTTCTGCCTAAGTTATCTAGCTTCATAGACGCGGCAAGTGCTACAAGTTCGCTTATAGGTTTTTCTTTAAGTTCGATCAGATTCATAGGGGGGTTCTTAAACTATTTTATGTTGAAGTGATTTGCCTGTTGGCATAATTGACATTGGAGTTTGACTTTTTGAAATGTTCTTCATTAGAAAGCTAAACTTAGCACTAAAATTTAATAAGGTAAAGGATCAAACTTTGATCTGCTGCTTTATCGGTCAAAATTTTATACTAAGATACAAAAAAGGTTCGTATAGACGAACCTTTTTCAACTAGCTTATAAGTTTTTATCAATAAACTCTTTCAATTGAGTTTTAGATAATGCACCGACTTTAGTATCAGCGACTACACCATCTTTAAATAGTAATAACGTAGGAATACCACGGATACCGTATTTAGGCGGAGTAGTTGAATTTTGGTCAATATTTAATTTACCAACAGTTACTTGATCTGCATATTCTTCTGCAATGTCATTTAATAAAGGTGCAATCATTTTACAAGGACCACACCACTCAGCCCAAAAATCAACTAATATAAGGCCTGAGGCGGTAATTACGTCAGTATCGAAACTGTCATCTGTTAACTGAACAATTCTATCGCTCATTTCTATCTCCGGTAAATGGTGGCGTTTTGCCAATTGCTGACGATTATAACTGCATCATAATGAATTACCAACTTTGATCTTATAACTCTTCGCTATTTATGCCATTAAATTATTATTAATGGCTACATTTACTCGATACCGTTTTTTATTAACTATATAACCTGTTAAGCTGTGCGCATGAATAAAACACACTTAACTGAAACTAAGTTCTCTGAACTTAACCTCGACGCGAAAGTTATCGCAGGTCTTGACGCTATGGGCTTTGAGAATTGTACATCAATTCAAGAACAATCTTTGCCCATTCTATTGAAAGGTACTGATATTGCAGGCCAAGCACAAACTGGTGAAGGTAAAACAATTGCCTTTCTAGCTGCAACCTTTCATCACTTATTACAAAAACCAGATCCGAAGCATAATCAACCTCGTGCATTGATCATGGCACCAACGCGTGAATTAGCGGTACAAATTCATCGTGATGCCAAAGAAATGGCAAAAAGTACAGGTTTACGTTTAAGCGTAGTTTATGGCGGAGAAGGTTATGAAAGCCAACGTCTAGAGCTTGAAGCGGGTGTTGATATCCTTATTGGTACTTGTGGTCGTTTACTTGATTACATGAAACAAGGTGTATACAACTTAAGCAATATTGAAGTTGTCGTACTTGATGAAGCAGATCGCATGTTCGATTTAGGTTTTATTAAAGACATCCGTTATATGTTTAACCGTATGCCTGCGGCAACAGAACGTTTGAGTATGTTATTTTCAGCTACTTTATCTTTTCGAGTCAAAGAGCTTGCTTTTGAACACATGAATGAACCTGAAAGTGTTGAAATTGCGCCTGAACAAAAAACTAATACCCGTATCTCTGAAGAACTTTTTTATCCTTCTAACGAAGATAAAATGTCACTCTTACAAACTTTGATTGAAGAAGAATGGCCTGAAAAAGCAATTATTTTTGCAAATACCAAACATGTTTGTGAAAAAGTTTATGCTCATTTAGAAATTGACAAGATTCGTGTCGGTCTATTAACTGGCGATGTGCCACAAAAGAAACGTTTAAAAATTCTAGAGCAATTTAGTGCTGGCCAATTAGACATACTCGTTGCAACCGATGTTGCAGCTCGTGGTTTACATATCCCTAGCGTAAGTCATGTTTTTAATTATGATTTACCTGATGATTGTGAAGATTATGTACATCGCATAGGTCGTACAGGTCGTGCTGGTGCAACTGGACATGCAATTAGTTTTGCTTGTGAAGCTTATGTTTTTAACTTACCTCCTATCGAAACTTATATTGAGCATGCTTTACCGGTAAGTAAATATGATCAAGACGCGTTATTAACAGATTTCCCGACACCAAAACCTCGTCCTCGTCGCCATAAGCCAAATAATGGTGGACAAAATCGCGGTAGAACCGGTGGCAACAACCAACGTCGGTACTAGCATACTATGACGATCACCCATACTGAGATCTCAACACCTCTTTATGCGGTGATCGATTTAGGCTCAAATAGCTTTCACATGTTAATCACCAGACAGCTTGCAAATAGTGTCCAAGTGGTAGACAAAGTAAAACGTAAAGTTCGTTTAGCATCCGGTTTGAATTCACAGAACACCTTAAGTCAAACAGCCATTGCTCGTGGGCTTGAATGCTTAAGTTTTTTTGCTGAACGCCTACAAGATATCCCCCAAGAAAATGTTCGTATCGTGGCAACAGCAACATTACGTCTTGCAACTAATCGTGAAGAATTTCTCTTACAAGCCAATAAAATTTTGGGCAAAAAAATAAGCTTGCTCTCTGGTAAGCAAGAAGCTAAAAATATTTATTTAGGTGTTGCGCATACTAGTTGTGGTGCTAATCAGCGCTTTGTTATTGATATTGGTGGTGCGAGTACAGAGCTTATTTTAGGTGACGGATTTGTTACCTCACAGGTAGAAAGTTTAGATATTGGTTGTGTTACTTTTAATAACGACTATTTTTCTGATGATAAATTAACCCGTAATAACTTCTCACGAGCGATAAACGCTGCTAAGAACGTTATCGCGCCTTTAGTTGAACGTTATAAAAATACTGGTTGGCAAATAGTCTTGAGCGGTTCAGGCACTATGCAGGCTTTAGTTGAAATTCAAACTTTTTCTCATCAAAGTTCAGGAATTGATTTACTCTTTTTACAGAAAATGCAGCAACAGCTAATCGATTGTAAAACAATGGATAAAATTAATATTGATGGCCTTTCAAGTGAACGTTCTCCAGTAATTGCCAGTGGTCTAGCCATTTTAACGGCCCTTTTTGAAAGCTTTTCAATCCATAAAATACAATTATCTAGCGGTGCTTTACGTGAAGGTCTGTTATATGACATGTTACCTGAAATAATTGATTTCCCTATTCGTCAAAGCACAATTAACTCATTAACAGAAAAATTTCATATCGATAGTCTTCACGCTAAGCGGATAAAGAAACTAGCAACAAGTTTATTTCACAACTATAAAGATTCTTGGCCATTATATGATGATAATGGTTTAGCTTTACTGCATGCAGCTTGTGAGTTACATGAAGTGGGTTTGCTCTTAGAGTTTAAACAACACCAACGACATGGTGCTTATATATTACAACATGCCGACTTACCTGGCTTTGATCAAGCAGATCGTCAGTTGCTAGTTGCACTGGTGTTGTTATATAAAGGCGATATTGATTTAACCTTACTTAAAAAACAAACCGCACTCAGTTTCAAAGAAGCGAGCTATTTACTGGTCATTTTACGATTAGCTGTGATTTTATGCCGACGACGTATAGACGATGCTTTACCAGACTATCAAACAGCTATAATTAGGAATATTGATGACGATGATATTATTAATTTATGCTTACCAACAACATGGCTAACCCTGCATCCGTTAATTGCAGATGAACTACTGCAGGAAAATGCCCATTTAGCTCAGTTGAATTTGTCATTGAATATTTATTGTGAAGTTTAATAAACACAGATCGAAAAATTAGCGATTTATTCTTGTTGCCCAAACATTGGTAAAAATTACAATGCTACCGCCAATAACCATCATCCATGTGATCTGCTCACCTAAGAGAAAATACGCTGCAACCGAACCGTATATGGGCTCTAAACTTACCGCTATGCTCGCTGTTTGAGCTTTAACGATTTTCAATGAGTGATTAAATAATGTATGAGCAACGGCAGTAAATAACACACCTAAAATGATGAGTACTGACAACTGCTGGTAAGAAATGGTGATCGGGTATAAATAAATCAAAGGTAGCAAACATATACTCGCACAAGAATTTTGATAAAAAGCGACTTTTTTAGCCGATGTTTTAGCAACAAATTTCCTATTTAAAAGGGTTAATAATGCAAAACTCATTGCAGAGACCATACCCCATACCACCCCTTCAATATCTCCAGTACTTAAATTACCTAAAGGCAAAATAAACATAATACCTACGATTGTCAGAAGCGCTTGTGCTAATGCTTGATAATGAAACTTTTCCTTGAAAAGTAAAGGCTCTAAAAAACTGACAAAAACAGGGAAACTTGCAAAAGTGATCAAACCAATGGCAACGCTAGATACCTGAATGGCGTAAAAAAAACTGCCCCAATGAAAAGCTAAAACCAAGCCGGTAAAAGCAAGTGGCATCAGTAATGAATTTTCGACTTTTAATGACTGCTTTTTTATTAATAAGACAAAGAACGCGATGGCTATTGCTGCAAATGTAGCACGTCCAAAAACAATATGGCTGGCAGGCATATTGAGCCATTTAGCAAAAAGTCCTGATATAGCGAAAAGCAATACTGCACTATGCAGTGAGAATAGCGATTGTTTGTAAATGGGCATTAATGCTCGATTAGGGAAAACGTAGACAACTTATTCTACCAGCTAAACTTCGTCAGCCAATAGAATAAGACGTTTGAAGATATAACTTTTTATTGGGTTACTGTTCTTTCAACCAATAAGCTACAGTTTTGGCAAAGTAAGTTAAAATTCCGTCGGCACCTGCACGCTTGAATGCTAATAATCCTTCCATAACACAAGGTTTTTCAGCTAACCAACCATTTTGAATCGCTGCCATGTGCATCGCATATTCACCACTCACTTGGTAAGCGTATGTCGGTACTTGAAAGGTGTCTTTCACACGACGAACAATGTCTAAATAAGGCATGCCCGGCTTGACCATAACCATATCTGCACCTTCAGCAATGTCTTGAGCAACTTCATGCATTGCTTCATCACTGTTGGCAGGATCCATTTGATATGAATGTTTATTACCACCTTTGATATTACTCGCAGAACCGACTGCATCACGGAATGGACCATAATAGTTTGAGGCATACTTTGCAGAATAAGCCATAATACGAGTATTTACAAAACCACTATTTTCTAATGCTTCACGAATTGCACCAACGCGACCGTCCATCATATCTGAAGGAGCAACAACATCAGCCCCAGCTTGTGCATGAGAAAGCGCTTGTTTAACTAGAATTTCTTTGGTGATGTCATTTAATACATAACCATCATCTTTGCCGCTTTCACCAATAATACCGTCTTGACCATGAGTGGTGAAGGGATCAAGAGCCACATCAGTGATCACACCTAATTCAGGAAATTTAGCTTTTAGAGCACGAACTGTTCGTTGCGCTAAACCTTCTGGATTATAAGCTTCTTCCGCCATTAATGACTTTTTATCGGCAGGTGTAACAGGAAAAATAGCGATGGCAGGGATGCCTAAATCAACTAATTCCTGAGCCTCCTCCAGTAATAAATCAATACTTTTACGTTCAACGCCTGGCATAGAAGCAATAGCTTCGCGCTGATTCTCACCATCAAGTACAAATACCGGATAAATTAAATCGTTAACGGTTAATTGATTTTCTGACATCAAACGGCGGGAAAAGTCATCTCGGCGCATTCGGCGCATTCTACGGGCGGGAAATTGCCCAAAAGCATTATTCATAAAAATATTCCTATAAAATATAATCTAAACAGTAGTGATTAATTGTCACTGACTCTTTCAAAGTCTTGTTGAATTATTTGATTACGGCCATTACCTTTAGCCTTATACAAGGCTTGATCTGCTGCAGCGAATAGATGTTCTGGCTTTACATTTTTTTGTTGCAAATATGTACTGATACCACAACTAATCGTAAGTTTTATGGCAATGTTATTGTAATTTATTTGACAGGCCTCAATACTCTCCCTTAACTCTTCCGCAAGGATTAATGCACCATTACTATCAGTTTCAGGTAAAATTAAACAGAACTCTTCTCCACCGTAGCGACAACTAATATCAGCACTACGGCGCAAACATCTTTTAATACAGGCTGATACAGCTACTAAACATTCGTCGCCCGCTAAATGACCATAGTTATCATTCACTGTTTTGAAATGATCGATATCAATAACAACTAAACTTAAAGGTGTTAAGTTACGACGACTACGACGAAATTCAGCTTGTATCTTTTGATCATAAAAACGGCGATTGTATAAGCCAGTAAGTTCGTCTAAGGTATTTTTTTCTTGTAGCTCTTTATTCGCTTCTTCGAGTTCCTGTAAAGCAATATTTAGCTCTAAAGTGCGCTCTTGCACCTTACTTTCTAACTCATCAGTTTCTTCAGCAGGCTGGTTTTCACTACTGTCTATATCAACTTTATTCGCTTGACTTTCTTGTTTTAAAATTAAAATAAGCATTAATATTGACAATGTAAATGTCAATAAAGCTAACCATGAAAACTGCAAAGCTACGTTTATCAAAGCCATCAAAGCCGATAAAACACCGACAATTTCAAGGTAAGATGTAGCACGACTAAATAGAGAGATCATTGGTGAACACCTAAGTTGAAAACTTTCCGTGCGTTTTTACTACTGGCATTAATAACATCTTGAATATCACACTGATATAATTCAGCAAGCTTTTCTATTACGTAAGGCAAGTAACTTGGCTCATTACGACTGCTTTTAGGTTTAGGCCGAATGGTTCTAGGTGTTAAGTATGGCGCATCAGTTTCAATCATTAGACGATTTAAAGGGATTGAGGGAATAAGCGCTTGCAATGACTTTCCACGACGTTCGTCACACACCCACCCGGTGATACCAATATACATTCCAGCGGATAAACATTGCTCTAATTCATCTCCCGTCCCCGTAAAGCAATGAGAAACCATAGCAGGAACAGATGTTATATAAGGGGATAGTAATTGAAACCACGTAGGAAAAGCATCTCGTTGATGAAGAAAAAGTGGTAATTGTAACTCTACGGCTAAAGCGATTTGTTCAGCAAAAACTTTTTCTTGTTGTTTCGGCGCTGAAAAATTACGATTGAAATCTAAGCCACATTCTCCAATCGCTTTTACCGATTTATTTTCAGCTAATATTCTAATTTCTTCAAGGTAGGTGTCGCTAACATTATCGGCATCATGAGGATGAACACCCGCGGTTGAATAAAGAAAATTCGGATATTGGGTAGATAACAGCACAGCTTTTTGGCTTTCAAAAATGTTCGTTCCAGTAACCAACATAGCACTAATCCCTTTTGATTGAGCACGCATGATGATTTCATCACGGTCTTTATCAAAACGAGCATTGGTTAAATTTACGCCAATATCTATCATTAGCTATCCGGCTTTATAGAGTTAGGATTCTTTTGAATCGTCTTTTTTCTGGTACATGGCGGCAACAAACACACCTAATTCAAACAATAACAACATAGGTATTGCCAGCATGATTTGTGAAATAATGTCAGGTGGTGTTAATAACATACTGATTACAAATGCGCCAACCACAATAAACGGTCTTTTTGCTCGTAAACTATCAGGGTCAGTAAAACCCGTCCAACAGAGTAAAATAATAACTATGGGTATTTCAAAAACAATACCAAAAGCAAAAAATAATTTTAAAACAAAGTCTAAATAACTACTGATATCCGTAGCAATATTTACCCCTTCAGGTGCCACTGAGGTAAAAAAAGCGAATATTATAGGAAAAACCAAGTAATACACAAAGGCAATACCACCATAAAACAACAAAGTACTGCCAAGCATTAACGGAATAACGAGCCGTTTTTCATTTTTATACAGGCCAGGTGCAATAAACGCCCAAATTTGATAAAGAATAAAAGGCATGGCAACAAAAATTGAAATGACCATCGTCAACTTGAAAGGAGCGAAAAATGATGAAGCTACATCGGTAGCAATCATTTGGCCACTTTCTGGTAAGTTTTCTATTAAAGGCTTAGAAACATATTCATAAATGTCATTAGCGAAATAAAATAAACAAAAAAAGACAATCAATACGCCTACCACAACGTTTAATAATCGGCTGCGTAATTCGAGTAAATGATCAAATAAAGTGTAACTGCTTGTTGGAGAAGAACTCATTAATTTTTTATTCTATTTTCTGGTGAAGATGATATGTCAGAAATGACTTCGACTTCATCAGCGGTTTCGGTAACCTTATCTGGTGCTGTTGTTTCAGTTTTTATGTCTTTATCAAGTTGATAAGGACGATTAACCATTTCAGCCGCTTCTTTTAAGGTCTTGATCGATTCAGCAATTTCCGGTGATAGATTTTTCATATCCGCTTGCTCTGCCTTTTTCAAATTAGCATGCAACTCTTGAATACGTAACTCTTCCGTAAGTTCTGTTTTTACATTGTCACTAAATTTACGTACGCCACTTATCCAACCACGTACCGTTCGAATAGCAACAGGTAAACGTTCAGGACCTAAAACGACCAAACCAATGATAGTGATAATTAATAGCTCCAGAAAGCCAATATCAAACATAAATTAGGCCTGGTCTTTTTCTTTAGTTGTTACTTTTTCATCAGCAGCAGTAGATTTATCAACTAAATTCTCTGAAGCGTCTTCTTTTTTGGCTTTTTCATCAGTCATGGCATTTTTAAAACCTTTAACAGCAGAACCTAAATCACCACCTAAATTACGTAACTTTTTTGTTCCGAATAATAAAATCACAATCACTGCAACAATTAATAATTCCCAAATACTGAAACCACCCATAAAAAACCCCTATTAATTATAATAGATTCATTATAAAGTTTTAATATGAAAAATCATCCTTTGATAGACAAAATAATCAGATAGGACAAAATTTGTATAAAAAGCACCTTATTAACCTGAGTTGCTTCTTGTTGTTCAGCATAACATTCACTACTTTTCAAAGTAATGCGGCACAAGATCAAAACATGGATAGTGATACAGAAAAGCAAGTCAAAAAACCAACAAAACAGCCCCAAAAGCATGCTGTACCTTCTCCTGTGTCTGAGCATTGGAGCCAAGAAATACACGACACGATAGCTAATTCGGTTTATCAATCAGCAACTTGGTTCGATAGTTTTTTTACAGACACTGATAGTCAACAAATAGAACCTAAAGCAACAGCAAAAATCCGCTTTGGTTGGATACCCAAAGCACGTGATTGGGCCGAGTTCGATTCTCGATTTCGTCTAAAAGTAAGATTACCGCACTTTAAAGATAGAATGAGTTTAATACTTTCCGATGAAGATGACATGGCAGACAACCAACTTCCGCTCGACGGAACCAGTTCTCGTCCTGAAATAAATGAAGAGAGCTTCGCAGCAGCATTACGTTTTGTCGTCGAAAAAAAGAATGATTCCTTGTTAGATACTCGAATTGGTATTTCTGGTGGAGATATTTTTGCAAAAGTACGCCAGCGCCAATTATACACGTATAAGGAAAAATACGGTTTTAAACTTGAACCTTCAATCTATTATTATCTAGGTGATGGTTTAGGTGCAAAATTGTTTCTTGAGTACAATTACCAATATAATGAAAGTTCTCAATTTAGAATTAATTATAGTATTCGTGGCTCTGAATCATTTAGTGGCATTCGTTGGAAGCACGGTTTCTATAACTTGAAACAAATAGATTCAACAACAGCTTCGGTACTTGGTTTTCAAGTTGAAGGGGAGCGCAATGGGAAAAATGGATTTTTCACTGATAAGTATACGCTGAGTTATCGATATCGATTTAACGCTTTGCAAAAATGGTTGTTTTTTGAAATAGAACCTTTTTTAGAATTTCCCAAAGATGAAGGTTACACCACAACTCCAGGTATAGCACTACGTATAGAAGGTTTTTTCAGTAAAAAATAACGAAACTGCTACTACAAATTAGGCGCTAACTTTAACTATGGCTTCATTTTCATTGATTATTCGAGGCATTTTTGTCGGTCGACTAATATGATAACCTTGACCAAACTCACAACCAACAGTCTGTAGTTTTTTCAACATTTCTTCAGACTCTATACCTTCAGCGACTAGGTGATAACCAAAGTTACTTCCTAATTCATATAAAGCTTTCACCAGTGATAAATTTTTATTATTCGTATTAAGTGTACGAACAAAACTTCTATCAAGCTTGATAAATTCAAAAGGGTAACTGTGTAAGAAATTCAATGACGACGAACCAGCACCATAATCATCTAAGGCTAGTTTGACGCCAAAGTCTTTTAATCGACGCAAGTTTTTCAGTGCTAATTCACCTTGTTGAGCAAAGGCGGATTCATTGAACTCTAGAATTAAACGATGTGGTTCGATTTCAGCATCCTGAATTTGCTTGATCAACTTATTCAGCTGGTTTACCTGGTTTAAATGACGTCCAGATAAATTAATACCAATAAAGGCATTATAATGCTCTTTACTTGCTTGCCAATTTTTCAATTGTTCACTAACTTCTTTAATCACCCAAGTTTCGATATCTAATATCATGCCGGTTTCTTCAGCCATATATAAAAATTCACTTGGCGTTAAAATCCCTTTAATAGGGTGTTTCCAGCGTAATAATGCTTCAAAACCAATAGTATCTGTCAGCGCTAAATTTGAAATTTGTTGATAATGAAGTTCAAATTGGTTTTCTTTAATTGCAACACGTAATTCTTGCTCTAAAGTCATGCTCGCAATGAGTTGCTCACGCATGCTTTCATCGAAAAACACATAACGGCCGCGACCTAAGTTTTTAGCTTGGTACATAGCGGCATCTGCATCACGAAGTATTTCATGAGAATCTTTATAATGGCTACTACATTGTGCAATACCTATACTCGCATTAGAGTAAAGTGTATGACTACCTAAAGTAAAAGGCTTTGCAATGGCACTTATAATACGAGAGGCAACTTCTTCAATATCATCTTGAGACTGCAAAGAGTCAAGTAATATAACAAACTCATCACCACCTAAGCGTGCCAAGATATCATTATCTCGAACACAGTCTTGTAGCCTTAATGCAATTTCAATTAGAAACTCATCACCTGCATGGTGTCCAAGTGTGTCATTGATCATTTTAAAGCGATCTAAATCGATAAATAACACCGTAAAACGCTGGTCAGGATGTCGCTTCAAATGTCTCAGAGCATAACTCAATCTATCGGAAAACATTGCTCTATTAGGCAGTTTAGTTAACGCATCGTGATGTGCTTCATAATAAAGTTGTGCTTCTGCTTTTCTTCTTTCATCTATTTGCATTCTCAAGTTTAAGTTACTTGCCTGTAACTCTTGAGTTCTTTGATTAACTATTTTTTCTAGTTTTTCATTATTCTCTTCAATTAAAACTTGAACACGTTTACGCAAAATAGCGGTAGCTACATGCTCGCTAATAAATCGTATAAGCTTTAAATCATTCTGTTGGTAAGCTTGGGAATCTTGGTAATGTTGAATTGCTAAAACACCAAAGATATTACCATTTTCTATTAATGGTGCAGCCAGCCATGCTTGTGGCATTTTATTCTTTGGGTAATCTAACGTTAAGGTCTCTTTGGTTATTTCACCTTGTTCAGATAAATAAATTACTTTTCCTTCAGAAATCAAGGTTGGAGAAGCTGCTTTTATCGCTATTTCTGTAAGACCAGAACCCAACATTCGAGGGAGAGGTGAACATACTTTTTCATCGTCATAATAGGGGAAGGTGACGATGGACTGGTCATTATTTTCATTATTGTCCAAGAGGGCAATATATAAGTTTTTTGCGGGTAACAGCGTATTTATTTCTGTATGAATGGCACGATAAAAGCAATCAATTTCTTGTGTGTTAGCCGTTATCTCCGAAATAGATAATAACGCTTTATGCATTTTTACCGCTTTTTGACGCTCTGCAATTTCAAGTTGTAATTGTTTATTCGTTTCTGTTAATTTTTGCGTTCGCTGTAAAATACTCTGCTCTAATAATTCACGGCTACGAACACGGTCAATAGCGGTAACTAAGTGTAGAGCAATAAACTCTAGTAACTGACAATCACGTGCATCAAAATAAAGTTTATCATCGTAACTTTGTAATGCCAAAACACCAATAACTTGATGGCCTCGTTTAAGTGGAACACCTAACCAATCTACACATGAAGACCCATAGAGAAAAATATCACCCGATTTAGCAAGTGCCATACGCTCTTTGGCAGAGCAATGCATAGACTCCTCATTTTCAAAAACCATACCTGTTAAACATTTTCGCCAATTAGCAACTTTCAAATGATCAAGTAAACGAATTTCTTCGGGATTATGGCAATGAGCAAGTTCAAGATTTTGTTCTGAATTGATAAGGGTGATATGAAAACTATCAGTAATTAATAACGTTTTAATTACTGTTTTAAGCTCAGCATAAAACGCGGCCATATCGGTAACTGTGCTTGCCAATTCTGACAATTGCAACAAACCCGACTGCATGGTTTTAACCTGACGATACTTTTTAAGTAAGGACTTTAACTTAGGAAGCTGACGTAATGCCAGAATATCTTCCTGTGCCTTTGACTTTAACAAAGCGATTCCATATCTAGTTATTAGTATTATTTTTAAGCTGTTAGTCTACCAAATTAACATCAGTTAGCTAGTATCTTTCTTTGAATTGTTTATCCCTTTACAACATGTGTATGTTTTTCATACAATTTAGGTGAGAAATATCTAGTAAATACTATAATTTAGTCATAGTTTCGCTAGATTAAGCGTAATTAATAATAAAGAGCGATGAGATTGTCATCGCCTTTAATTATGAAATGATTAGAATTTATAAGAAGTACTTAAGAAAAATGTACGGCCCACAACATCATAAATATTTGGGACTGTGCCCATATCATTACCCCCTAAGACTTCTTCTGGTTCAGTATCAAAAATATTTTTAACTCCACCTGTTACTCGCCAATCATTATTCACATGGTAAGCAGCTGAAGCATTATGATAAATCACGTCATCAGTTGAAAAATTTTCATCATAATAATCACCATCCATACCTTTAATATATTGTGCATTATATAATAAGTTCAAATCTTCAGTGACGGCTGCATTTACTGAAAAGTTGGCTTTAACCTTAGAATATCCTCCCATATTACCGTCGATTGTTCCTTCATAAGAAATGCCATTTTCCTTAAATTCAAGTAAATAAGTAGTATCTAAAGTCACAGTGAACATGTCACCTCGGTAACTCATATTCCAATCAATACCTGATGTTTCTTGTGATCCAATATTAGTTAATGACGAGGTTAATGACGATAAATTCCCATTCTGAGCTTGCGTTGGATCAATATTAATGGTGCTACACGCAACCATGTCACCGGCTTCACACTTATCAAGTTCGTTTTGAACATTAACACGGCTGATTGCATCGGTGATCTCAAACGCCCAGTAGTCAACAGTTGTTGATAAGCCTTCACCTATTTCCCATACTGCTCCGAAAGTAAACGATTCACTTTCTTCTGCTTGTAAATCAGTATCACTCGTGTAATTTACTAATAACTGAGAATCTTCTGCATTTCCCCATGGATCGTCTAAATAATCGTAAGAACCTGAGTCACCGCCATATAACTCACTAACACTTGGGGCTCTAAAACCTGTAGCCGCAACAGATCGAATCATAAATTCCTCAGAGAATCGGTATGTAGCTCCTATCTTCCATGTTGTTGCACCGCCAAATGTTGAGTAATCGTCGTAACGTGTAGCAGCCTCTATTGTGAATGCATCTGTTACCGGCATCGAGATTTCTCCATAAATAGACTGAACAGAATAATCCCCTTCAGTGGCAAATTGCTGTGCTGCTGTACTATCTCCCGACTGTGTTAATTCATCAGGGGTATAAAAACCACTCTCATATCGACTTTCAATACCTACAGCATATCCAATATCACTTTCAGTCGCACCACTAAAACCTGCCGCCAAAATAAACTGCTCGTTTCCACCTTCATTTTCTTCAGTGTAGGTAATTCCTTCACCCACCAAGAAGTCATTATCTATGCCTTGGCAATCAGTTATGCTTGCTCCTGAACTACAATCGTTAAACCACAAATCTGGGTTATCATAAATACTTTGCTCCATTGCTGTTGCATTTATTGAATTTTGAACACTATCTTTAGAATCATTTCGACCATATGTTGCGGAAACATCCCACATTGAATCATTTTTTAAATACCCCTTAATACCAATAGAAGCACGGTAAGTATCTGTTTCCTGTTCATAAATTCGAGGACCTGCATCTGTCATTCTTCGACGATATTCCAGTTCATCTAATGGTTGCCCTGGAATGCCAAAGTCAGGATCATTTGGCGCTTGGATACAATCAGCTCCTTCAATCGTGGCATTACCACAGACATCTAACATAATGGAGGCTGGTTGTGGCGCCATTTGTTGATCTGACTCACGATGGGTATACATGAAGTCTATATTTAATTCTGTATCAGAATCGAGTTCAGCATCAAAGCTGGTAAATAGGCTTAATAATTCATTCGGCGTTTGCGCATAACTGTCAGCTGTATAATCATAAGAAGTATCTCTGTCTTTATAGCCACCATTTCCGTCCGGCACCTTTCCACCCAATGATCCCTCTGGAATGAAGGAGGATTGCCCTGGTTCTACAAAATCACGATCAGATTGCATTACTTCTCCACGGTCAGAGTATTGAACACCAACGACTAAATTTCCCCCAACAAACTCTCTGCCATGCAAAATACTGAACCCCTTACTGGTGCCATCACCTTTATCTGTTTGGCTACCATCTGCGGTAATTTCAGTCCCTTCAAAATCTTTTTTAGTGATAATATTTACCACGCCAGCAATGGCATCAGAGCCATAAACGGCAGAAGCTCCATCTTTTAATATTTCAATAGATTTGATCATCGACACTGGAATAGTATTTAAGTCAACAGAAGAGTCTGCCCCAGTTCCTGAGGAAACCATTCTGCGACCGTTTAACAAGACTAAAGTACGTTGTGTCCCCATACCACGTAAGTTAACCGTCGCTGAACCGCCTGAACCATTATTTGAAGTAGAACCTAGGCTCATGCCTGCAGCTGAAGGTTGTGTTGATAAAATTTCTTCGACTGATGTATAACCACTTTGCATTATATATTCTGAAGATATTACGGTGACCGGACTTGAAGTTTCAACATCAGTACGGTTAATACGTGAACCTGTAACTTCAATACGTTCAAAGTTGTTGTCCTCTTCATAAGCAAAAACATGAGTAGTTGTTAATACTGCACTACTTGCAACACCAATCACTAATGCGCGCTTTATCGCACACGTTAATTTATTTACTGAGTTCAAATTTATTTTCCTCTAAGAATGTTTATCTAGTTTTTAATAAAAGACAGTAATTTGTCGATGCCCAGATAATGCTTGAGAAAATATGGAAAGTTCGTTATTTAATGTGGTGCAATTGTTATCAATATTGCCAAATTGAAACTTTTATCGAAAATTGACTGTTTTTCAAACAAAAGTGTTTAATAACATCAAAATTCAGGCATAAAAAAACCGACTTTCGTCGGTTTTTTCTAAAGAATAAGAACTAAGCAGCCATAGAGCCTTTAAGTTTATTAAGGGCATTTTTTTCTAGTTGTCTGACACGTTCTGCTGAAATATGATATTTATTTGCTAGATCTTGCAGCGTAGTTTTATCTTCAGTTAACCAACGTGTTCTTATAATGTCCTGGCTACGTTCATCAAGAATAACTAAAGCATTAGATAAACGTTGATTAGCGTGAGAAGAATAATTTTCATCTTCAACTTGAACAGCAAGGTCTGATTGATGGTCTTCAAGATACAATGCAGGAGAATAACCTCCACCAGCTGAATTATCAACATCGTCAGATGACAATTCAAAAGCTTGGTCCTGATTACTCATTCGAGACTCCATCTCTAAAACATCTTTAGGAGTAACGCCAAGCGCTTCAGCAACATTGTTGATTTCATCATTACTAAACCAACCTAAGCGTTTTTTATTTTTTCGAAGATTAAAAAACAATTTACGTTGAGCTTTTGTCGTTGCAACTTTTACAATGCGCCAATTACGAAGAACAAACTCATGAATTTCGGCTTTGATCCAATGAACAGCAAATGATACTAAACGAACACCAACTTCAGGATTAAACCGCTTAACTGCTTTCATTAAACCTACATTGCCTTCTTGAATCAAGTCAGCTTGAGGTAAACCATAACCAGCGTAACCTTTCGCAACGTGAATAACAAAACGCAAATGCGACATAATAAGCTCTTGTGCAGCTTGTAAATCATTTTCTGAATATAAACGAGTGGCGAGTTCATGCTCACGCTGTGCGGTAAGCATTGGAATGCTATAAGCAGACTGCATGTAAGATTCGATACTGCCGCTACGTGGAACCACTAGCGCCATTGATTGCATCGGTTTACTCATTTTAAAACCCTCTTTTCATATTTCTTAATTTTCTAAGTTCGCGATAATAGCACACATCAACTGTGTAGGCGAGTAACTGACCACACATTACCTTACAACACAAGACGAAACAACTCAGACTATCAAGTTTATCTGTTTATTTTGTGTGTATTTGTTACTATGAATTAACTAAGTAAAGGTTAAATTATTGTATAACAACAACTTAACCTTTACTTAACAAGGATGTAGTCATTACTTTTGAGCTTTCATTGGCTTAAAAAACAAACTTGAGAGGTTATAATTTGTACTCATATGTGGCTCGTCAGCCAATTTTAGATATTGAACAACAAGTTGTAGCTTACGAGTTACTCTTTCGCGATGGTCAAAGTAATAGTTTTCCGGATATTGACCCAAATCAAGCTACATCAAACATACTTACCAATAACCACTTAACATTAGGATTAGAGAAAGTCACGGGCAACTTGCCCGCTTATATTAATTTTCATGCTGATGCCTTAATTTTTCATTTCCCAAGTTTCTTAGATCCTAAAAACGTTGTGTTAGAAGTTTTAGAAGATGTCCCAATAACTGATGAATTACTATTAGCTTGTAAGTCACTTCATGACAAAGGATATAAATTAGCTTTAGATGATTTTGATTTTGATGAAAAATGGGAAGCTTTTTACCCTATCGTTGATATTATTAAAATCGATGTGCTTGAGTTTTCGATTTTAGCAATTAGTAAACTTGTAAGAAAGCTTAACGGATTAAACGTGACACTATTAGCTGAAAAAGTTGAAACTTTACAGCAATTTGAAAAATTAAAAATGTTAGGATTTACCCTTTTTCAAGGCTATTTTTTCGCAAAACCTGAAATGATGAAACAACGAAAAATCTCCACGTCAAAGAAAAATATTTTTGAGCTTATCAGCCAAGCAAGTCAAATTGATTTAGACATCAATAAAATCAGTGAAATTTTTGCTGTAGACCCAGGTTTAACTTATAAGTTATTACGTTTTATCAATAGCCCTACCTACGGTAGCAGCCAGGAAATTACTTCATTAAAACATGCTCTTGCGTATATAGGTCAAGTTGAGTTAAAAAAGTTTATCGCTTTGCTCGCTCTTTCTGATTTAAGTTCAGACAAAAATCCAGAAATTATGCGCCTTTCATTAGCTAGAGCTAAATTTTGTGAACAAATAGCGCTTTGCCGCTTTGAAAATGAAAACCCACCTAAGGCTTTTTTGACAGGGTTATTATCCTTAATTGATGGTATTTTAGATCATGAACTAGAGCAAGTTTTAAGTGTTTTACCTATTCATTCAGGAATAAAGTCAGCATTAAGAAATGATAAAGGGGATCTAGGTAATTATCTGTTATTGGTTAAAAATATCGAAAATGGTTTATGGAAAGAAAGTGAAATTATCGCAAATAGAATCGCATTAGATAGTGAGATTTGTTTTGAAGCCTATAGTAAGTCACTCTCTTGGGCAGATGAAATGTTAATTTGCTAAACTTAACTCTGTATTAAATGAGTTTTATTAATCAGCTGTGGGTTCAATTGAGCGAATATGTTTACGTACGGATATATAACTTCCGGATAGACCAAGTACAACTGCAAACAGTATCAGTGTCATCGCTTCTGAAAAACTTAAGCCGTTAATGACAAAATTACTGTGGTATAAATCAGTTAATTCAGAGAGTGCTCCAGAAAAATAACCCGCTAATAAAGCAACACAAATCCAAGATACAACACCGCCTAAAATTCCATACCACGCGCCCGCATATAAAAAAGGTCTTTGAATAAAACTATCCGTTGCACCGACGAGCTTCATTACTGCAATAGCATCTTTTTGATTTAAAATAGCCAAACGTATTGTATTACCAATAATAAGTACCACTGATAAACACAGCAATGCGCCAATACCAACAACAATATCTTCAATTAATTTTGCAATAGCTTCTAATCGAGTTAGCCATTCAAGATCTAATTTCCCTTGCTGAACCTCTCGTTCTTTTTCTAATTTTAATAATAACTCACTTGCAGCAAGTGTTTGACTAGCCCGTTTTGTTGGCGTAACTAATAACGTTGCTGGAAGGGGGTTTTTATCCAAATACTCTAACGCTTGGCCAAAACCTGATAATGCTTTAAATTCTTTTAACGCTTGTTTTGCTGAAATATAAGTGACTTTAGAAACTTCAGGGTAAAGCTCAATACGATGTATTAAATTTCTCGCAGATTTATCATTAACTGATAGTTTTAAAAACAAACTAATTTCTGAGGCCGTATCCCATTGTTCACTTATTGCTTTAGCATTCTTCACAAATAAGTGCAACGTGGCAGGTAAAGCCAAGCTAATACCTAAAACTAAAACAGTCATTATTGATGTAAATGGTGTACGCCATAGATCGCCTAAACTGCCTACAGCTTGTTGCACATGACGAATGAGACGAGCTGTTACTTTTTCTAAAAAAGTTAATTTTTGAGAAGGGTGACTAAAACCGGAAGGTTCATTCATTACTTTCACCACGAACTTGCAAACCTTCAATTATACCATCAGTAATCATTGAGCCTTGCTTGAGCGTTAGCGTTCTGTATTTCATTCTAGCAATCAGACCAAGATCATGTGTGGCAATGAGTACCGTAACGCCAAAATCATTAAATTCTTCAAACATACGAATGATATCTAAAGAAAGTTTAGGATCTAAATTTCCTGTAGGTTCATCAGCAAGAAGAATTAAGGGTTTATTCACCAATGCTCGTGCAATGCCCACTCGTTGCTGTTCGCCACCTGAAAGCATGTTAGGAAAACAGCGTAACTTATCGATTAAATGTACTTTATCTAAAGCGGCTTCAACACGTTTTTTTATTTCTTTATGATTATAACCTTCAATAACGAGTGGCAAGGCGACATTATCAAAAATAGTGCGATCCATGAGCAAATTATGATTTTGAAAAATCATGCCTATTTTTCGTCTTGCATAAGGAATATCTTTATATTTGATATTCGATATTTCACTGCCATTAATTTGAATTTTTCCGCTTGTAGGCTTTTCCATTAAGCTCATGAGCTTTAATAGAGTACTTTTACCGGCGCCTGAATGACCTGTTAAAAATGCCATTTCACCCGATGCCAATTCAAAACTGACATTCTTAAGTGCTAAAAAACCTCCTGGGTAGGTTTTACTGACATTGTTAAAACGGATCATATAATAGCCACACTCTTACGTTTATTATTATTTTTACATAATTTAGTCGGGTATCAAAAAAAAGTTACACGCTAAAACCTTAAGTCTCTTGGGTAAACAATGCATCAATAAAGTCATCGCCATTAAACGGGCGTAAATCATCTATACCTTCACCTACACCCAAATACCGAATGGGTATTGCATTTTTGTCGGCAATAGCAAAAACAACACCGCCTTTAGCCGTGCCGTCAAGTTTGGTTAAAGTTAACCCTGTTAAACCAACGGCTTCATCGAACAATTTTGTTTGGCTTAATGCGTTTTGTCCAGTGCCTGCATCGAGAGTTAACATCACTTCATGGGGTGCATTATCATCAATTTTTTTCATTACTCGTACCACTTTTCTCAACTCATCCATCAAGTGGCTTTTGTTCTGTAATCGGCCTGCCGTGTCAGCAATGAGTACGTCAACACCGCGTGCTTTAGCTGCACTAATTGCATCAAAGATTACAGAAGCACTGTCTGCGCCAGTATGTTGAGCAATAACAGGAATGTCATTACGTTCACCCCATACTTGTAATTGTTCGACAGCGGCGGCTCTGAATGTGTCACCCGCGGCTAACATTACAGATTTGCCTTCAGCTTGGAATTTTTTAGCTAGTTTACCTATGGTTGTGGTTTTTCCTACACCGTTTACACCAACCATTAAAATAACATAAGGGCCAGAATCATTATTAATCACTAGCGGTTGGCTAGCGGGTTCAATAATTTTCTTTAATTCATCTTTTAACAAGTCATACAAGGCTTCAGCATTTTTAAGCTGCTTTCGAGAAGCACTTTCTGTTAGTGATTTAATAATTTTAGTTGTCGTTTCAATACCAACATCAGCCAGCAATAAATGGGTTTCTAGTTCTTCAAATAACTCGTCATCAATTTTTTTACCGCTGAATAAACCAAATATACCACCACCAATATTTTCGCGTGTTTTAGTCAACCCTTGTTTTAATCGAGAGAAGAAACCCACTTTGACGGCTGGCTCTGGCTCTGGCTCTGGCTCTGGCTCTGGCTCTGGCTCTGGCTCTGGCTCTGGCTCTGGCTCTGGCTCTGGCTCTGGCTCTGGCTCTGGCTCTGGCTCTGCTCTGGCTCTGGCTCTGGCTCTGGCTCTGGCTCTGGCTCTGGCTCTGGCTCTGGCTCTGGCTCTGGCTCTGGCTCTGGCTCTGGCTCTGGCTCTGGCTCTGGCTCTGCAAGTATAGTTTCGACAACAACGTCATCGATTACAACTTTTTCTTCTCGAATTTCATCAACTTTCACATCAGAAACATCTAACATTTCTTCTGATGTTTCAACCGTATCTGTAACTTTTTCAACAGCTTCTTCTTGCTGACGCCCCAAACCTAACCAGGAAAACATACCTTTTTTCTTCGACATAACAATAAATTCTTCTCTGAACCATCATTTTGATGGCAATAGTTCACTAAACAAGGATAAAATCCTCGCTATAGTAGCACCTAAAAACAATACAAAAAACAAAAGCTGAGTAAGATATGAGCAAACAACGTAAACAATCAGCAAAACCAAGTAATAAAGGCAGTATTCGAATTATTGCTGGTTTGCATCGTGGCAGAAAACTCCCCGTATTAATGGCCGAAGGTTTAAGACCCACCACTGATAGAGTGAAAGAGACTGTTTTTAATTGGTTAATGCCATTTATTCAAGACAGTAACTGTTTAGATTGCTTTGCTGGCTCTGGAGGACTTGGCTTTGAAGCCTTATCCAGAGGGGCGAGTCATGTAAGCTTAATTGAGCTAAATAAAGCTGCTGCTCTGCAATTGAAAGAAAATCAACAATTACTGAAAACAGATAACATTACAATTATAAACAGCGATGCTATATCTTTTATTAAGAGTAATACTCAAAAATTTGATGTTGTGTTTCTTGACCCTCCATTTAGAAAAGGTTTTGTAGAGCAAACAACACAGTTATTAAATGAAAATAGCCTGGCAGACAATGCTTTAATTTATATAGAAATGGAAAGTGAACAGAATGACCAAAAACTCCCGTTAAACTGGAAGTTATTGAAAGAAAAAGTTGCGGGACAAGTTATTTATCGTTTGTACCAAAAAACATAAATTGAACTATAGATAAGACACATGTTCGTTCCAAACGTATGTCTTATCTACAAAAATTCAGACTTTATTTCTTCGGTCTTACTTCTTAGGGATAAGTTTTAAATCGTGAAAGTCAAAGCTAAAATCCGTAGCACGAGATACTGCTTTCATCGTGACATAATTAATTGAACCGTCCGGATTCAAATTAAAATTAACGAAAGCATCGGCTTCTAATGTTCTATCGTCCCAACGCACGATAAAGGTATTATGTTGATGGTGCTCTAACCTGCCATGTAATGCTGGAGTATTTCTAAACTGCATACTTAATGCATTATTCGCATAATTTATTGATATATCTCCATACCAATTATCTGTATAGGTTTGTGCGTAAGTTTTTAGAGGGAGCGAATGACGTGAATTTTTATCAACCTTATTGGCAGCTACCGCTAAACGATTTTTTTCAGCCGATTTTCGCTTTTTACTCATATCATGATAGAAATCAACCCAGTCTTTTTCAGGCAGTTCTAAGTATTCATTTAGAATTTGATGGTAAATAGCATTAAAAGCGTATCCTGATTGCTGGTTGGTTAAAATAACCATCGCTAAGTTTTCTTCTGGCACTAAAACAACTTTAGAAACCATTCCTAAAATACCACCACTGTGATGTACTAATTTAACTCCGTGATAATCATTTAAAAACCAACCTAAACCATAGCCAGAAAAATGTGTTTTATTATTTTTTGTCGCAGCAGCAGATACCGGTAATATTGTACGCATTTGCCACATATTATGACTTTGACGCTCACTGAACAGCTTTTTGTTATCACCATATGCACCTTCGTTTAACTGAGCTTTCAGCCACAAAGACATATCGTTCACGCTTGAAGCTACAGATCCCGCTGAAGAAAATTGCTCTAAAAAGTTACCACCTACAACATTTAACTTGCCGTTTAACGGTACATGAGCACGTGCAACATTTTTATTATTGGCTGAAATCAATGAAAATTTCGCTTTAGTTTTGTTCATACCTAATGGCTTAAAAATAGTATCCTTAATATTGTCTTGCCAGCTTTTCCCTGTAACTTTAGCTATGATTTCGCCAGCAATAACGTACATTAAATTGTCATATGCAAACTCACTGCGAAAACTTGAAACTTCAGGTAAGTGCTTTAAGCCTTTAATAATATCTTGATTCGTCAATGTCGTACCCGGCCAAATCATAAGATCGCCAGCACCTAAACCTAATCCACTATTGTGAGATAATAAGTCTAAGATTGTAAATTCACGTGTTACGTAAGCATTCGGCATTTGAAACTCAGGAATAATATCAATGACTTTGGTTTGCCATGTTAATTCCCCTTGATCAACTAAATTTGCTAATAGCGCTGCGGTCATTGCTTTGGTATTTGATGCTATACCGAATAAGGTATCACCATTAACTTTATTCTTCGTACCGTATTGCGTTAAGCCAAAACCTTTACTCATCACAACTTTATTATTTTTAACAATAGCAACAGCTATTCCTGGCACTTGAAAAGCATCCATTGCTTTACTTATCGATTTTTCAATATTTTTATTTTTTTGTTCAAAGGTGCTCGTTGGTGAGGCAAAAGCTAACGAGGCAAATAGATATGCAGTTGTTATCAAAACAACATGGGCTGATTTCATGTTTAATCCTAACTTTTTATTATATTTATTTTCAGATATCCCGCAAGGTAACTGAATAGAGATGATCGGGCTAGTATTTGTCAGAATATTTTTTTAGGACTTTAACTAAGGAGTAAAGAATGTATTACGCCTATTAATTGAGCTTTAAATCAATAGGCAACTTTAAAAGTGTTTTTTAAATAATTAAATGTCTATAGATTAAGTAATTTCAATACCTAGATTAGATAAACCTTCTTCAAGAACCATTGCTTTAATTTTTACACAAGTTTCTTTCGTTTCTGGAGAATCTTTTAATGCATAATAAAGCTCATTTTGAGTATCAAACTCCCATTCCATCAAGGGATGATTTTCAATTTCTTTATCTGTAATTTCACTGTCATCATTTTGCTCTTGTTGATCAGCAATAATCAACTCAACATAATAATTAACACTGTTCTCTGATAATCGGGAAACAATCTCTGCTCCTTGAACATCTTTATCTTGCATAGCTTGTAAAAGTGACATTGTAGCCATAGTGGCATCAATAGCAGGAAACACACCAAAAAAGTCGAACGCTTGAGGATCAGGAATTTGTGGTTCCAGCTTGTTAATTTGAGCATCGTAATTAATTTTGCAGCGATTATTTTTATCAAGCCATTGCCAGATAAGTGCTAACTGATTACGTAACACGGAAAACTCACCAAACTCGGCATGTTCAGCAAACATTTTGTAATTAGGGATCATTCTTTCTAATAATGCCGCAGAAAAAGCAATTTGTTGCCATTGGCTTAAATGAGAAAAAGGAAGTTGAATAGCCACATGTACTCTCAATAGTGGAATTTAAAAAGCTAGTATATACGAGAATGTATCATTCCGTTTATTTAGATATAAAAAAAGAGCCTTACGGCTCTTTTCTGAAACTATTGAGCGATTACGCTTCAGCAGTTTCTTTAGCAAACTGTATTTGTATACCTGTTACTTTCTGATCGTTATCAGCTAAATTACGTAGCTGTGCTAAACGATTAATTTGGCCAATAGAACCTAACATTGAATGAATTGGGATAAAAAGACCTCTTTTGTGAAAGTCTAAAACTTTGTCATCACTCAATTCCTGAAGTTTTTTCTCATCAATACCAAATAAGCCAACAAGTTTTTTGTTCTCACCTGTACTGAAGTTAACGTGAAGCTCTAATTCTTGTAATAAATCATTTGCAACAAGCTCTTCCATGAATTTTTCAGTCATATTTTCATTTTCAAATAAACGACCTAAAGAATTCTGAACATTTTTATAAAACTCAGTATCATTGCCTTCAGCATCAAACAATGCATTTTCTTTATCTTCACCAACATATTGATTGTCAAGATCAATATATGTAGTTAAGGTTTTTTCTTTATCCGGATCTACACCCAAACCAAACGGCATCATTGCGATACCTTGTGGTAAATATGTACCTTCCCAATTTTCATTTTTATAAAATAAGTTTTCGCCCGATTCTAGACCTAGCATTACGATACTACGGTAACGAGTCCCTTCTGGTTGTTTAACCAAAAAGATAGGAAAACTATTTGCTGCTTTTGCATACTCTGTAGCTGAAATAGGAGCAATATGTTGATTTGCGATATGCTCTAAGCCGCGTTTATTAGCAACTTTAATGTTTTGATGTAAATCTTTTCTTACTGGAACGACGTTAGCCATAATAATATACTTCTCTTTAATGCATGCGCTTTTCAATTGTAATTATTAGCGCTTTTATATTGTTATAAATAGTTATGGTGGCGCTTAGGGGTGCTTTCAATGGCCATTGAAATAAATAATACTCTTTTTATTAATTTTATTAATATATTTTTAATAGAAACAATATTTCAGCTATACTTTTGTAAAGAATATCAACTAGCTAATGATTTTTTAGCAGTCAAAGATAAATTAAACATATAATGAAAAACTTACTCATAATCATATTTCTTACAGCATTTATATTTGCAATAACAAATATTGTGCATGCAAAGCCTAAAACTAAAACCACTTATGGCCGTAATGCTGATGGGTTTGCTCAAGTAAGAATCAAAAATAATACAACAGAAAGTCTTGCATGCTACATTGCTATAGATGGTTATAAAGTTAAATTTCGTTTACCTGCGTTACGCCAATCAAAGTGGTACACAGCTACAGACAAAGGGTATGCATACCGAAATTTTAGTACCTGGTGTGGTTTTCTATCTTTACATCCTGAATATTCAAAATATCCTGTTTTCTAAATGTTATTCGTAAATATTTATTTATTTCTAGCCTAATAAACAAAAACGCCACTCAAGTTAGTGGCGTTTACAATCTCGATTTTAATTGATTCAGATCATTCAACCGTCACTGATTTTGCTAAATTTCGAGGCTGATCAACATCAGTACCTTTAATTATTGCTACGTAATACGAAAGTAGCTGCAGTGGTAAGGTATAAACAATTGGTGCGATGATATCATCACAAACGGGGACATTTATAACCTTCATCGTTTCGTCGCTGGAGAAGTTAGCATCACTGTCAGCAAATACATACATCAACCCGCCACGTGCACGTACTTCTTCTACGTTTGATTTAAGTTTCTCAATTAAGTCATTCTTAGGAGCAACAACTATCACAGGCATATCTGCATCGATTAAAGCTAATGGACCATGTTTTAATTCGCCTGCTGCATAGGCTTCAGCATGAATATATGAGATTTCTTTTAACTTTAATGCGCCTTCCATTGCGATTGGATACTGGTCACCGCGTCCAAGAAACAAAGCATGTTGTTTATCTGCAAAGTCTTCTGCTAAACCTTCGATAGAACTTGCAAGTGCCAGTACTTCTTCCAATTTACTAGGTAAAGACATTAATGAATGTGCTATTTCATTCTGAAGTTGCTCTTCCATTCCATGATGTTTACCGATGGCTAAAGTCATCATTAATAGACCAACTAATTGCGTAGTAAATGCTTTAGTTGAAGCAACACCAATTTCTACTCCAGCTTTAGTCATAAAGGCTAAGTCAGATTCGCGTACAAGTGATGAGCCGGCAACATTACAAATAACTAAACTTGCTTTATAACCAATTTCTTTAGCCAAACGTAAAGCAGCAAGTGTATCAGCCGTTTCACCTGATTGAGATATAGTAACGATCATGGCATTTTTCGGCACATGTGATTTACGGTATCTAAATTCACTCGCAATCTCAATATTACATGAAACACCCGCTAAAGATTCTAACCAGTACCGAGCGACCATGCCTGAGTGATAACTTGTTCCACAGGCAATAATTTGAACGTGGTCAATGCCCTTGAATATTTCATCAGCACCTTCACCAAAAGTATTCATATCAAGCACATTACCTGATAAACGACCTTCTAAAGTATTACGGATAGCTGTTGGTTGCTCATAAGTTTCTTTGAGCATGTAATGACGATATTCACCTTTGTCGCCACTCTCTTGGTTGATCTCTTGCTCTTTCGCTTCGCGTTTTACAGAAGTACCATTTACGTCAAATACGTTTACTTCGAAACGAGTAACTTCAGCAACATCACCTTCTTCAAGAAAAGCAAACTTTCGTGTAACTGGTAATAACGCCATCATATCAGAGGCGATAAAGTTTTCACCAACACCATATCCTATAACTAATGGACTGCCAGAACGAGCAACAATTATGCGGCTTTTATCTGTTGTATCAAGAACTACAGTTCCATAAGCACCATCAAGCTGCTTTACTGTTTTTTGTACAGCTTCAAGTAAAGTTTCCGATGTTTTAAGTTCGAAGTGAACTAAGTGTGCAATAACTTCGGTATCTGTTTCTGAAACAAATTCGTAGCCGAAACCTTTTAAACGTTTTCTTAATTCATCATGATTTTCAATAATACCATTATGAACAACGGCGATATTTTCACTTGATATATGTGGGTGAGCGTTTACTTCGCTTGGCGCACCATGAGTGGCCCAACGAGTATGGGCAATACCTGTACCACCAGACAATGGAGTAATAGTGAGTGCGTCTGCTAACTCTTGTACTTTTCCTAGGCGACGTACCCTATTTAATTGGTTATTGTTATCAACAATAGCAACACCCGCTGAGTCATAACCACGATATTCTAACCGTTTTAAACCTTCAACTAAGATATCAACTACATCACGTTGTGCTACTGCACCTACAATCCCGCACATAAGTTTTTCCTTTATTTTGCAATGAGTAAATTAACGTCTTGTTGTAAAAGTTTGGCTTTTAATTCATCAGATAAATCTGCATCCGTGATTAATATATCTATATTTTGCCAAGGTATTTCGACGTTAGGTATTTTACGATTAATTTTTTCTGACTCTACTAAGACTATAACTTCACGAGAAACGTCAGCCATTACTCGGCTAAGCCCTAATAATTCATTAAAAGTTGTTGTGCCACGCTCAATGTCTATGCCATCTGCTCCGATAAAGAGCTGGTCAAAATCATATGACCTTAGAACACTTTCAGCGACTTGACCTTGAAACGACTCTGAATGTGTATCCCAAGTTCCACCGGTCATCAATAATGTTGGTTCATTTTCTAATGCATGTAAATCAGAAGCAATAGCTAAGGAATTAGTCATTACTATCAAACCTTGTTTGCTATTAATTTCTTTTACTAACGCTGAAGTAGTACTACCGCTATCAATAATTATACGGTTATGATCTCGTATTAATGTAGCTGCTTTACTGGCAATTGAAACCTTTCGTTTCGAAACTTTTTCAAATTTATGCTCAATAATATCTCTAGGTAAAGGTATAGCTCCGCCGTAGCGTCTAAGCAATAAACCACTGTTTTCAAGTGCTGCCAGATCTTTTCTGATAGTAACTTCTGATGTAG
>Ga0209395_1001305_pt1 | contig 35283 bp, 30 predicted proteins | sample GOMGulsemesocosm_3_FD_184635 | JGI IMG/M metagenome (GOLD analysis project Ga0209395, IMG submission 184635) | Methane-oxidizing microbial communities from mesocosms in the Gulf of Mexico - GOM9D Gulf of Mexico (SPAdes) (version 2) | ecosystem: Environmental > Aquatic > Marine > Cold seeps...
GTGTTTGTGTTAAGTGTTGACTTTGATTTTTTTTGTTGTTATTTTTCTTCAGCACTTGTGAGGGACTCATGAATTTCAATCAAAAATAAAAGGATATATTTATGAATAATAAGAATAAATCAATATTTACCAAATTATTAATCTGTGCTATTTTAGCATTCGGCACCACTGCTGTTTATGCAGCTAAACAAGTTTGTAAGTCAAAAACATACTGTGTTCCAGGTGGTTGTAGTGTTGTTACAATTTGTTATGACATCCCTGACCTATAGAAGCATTTAACTACTCAAAACTCCACAAGCAATAAAATAAAGCAGAAGTTCTAGGGCATCATAAGTGCAACATTATATTCAAGAAAAAAAAACTTTAACAAATAAACAAAAATACGGGCTACTTTCAGTCATATTATTTATCACCATTTTACTGTGGTGGATTGTTCAATTAAAAATTGAACATTTTCCCGTAGAATTTAATCAATCTTATGCTGTTAATTCACTTAGTGAAACGGTAAAGATAAGTGGCCTTGGTACGATTATTCCGCGGACTAAAAATTTACTTGCTGCAACAGATAGCGGTCAAGTTAGTCAACTATTTGTTCGCGCAGGTCAAACGATACAAAAAGGTGATGTGATCGCAACCATCACCAACTATTCATTAGCACAAGAAGTAGATACCGCTAAATATAATTTAATCAATATTCGTTCAGAAGTAGAGCTAAAGAAAAATGAGTTGTTGATGAAAAAATATCAACTTGAATCAAATTTAGCTAAAGCAAAAACATCAGTAAGAAAGGAACAATTAGAGTTTGAAGCCAATGGTTTGATGGCAAAAAAAGGGATCTTATCAAAAATAAAGTTTAAACAAAGCGAAATGTCTTATGAACAGGTTAAGGTTGATGTCGAGTCTTGGAAACATCAAATAATATTATTTAACAGTATTTATCAATTACAACGTGATGCTTTAGACGCTAAAGTAGCAACGGTGACCGACCAATTGAAATTTCTACAAGACCGTATTGCTGCGTTAACTATTAAGGCCAATGTCACAGGTATTATCAGCGAAGTACTTTGCAACGAAGGTCAGGCGGTAAATCAAGGCCAATTACTATTTGAATTAGTTGATACAACGAAATTGATTGCAAAAGTTCAGATACCTCAATATTCCTCAACTCATATTCAATTAGAGCAATCTGCGACCATTATTACACCTAATGGAGAAATAAGTGGAACAATTGAACATATTGATAAGGTCATCCGGCAAGGGGCTGTAAGTATTTATATAGCTTTTATTGGCATACCGCCACAATGGATAAAAACCGAACAATCAATAGAAGCAGTCATCAATACCGATCAACAAAAAACACGTTTACTTATCAATGCTCCTAATAATTACAACGATTATGAGCATTGGGTTATATATAAAAAAGACTACAGCGGTAAAGCAATAAAAACCAATATAGAATTCGTTGGGCGTTCATCACAGTACTTATTTTTAGGTGAACAAGTTTCACGCGATGACATATTATTCATTTTACCAAAGCATTTGAGTGAGGATATGGAATATGAAATTTCTGAGGAAAGTTAAATGAGCGATATAATAAATAACTCTCCTTCATTAATCGAAATGACTTCTTTAAATTTTCATTATCCCAAAACTAAAACTGACGTTTTACATGACATAAACTTGACTATTAATCAAGGTGACTACATTGCAATTGTAGGTACATCAGGGAGTGGGAAAAGTACGTTACTCTCAATTTTAGGGCTGCTTAACCAACCTACCCAGGGTAATTATTCTATTTTAGGGACTAATACAACTCATTTGACTCAATCGTCGTTATCATTAATTAAGAATCATGAGATAGGGTTCATTTTTCAAAACTTTAATTTATTAACTCAATTAAGTGTCTTTGATAATGTTGCCTTACCTCTTACATATAATCCTCAAGTTAAACGTGTTCAATATCGAAATAAAGTATTAAAGGCACTTCAGCAAGTTGACATGGAAGACTTTATTGATAGATCCCCCGATCAACTTTCAGGGGGGCAGCAACAAAGAGTCGCTATTGCGCGCGCATTAGTTAATGGACCATCGCTTATTTTGGCAGATGAACCAACAGGTAACTTAGACTCTAAAAACAGCTTACAAGTTTTTGATTTATTGGAACGTCTGAATATTCAAGGTAAAACTATTTGCCTTATCACACATGACGATGCATATGCGCAAAAAGCCAAAAGCATTTGGCAAATACTTGATGGCAAACTCTATACTCAAGGAAATCAAAAAACTGAAGGGCAGGATAGCGTTTGATTTTACAGATTAAAGAAAATAAACGATTAATTGGTTTGGCACAATATGACCTATAAATTGTGTGTTGATTTAATATTAAACTGGCTAAAACAAATGACTAATAATCTGTCGTTTATATTAGTCATTCTCTTTTTAGCTTTTCCTATTAGTATCTTAATTAATTTTCAATTAATCGAAACATCGTATCTTGATGCCAATTTTGCAGGGTTATCAAAAGACAGTCCCATCCGTAACTCAGTTTTAGTCGAAGAGGGGAAGTCTCAGCCTTTGCCTTATTACATTTCGCAAGAAATAGAGAATAAATGGCCTGTTAAATCAGTGTATGAGCGAAGTCTATCTCTTGAAGTAAAAAACGAAAGTAGTAAAGAGAGTAAACCGATTAGTTTTATATCCGGTGGTTTTAAAAGTCTAGACATTAAACCGTTACAGGGCTCTTTAGAGTCAATGGAGTTTCCAAAACTAGGCCAAGAACTTGTTACTGCGATTAGTTATATTGAATGGAAAAAACATTTAAAAACAACTAAGAATGTTATTGGTAAAAAAATACAAATTAACAATAAAACAGTGACGATAGTCGCTGTTATGCCAGAAAACTTCATTTCCTTTAGAGAACGGCAAACAACTAGTTTTGTCATGCCATACAAGCAGTTACCAGAATTATTAGATGATATTGATTACTCTATTACGCCTGATACTTATAGCTATTTAATAGGGAATAATCAGGTATTCACCTCTTTGACTCAAGATATTACTCTCTACCTGCAAAACGAGGCTTTACTGTTAGAAGAGAGTGATATTTTGATTAATCGTGCTATAGGGGTTAATAATCAAAAATATTTGACGGTCAGTAAGAGAATATACCTACTCAAAACATTATTTTGGTTGTTGCTGTTATTTTGTTTTATTGCTTTTAACAATTTTTATAGCGGTGAATGTGCTGCTAAGCAACAAGAATACAAAATAAGAGCGTTTTGTGGGGCGAGTAAAGTAAATCTACTCGTTCAACGCTTTTTGGATATGTTTTTAACCGTATTGCTAATTATAGTTTTTTGTCTATTTTGTTTGCCACTGGGTCATTATTTTGTTCAATTATTTTTGCCACAAGTGAGTATGGAAGAAGTGAGTTGGAACTTCAGTCAATTATTAAATATTATTTTTTATTTATTTTTGTGTGTGCTTTTTTTCATGAGTATCGTATTTTTGATTCAAGAGAAGTTAATAAAAACAACTTTTGGTCGAGGGCAAAGTGCTAGTTTTAGTCAAAAAGTACAAAGCTACACCTTACTTGCATTGTTACTATCCTTAACGACTATTGCATTGTATAGCAGTTTATTATTGTTAGAAAACCAACGGTCCATCTTTAAAACCCACTTAGGCTTTGTCGATAAAAATCGTTTTGTGGTTACTTTTGATTTCCCTGAAATTAGGTCAGAAGTATTACAAGAAAATGATACAGCGCAATTATTATTGCAGCAATTAGTGTCGAATCCAGAAATAAAACAAGCAGCTATTACATCTATGCCACCATTATCGGAAAAAACAAGTTACAGCCAGTGGTTCAGTACCACAGGTGAAACTATAGGTACTGGCGCACACGGTAATACCACCGAAGACAGCATATCAGCTGATTATTTCACTACATTAGGCACAAAAATATTATTGGGCAACAGTGTTGATAGCTTAAAACCAATGAACATTGTGGTAAATCAGGCCTTATGGGATAAGTATCTGACTGATAAAACTTTAGCTGATGCGCAACTATTGAATGTAAATATCAGTAATGGTAAAAAAACAGCCTATCGTGTTGTAGGTGTTATTGAAAATATTTACATTTCAGGTCCTGATACTCAGATAGAACCGACTATTTATAGTCCTGTATTCGCGTTGACTGGCTTTGAAGGGTTAGTGATAGAGTCACATATTTCTGCATCAAAATTGACAACCATAGTCGCTAAAATAATCAAAACGTTAGACGTTAGTTTTAATGGGATTCATATCGTTTCCTTGTCTGATTTAATTGAAAAAGAGCACCAGCCTAGGTTAGCTATTCTAAAGGTGACATTAACCGCAACGGTTCTCATGTTCATAGCGGCAGTGGTTTTTTGTTTTAGCACTATAAAGCAATTGACCGATAAAAACGCCAGAGAGTTAGCACTTCGTTATTGTGAAGGCGCAAAGCTTGGCTCTCTCATTGGGCGAGAATATCTGTTTTTCATCATAGTATTTATTCCAATAATTACGGGTAGTTTGACTTTATTTACGCTTCAAAGTGATTTATTACAAAAATTCTTGGTGGGGACTTCATTAGTTAATTTAACAGCAATAACTTTAATAGGTGCTTGTGTACTTTTATTAGTTGCAATCTCATTAGGTTATCATATAAAACAAAAGTTAAGATTTGCTTGGCTCTCGCTCTCTTAATACCTAAATTTAAGGATAAACATGAAAAAATTAATAATACTTCTATACCTTTCTATTTCTTTTAACAGCTTGTCGTTATTAGCAAAAAATTTCGAATATTCGGTGCAAACTGAAAGCAATATTCCTAAATATGGTCCGCAACTCTTTTTGTTTAATAAACAAGGAGAGTTGACTTATCAAAGTGAATCTTTAGATCTGGGACTAAGGAATGAATTCAGAAAAAAGCCTATTCACAAGCGTAGTACTCAAATAACCCAAGATTTGCTTGGTTTAATAGACTTCCAACCAACGTTTGAAGATAACAACTTTACATTGTTTTTTATTACGATTAGTCCCGAAATTGGCCCATGTCCACCATGTGACAAACAAGAGAGAATTATAAATATGCTAAAGAAAAAGTTCAAAGATCAAAAAGTTGAATTTCATAAAATAACAATTGTAGATTAGGTGTGAAAAGGAAATCAGATAATGTTGAAGAATATATCGTTTTATGGAGGATTCCTACTCTTGGTAATTATTGCCAATCATTTGTATTGGGGAGAGCAGTCAATAGAAAGTGTAGACTATAATTCAATAGAATTAAGTGAAGGCATATTAGGGAATTATAGTGTATTCGGAGTCACTGATGAATCTCCAATAGTTATATATACAGTCGGCTGGTGTGAAGCTTGTATTGAGTTAAAACATTACTTTAATAGTAATAATGTTGAATATCTTGATTATGATATCGAGAAAGATGAACATGCTAGAAAAACATTTGATAACCTGAAAAATAAAGCGCTACCAGTAATAATTATCGATAATATGTTTTTTCAAGGTTTTAACAAGGTTGCGATTGAAAAGAAACTTAATCTTTTAGATATTCGCACATGACCCGAAAGCTTATCTGATACAAGTCCATCTATTAAAATTAATATCTTATATTTGGTTTTTAGAGTACCTAAAAAAAAACAACCTTGGATGTATTCTATGGAAAGTTTAAGACATTATGGATGAGAGATGTTTGAATCGATATAAGTAAATATTACCATTAAAAACAGTTTGTTAAATTACTTGCTTGAGTTGACTTAAAGTGTGGGTTTTGTGAAACCATTTAGAGGTATTTAGAAAATATTATTTTTTGTCCGCTTTGTCGGATCACTGTCGTTAGATAAGCCAAGGTCAAAGTCCGCTACCGTATTAGAGAAGACCCTTTTGATGTTGATTTAGAGCATTAGAAAATGTCTTCAAAGTGGCATTGTCGCTCATAATGTTGACCTCATTGGCAAAATCAAATACTTTTCATAGCCAAACAAGTTAAATGAACGAAGTTGTATTCCTTTTAACCTTATTTAATCGTTTGCGTGTAAAACTCAGAAAAATATTTACCGCCTTTTATTTCAAGGATCAAGCGTAATTTGTAGCTGTCGCCTTTATTGGCAACCAAACGGCCGAGTGGCGTTTCACGTTTCCAGTAATAAGGACTATCTTTCATACCTAAAGGGAACGGGGTTACTTGGCTGTCTTTATCAACAAGGAATAAAGTCGCAGTATCGATTGGGAATGTTGAATTAACGGTGGTTATACCATTATCATCCATTACATTTATTTCGAAATCGCCGGATTTCAATATACACTTTTGGTGAGTAACGTCACAATGTCCGAAGGGAACTAATTCAAAAGCACGTGCTTGACTGGCATTATTTTCTTCCCATAAGTCAGCCAATGCAAAGCCTAAAATAGTAAGAATAGGGGCAACTATAATGGCTGTTTTAGTATGTTTGTTCATAAAGTCTCCGTTAATTCATCATGCTGAATTTGTCTACATGGATGTAGGTACTTACGTTTAGTCAGGAACAATAAACCTGTATTGTCAGTTACAAAATACATTCAAAATGACGCCTACCTAATGCAGCAGGATTAATTATTATATCGTATTAAAAAAATATAAAGCCCTATTTATACAAGTTAAATAGGGCTTTAGTTTGGTTAATCAATAAGTAGTTACATTACTACCTAATGATCATGTGCTGCTGATACGCCACCATGTGGAGTACGCATATTATCAACCAACTGCTGAATATGTGCGGGCGCTGGACCTGTTACTTTCAATACGATGAATGCTACTGAGAAGTTAACTATCGCACCAACTGCACCAAAGGCATTAGGAGAAATACCGAAGAACCAGTTAGGGCCCATATCACCTAGGAAAGAAGTGCCCGGGATAAACATAAAACCTTTGTGCTGGAATACATATAACATGGTTATACCGATACCTGAACACATACCCCATACGGCTGCTGTACCACTCATTTTCTTAGCAAATATACCCATCATTAATGCTGGGAATATTGACGATGCAGCTAAACCAAAGGCTAGCGCCACCGTCCCTGCGGCAAAGCCAGGCGGATTTAAACCAAGCCAGCCAGCGACAAGAACCGATACCGTCATAACAATACGGCCTGCTAGCAACTCATTCTTCTCAGATAGGTCAGGCGTTAATATACCCTTCATTAAATCATGAGAAATCGAGGATGATATGGCTAATAATAAACCGGCTGCGGTCGATAGTGCAGCAGCTAAACCACCAGCGGCTACTAACGCGATAACCCAGTTTGGTAAGTTAGCAATTGCAGGGTTAGCCAGAACCATAATGTCACGGTCAACCTTCACCATTTCATTAGTGTCTTTATCTGCAGTGTATTGCACTTTACCATCGCCATTTTTGTCTTCGTATTTTAATAGACCGGTTTTTTCCCAATCTTTAAACCATTGTGGGCGCTCAGCATAATCAAGATTCTGACCTGCTGCAGGCTCAATAGTGTTCATTAGGTTTAAACGTGCCATTGCGCCAACTGCCGGAGCAACGGTGTATAACAAAGCGATGAAAACTAGCGCATAACCTGCTGACTGACGTGCTGCTTTTACTGAAGGAACAGTGAAGAAGCGCATAATAACGTGTGGTAAACCCGCAGTACCAATCATCAGAGACAAGGTATAAGCGAACATGTTCACTGAGCCGCCCATGTTGTCTGTGGTGTACTCTTTAAAGCCTAAATCAGTTACTACCATGTCTAACTTATCAAGTAAGTAAATACCGCTACCGTCGGCTAATGTTGAACCTAAGCCTAATTGTGGAATTGGGTTACCAGTTAATTGTAAAGAGATGAAAACGGCTGGAATGGTGTAAGCAAAAATCAATACACAGTACTGAGCGATTTGCGTATAAGTAATACCTTTCATGCCGCCTAATACCGCATAAACCCAAACAACGAACATGCCGATGTAAAGACCTAAGTCATAATCAACTTCTAAGAAGCGAGAAAAAGCAACACCGACACCTTTCATTTGGCCGATGATGTAAGTTAATGACGCGATAATTAGACAAACAACCGCAACAATACGGGCTGTTTTAGAATAATAACGGTCAAAAATAAATTCAGGCACCGTGAACTTACCGTGCTTGCGCATGTAAGGAGCAAGTAGCATGGCGAGCAGAACATAGCCGCCGGTCCAACCCATTAAGAAAACTGAGCCACCATATCCTAAGAAAGAAATCATGCCCGCCATTGAAATGAACGACGCGGCACTCATCCAATCGGCGCCAATGGCCATACCATTTTGTAATGGCGTAACGCCGCCACCGGCAACATAAAAATCACTCGTTGAACCCGCACGAGCCCACCAAGCAATAGCAAAGTAAACGGCGAAAGAACCGAATACCGCAATATATGTATAGAGTTTTAACTCATCCATTATGATTCCTCCACGTTATATTTTTTATCAAGATCGTTCATTTTTTTGGTATACCAAAAAACTAAAGCGACAAATGTATAAATAGACCCTTGCTGTGCAAACCAGAAACCTAGTTTGTACCCACCGAGACGTATTGCATTTAGTGGTTCTACTAATAGCAATCCAAATCCAAATGAAACCACGAACCAGATAGCAAGACATATAAATATTAGGCGCAGATTTTCTGACCAATATGACTGTTTCTCTTCCATCATCCTCTCCTAGTAACTTAACTAAGCTGAGCTTTTACCTAATTTGGCATGTGCTCAGTTATTATTTAAAGCGTTTATTATTGTTGTACGCTTGATTACTCACCTGTTTTACCGATTAAGGTAGTCGTTACGTTTACTATTAATTCGAATCAGAGTTGATACCAAGATAAAAATTCATAGTGAAATTTAACTACTATTGACACTAACAAGGATTTTTGAATTGAGGTATTACACTTTAGTCTAGATCTGTTCGTTAATGGTTGACGAGCGAGGGTGAAATACACTAAAAATACCCTCCTACTCAGTTTATTTTTACGTTAGGCCGAAAACAATATGGACAGTGAACTCGCCGAAATCAGTGCATTTATTCAAGCTATTCCGCCATTCGATACATTACCAGAATCGCTTATTTCATCCTTAGTCAAAGAAATTAATATTTGCTATGTAAGAGCAGAGCAACCTTTGCCGCCCAATGGCATCAAAGAAGCGCGGCTTTATATATTACGTAAAGGCGCATTGGTTTATACCGATCACAATGGCCAATTAGTCGGGAAATATAGTGAAGGTGAAATTTGCAGTGTTTTTTGTCGGCCAGCACAGCGTAACGAAGTGAATGTAAATACTGAAGAAGACACATTACTGTACAGTCTGGATTATCAAATGTTGCTGTCTTTAGTCGGAGGTTACCCGCAAATAGACGCCTTTTTTATGCAAACAGCTGCAGAGCGTTTAAAAGGAAAAATGAGTAAGGTGAATGAAGACGCGATTATCAATTCGTCATTAATCAATAATCCTATTAGCCAGTTTTATCATAAACCTGTGTTAACCATTAACAGCCAACAAAGTATCCAGCAAGCTGCAATAGAGATGACTGCTAAAAACGTTTCTTGTTTAGTGGTTATTGATAAACAAATCTTTAAAAACGACAGGAAAAGTAGCTTAAAAGATGTGCCTGTTGGTATTGTTACCGATAAAGATATTCGTCGCCGCTGCGTTGCACAAGGGCTAAGCTTAACTTTATCGGTGAGTGAGATTATGACCACTGATATGGCGACATTACCGGAAAAAAGTAGTGCTTATGACGCACTCATGATGATGACAAGCAAACGCATTCATCATTTACCGATCACCGGCTTTAGTGAGTCGGGCGAATATGGTGAATTAGTTGCTATGGTTACCATCACCGATTTAATGAATAATGAAGGTCACAATGCCGTTAATATTACCAGTATTATTCGTAAGGCGAGTACGATAAATGATTTGATCCGTATCAGTAAGTTATTACCGAAATTGCAAATTCGTATGGCTAAGCTCGGCACTAGTGCTGATCATGTTGGTAAAAGTATCAGTGCGATAACCATGGCATTTACTATTCGAATTATTGAAATGTCAGAAAAAATAAATGGTAAAGCACCGGTTCCTTATGCGTGGTTGGCGTGTGGCTCACAAGCGCGGCAAGAACAACTTGCTCATTCTGATCAAGACAACGCGTTAATTATTTCTAATGATTTAAAGCCAGAACACGAAGCATGGTTCGAAAATTTGGCTTCTTTTGTTTGTGATGGCCTTGCGGCCTGCGGGTTTGTACTTTGCCCTGGGGATATTATGGCAACTAATCCTAAATGGCGACAACCGCAAAAACAGTGGCATAAATACTTTGAACAATGGGTGAATACGCCAAGTCCACAAGCTCTACTAAATGGCTGTGTTTTTTTTGATTTAACAACCGTACATGGTGATGAATCTTTACTTAACGATGTGCGTGGTAAATTACTGAAAAAAACCCAAGGTAATAGCTTATTCCTCGCACACATGTCACGAAACGCTTTAATGCTTAGGCCTCCACTGGGTTTTTTTCGTGATTTTGTGCTTATTTCTGATGGTGAACATAAGGCCAGTTTAGATATTAAACACAATGGTATTGCGCCGATAGTTGATCTTGCCAGAATCTACGCATTGGCTGAAGGCATAACGTCAGTAAATACCATTGAACGTTTGCAAAAAGCCGCGGGTAGCTCCTCTATTTCTAAAGAATCAGCCGCTAATTTAATTGATGCATATGAGTTTCTGGGCATTTTGCGTATGGAACATCAAGCTGACTTATTGCAAGCTGAAAAACAGCCTAATAATTACCTGTCCCCCAAGAAATTATCTAAGCTTGAACGTGAACATTTAAAAGACGCTTTTAAAGTGATTAAAGCATTACAAGATAATCGTCAGTCAACGCCTTAAGGGTAAACATGAACAGCAATAAACCACTGTTTTACTGGTTATTCGGTTACGAAGCGCAGCGAAAACGTGCTTGGGCGCGTGCGCCAAAGGGAGCGTTAAAAGATTTTCTTTCAATTGCCTTTCCATCGCCTGATACGCCATTAAGTGATATTGATATTTTGTCTGTGGATTTTGAAACCACAGGCTTACATGCCGTCAATGACAAATTATTGAGTGTTGGTTTTATTGACATTAAGCAGCAACAAATTTCATTAAAAGACAGCTATCATCAAATAATAAAAACTAAGGATGATCTCTCAGCTGAAAATGTGATTATTCACCAAATAACCGATCAACAAAAAGAACAAGGTGCGCCGTTAAAAGAAGTGGTAGAAGCCTTACTACAAGCACTTGCAGGCAAGGTAATGTTAGTGCATTTTGCTCGGATAGAACGACAGTTTTTACAACAGGCATGTCTTGAACTATATGGAATAGCACCGCCTTTTCCGATGATCGACACCTTAATGTTGGCGAAGCGTCAGCTTGATAAAAAAGATGTGGCTTATGACCCTTCTGAATTAAGGTTGTCAGCTTTACGTCAAAAAGAGGGATTACCTAATCATTTTGCCCATAACGCGTTAAATGACGCAATAGCAACGGCAGAGTTGTTAATGGTACAAGTGAGTAATATGTCTGAGAATCATCAGCTAACATTACAAGATTTATTGCTGTAACTTTGCTGGCACTTGTTGGAGAAAATGAAGCTAATGCTGATCAAATCATTTACTGTCAAGCTTGCGCAGGAGAGCCGTGGTATTTTTTCAGCTTATACATTGACACTAAAAAGCAAAAATACCACGAATAAAGCACATTAATATTCATTTTAAATGAGTGCAGGCTACCTTTATGCCTTATCAGCCGAGGGGGTTTTTGCTCTTTCTTTTATCACTTCAATATCAACTTTATCTATCAGTAATAATACATCTGCAAGTTTTTTTCTCAAATCTGCCGAAAGCTTATGAGGAAAGCTACTTTTTTTAGCAACCGACAATGATTCTCTGCGAATTACAGTGTTCAGTAAATTTTTAATGGAGTCAGGATTTGACAGTGCCAATGCGGGGAGCTGTTTTTCTACAGCTTGGTTAAAGCAATCGTATGATTCTTTCAATTCTGCTTTTGCTTGTTTGAGTCTAGCCATGTAACCACCTATTTTATTGTTGTTAAAGGCCTGTTGGCTTTTGATTATCCATGAATCAATTTACCAATAGACATTAACTACAATAAATAAATTTGAAATTTTGTCTAGTATTATTCGTGAGTAATTGAATAATAGGCGAAACTCAGGCTTGATAGTATTTCTTTGAACTAAGTCTCATCTCAAATGACGAGAATAAACTTTAAGCCGTTGATTTTTCTTCTTCCTTATTTTTACGAAAATTATTGTGCACAATTAATGCAAGTCGTTATGTAGGGTAAAACGTGTAATCGTTCTGGGTTAATCTCTTCGTCACAGCTGGCGCATAAACCATACTTGTCGTTTTTTAAACGGTATAATGCTTCGATAACATGCGTTAATTCAGCTTTTGCTTCGTGATGAATTTCATCAAGCACACCATCATTTTCAGCCTCTGTTGCCTGCTCAGAAAAATCTTGCGAACGGCCTTTATGAAAGTCAGCTTCGATAGCGGTAATTCGATGTTCCAGTTGAGACTTTTTCTCGGTTAACGCGCTTAATATTTCTTGATTCGTCATGTCATTTTCCTTTGAAAGTTAACTGGGTATGACGTTATATTAAGCCAGTAGCGGCTAAATGTTTTGATCTAGCTCAAGCAAATGTTTGGCAGATAAGTGCTCATGCTTAATGTTTGATATTACCAAGTACTCATGAATTTGGTTTTAAATGAATGGTCAACATAGGGCTGTAATCATTGGCAAGGACATCTTTCTGGTCTACTATTTCTCACAGAAATTAGGTATGCAATTTAACCATTAGGGGGGACCATGCAACCGATCATTAAAGCTTTTTTTCACGACAATTCATCAACATTATCATACGTGGTCTATTGCCCTGAAACGCTTCATTGTTGTGTCATTGACCCTGCTTTGGATTACGACATTTTTTCAGGTGATATCAGTACATTGCCATTGAATGAAATCACCGAATACATGACACAGCACAAATTAATCAATCAATGGATTTTAGATACCCATGCGCATGCAGACCATGTAACAGGGAGTGCAGTGCTGAAATCTAAAGTGGGTGGCAGCATAGCGTGTAGCGTAAATATTACCAATGTCCAAAATAGCATGACTCGCCTACTAAATTTACCTCAAGATTTATTAACCACCGAAGGTTTCGACTATTTGCTAGAAGACGGCCAAACATTATCCTTAGGAAAACTAACCATTGAAGTTCTGGCAACACCAGGTCATACACCAGATAGCATTAGTTATATTATTGGCGATAATGCGTTCATTGGAGATACTTTGTTTATGCCAGATTCTGGTTCCGCTCGATGCGACTTCCCCAAAGGTAGTGCTAAGTTACTTTATGACTCAATTCAAAAAATTTATGCATTAGGTGATGATGTCAACTTACACATTGGTCATGACTACCAACCTAATGGTCGCGAATTACGTTATGTCTGTGATGTATTAGAGCAAAAAGAAAATAACGTGCATATAAACCAAGGCGTTTCAAAGTCGGAATATGTTTCACAACGAATGTCTCGTGATGCTGCGTTAGCAATTCCGAGGCTTCTCTATCCTGCACTTCAGATAAACATTCGGGCAGGTCAGTTACCCCACAATGAAGAAAATCAACAAGCGTATATTAAATTTCCAGTACAATTTAAATAATGCTTGTACTTTAACCTGGGACTGTATTCGAAAAATTCGATTTATAGCGTTAATACTCAAGGATAATGGCCTTATACATATAATTTCACTAACTTTTGACCAGATGAGATTACTCGTAAACCATCACCATTGCTTATTGAGTTAACGCTAATCGAACCATTTTTTGTCTTTTCGTGCAAATTACCAGGCCCAATCTACTTTCTTATGTTTGGTCACACCCGAAACAACACCATTTTTATACCAATCAACCTGGTTTTGACGATTCGATTGAATATATTCAATTAATTTTGGATAAGCTGCACCAATATCGACATATTCATTAGGGTATTGCCAATCTTCAGGAAAGACTAACGCGAATGGGTATCCATTTTCATCGCTAAATGATGTTAATCCTTTACTTATGTTATCTGACTCAGCCATAACTGGTGACTTACCTTCTAGGTGTATTTCTAAATTAGTGTTATGTACATACAAGTAGGGGTCAAAAGGTGCTTCAGGCATATTTTCCAAAGTAACGGGATTACTTAATGATATTTCAAAAGAAAACTTGTGCCCTAATATATGTTCACTATCCCAAAGCGTGTTAGTAAAAGACGAAGCGGGGTCGTAAAATAATGATGTTGTATTGTTGAATAGGGTTATATCTACACCGGAACTGGTATCAATATATTGAATTAGCTCATTACCTGATGTTCCCCCTGGTGGAATATAAAGCTGATAACTACCGTCAGCTTGTGACCCTTCAGGCAATGCAATTCTAAGGTGCCAACTATGGTCATAACTTCCTCCTCGCGCGATAAGATAACCTTCTGCACTAATTGTTATCGCCTCAAATTCTTCATTTAAGCCAAAGTTTACTCGGTATGCGACAACTAAATCATTAAAGTCGTAATCTCCTAGCTGAGGATATTGATCTTCATAACCGACTAAATAGTATGATGTAGAAGATGGATAATAAACTGTGCTAGCCACTGATGTGGGGTTATCAGTAAGTACCACTAACGGCGCTTCTTCTCGTCCTGCTGCTTGTGTATCTAGGAAGTCAACGTCTGTGGCCGTTAACAAAGCTAAATCTTCAAAGCCAGCACTATAATCGTAGAATTCCTCTGGATCACCTAAGTCCTCATTAGTTTCGAGCAATTGAATGTCGAGCTGAATTGAAAGCGCGGTTGATAAATCAATATTCACCGGTATTTTCAGCGTATCATCAAAAGAAGTGCCGTCTAAGTTACTGCCAGTTATGCTGTTAGAGCCAGTACGTCCGAGTAATGTGTAGTAAAACTGACGATTGTCACTGTCAATTTTTGCTAGGGAGCATTTTGTTTTTGTCGAAAACTCTGTGAATATGTAAGTATCTTGGGCGGTGACAACAGTGAGGGTTAGATGCTCAATAGCTACACCTTGGCTAGAGGCTTTTTCGCTTCCTGATGAGGCCTCATTAATATCTACACCGAGCATTAATAAGCCATTATTTTGAAGCCGTAGTGCTTCTAAAGTAGCAGGACTAATGGCTTTATTTCCTTGTGCTAATAACAAATTGATATCACCACTACCTTGTGAAATAACATGCTTTAATTTTGTACTTTCTTCTTCTGCATTGGCCATTACAGAAAATAAGGGAATACTGACTAAACAGGTAAAAACGAATAGATACTTCATTAATAAATTAATCATAATAAACCTCGTAACTTATTGTTTTATCTTCTTTTGATTCAGAGTACAGCTCAACTACTAGCGGGAAAGATTCAGCGACAATGGTGAGTGGTAACCTCAGATGATCACGATGAACGACTTGACCTAAAAACAGTGCTTTTTTATCTTTATCGATAATTTTTAAAAAAAGGTACTCGCCATTCATCTTTATTTCAGTCATATCAATATTTATTGAATAACTATCGAATACTTTTACTAATGTCACATCAGATATTGTGTTGTCTTTAAATAATGTCGTGTTGTTACTCGTATCCTCAATAGGATCTTCCACGGGAGTTACAACACCACCACCACTTGCCTTTTCGCCTCCACCGCCACAATTCATTAATAATGGCAATGTTAACGTAAGTATGAACAGCTTTAATTTATTCATTTTGATACCTCATACGCAGTTGAGAATACTTATAATTGATCTTGATTTACTTCATTCAATTAATTTAAATGCATATAACACACCATTTTTATTACATATAAAGATCAAGTCGTTAGATAAATGTTCCTCAGACAATTTGCGTTTTGCTTAGCTAGTTTTGCAAAGTAAGAATTGATTAACATGTGAACCTGTCAGTAATCTTTTATCCGACGATCGACACCTTTTTAAAGATGAAAAAAAAGAGCGTTTAAACGCTCTTTTTGAAAAATCACTCAATATCAATTTATTATTTAGTAAACACAAACTCTTTTGGTGGTGTTGCGCCCATTAAGTGCTTAACGAAATAGTCCCAACGTTTACGCATCATGTAAGGCTCACGTGCAAAACCATGGCCACGATTAGGTAACATTAACATATCGAAATCTTTGTTCGCTTCAATCAAAGCTTCAACCACTATCAAGGTATTGTAAGGTGTAACATTGGTATCAGTTGTACCGTGAGCAATTAACAATTTGCCTTTTAATCCTTCAACAGATAACTGATTTGCTTGGCTATCGTAATTACTGGTGCCATCTTCATTTAACACTTCAACACCGTGATATTTTTCGCCCCATTCGTCAGCATAGTTACGGTTGTCATGATTACCCGCTTGCGATACCGCTACTTTGTAGAAGTCAGGGAAAGTTAATAAGGCACGAGTTGACGCGAATCCGCCACCTGAATGGCCCCAAATTCCCACACGTGTTGTATCAATCCAATTATGGCGTTTAGCTAATTGTTGGATTGCTGATACTTGATCTGGAATCCCGCTGTCACCCATGTTGCCGTAATAAAACTCATGGAATGCTTTTGAGCGTCCTGGTGTACCTAAGGCGTCTATCTCGATAACGATAAAGCCTAACTCAGCAATTGCTTGGTTGTCGCCACGAGAACTGCGGAAATGACGACCACGAATGCTTCCAACTTGTGGACCAGGGTATAAATAATTAACTACAGGGTAAGACTTACTCGCATCAAAATCTGTTGGTTTGTACATTAATCCGTAAATATCGTTCTCACCATTACGGTCTTTAACAACAAATTCTACAGGTGGTTGCCAACCTGAAGCTTTTAATTTGTTGATGTCCATCGTTTCTATAGTGAATTCTTTTTTGCTATCGATGGCGCGAACAATACTCACTTCAGCCGTTGTTGGTGTCGCTGTACGGTCTAAAAAGTGTGTTGCCGCTTTATTTAACGTTATACGGTGATGCTTTTTCTCTGGCGTTAATAAGGTTAAATCAGAGCCATCTTTATTTACACTATAAAGATAATGATAATAAGGATCGCTTCCTTCTTTACCGGCGCCAGTAAAAATAAGCTTTCCAGTTGCCTGGTCAACATTAAGTAATTCAATGACTGTCCAATCACCTTTAGTGATTTGCTTTTTAATTTTTCCTGTCGCTAAATCAACGAGGTATAAATGTCCCCAATTGCTACGCTGTGAAAACCAAATCGCTTCATTGCTTTTTTCTAAGTATTTCCAGCTAATGCCGCCAACACCAGACTCAAAGAAGCTTTTCTGTGTTTCAGACATCACTGTGGTTACTTTACCTGTTTTAGCGTTAGCAATTTTTAGTGTCGCTTTTTTGTGATCGCGGGTTGAAGAAACAAACGCAAAAGTTTTGCTGTCATCGCTCCAGTCAATATCTAATAACTCACCACCGCGACCAGCAACGTGATCCGTTATGGTTGAACGGTGATCGTCTGGTGCCATATCAAGCGGAATAACTTTTTTAGCTATCACGTCGATAACAACACGATGAATAGCAAAAATATGTTCGTCACCTGGTAATGGGTATTTCCATACGTCAATTTTAGGATGACCCACGGCGGTTGAAACAATTCCCATATCGCCTACTTTTCGGCCATCATGTTTGAAGGTGGTTAATTTTTTTGAATCTGGTGCCCAAGTCACAACAGGCGAGTCACGGCGAACCCAACCTGCATTGTTGGTTGCATAACCAAAATCTTTAACGCCATCAGTAGTTAGCTGGCTTTCTGTATTCGTTGCTAAATCACGTAACCATAAATTATGGTCACGGATAAATACCGCTCGTTTGCCGTCAGGCGATAGATTTTCATCGCGCTTTTTAGTTAATTTATCTTCATGGCATAAGTAATTACTCAAATCACATTGGTAACTTTTAGCTCTTACTGAAATTTTAATATTATTTGCTGAGGTAAATTCTACTTGGTAGAAAGGAAGTTTATCGTGATTTACTTCACTTTCAGTAATTCGAGCTAATGAGTCTGCTAATTTTTTATGATCGAAAGCCAAGGATTTCTTCTGGCTGTTAATGTCAATTTTGAAAAATTGATTACCATTTTCAGTATGGCTACGGTAAACCAAGTTTCCATTTTCTGACCATAAAGGATAATCAACCGTGCCGGTTACTAATTTGCTGGTATGACTTGATAACTGTTTTTCAGCTTTTTTGTAGTCGCTAACGCTTAACTGCTTCGCCGACAAAAGTGTTGGCGTCAGGGCGGAAATAAGTGCAACGCCGCTGGCAAGAATAAGAGATTTTCTCATCTAAATTTACCTTTTTTCATTATTATTAACGTACCTGAGGATAATACAAGTAATGATACGGTGAGCCTAACATTTCCTGATCACCTAGAGTGTTATTTTCGTTAAATACGCGATTAAATACGTTGAAATAATCGTAAATCGCAACAAATAACATACCCTTTAGACTTAGGTCTAATTTTAAATTACTCATTATCGTTCTAAGTTATAAAGATAAAACAATAATAAAACGATAAAAAGTAGCCCAAAGATTGTATCTGCAGTTTTTCTTAGGCTAATAAACAACACATGGGGAAAGTAAAATGTTCAACAAGAAAAAACTTCTTTTAGCAACAGGGTTATTAGCGCTGGCTGGCACTGCAAATGCGGCTTACGAAATTAAATTAAGTGATAAAGACACGATTACGTTTGGCGGTTACATTCAAGGTGATATTCGTTATATCGATGGTAATGCCAGTTCGAGTTTAGTGAATGATGATTTTTGGATCGGTCATGCAACCAAAGAAGATATTTCTAATACGCGTTTTTCTGCAAATTCAACCCGTTTCAATACCAAATACGTTCATGGCGACTTAACGGGTTTTATTGAAATGGATTTTTACGGTGGAGGTGGTAACGAAAAATTAACCAACTCAAGACATCCACGTTTACGTCATGCTTTCATTAAATACAAAAAGTGGACAGTTGGTCAAACCTGGTCAACCTTCATTAATACTTCAGCACTTGCTGAAGCAGCAGATTTTGGTGGGCCATTAGTTGCGTCAGGCTTTATTCGCCAAGATCTTGTTCGTTATACCACAGGTAACTTTCAAGTTGCGATTGAAAACCCTGAATCTTACGGGGGCTCTGTAGGTTCAAAAGGTTACGGCAATCAAGACTCCATTCCTGATGTTATTGCAAAATATACCTTTAAAGGTGATTGGGGTAACGTTGCCGTAGCGGGCTTAGCGCGCCAGTTAACTAGCACTACTGGGAATGACGAATCAGCCTTTGGTTACGGTATTACCGGACGTATTAAAACATTTGGAAAAGATGATTTTCGTTTTCAATTCCATGCTGGTAACACAGGCCGTTATGTAGGCGCTGCAGCAGCTACAGATATTGTGGGTGAAGAAGTTGAAGAAACAACCGCAATTATGGTGTCGTATCGTCATTTTTGGAATGAAAGCCTTAGAAGTAATGTCTTTTATGGTAATACAACAACTGAAGAAACCGACAGAGATCGTACTCATTGGGGGGTAAATATCTTCAAAAGTATAACGCCTAAATTATCTTATGGTGTTGAAATAGGTAACTTTGAAATGGCTGAACAAGATGCTGACTCTGATTACGTACAGCTTTCAGTTAAATATGTTTTATAGGCCGTACGCTTAAACATTAATTCAAAAAATCGCACGTTCTTGCGTTAGTTAACCTCCTATTTTGAGGTTGTTGGGGAAGCATTTGCTTCCCCTTTTTTATGTATAGGATGTACGGTATGTCACGATCACAGGGATGTGAAAGAGTGACGAATGTTCAATTTGGTTGAGTACTGACGAACCCATTTACGCTTTTCTCCTACTTAAATAGCTATTTCTTCAATTTAGCAAAAGCATCCGCGAAGGCATTACCCATTGCTGCATTATCATTTTTCTTCGTTTGTGGTTTTGTACTACGTTGCTGGTTTGGTTTAGCGCCTTGATTTTGAGTACGTGCTTGAGGTTTATTTTGTGCTGGCTTAGCAGTAATCGTTTCATCTAAACGCATTGATAAACTAATACGTTTTCGTGAGGCATCAACTTCCATGACTTTTACTTTGACAATGTCCCCTGCTTTAACAATTTCACGTGGGTCACTCACAAATTTATCGGTCAGTGATGAGATATGCACTAAACCATCTTGGTGAACACCTAAATCAACAAATGCACCGAAATTCGCCACGTTTGAAATAACACCTTCGAGTACCATGCCCACGGTTAAATCATTAATGGTGTTCACACCTTCTTTAAACTGTGCTGCTTTAAATTCAGGTCGAGGATCTCGCCCGGGCTTCTCTAGCTCGCCAACAATATCTTTAAGGGTTAACTCACCAATATTACTATCTGTTAGTTCGGTGATATTAATTTTTCTGAGTTGTTCGCTGTTACCCATTAGCTCACTAATATTACTATTAAGATGCGTGATTATTTTTTCAATAACAGGGTAGCTTTCCGGGTGAACTCCTGAATTGTCCAGCGGGTTTTTACCGCCAGCAATACGTAAAAAACCGGCCGCTTGTTCAAACGCTTTTGGCCCTAAACGAGCCACTTTCTTTAATTCCTTCCGATCATCAAAACGTCCATGCTCGTCACGGTAAGCTACAACGTTGTCAGCCATGGTTTTATTTAAACCTGAAACCCGTGTTAACAATGCTGCTGAAGCGCTGTTTAAATCAACGCCAACATTATTTACACAATCTTCTATGACATTATCGAGAGTTTTACTTAACTGGCTTTGACTTACATCATGCTGATATTGGCCTACACCAATGGCTTTAGGGTCAATTTTTACTAATTCGGCTAATGGATCTTGTAAACGTCGGGCAATAGAAACAGCACCACGAATTGATACATCTAGATCTGGAAATTCTTTAGCCGCAAATTCTGACGCTGAATAAACTGAGGCGCCCGCTTCACTAACCATCACTTTTTGTGGTTTGTTTTTTTCTAAAGCCTGAATAACTTCAGCGGCTAATTTGTCACTTTCTCGTGAGCCAGTGCCATTACCAATTGCCAGTAATTCAACGTTATACTGTTGACATAAATTCACTATCGTTCGTAGTGATTTTTCCCAATGATTTTGTGGTGCATGGGGAAAAATAGTAGCGGTTTGTAACAATTTGCCGGTCGGGTCAACAATTGCTAACTTACAGCCTGTACGCATGCCAGGATCTAAACCTAAGGTTGTTTTTGCGCCAGCAGGAGCCGCCATTAACAAGTCACTTAAATTTGTGGCAAAAACTTTTATTGCGCCACTTTCTGATTGTTCACGTAAATTACCCAGTAATTCAGTTTCTAAACTCAGGCTCAATTTTATTTTCCATGCCCAGCGTACAACTTTAGTGATAAATTCTGCGGCTGCTTGTCCGGTTAAACGTAAATTGTAGTGTTCACATATAATTTGTTCGGCACTAGAATAGTTACTACTTTCTTGGCTAGGATCAACATTAATACTAAGCTGAAGAATTTTTTCGTTTCGACCACGAAACATGGCCAAAGCACGATGTGAAGGAACATTTTTTAATAACTCGGAATGCTCGAAATAATCGCGGTACTTAGCACCTTCTTGCTGTTTTCCTTTTGCAACGATACTTGATAAATGCGCTTGTTTTAATAAATGCTTACGCAATTTTTGTAATAAATTGGCATCTTGAGCAAAACGTTCAATTAATATGTAAATGGTGCCCTCAAGCACTGATTTTTCGTCAGAAAACCCAGTGTCTGCATCGATAAACGCTTTTGCTTCACGCTCTGGTGTTAATGTCCAATTGTTATAAAGGTTATTGGCGAGAGGTTCTAAACCTGCCTCTATAGCGATTTGACCTTTAGTGCGTCGTTTAGGTTTAAAGGGTAAATATAAGTCTTCTAAACGCGTTTTGTTGTCAGCTTGTTGTAATTCTTTTTCTAATGAAGGTGTTATTTTACCTTGCTGAGTAATGCTGGTAATAATAACTTTTCGACGATCTTCAAGGTCACGTAAGTAAGTTAAACGTTGGTCAAGATGACGTAAATGACTGTCGTCTAATCCTTGAGTCACTTCTTTACGGTAACGGGCAATAAAAGGCACGGTTGCGCCATCATCAAGCAAACTAATTGCTGAATCTATTTGAGAGGTTTTAACGTTAAGTTCTTTTGCGATGAGTTCAGCAATTTGAGCCATTAAATAACGAGCCTTATTTTTGAAAAAAGAATTTTTAAAGCGCTATTTTGCCATTGTTCGTTACTGGCTTCAATTTGCTTTTAAGTGTTTTGTTTATGAAGAGTAAAATTTGATAAACGAATGTTTTATGTTTTACTTTTAAAAGTGCAAAATTAAAGCCAAGTTAAGCCTGAGAGGAGCAACTTGACTTTAAAGTGTGTGGTTATTATTCGCCGTTATCGAGTGCTTCTTCGGCTAAACCTACAGTCAACCACTGGCAAATTAATTTATTGGCTTGCTCTAACCCGGTATACTTTAAAGATGAAAAAGCTTGTACGCTTATATCAGCATTTAACGAAGACAACGCTTTTTTCACCTGCAATACTTCTGAACTTCTTTTGCCCTGTGAAAGCTTGTCGCATTTTGTTAATAAAGCCAATATTGGTAAATCACTGTCGGCAGCCCACTGAATTAAGTCCATATCTAAATCTTTTAACGGGTGACGAATATCCATTAAAATGACTAAACCTTTTAAGCATTCACGCTTTTCTAAATATTCACCTAACGCTTTCTGCCATTTCTTCTTCATTTCAATTGGAACTTTGGCAAAACCGTAACCGGGCAAATCAACTAATCGTCTGTTAGGTGCCACTTCAAAAATGTTAATTAATTGGGTACGACCAGGTGTTTTACTGACGCGTGCTAAACCACGTTGATTGGTTAGGGTATTTAAGGCACTAGATTTTCCGGCATTTGAACGACCCGCAAACGCAACTTCTATACCGCTGTCTTCAGGCAAGCGACGAATATCCGGCGCACTTAATGTGAAAGTAGCTTTACTTAAATGAATTACAGGTGATGACAAAATGGCGTCCAATCGTAAATAAAAAAAGCATTATATCTGTTTTTTCTGGTGAAACAGCAAAAAGTGTCATTTTTTAAGCCTAATTTTTACTATGCTTATTACACTAGGCTGATATTAGTGTAAAATGTTGCCAGTTTTTTTATCCACCCTTTTGATCAACAAGACTTAAATAAGTCGGTTTTTATCAAAAGAAAGCAGAGAGCCATTCAATGAATAAAATTATTTTTTCGTTAATTCTTGCCGTTACAAGTATTAACGTAGCGTTTGCAGCAGCTGGAAATGCTGATGCAGGTAAAACTAAAGCCGCTATGTGTGCTGCTTGTCATGGTGCAAATGGTATCGGAACAAATGATACTTATCCTAACTTAGCAGGTCAGCAAGCGGACTACATAGCAAAGCAATTAAAAGCATTTAAGAGTGGAACACGTGTTGACCCAATAATGGCGCCAATGGCCGCTGGTTTATCAGAGCAAGATATGGCTGATGTTGCTGCTTATTTTTCAGGTTTAGACAGAAGTGGTGTAACGGCTTCAGCAGATGGTGGCACAACGAACTCAGGAGCGCCTGCGGCACAAGCGGTAGTTGCTTATGTGGCTGACGCTAGTGCAGGTAAAAGTTTATACGAATTAGGTGATGCCTCACGTAGCATCGGTGCTTGTATGGGTTGTCACGGTAAAGAAGGTAACAGTAATGTACTGATTTACCCTAATTTATCAAAACAGCATGCACAGTACATTGAAAAGCAACTACATGCTTTTAAAGATAAAACGCGTACTAACTTTGCCATGAACCAATTTGCCAGTGCGATGACTGATGAAGATATTGCTGATATGGGCGCTTACTTTGCTGATACTAAAGCCGTTGCAAACGTAAAAGTTAAACGTGTTGCTACTGCTGCGGTTATTACTGAAGAAGCAATTGCTGGTGAAGCGAAAGCTGCAGTTTGTGCTTCTTGTCATGGCGTTGGTGGTAACAGTTTAGTGCCTATGTACCCTAAATTAGCGGGACAAAGCGCTGATTACATTGCCAAACAATTACGTGAATTTAAAGCGGGCGTTCGTAAAGATCCGGTAATGGCTGGTATGTCTGCTGCGTTGAGTGAACAAGATATGGCTGAGCTTGGCGCATATTTTTCCAGTAAAAAGCCAACAGCGGGTAACGGTAGTGGTTCAGCATTAGGACAAAAACTTTACTTTGGTGGTGACGCTTCTCGCGGCATCACAGCATGTATTGCTTGTCATGGCGCATCTGGTAAAGGTATGGCTAAAGCTGGTTTCCCTGCAGTTGCTAACCAAAGTGTTGAATATTTAACGGCTCAGTTAACTAAATTCAAAACAGGTGAACGTGATAATGATCGCAATAGCATGATGCGTAACATTGTAAAACGCTTAAAGAAAAATGATATTGAAGCGTTAACGCAGTTTATGTCTTCAATGAAATAAAGCTTAGGCGAATAGAATATCGAAAAAAGCAGCTTAATAAGCTGCTTTTTTTATTTAGAAGATTTAACAATAAGCAAATTCGTGTAAACTGCTTCATATTGAAACAACAATGAGTAAGGATAAAACCTTACCCGTCAATTTATAGCCGCAGTTAATTAGCCACAAATAGAGAGCTCATCAATGAAAAAAATACTACTAAGCTTGGTTTTATTAGGAACAAGTGCACTAAATATCACGAATGCTGCGGAAGGTAATATTGATGCAGGTAAAACAAAGTCAGCAATGTGTGCTGCTTGTCATGGAGCTGACGGTAATAGTTTAGTACCTATGTATCCAAGTCTTGCTGGACAAAGTGCTAGTTACATTGCTAAACAATTAGCTGATTTTAAATCTGGTGTAATGTCTGGTGGTAAAACAGGTCGTGTTGATCCTGTCATGGGCGGCATGACAATGGCGCTGAACGAACAAGACATGCGAGATTTAGGCGCTTATTTTAGTGCACAAACGGCAAAAGCCGCTAGTGGCGAAACGAGCGAATTAGGTAAGAAGCTTTATTTTGGTGGCGATGTAGAACGTGGCATCACGGCTTGTATTGCTTGTCATAGTGCTGATGGCCAAGGTATGTCACAAGCTGGATTTCCTGCTCTTGCCGGACAAAGCGCCACTTACTTAAAATCTCAACTAGAAAAATTTCGCGATGGTTCTCGAAATAACGATAAAAATGCCATGATGCAAAACATCGCTTTTAAACTTGAAGATGCTGAAATTGCGGCATTAGTACAATATATGTCTACTATTAAGTAATTTTAAGAGCACAGGGGCTCGTGATTTATTCACATCCCAGTGGCTTATCCGGAGCATTCGTCGTTCCTTGCCATCCATGGCACCACGACATTGCCTCCATGGAAGGAGGTACTGATGATTTGTCCGGAACAAAATCATGACCGTTCATCCTGAACATAAAGCAGCTAATTTAGCTGCTTTTTTATTGGCTAAAATACCTTGGTGGCGTACACTAAAAATACCCATTCCTTACAGTAATCTATTGATTTAAAAGTAGGGAAATCTATTTTTAGATAAAGGCTATATGTGAAGCGTCATTCAGTAATAAACAACATGCATGCTTGTCGTCAATGCGATACCTTATTGCCGATGCCGCTATTGTCTGAAGGGCAAAAAGCGTTATGCGGATGTTGTGGTGCTGAGCTGTTTTCAAGAAAGCGAAATGCAATAAATCGGACTATTGCGGTCGCTATTGCGGGATTATTATTTTTACTTCCTGCTATTTTTTTACCGATTATAGGCATCGGCGCAGCAGGAATTTATAACGATGCTTCTTTGGTCGACTGTATTACGTTATTAATAGAACGAAGAAATTATATTATCGCTTTCGCCGTTTTTATGTTTACCATAGCGATACCTGCCGTTCGTTTGATCACCGCATTATATATTTCATTGTGTATAAAATTTTATCGGGTAAAACCTTCTCTTTTAGTTTTCTTTCGCTCTTATCATCTGTTTGATACATGGACGATGATTCATGTATTTTTCATGGGGGTTATTGTCTCAATGTATAAACTCTCTGCCATGGCTGATATGCAAATTGATGGCGGATTGTATAGTTTGATTTTGCTTTTATTTTGTTCAACCTTGGTTTCAGTCACTATGGATCAGCACAGTGTTTGGCAAAAATTGGAGCGTTCACTTGAGCAATAAGGCACTTGCCGCAGGCTTTGGCAGTTGTCCGCAATGCCATAAACTCAATGTTATGTTTGCTGAAAAACAAGCATGTACACGCTGCTTAACGGTATTTTCTTCACGCAAACCCAAAAGCCTTGAATACACTTTAGCATGGACTCTTGCCGCGTTAGTAATGTTCATTCCTGCAAATATTTACCCTATGATGGTGTTTTATACTTTCGGTAAACCCGATGCCTCAACGATTTTAGAAGGTATCGCTATTTTTATTCAAATGGGCATGTTTCCTGTGGCTATCATTATTTTTATTGCGAGCTTTGTTGTGCCATTAGCTAAAATAATGGGGCTATTTACCTTGATGTATAACGCCAAAAGAAAAACAAAACTGACATTAAAGCAACAAGGTAAGCTATATCATCTTGTTGAATTTTTAGGGCCATGGTCAATGCTTGATGTTTTTGTTGTTGCGGTTATGGCTGCAGTTGTGAATTTAGGTTTTATTACCAGTATTGAACCCGCGGCAGGTATTACTTATTTTACACTGATGGTTGTTTTCACCATTTTCGCTGCTGAAAGTTTTGATCCTAGATTGTTATGGGACAATCATCAGAAGCACCACCATAATGAGACATTTTCTCAAAAAAGAACTACAAAAACAAAAATAACGGGCGATAAACACCATGGCGAATAAAACGATTCTTGCAGAATCAAAAGCGATAATTAAAGACCGAGAAGGTATTTCTGCTGTTTGGCTGGTGCCAATGATTGCTTTGCTATTTGGTGCTTGGTTAATTGGAAAGGCGGTAATCGACAGAGGTACATTCATTACGGTTCAGTTTGAAAGTGCTAGTGGTATTGTTGTTGGTAAAACACAAGTTCGTTATAAAGGGTTAACGGCAGGTGTCGTTAGCGATGTCGAGGTATCTGAAGACTTACAAAGCGTGATTGTTGAAATTGAGATGATCGCAAGCTCTACAAAAATGCTCACTGATAAAACTCGTTTTTGGTATGTTACTGCCGATGTTTCTTTTCAAGGTATTTCGGGGTTAGATACTTTGCTCTCAGGGAGTTATATCAATGTAATGCCTGATTTTGAAGGAACAGGGCAAGCACAAAGTCATTTTATTGCGTTAAGTGAAGAGCCAGTATTAGACCAATCTACGCCGGGTTTACATATTAGTTTAAAAACAAAAGCATTAGGTTCAATAGGAAAAAAATCACCGGTATTATTCAAGCAAATTACTGTCGGTTATGTCGCCGGTTTTAACTATGAAAAAAATTCTGACCTCATTAATATTAATTTATTCATCGAACCAGAGTATGTTCATTTAGTGCAAGGAAATTCACGATTTTGGAATGCTAGTGGTGTTTCTGTCTCGGGCTCTTTAACTAGTGGTGTAAAGGTACGTTCAGATTCGTTAGCTTCTGTTATTTCTGGCGGTATAGCGTTTGGAAATTCAGCATACGAACCGGTTATGGAGCCCGCTATAAATGGGCAAAGTTTTACCCTGCACTCAGATTTTGAAACCGCGCAAATGGGCCACAAAATTGAATTGACGCTAAATTGGGATTCAGGAATAGACCGAGGTGCTGCGATAATGTACCAAGGCCTAACATTAGGAAAGATCACTGATTTCACCCGTATTGATCCACAAGAACGAATCATTATTGCCAGTGCAAAAATTAACCCACGTATTATTCCTTACCTCACTAGTGAGTCGCAATTTTTTGTCGTTTCACCTCAACTTGATTTAGGCGGGGTTACTAATTTACATACGCTCATGTTAGGTGCCCACATAGGCATACGACCTTCTGTTGACGGTGAAGCTACAAATGAATTTAATGTTTATAATCAGGAGCCAGCTTATCAATATAATGAGCCGGGTTTACATTTAGTATTAAAAGCTAAAGATGTCGGTTCGTTAACCACAAGTACGGGGATTTATTATAAGCAGCAAAAAGTAGGAAGTGTTCAAGCGATTAAAAATGTGGGCCCTAGCGAGTTTCTAGTTCATATTTATATTCAATCTAAATACGAACATTTTGTTTCTAAAGATAGCCATTTTTGGAATGCAGGTGGTTTACAGCTTTCAGGCGGTTTGCAAAATTTTAGTATTCAAGCTCAATCTCTTCAGTCGATGCTTGCGGGGGGGATTGCTTTCGATTTAGGTGATGAAAGTGAAAAGTTGCCTCCTAAAAACGGAGATAGTTTTCAGTTGTTTACCGATAAAAAGATAGCTAAACAACGTTCGGTTTTTAACCTTCATATGGACAGCGCACAAGGCATCAGCACTAAAACGCGCATTATGTTGCGCGGTGAAGAAATAGGCTCTGTTCATCAAATCGTTCATCAACAAGATAAAACTATTTTGCAAGTGGGTGTGTTGCCTAATTACGAATTTATTCTTCGGGAAAAGAGTCAATTTTGGCTGGTTAATGCTGATTTATCTTTATCGGGCATGACCGATACAGACGCGTTGTTTGGTGGCGCTTATATTAGTGTGAATGTCGGTGAAGGAGAAAAAACGAATGACTTCAATATCTCTGATTCACCACCAGCCAAACATTTGTCATCAATAGGATTGCAACTCTCTTTAAAGACTGAGCATGGTAATGTAGTGAATTCAGGTAGCCCAATTAGCTTTAAAGGGGTTGCCGTTGGGCAAGTTGATAATGTGTCGCTAGATGAACAGGGGAAAAACGTAGAAATAAACATCACCATTGATGAAAACTACCGTCACTTAATTACTCACTACACCCGCTTTTATAATGCCAGTGGCGTTACTATAAATGGTAGTTTAGGCAATTTCATTGTTAAAACAGAATCTGCAGATGCGTTATTGAAAGGTGGGATCAGCTTTTTTAATCCGGAAAAAATTCGAGATGAGAATAAAATCAATGAAGGAGCAAAATTCACTTTATTTGATAACATTGACCACGCAGAATTAGCGGGGGTGGCAATAGAGATTCATTTTGACCAAGTTTCAGGTCTTAAAAATAACTTGAAAATCAAATACCAAGATCAACAAGTTGGCGTAGTTTCCCGTGTCGATTTTGATGAACAAGGGCTTGGTGCCACCATTTATGCTTATTTAAATGACAATGGCCGGAAATTTTCGGTAGCCGGCTCTAAATTTTGGTTTGCTAAACCAGAGCTTGCTCTTGTAGGGTCAACCAATGTCGAGGCAATTCTAGAAGGTGGTTTCATTGGGCTTATGCCCGGTAAAGGCGAACAAATTACACGCTTTGAAGCATATAGTATGGCACCCGTTATGTCCTCTCTTCCGTCAGGCTTAAACTTAACGTTAAGTGCAAAGAGTTTAGGTTCAATAAGAGCTGGTAACCCTGTTTTATATCGACAAGTAAAAGTAGGTAAAGTTATTGGCGTAGACTTATCATCAACGGCTGATAACGTTAATATTTATATTAATATTTTTAATCGTTATGCTCCTTTAGTCAGCCAAAAAAGTAAATTCTGGAATTCTAGTGGTATGAGTATTGATGCCAGCGTATTTTCAGGGGTAAGCATCAATGCAGAATCTATTGAAACGCTACTTGCTGGCGGCGTTGCGTTTGCTACACCAGAAGTTGGCGTAAACAATGTATTTCAAGCGGCAGAACAAGGTGCATTCTTTCTTTTAGCACCTGATGCCGACGAAGAATGGCAAACATGGCAACCTAAAATTCGATTGTCGAAATAAAGACATGTAGAGTTGGCATAAAGTTGAGTTAATTACTTAAATTTGGTCTAAAAGTATAGATAGTTATATATTTGTGTATAACAGCAACAGAGGCAGTAACACAATTCCTTACAAATCAACAGGTAACAAATTGGCATGACTCATGCTATTAATTCATCGATATTAATAATAAAGTGAAAAACATTATGGAAAATGACGCAATCCCTGCTAATAAAGAACTAGCGCCCCTAACAAACACTAACCGCATTCAAGTTATGGACTTACTCCGTGGTTTTGCCTTAATTGGTATTATCATGATGAATATAGAATGGTTTAATCGCCCTATTAGTGCATTAATGAGCTTTGACTACAGCCTAACAGGTGTTGACTGGGCGTCAACTTGGTTAGTTAAAGTGTTTGTCGAAGGAAAATTTTATAAGCTGTTCTCGATACTTTTTGGCATGGGCTTCGCCATTATGCTGGTTAGGGCTCAAGAAGCTGACCGTAAATTTGGTGCATGGTTTACCCGAAGAATGTTAGCGTTGTTTGTCTTTGGTATGGCTCATTTAATCTTTTTATGGGGCGGCGATATTATCCATGATTATGCGGTTGGCGGTTTATTTTTATTAGGCTTCGTTTTATTGCTACGCACTAAAAAATTAGCCCGATTTAATAAACCTGAAACATTCGCAAAAGTTGGTTTTTCACTATTACTTTTGCCTTTAGTTGTTTCAATGTTTGCCGCTTTATATTTTGGCGTAACTCGCGATAATGCAGTAATGACAGATGAATGGCAGCAAAAAATAGCGGTTAATAAGCAAGTTGAAGTTTTACTGCAAGAAGAAAAAGATAAGCCACAGGAACTCATCGTTAATAAGGACACTTTGACTGATGGCGAAATTGATGTAGCCGTAGCTCCTTCAGCCGACGAAAGTGTTACTGAAGAAGGCTCTGAAGAAAAAGCTGATGATGAAGTTGATGAAGAAAGTATGAGCGCAGAAGAGCTTATCGCTCATAAAGCTCAGAAACGTTTCAAGCGTAAACTTAAACGTCAAGAAAAGCTGGTAAAAGAAACCGAAGCCTTTACTCAAACTAGTTATATCGAAGCGACGAAGTATCGTGCAGAAAGTGCGATTAAAGCTTTAGGAAACACACCGATGTTTGCCTTTTTTGTTTGCTTGCCTTTGTTCATGGTTGGTTACTGGTTAGTCGCCAGTGGTAGAATGAAAAACCCAGAGCAACATCAAGCCTTTTTTAGTGTTATGTGTTGGGGCGGATTAAGCATAGGTTTAATGTTGAGTATTGCTGGTGCTTTTATCAGCCTGCATCCAGTGGCAAAAGTAGCCATTGAAGTTCAAGCGGGCGGACAAACTATTTTTTACTACGGACAGTTTGTTTTATGTGCAGGTTATATCGGCATGTTCGTGAAGTTAGCGAATAAAGCATGGTTTATAAAATGTTTTTCATGGTTGGCATCATTAGGAAAAATGGCGTTAACGAATTACATTACTCATTCAATAATTCTAACAAGCATCTTCTATGGCTATGCTGGCGGTATGTTTGGCCAAATAGCCCGCGGACAACAAATGTTAATTGTTGTTGCGGTTATTTTTGCTCAAGTTATCTTCTGCACTGTATGGCTAAAGTTCTTTAAATTTGGTCCTCTAGAATGGTTGTGGCGCTCAATTACTTATATGAAACTACAACCTTTACTGTTAGATAAACCTTTGGTTTCAAATGATACTGCTTCTTCAAATGCGACAGCTTAATTTAAAGAACACGGGTATATGTTGTAAGCCTTATTGTAATAAGTAACATAAACGTTACTGTAAAATATGCTGAAATTGTTTAACCGCAATTTCAGCATTTTTACTTTCAGTGATAGCCGTAACTACAGCAATACTATCAACGCCGGTTTGCCATACTTGTTCAGCGCTTTGTTGGTTAATACCGCCAATGGCCACTACTGGAATGTCGCTCGCTAATTGTAAAGTTAGTGCTAAGTTTTCCAGTCCTTGAATTTGTCCGGTCATATTTTTGGTTTTCGTTGGGAATATTGCTCCAATGGCCAAATAGGAAGGCTGTAGTTGTTGTGCTAATAAAAATTCATAACAACCATGGGTACTTATGCCCAAACGCAAACCTGCTTGCTGAATTGCATATAAGTCAGCGTCTTGTAAGTCTTCTTGTCCAATATGAACACCATAAGCGCCATGTTTGATAGCTAACGGCCAATAGTCATTAATAAACAAACGAGTCTTATAATTTTTGCTCATAGCGACGGCTTCAATAATCAGCTGTTCTAGCGCTTGTTCTGTTTTGTTTTTTAACCTCAATTGAATTATTTCTAAACCTAGAGGTAACAGACGTTCTAACCAATAAAGTGAGTCAATTACCGGATAAAGACCTAGCTTTTCTTCTTGTAATGCAAGTGAGGGAAAAGCAGGTAGTGCTGAGTACTTTTGCGTTAACTCATCATTCACTTTAGGGAAATATTCAGCTTTGTTTGGTGTGTTTGTTTGTTCAAAGGCCCCATAGTAATGTTGACCAGGTTCTTGTAATTCAGCGGACTTAACAAGCCCTTGATTGATAAATGCTTTGGTTAAAGTAAAAGCATCACGCAATAAGTAACCATGTGCTAAAAAGGCAGCTAGCGCGCTCGCAAAAGAACAACCACCACCATGGCTGAAGCTAGTCTCTATTCTCGGTGATGTTAGTTGGTAACTTATGAGCGTTTTATCTGAGCAATGTAAGCAATAATCACGACTAACTTTCTGGCCATTTCTATCTAAAGCGTAATGATGTCCGCCTTTTACTATTACGCTATTAACACCTAAACTTCTGATCTGTTGGGCGAGCTCTATTGGCTTAGCAGACTCTAGGTTTGATAGATGCTGAGCTTCTTTTAAGTTAGGCGTGAGCACATCAATATGTGCGAATAATTCAGTTAAATCGTCAACCTGCAATTTAGAAAAATTGCCGCCAACACTGGCTTGGCCAACAGGATCATAAACAACCTTCAAGGCAGGGGATTTCGCTTTAATATCGGCTAATGTCTCAATAAGCCAAGTTACTTGCTCAATATTGGCCAATAAGCCAATTTTAATCACAACTGGTGGTTTATCATCGATCAACGCATTAACTTGTTGCTGTAATATATTAATATCAACAGGGTTTACAGAAAATAATTGTTCAGCATTTTGTACCGTATTCGCGGTGATCAAATGACAAACTTCAACATTTAACGCATGGCCTGTTTTTATGTCGGCGGCAATACCTGCACCACCCGAGCAATCGCTCCCAGAAATGGTCCATATAATAGGTTTAATCGTTGTATTTAAAGACATGAAATTACCCTTGTTGATGCCAAAAAGGCGTATCTAATGTGGGTGTTGAAGGGTGGGCTGTTTGTCTTTGTTGCATCATGCCAGCCACAAATCCTTGCTCGCCAGCGATAATAGCTTGTGAGAAAGCTTTTGCCATTTGTACAGGGTTATCTGCTAAGGCTATTGCTGAATTTAATAACACACCGTCGTAACCCATTTCCATCGCTAAACAAGCGTCTGATGGTTTACCAATACCCGCGTCTAAAATTAATGTTGCCTCAGGCAGTCGCAAACGAATTGTTTCTAAATTGTATGGGTTCATCAAACCTTTGCCTGTTCCAATTGGTGATGCCCAAGGCATAATCACCTGACAACCTAAATCGTATAAACGCTGACAAATCACGAGGTCATCAGTACAGTAAGGCAGTACTTTAAATCCGTCTGCTAATAAAATTTCTGTCGCTTGTAATAATTCAATAGGATCAGGCTGGAGATTATAATCATCACCAATCACTTCAAGTTTTATCCAATCGGTTTGAAAAATTTCTCGGCTCATTTTTGCAAGCGTTACCGCCTCTTTAGCTGTTTTACAGCCCGCGGTGTTAGGCAAAAGAAAACCATTAGTTTCCTTGACTAACTCTTGAATATATTGCCAAATTTTTGCGCCTGCTTGTTCTGCAGGGTTTTGCCGTTTTAACGATAAGGTTACAATTTTTGAGCCACTGGCTAAAACCGCTTGTTTCATGATCTCTGGTGAAGGGTAAAGCGCACTGCCAATTAAAAGCCGACTGTCTACATGCTGACCATATATATTGAGGGTTGTATTAAGAGTCACAGATTAACCTCCCTGAATAGGAAACAGTACATCAATACTGTCTCCTTGGTTAACTAAGGTTTGCTGATAATCAGCTTTACCGACAAAGTCGCCATTAAGTGCAACTGCAAAGCTTTGCTGCTGTTGCTCGGGCGTTAAATAATGTTGCAATGCTATCAGCAAATTTGGTTTTTCCGCTTCGACCGAAACTTCAATTGCTTGACCGTTTATAAATAATTTCATTTTCTTACCATCATCTTTATTAGCATTCATTGATTGCTGATCCATTAATCGCTAACAAGTCGCCATAAGGAGAATTGTGTGGATCAGTTTTTGACAAATAATTATCAACAGCAAATTCTAGCTGCTTTAAGACTACTGGCGCGATTAAGTAGCCGTGACGAAATAAACCATTTACTTGAATGAGCCGTTGTTTCTGTGAAATTCTTGGTTGGTTATCATCAAAAGCGGGTCTAAGCTGGCTAATGTGCTGACGAATATTCGCTTCTCCAAATCCAGGGTGAACGCTATACGCGGCACTGAGTAACTCCATTGACGAGCGTACGGTCATTGGCCCACAATCTTCACTTTCAATTTCAGTTGCACCAACCACATAAAACCCCTTTGTTTTGGGAGCAATGTATAATTGATAACGCGGGTGCATTAGCCTTATAGGCCGAGTTAAATGCACATCAGGTGCAAACAACTGAAACAACTCGCCTCTTACACCACGTAACCCTTTTAAAGGGGCGGCTGAATTTTTACTTTCACTGCTCCGCGCGCCAGTTCCTCGGCAATCAATGGTTAAATCACATGTGAGTTCATGCTGGTTTGCGTTAGTTTGGTAGGTTACTAAACTCTGTGAAATTTGTGACTCAATTTTAATCACTGTCGAGTTTTCTAGCCAAATTAAGCTACTTTTTTCTAACTGTTGTTGAAGTGCAATAAGCAATTTACGATTGCCAATTTGACCTTCTTCAGGTAAAAATACCCCGTGATTAAAGCTACGGCCCAACTCAGGTTCAAGTTCGAGTATTTGCTGTCGATTGAGCTGTTGTAACTGGTGTTGTGGATAATGATTCTTGAGATAACGCACGAAACGTTGATAGTCACCTTGATCTTGTTCATGACTAACCATTA
>Ga0209395_1001307_pt1 | contig 35280 bp, 28 predicted proteins | sample GOMGulsemesocosm_3_FD_184635 | JGI IMG/M metagenome (GOLD analysis project Ga0209395, IMG submission 184635) | Methane-oxidizing microbial communities from mesocosms in the Gulf of Mexico - GOM9D Gulf of Mexico (SPAdes) (version 2) | ecosystem: Environmental > Aquatic > Marine > Cold seeps...
TTTCATCTCTGAACTTTAATTTAGGCGAAACCGTCGAAATGATCCGCGATACGGTTAACGCTTTCTCTCGCGACGAAATTGCACCTCGCGCAGAACAAATTGATATTGATAATGAATTCCCTAATGACTTATGGCGTAAATTTGGTGACTTAGGCTTACTAGGCATGACCGTTGATGAACAGTATGGCGGTTCTGGTTTAGGCTACGTAGAACATATGGTTGCTATGCAAGAAATTTCACGTGCTTCAGCTTCTGTTGGCTTAAGTTACGGCGCAATGTCTAACCTTTGTTTAAATCAATTAAACAAAAACGGTTCACATGAGCAAAAAGCTAAATACTTACCTAAACTTTGTAGCGGTGAACATATTGGTGCATTAGCGATGAGTGAACCAAATGCTGGTTCAGATGTGGTAAGTATGAAATTACGCGCTGAGAAAAAAGGCGACAAGTACATATTAAACGGCAACAAAATGTGGATCACCAATGGACCAGATGCCAACGTTTACGTTATTTATGCAAAAACAGATACAACAGCAGGTTCTAAAGGAATTACTGCCTTTATCGTTGAGCGCGATTACCCAGGTTTTTCTCGTCACCAAAAATTAGACAAGTTAGGTATGCGCGGATCAAATACTTGTGAATTAGTATTCCAAGATTGTGAAGTTCCAGCGGAAAATATTTTAGGTGAAGAAGGTAAAGGCGTTCGAGTATTAATGTCAGGCCTTGATTACGAACGTATCGTATTAACAGGGGGTCCATTAGGAATTATGGATGCTTGTATGGACCTAGTTGTACCTTATATTCATGACCGTAAGCAGTTTGGTCAATCAATTGGTGAGTTCCAATTAATTCAAGGTAAAGTTGCTGATATGTATACACAAATGAATGCAGCTAAATCATATGCTTATTTGTGTGCACAAGCAGCTGATCGTGGTGAGACCACACGTAAAGATGCTGCTGGCGTTATATTAGTTGCTGCAGAGTTGGCAACCAAAATGGCGCTAGATGCTATCCAATTATTAGGTGGTAACGGTTATATCAATGAATTTCCTGCTGGACGTTTATTACGTGACGCTAAGTTATATGAAATTGGCGCAGGTACTTCAGAGATACGTCGTATGCTAATTGGCCGTGAGTTATTTGCTGAATCGAAATAACTGTAAACGAGCCTTTAAACAATAAACATGGCTTCACAGGACAAAGTAATGAAATCTTCAATTAGTTTCATTACTTTATTGAAGCCATGCTGTTGGCTTAAACTTAAAAAGATAGCGTTTAAAATTTATAACGAATAAAAACAAAGGTAATACCGTGGCTAAAATAATTTCAAAAATCAATGTCCGCAGCCCTGATTTCATTGAAAACACAGCGCACATGCAGGTGCAAGTTGACGATTTAAAAGAAAAATTGGAGCAAATAAAGTTGGGAGGTGGTGAACGAAGTCGTGAACGTCATTTATCTCGCGGTAAGCTATTACCACGAGACCGTGTTAACGCCCTACTTGATGCTGGCTCACCATTTTTAGAGTTATCTCAACTTGCCGCTCATGAAGTATATGATGCAAATATCCCTGCCGCTGGAATTATCACAGGTATTGGCCGTGTAGGCGGACAAGAATGTATTATCGTCGCCAATGACGCTACAGTTAAAGGTGGAACATATTTTCCACTAACAGTTAAAAAGCACCTTCGAGCACAAACCATTGCTCAAGAAAATAACTTACCTTGTATTTATTTAGTCGACTCTGGTGGTGCAAACCTGCCCAACCAAGACGAAGTTTTTCCTGATAAAGAACATTTTGGTCGCATTTTCTTTAATCAAGCCAATATGTCAGCACAAGCAATTCCTCAAATCGCAGTGGTCATGGGTTCTTGTACCGCTGGTGGCGCTTATGTACCAGCGATGTCAGACGAGTCAATTATTGTTAAAGAGCAAGGAACTATATTCTTAGCTGGCCCTCCACTTGTAAAAGCAGCAACAGGTGAAGTAGTAAGTGCTGAAGACCTAGGTGGCGCTGATGTTCATTGTCGCACTTCAGGTGTTGCTGATCACTATGCACAAAATGATCACCATGCTTTAGAAATTGCTCGCAATGTTGTTGGTAATTTAAATCGCGTGAAACCAGTAGCAATGAATATTGAGCCTATTGTTGAACCAGCATACGATGCACAAGAAATTTATGGTGTTGTACCCAAAGATTCCCGTCAACCTTTCGATATCCGTGAAATTATTGCTAGGGTTGTCGATGGTAGTAATTTTGATGAATTTAAAGCACTTTATGGCACTACATTAGTTTGTGGTTTTGCTCGAATTTACGGATACCCAGTTGGTATTGTTGCCAATAACGGTATTCTTTTTGGCGAATCAGCACAAAAAGGCGCTCACTTTATTGAGCTTTGTGCTCAAAGAAAAATCCCACTAGTTTTCTTGCAAAATATTACCGGCTTTATGGTTGGTCAACAATATGAAGCTGGTGGAATAGCTAAACACGGCGCAAAAATGGTAACAGCTGTAGCTACAGCGCAAGTTCCTAAATTCACCATATTAATTGGCGGTAGTTTTGGCGCTGGAAATTATGGTATGTGTGGTCGTGCATACGATCCACGTTTCTTATTTATGTGGCCAAATGCACGAATTTCCGTAATGGGCGGAGAACAAGCAGCTGGTGTTTTGGCACAAGTAAAGCGTGACCAAAAAGATAAAGCAGGCGAATGCTGGAGCGAGCAAGAAGAGCAAGACTTCAAACAACCAATTGTTGATTCGTACGAACATCAAGGCCACCCTTATTATGCCTCAGCCCGTTTATGGGACGATGGTATTATCGACCCAGCTGATACACGACAAGTATTAGGTTTAGCCATTTCAGCATCACTAAATAAGCCAATTGAGGATACCAAGTTCGGTATCTTCAGAATGTAGGACTAATAACTATGACTGCATTACAAGAAATCACCAGTGGCGACGTGCTATTTAACGTAGATCGATATGGCGTGGCAACTGTGACATTAAACACCCCTGATAAGCACAACGCCTTTGACGATAAAATTATTGCCGAGCTAACCATTATATTTATGGAAATAGCCAAGCGTGATGACATCAACGTAATGATCTTAGCATCAACCGGGAAAAGCTTTTCCGCTGGTGCTGACCTAGGTTGGATGAAACGTATGGCCGGTTATTCGTATGAAGAAAACTTAAGCGATGCTAATGCCCTTGCTCATATGTTAAAAGCATTAAACTTCTTACCACAAACAACTATAGCCCAAATTCAAGGTGCTGCTTTTGGTGGCGCAGTTGGTCTTGCCAGTTGTTGCGACATTGTCATTGCCAGTAATAAAGCCAGTTTTTGTTTAAGTGAAGTAAAACTTGGCCTAATCCCAGCGACTATCAGTCCATATGTTGTTAGTGCGATTGGACAAAAAGCAAGCCGTCGTTATTTCCAAACTGCAGAACGTTTTTTTGCTGACAAAGCTCAGCAACTAGGCTTAGTTGACGAAGTTGTCAGCGTAGAGGAATTGGAAAACACCGTTATTAATATGGTAAGCACAATACTTAGTAACGGACCCAAAGCCGTTCGACAAGCAAAACAACTAGCACTAGATGTTGCTTATCAAGAAATCAATCTTGAATTACTCAGTATTACCAGCGAACGCATTGCTTCAATTCGCGTTTCAGAAGAAGGCCAAGAAGGCTTAAGTGCTTTTTTTGAAAAACGCCCAGCAAGCTGGCAAAAAGAACCGACGAGTGAAGGATAAAACATGTCTCAACTAAAAACTAAAACAGCAAAAATGTTTACTAAAATTCTTATCGCCAACCGTGGCGAAATAGCTTGCCGCATAATTAAAACTGCTCGAAAAATGGGCATTTTAACCGTTGCTGTATATTCAGACGCCGATGCTGATTCGCTTCACGTAAACATGGCCGACGAAGCTATTTACCTAGGCCCTTCACCGTCTCGGGAAAGTTACTTATTAACAGATAAAGTAATTGAAGCAGCAAAGCGCACCGGTGCTCAAGCAATACACCCAGGTTATGGATTCTTATCAGAAAATGCCGATTTCTGCCGCATGTGTAGTGATGAAAATATAACTTTTATTGGCCCTCCAGTTAGTGCAATAGAAGCTATGGGGTCAAAGTCCGCAGCTAAAAACATCATGGAAAAAGCCAATGTACCATTAGTGCCTGGTTATCATGGCGCAGACCAATCTATGGCTATTATTAAAAAAGCGGCTGATGATATGGGTTACCCGGTACTACTTAAAGCGACAGCTGGTGGTGGTGGTAAAGGTATGCGTCAAGTATGGAGTGAAGCTGAATTTAGTGAAGGTTTCTCTGCAGCTAAACGGGAAGCTATGTCATCATTTGGTGACGATAGAATGCTTGTTGAGAAATATTTAACTCAGCCACGCCACGTTGAAATTCAGGTGTTTTGTGATAATCATCAACATGCAGTTTATTTATTTGAACGCGACTGTTCTGTTCAACGCCGTCACCAAAAAGTGATTGAAGAAGCTCCAGCTTTTGGCATGAGTGAAAAATTGCGTAAAGCTATGGGTGAATCAGCAATAAAATCAGCACAAGCTATAGGCTACCAAGGTGCCGGTACCGTTGAATTTTTATTGGACGTTGATGGCTCATTCTACTTTATGGAAATGAATACTCGCCTGCAAGTTGAACACCCTGTAACTGAAATGATTAGCGGGCAAGATTTAGTTGAGTGGCAGTTAAGAGTCGCTGCTGGAGAAGTTTTACCAAAAACCCAAGAGCAACTCGTTATTAACGGCCATGCTTTTGAAGCACGCATTTACGCTGAAGATCCTAACAATGACTTTTTACCAGCAACCGGTACATTAGACTTTTTACAGCCTCCAGAAGAAAGTGAACATGTACGCGTTGATACTGGTGTACGCCAAGGTGATGAAGTAAGTGTTTTTTACGATCCTATGATAGCTAAATTAATTGTCTGGGATGAAAGTCGTGAAAAAGCATTACAGCGTTTAACAAAAGCTTTATCGGAATATCGGATCAATGGTGTAACCACCAATATTGACTTCCTTTATAACGTTGCTACATCAAAGCCTTTCATTAATGAAGAAATTGATACCAGTTTTATTGAAAAATATGACAGTGAGATTTTTCATGATGACAAACAAACGCTCGCGGACGAATTACCCATGGCAGCTTTATACTTAGTGCTTGCCCTTGCCGAAAGCGCGAAACAAAAAGCAGCAACAACTACTGACCCCTATTCTCCTTGGAATAACACCAATGCTTGGCGTTCAAATGAAGCCCATATTCATCAATTAGTGTTAGCACACAACGAAGTTGAATACCCGATAACAGTTGAGCAAAAACGCCAAGGCGATGGCAGTTATTATTTAATTTCTGTTAGTGATCGCACGGTAGATTGCCAAGGAAGGATTGAAAGCGATACCTTGCATGTCAGTATTGACGGTTATCGTAGCCAAGCGACTATTGCTCACAATATATCTAATTCAGGCGACCAAATTAGTTTGTACCGACAAAATGGTGTTTTTAATTTTGTTCATATAAAACCTGATTGTGGTGATAACAATGATAACGAAAACCATGGCGGCCTAGTCGCTCCGATGAACGGTACTATGGTTAGCGTTTTAGTAAAAGAGGGTGAAGTAGTTGCTAAAGGTCAATCGTTAATGATCATGGAAGCGATGAAAATGGAACATACTATCAAAGCTCCTGAAAATGGTACCGTTGAAACCTTATTTTATAGTGAAGGTGAAATGATTGACGGTGGCAGCGAATTACTTGCTTTTACAGCTGAGGAAGCATAATGGTTTATTCTCCTGATACTATGTTACCTACTCAAGTGAAAATAGTTGAAGTAGGTCCTCGTGATGGTTTACAAAATGAAAAGCAGCAAATCAGCGCCGAAGATAAAATAAAGCTGATTGACCTGCTTAGCGATGCCGGTGTTAGTTATATAGAAAGCGGTAGTTTTGTTTCTCCTAAATGGGTGCCACAAATGGCAACGTCGACAGATGTTTTTAACGGAATTAACCGTAAAAACAATGTGACTTACGCTGCCCTTACCCCGAATATGAAAGGTTTTGAAGCTGCTGTTGCAGTTAACGCCAATGAAGTGGCCATTTTTGGCGCCGCTTCAGAAGCATTTAGTCAAAAAAATATTAATTGCTCTATCGCTGAGAGCCTTGAACGCTTTGAACCGATAATGTTAGCAGCTAAACAAGCAGGAATTCCTGTTCGTGGTTATGTTTCCTGCGTGGTTGGTTGTCCATATGAAGGTGATATTGCTCCCGAACAAGTTGCCTTGGTTGCTGAAAAATTATACATGATGGGCTGCTACGAAATATCACTTGGTGACACTGTTGGCGTGGGCACACCGGGAAGCGTACAAAAGATGTTACAAGCCGTAAGTGCACGTGTACCAACGGCTAAGCTAGCAGTTCATTTTCATGATACCTATGGTCAGGCGTTAACTAACATTTACACCGCTCTACAAAATGGTATTTCTGTTATCGATAGTTCCATTGCTGGATCTGGCGGTTGCCCTTATGCTAAGGGCGCTTCTGGAAACGTGGCAACAGAAGATGTTGTGTACCTGTTAAATGGTTTAAACATTAGAACAGACATTGATTTAAATAAACTAGTACACGCTGGCTGGTTTATTAGCGACAAATTAGGTAAAGCACCTTTATCAAAAGTTTCCAATGCTTACCGTTCACAAGAATAAGTACAAAACGAAATAATAGTGAGGAATAAATAATGGCAGGATTTGACAAGGTAGTGTCAAGCTACGAAGAAGCCATGGCTGGTTTGGAAGACGGCATGACCGTAATTTCAGGTGGCTTTGGCTTATGTGGCATTGCAGAAAACTTAATCAGTGAAATAAGACGCAAAGGCACTAAGGAGCTCACTTTTGTTTCAAATAATTGCGGTGTTGATGATTTTGGCTTAGGTGTGTTATTACCCAATCGCCAAATAAAAAAGATTGTCGCTTCTTATGTTGGCGAAAACGCAGAATTTGAACGACAAATGATGAGTGGTGAATTAGAAGTAGAGCTAACACCGCAAGGTACATTAGCTGAAAAGATGCGTGCTGGTGGTGCTGGCATTCCCGCTTTCTTTACAGCAACTGGTTACGGGACACCTGTAGCAGAAGGTAAAGAAGAACGTGAAATTGATGGCAGAATGTATATCTTAGAACCTGCTATTACCGGTGAATTTGCAATTGTTAAAGCATGGAAAGCCGATCGTTATGGCAATTTAGTTTTCAGAAAAACTGCACGTAACTTTAATCCGCTTGCTGCTACAGCAGGAAAAATTACGGTCGTCGAAGTTGAAGAAATTGTCGAACCTGGAGAGTTAGACCCAGATCACATTCATACTCCAGGTATTTATGTAAACCGCGTTATTTTAGGCTCGTTTGAAAAACGCATTGAACAACGTACCGTTCGTCCTGCACAGTCATAAAATAATATCGGAGATTAAGCAATGGCTTTATCAAGAGAACAGCTAGCGCAACGCGTAGCACAAGAATTACAAGATGGTTATTACGTAAATTTAGGCATTGGCATTCCGACCCTAGTTGCTAACTACATTCCAGCAGGTATGGAAGTTATGCTGCAGTCTGAAAATGGTTTATTAGGTATGGGAGAGTTTCCTACCGAAGATGAGATAGACGCGGATCTAATTAATGCCGGCAAACAAACAGTAACTATGGCAAAAGGTGCTTCTATATTTGATAGTGCAGAATCATTCGCCATGATCCGAGGCGGTCATGTAGATTTAACTGTGCTAGGTGCATTTGAAGTAGACACTAATGGCAATATTGCATCATATATGATCCCAGGAAAGCTGATAAAAGGCATGGGCGGTGCAATGGATTTAGTTGCAGGTGCAGATAATATTATTGTAACAATGACACATGCCTCGAAGCATGGCGTATCAAAACTATTGTCTGACTGTACTTTGCCATTAACAGGTAAAGGTTGTATCAAAAAAGTATTAACTGATTTAGCCTTTATTGAAATTAAAGATGGTAAATTTCATTTATTAGAACGAGCACCGGGTGTAAGTATTGATGAAATAATTAAACTTACGCAAGGTGAATTAGTTGTTCCTGAACATGTTCCTGAAATGAAATTTTAACAAACTACAACAGTTTCATTACTAAAACCTAACAAAAAAAGGGAGTTAAACTCCCTTTTTTGACTCTATTTATCAAAAACTACTTAATAAAAACTTGTTTTAAAAAAAACAATCACCTTCATAAGCTATTGTTAAAAGCTCAATTTTTTTATTAAAATACTCTTTATCGCTGTAAAGTAGACAATATTTGATACAATTTTGCACATTTGTCTTGCATTTAATTTCCCGATTAGCAATACTAAAATAGACAAAGAAAAGGCAAAACATGCGAAATCATGTTACGCAAAACCACCGGTCTAAGGGGTTTACCTTTTAATTTAAAGTGTAAATTCTATGACAGCGGAGTCACCTCGTTTATAGGTACATCCCGTGGTTTTTTCTTTTACTAACTAAATTAATTAAAAGGTTACTAAAATGAAAAAATTATTACTAGCTTCTATCATAACTGTTTTAACAATAACGTCTGTTGTATCGGCGCCGAAAGCACAAGCTGCTAACATAGCACAAAGCATATGCGAATATGTTGCTGCTGACGACAAGAAACGCATGCGTTCATTTTTAAAGTCGAATAAATTAAAAATTCGTAGTATCTTCAAAGGTATTCAGTGTAATGGTAAGAATCTGTTGGCGTTTGCTTCAGCTAAAGGTTCAGTTAAAACAGGGTCTTTGATGATTTCAAAATTACCAAAGAAAGTTGTTTCAGCTAACTTAGCAATGTTGCAAACCGGATCACAACCCTTAATAGACGCAGCTAACAAACGAGTTAGCAGCTAAATTTATTCTTTAGTAGCCGTTATTTGTTACAGCAAGTTTACAGTTTTACTAGATAATAATTCTATGTCATTTGAAAAGGTCTGCTTCGGCGGACCTTTTTTTATCTGCTAAAACTTGAATTACATATTTCCCCACTAACATACTAGCACACAGCTAAAAAACTGATTACACTGAAGTTATTCCCCCGCTAAACTTTTTGAGCTGTATGTCTAAAAAGCGAAATTATAAAGACAGTAAAAATGCATTAGTACTTACCGGTGGTGGTGCTCGCGCCGCTTATCAAGTGGGTGTTCTTTCAGCCATCGCCAAATTTGTACCGAGGAATCATGGTATCCCCTTCCCTATAATTTGCGGTACTTCTGCTGGTGCTATTAACACAACCGCATTGGCTTGTTACGCATCTTGCTTTCATCTTGGGGTAAAAAAATTAGAGTGGGTATGGAAAAACATTAATACAAGTAGAATTTATCATAGTGATAGTATGCGAGTTTTTTCGCATTTATCTAAAGGCATGCTGGCAAGTTTTCAAGCTGATTATGCCAATAAAAGTTCTCGTAGTTTATTAAACAATGCACCACTTCGTGATTTGTTAAACATGGTGATAGACTTCAAGCGAATTGATGCCAATATTTTAGGTGGCTACCTATCAGCCGTTTCAGTTACAGCATCTAGCTATAGTAATGGTGACTCCATCAGCTTTTATCAATCTGAAGAATCTATCTCACCATGGTTTCGAGCTAAACGTCACGGAGAGCCTTGCCAAATTAATAGCGAACATTTAATGGCTTCAGCCGCAATTCCTTTGGTGTTTCCGTCGATAAAAATTCGTCAAGAACATTATGGTGACGGATCAATTCATCAATTATCACCATTAAGCCCGGCGATACACTTAGGCGGGGAAAACTTATTTATAGTCGGTGTAGAGCAACCTAAAGAACCATTGCACAATAACGAAAATAACCCGCACCCACCTACGGCAGCGACAGTAGCAGGGCATTTACTTGATACTATTTTTGCAGATACTCTACTAAGTGATATCGAGCGGCTAGAGCGTATTAATGAAACAATAAAGCTGATCCCAGAAAGCGTACGAAATAAGAAAGAGGGGTTAAAACCTATTTCATCATTTTTAATTAACCCTAGCCACGATTTTAACGCGATGGCTGTTGATTACTTTTCTGACTTACCTTTGTCAATCCGTTTATTGTTACGCACTGTCGGCATATCGAATGATTCAGAGTCTAGTATTGTCAGTTATTTATTATTTGAAAAAAACTATTGCCGTCAATTAATTAAGCTAGGCTTTGAAGATACAATGGAACAAGAGACTGCGATCAGAAAGCATCTGTCTCTTGATTAGCTCCCTATCGTTATCAACCTTCCTGTATAAAACGTTCAGCCCGCTCAACACGTCTTGGTTTACCTCGCACAATTAAGGTGTCTTGTACTTGTAAAATAGTGTTTTCATCTGGCGCTTCTGTTTCAATATCATTTCGACGCAAAGCAACCACGACCACTCGTCGGGCAGATAAATCAAGTGAGCTGATTGTTTTCCCTATCGCATAAGAGTTTTCAGTTAACATTATCCCGTTGGCAAATTCGATACGATCCATAGCCTCTGGACTCATATCCGTATGCTCGCCTTGGAAAAAGCCATGCAAATGACTGTAATGATCTTTACGCTCTTTTTGTACTCTGCGAATAATTCGAGAAAAAGGAACTCCAGTTAATGATAATACTTGAGATACAAGCATTAAACTGCCTTCTAAGCTCTCTGGAACCACTTGATTTGCACCAGCCTCTTGCAGAGCGTCTAGTTGGTCATCATTACGGGTACGTACCAAAATAGGTACATCTGGCGATAGTGATCTTACTTTTTGAATAACTTCCAGTGATTGCTTGTCCTCACCAAAAGCAATAACAACAAGCCTAGCTTGCGATAGTTTTGCAGCTTGTAATAATTCCGTTTGTCTTGAAGAGCCAAACAGTACATGCTCTCCTGCTTCTCTTGCTTTAGTTGCTCTAAGCGGGTCTATATCTATCGCTACAAACTTTATCGACTCTTGTTTTAAAAACCGGCTAACCGTTTGTCCAATACGGCCAAAACCACAAATAATCACGTGATCACTTAATTCTGTTTGCTTGGGTAACTCAGTTAATTTCTCAGTATCTATAGGCACATCTCGACTAAGAAGCAATGACCACTTACGTGCATTATCAATCATATAAGGTGTTAGTCCCATACTGAGCACACCTGCTCCTAATAAAATAGATGCAGTTTCTACAGGTAATAATTCTACCTGGTTTGCTAGGGCAATAAGCACAAAACCAAACTCCCCCATTTGCGCAAGCATAATACCTGATGCCCACGCATCTTTAGATGCTTCACCTGCCCGCTTGGCTAACAGAGCAATAATAATAATTTTCACCAGCATGAAGCTGATCATAACGCCAAGAATTACTAAGGGAGACGAATAAACAATACCAATATCGAGTTTCATGCCAACGGTTACAAAAAATAGCCCTAAAAGAATATCGCGATAAGGCCTTATATCAGCTTCTAACTGATGTTTATATTGGCTTTCACCAAGCATCATTCCGGCTAAAAATGCACCTAAAGCCATTGATAAGCCAAACCATTGTGTTAAAGATGAAGCTACCAATGTTACTAGTAACGTAGTTAAAACAAATAACTCATCAGTTCTTACTTGAGCAATTAAATTAAACAAACGAGGCAGTAACCATTTGCCACTGAAAAGTAATACCGCTACGACAAAAATACCTTTTACCAGTGCAATTAATAACTCAATAAACATTGAGCTACCCGACTCCTGAGCAAACATTGGGATAATAATCAGTAAAGGAACAACGGCAACATCTTGAAATAGTAAAATAGCAACAGATAGTTGCCCCGACTTTCGTTTCATTGCCCCGGTTTCACTCAATTGCCGGATAACAATAGCCGTTGACGACAGGGCTAAAATACCACCAATAATTAATGAACTTGCGAAGGTTTGCCCAAAGAACATCGCTATAATCATGAAAAAAGCTAACGACAAGCCTACTTGCAAACTACCAACAGCCAGTACTAAATGTCGCATCGCCATTAATTTGGGTAATGAAAACTCTAAACCTAATGTAAAGAGTAGAAACACAATACCTAGCTCAGCAAAATGATCATAATCAACCTGATCTTGCGCTAACGAAAAGCCATGCTCCCCTACTAACATTCCTGCCACTAAATACGCCAAGATAGCGGGTAAATGTAGGCGGCGAAAAAGCCAAACGATAAGAACGGCACTCGATAAAATAGCTAAAAGTTCAAAATGACCTGCCACAAAAATTCCTTGTTATATTGTTCAAGCTGAAAATGACTTAACTAACCCGTACTATGCCCGTTATTTACCTCTGTGTCTAAGGCATTATTGATAGTTTATTGGCGGCAAGCTATTGCCACTTATGACTTGTCAATAAAACGTCAAGTTATTCTGTTCTATAAACTTCATTAAATTCAGCAAATTAAAAATGGAGAATTAACCTTCCAATTAGGTATGAAAATTGCTTATTCAATTGTGATAGTAATAATCAGGTGAAGTTATGCAAACATTAAATTTAGTAGATAATCAGGCTTTTGAATTTAACGCTTTCAAGGTGTTTGATAGCCCGAATAATGAAAATACTAACAGAAAAATGGCACTAATGGAGCAATTACAAACATCTTTAGAGCTTGACCGTTTGCTAAACATATTTGCGATGGAAGCAGCAAAGTATGTCGATTTTTCAGGTCTATACTTCAAAAAAGGTAATACGAGTGTTGCCATTAGAGGAAGTCGACAGGGCAAGAATGAGCGTCATTTTGAGTTAAAACTTAATAATAAATTTATTGGTGTGCTTACTTACACAATTAATTCACCTATTAGTATTACTAACTATAAAATACTTAATGACTTACATCAGTACCTAATAAACCCTCTTAATAATGCTCTGCTCTATCAAGATGCCTTACAATTAGCGATGCAAGATGCATTAACATCATTAAATAATCGCAGATGTTTCGATGAACAACTAAAACGAGCAATGCATCATGCTAATCGTCAGCGTAGTAAAGTAGGATTAATTATTTGTGATTTAGACAAATTCAAATTAATTAATGATACCTACGGACATAATATTGGTGATGAAGTATTAATACAGTTTGCGCAAGCACTTAAAGAAAGTGTTCGTGATTCAGATAGTGTTTTTCGTTTTGGTGGTGATGAATTTTCGATCATCGTTGAAGATGCTACTATTGACTCATTAATGGTTATAGAACAACGTATTTACAGTGCAATGACACTAGATCCCTTATTATCTAAATATAACGTGACCTGCAGTTTAGGGCATACTTTTATGGATAGAATGGATACTCAGGTTAGTTTTTTTGAACGTGCCGATAAAGCACTATATCATAGAAAAACATTTCAAGGACGCAAGCTAAGTTTAGTGTAAACATCACACTTTACGTTCGTTTTTCATCTTCAGCAAAGTAGCCTAGTGCTACTTTTTGCTGTTCTGGTGTTCTGCCAATAAGTAGCCGGCAAAATGTTACCGCCTTGCCAAACTGTTTTACCCCCACAATACTTAGTGCTTTTTTGAAACTCCAAGGCGTTAAGTCATAGCTAAAAATAAAGTGTTCGATAGCAGCATCTACACTTGGGTAAGTAACACCATCAAATATAAAGTGATCACTAATATGATTGCAGTTTAATTCAATCCCTTCTAATGACAAAGTCCAACCTTGAAAATTCACACGTTGCTTGGCAACTTCATACATGAACCAAGCACTTTTTTGAAAACCTGAAAAATTGCCACTTTCAAACTCACTATTGGCAAGCTCTTCTTTAGTCCAGTTAATACCTATTGCTAAATCATTTCTATAGGTTTGGGTTAAAAATCGCTTAACATCAGTTGCAACAGCCCAAATAGAATGCTGCTTAGCTTTTCTAGCTAAACGGGTACATTCCCGACAACTTGGCACAGACAAAGGTGGATGTGTGCAATCAAAAACAGGAAAATATGGATGTGGAAAGCCAAAAGTTAATTCTGATGGCTCGCCACAAAACCAGCACTGATGGCGTTGTTCGAATGGAATATCAACTAAAGTATGTGCCATAAAGACTAGTTATGTAATTAACTATCTACGCTTTCCTGAAGCCTTAGGTTTTTGCTTTTTGGCAACTTTTGCTCGACGTTTAGCCGCTGGTCTATTCTCTTCTTTTTTACGGGCAATTAATTGATTTTTCTCTTGAGTTGCCTTGTAGCGACTTTTCTTTAATGGTTTATCTTCTTTCTCAGCATACTGAGCAGGCAATGCTCGGTCTAATTCATAACCAGGAACGGTAATGCGTTCAAAAGTTCTGCCAATAAGTGCTTCAATATTTTCAAGAAACTGTTCATCTTTTGGACTGACGAGTGAAATAGCCGTACCAGACTTCCCTGCTCGGCCTGTACGACCAATCCTGTGAACATAATCTTCTGCAAGATAAGGTAAATGAAAATTAACTACATAAGGTAAGTCTGGGATATCTAGTCCACGGGCAGCAACGTCGGTTGCAACTAAAACTCGTACTTTACCTTCAGTAAATTGCTCTAAAGCTTTATTTCTTGCACCTTGAGTTTTATCACCATGACATAAGGCCGCTTTTATGCCGTCAAGTTTTAACTCTTTGGCAAGTATATTTGCGCTTTCTTTAGTCCCCGCAAATACAAGCACTTGCTTCCAGTTGTTCACCCCAATCAATTCTGATAATAACTCACACTTACGTGTTTCGGATACCCAATAAACGGATTGTTTTACTTTACCCGAAGTCGAATTTTGACGAGAAACTTCTAAGGTTTTAGGAGTATTTAATACTTGTTTTGCTAACGTTTTGACTTTATTTGAAAAGGTAGCAGAGAACATTAACGTTTGATGTTTTTGCTTAATAACACTAATTAATTGCTGAATATCATTTAAGAACCCCATGTCTAACATGCGATCAGCTTCATCTAAAACAAGAAACTTTATTTGTGATAAATCAACATTTCTTGCAACAACATGCTCAAGTAAGCGACCTGGGGTAGCAACAAGTACATCAACGCCTTGTTTCAACATTTTCGTTTGTGGTGGCATATTTACACCACCATAAACAGCGCCGCAATTAAGCGATAAAAATTCACTGTAACTTTCAATGTTTCGAGAAACTTGCTGAGCGAGCTCTCTAGTTGGCGTTAAAATAAGTGCCCTAATGGTTTTAGACGAGTTATTATCCATAGGGATTTTAGCTAAAGCATCTAATATCGGTAAACTAAACGCAGCCGTTTTACCGGTTCCTGTTTGTGCGCTCGCTAATAAATCGACACCCGAGCGAATAAGCGGAATAGCCTGTTGCTGCACTGGCGTTAAGGTTTTATAACCACAGGCTTTTACAGCCTTTAATAATTCTGCAGACAACCCTATTGCATCAACACTCATCACATCACCACTTATAAAAAACAAAACAAAAATTTAAGGCGCGCATTCTAGCATGTTTACATCTCACTCATTAGACTATTTTTGCCAAATGCCTTTTGTTAAATTAAAACGCTCATGTTCATTATCATTTGGCTTATAACAGGGCAGTTTTCCTTGATTATTTTGCTGATGATAATCTTGGGTAATACTTACCACAACCTTTGATAACATTAGCAAAGCAGTGACGTTAACTACTGTCATTAACCCTGTTGATAAATCGGCCAAGGCAATGACTTGCGGTAAACTTGCCACAGAGCCAAAAATTAACATAGCTAGAAATCCACAACGTAAAAACCAGTGTCCAAGAAGATTATCCATTTTAAGATATTTTAAATTATTTTCGGCATAAGCAAAGTTTGCAACAATTGAGGTAAATCCAAAAAGTAAAATAGCAATAGTTATGAAGTCACTGCCCCATTCTCCTACTTGATATGCTAAAGCTTGCTGAGTTAGTTGAATGCCTTGAGCATCACTACCTGTCTCTTTAAACAATAAAATAAGAAAAGCCGTACATGAACAAATCACAATAGTATCAAAGAATACGGCAAGCATTTGTATATAGCCTTGAGAAACAGGGTGAGGTGGATACGGTACCGCCGCCGCCGCAGCATTGGGAGAGCTGCCCATACCTGCCTCATTCGAATATAGTCCACGCTTTATACCTTGTACTATGGCAGCTCCAACTAAGCCACTACCCGCTTCTTTCAGGCCGAAGGCAGAAGCAAATATATCACTAATAATGGCAGGGATTTTATCCAAATTTAAAAATATAACGGCTAAACATACCAATAAATAAGCAAGCCCCATAAAAGGAACTGTTATCTCAGCAAAGCGCGCGATATTTTTTAAACCACCAAAGACAATAATGGCTGTTGCTATAGTAATGACAATCCCTGTGAATAGAGGATTAATACCGAACGAGCCATTAAAAGCATCGGTTATTGAATTGGCTTGTACCGAGCTAAATACAAAACCATAACCAAAAAATAAACAAAGAGAAAAAGTAACGGCAAGTTTTTTATTCTTAAGCCCTTTACTCATGTAATAAGCTGGTCCACCACGAAAATTTCCGTTAGCATCTTTTTCTTTATAAAGCTGCCCTAAGGCACTTTCGGCAAATGCCGTTGCCATGCCAACTAAGGCAATAAGCCACATCCAAAAAACAGCACCTGCTCCACCTAAGGTAATTGCAACAGCAACCCCCATCAAATTTCCCGTACCTACACGTGCGGCTAAGGATGTACATAGAGCTTGAAAAGAAGATATACCTTGGCTGTCAGTTTTTCGACTTAATTTAAGCAAAGTAAACATATGGGTAAAACGAGTTATTTGTAAAACCTTTAATCGCCAAGTAAACCAAATTCCACAGCCGGTGAGTAAATAGATAAGGACACTGCCCCATAAATATCCATTAATTGTTCCTACCCATTGTTCTATCAAAATTTTTCTCACTTTATTATTGAGTCTGTGATGGTTCACAGTTTATTTAAACGATTGTTTTTTCAGCTATTACCCAAACAGTTTTTCACACGACTTAAGACAAATAATGCAATTGAAGCTTGCTATTTATATTGGCTAAATATTGATACATATTTTAATTTTATTAGTAGCAGTATTAGTTACCTAATTGTATCAGGAACTTATAATCCATTCGAACGTTTTAAATCGCTAGCACTCAATTGCTAACCTAGGTGATTTTATACAATGTAGGAAAACGGGCCTTCAATGAAACAAAAAACATTTGTTTAGAGATTATTGAAAAAAAAACTATTCCTTAAGTATTCTTTAAGTTTCATATATTAAATTTTCATCATCAACAAGCGGGAGATAACGATGATGATAAATTTCAACTCAAACAAACAAGCTCAAGTGAAAACTCTGCTAAATAGAGATAAAGGAAGTTTAATTGAGAAACAATTAAATTTTGATATCCAACTCGCATCTATCGGCAGTAATAACCGAAATGAGATAGAAACGTTTATTAAGCAAGGGTTCGTGAAAGCGTATGGTGCACACGTATCAATTACAACACCTCACTTATTGGCATTATCAGACGGTAATTATAAAGCTGCCATAGGAATTCGCAGTGGACATGACAAGTTGTTTCTAGAGCAATACCTTTCAAAAGCGATAGAACAACAAACCATTTTTATCGAAAATAAAATACAACGACATGACATCGTTGAATTAAGCCACCTTTTCAGTAACGCAAAGCGCTTTACCATCCCACTATTTATGGTTACAGCTGTATCATTATTTTTTCTTAATTATAAGTACTTGGTGTTTTCAGGCACTGAAAAGGTAATCAAATTAATTACCAAGTCAGGAGTTAATACGACTTATATCGGTGACGCCCAGCAGCATAAAATAAAAGACTCCACTGATGATTGGGGCAGTTATTACCATACGAACCCCAAAATTATCGTGGTATCACTTTTAGAGGTCATGTCACTAATCACTAAACATCCCCTATACACCAAGATGTTTCAATCACTCGATGGGCAAATTGCAAAGATTTGCCAACAACTCGCTTAACCTAAGCAACGTTTACTCATTTACTCATTAAAAAGGCATCATTATGAAGACTTTAAAAAAGATTTCCGAAACTAACATCACAACTAGCCTACTAATACTATTGATTTTAACTATAGGGTTTAACATTAGTGCATTTGCCAATACATCTAAACCACATGACTTTAACCAAGCATTAATCACGTTACAGCACCATTGGGCAGAAACGAATTATGCAGAAGATAAAGATTTGAAAAAAAGTGCGTTCATTGCTTTAGAGGAAGAATCAATAAAGCTTACAACAGCTTTTCCTCAATATGCTGAAGCATGGATTTGGCAAGGTATCGTTCAATCAAGTTATGCGGGGTTTAAAGGCGGGTTAGGTGCGATTCCATTAGTTGATGATGCAAAAGAAGCATTAGAGAAAGCACTTATTCTTGACGAATATGCTTTGCAAGGTTCAGCTCATACTAGTCTAGGCATATTATATTTGAAAGTACCGGGATGGCCGGTTAGTTTTGGCGACGACGACGCGTCAGAAGAACACTTAAATACCGCGCTAAAAATGAACCCTACAGGTATGGATGTAAATTACTTCTTAGCACAATTTTATATTGAACAAGATGAGTTTAAAAAAGCGAAAGAGCATCTAATAGCTGCAAGCGATGCTCCAGCAAGGCCAAATCGTAAAAATGCAGATAAATTTAGACAAATAGAGATCAAAAGTTTACTCAGACAAGTAAATGAAGAAATAACAGGGCTTTAACGTTATTCAGTAAATTTATATTATTGTCCACAAGCTACATTATAATTTCGACCGGACTCTATTTGTTCGGTCGAAATATTTACGTTTATCACCCAAAGACTACTTCCCTCAAAGTAAACGTATTAGATAAACGAGTTAATACTCACTATTGAATGCCTAATATAAAACTCCCAGAACCATGCTTCGACGTTCCTCATCCAGCTAGTACTTACTAACTCCAATATATAGAGTGGTAGTATCACTTACCTTCAATAACTAGAGGTTAACTTCTATCGCTATCACGGTAAAGTTACGGTAAAAAGTACTGAGGGTTCCGGTGTATTAATATCACCATTTAAAAATACTTCAGAGCGGCAGTTCATTTCATTTAATTGTTGTCTGATAAGGTATTTATCTTTTTCACCACAGATTATTTTAATCGGTAAATTAGAGGCTTCAGATAAGTTAGTCAGAGTCACTTTAAACAAATGCAAAATATTTGAAGTATTGTTTACTTGAACGGCGGTACATTCTGTATATTGAGAACTTAATTGCTTTAATGATAAATTCATAACTAAGCACCTTTAATGAAGTCTATTAAATATAAAGCATAATTCACACCATCCTTTTGAAAGAAGTAACTCCCTAATAAAAATCAATACCTTAACTGATTGAGTAATACCAACAGAACTTATTATATTTTCTAAATTGCAAAATCATATGCAAAATGAGTAGTAAAATGACGTTTTTTTTCTTTTGAAAAACTAAGTAGAATAAGAATGAAACGAGAAGTAATAGAATGTTCAGGTAAGAGTTAACATATACTTAAATAAGCGTTAGGAATTAGAAATTTATAATCAAGATATGTTCTGTTTTAAACTATTAAATATTTAAATGTTCCTCCCTACTTAACAACCCGTTTCCTAATTGATGCTTGAGCCGAGGAAATAACGAATTCTGACCTAATCCATGGAGGATTAAGTCAGAAAAACATTCAGTTAAATAAAGACAAGATGAGGTCTACAAAAAAATATCCCTTTGATTTTTATTGTTTATCCTTCGGCTTTTAAACACAGCCTTCAGGTTTTCTTCTAAGCGAAGCAATATTTAAAAAACCATAAGGTTGCACACTTTGACCTGCCGGGTTTGTTAAATACCGCCATTCAAGTTGTTTTGGACTCATTAATTGATTTAATTCAAAGCCTAATGTTTTCATGGTGTTCATTAATTCCTGCTGGTTAATACCATAACTTACTGGCTCCCCCATTTTTTGTAATGATGACTTAAAGGCTTCACTACCACGATATGTTCCGCCAGTAAAAATGTCATCATAAACATAGTCAAAAACAACTTGGGTGTTTGCAGAGAATGAAGCGATAACGGATAATAAATTCTTAAAGGCATCTTCTTGTAAAAAGTAGGAAACCCCATCAATAATGAATAGCGTTTTTTTATCTTTATCAACCCCTTGACTAACTAACCAGTCAAGATCAAAGTTGTCTTTACCATTAAAGTCTGCCGCACAATAATGAACAGAATTTTTATCCTTAACCTGATTATTTGAAATATTGGCTAGTTGTTTCATCGCTGAACGTTTACGAGCAATCATTTCAGGATGATCTATTTCAAAACATTCAATATTCGTTAATTCATGACTAAAGCGATATGTTCTCGTATCATAACCAGCGCCCAATATAATCAACTGTTCGGGCTTTTCATCGTCTTTAAGGGCATCTAACAACATATCATCTATAGCTCTTGATTTAGCCATGATATAGGGTAAGCCGCCAGGTAATTTAATAGCATATATTGCTAAGATCAGAGAACGTACAAAAGAGAAGGACAGTAATAACCGCATGAATTTGGAAAGAAATATTTCAGCCATATAGTCATTAGTGCGAATTGTCTCTCCACTTTCTTTATAACCCAGTGTGCGTACTAGTGCCATGATTTCAGCTGAGGACGTTTTAGAAAACTTTTTCATATTAAGAACCTTATTTATATTAGTTATTAACCAATATAAATCCCTAACCTTAACGAAGACTTAAGGTACTTAATTTAAAATATGCATACTCGGAAATTGAGAGAGTTTATTTAAAAATCTCAGTTATGATGGTTTTTCAATATAAATTCCACCGATAAGCCTCCGGAATTTGTTTCATTTAAATGCCAGTCGATTTGATGAATGTTCGCGATGCGATTAACAATGGCAAGCCCTAAACCGGAACCTTCGCCGATTGCATCTGGCGTTCTATAAAAACGGTCTTTTACTCGCTCTCTTAGCTCTGAAACTATACCTGGCCCTGAATCTTCAACGGTAATTATTTGCTTGTGGCAATCAAGATTGATAATAATACGGCTATGTTCAGGACTATATTTTATTGCGTTTGTTACTACATTGCATAACATATTATAAATAAGCGCTTGATTACCTTTAATCGTTAAAAACTCATTGTTTGGATTGAAGACATTATAGAGGAGTGATTGCTCTTTTTGCTCAGCTAAATGTGTGAAGTCTCTAACGACCTGTTCAACTGTTTTTGTAATATCGACAGTAGTAAAATCATCTTCGATAAGTTGTGTATCTGCACGACTCAATGACAATAATTGCACCACAAGATGTGATAATCGATGAATGCTCTTTTTGATGTTTATAATCGAAATATCTAAATCGGTATCTTTATTATCTTCTAAAATGTTTTCGGTATGTATCATTAATGCGGCTAACGGTGTTCTTAATTCATGCGCGGCATCTGAAGCAAAACGTCTTTCTCGCTCATATTGCTCACTTAAATGATCGAACAAGGTATTTACAGCACTAATTAAACCAGTTACCTCTTCTGGCTCCGTTTTATAAGATAGTTTATCTAAACTGGTATAGTTTTTTTCTTGTACATCACTAGCAATCACTTCAAGAGGCTTAAGCCCTTTACGAATAACTAAGCTAACCATTAATACAAAAAAAGGCGTTAATAAAAATAAAGGGATCGCATGATCTAGCGCTATATGATGAATTAACTCGTCACGAATATCCATTCGCTCGCCAACCACTAAATGCCAGTCATCTTCTTGTGAATAAAGGGTAAAAATACGCCATTCATATTCACCAAGCTCTATATAAGTATAGCCTTGTGTTAAGTCAGACTCGGGGTGATTAGGAGCACTTGCAGAACGTAAAATCAGCCCATTTTCATTAATGACTTGAAATGATATTTTTTTCTCATAATTATGCTGAATTGCATGAGGGTCTTTTTCTTTATTTAGCAAAGCTTCCGTTAATGAATCCCGGTGTTTTTCAATGGTATCTTGGCTAGTCATACCATGTAATACCCTAGCAGATTGCGCTAAACTGGCATCAAATAATTCTTCCACTTCTTTAGCAGTATCATAATATACCCAAACGGCGGGAATGATGGTCATTGCTAATGCCCAACCGACAATATGAAAGGTTAAATACCGACGAATAGAATAATGTTTTGTTTTACTTTTCATGACTTTCTAATTTATATCCTACACCTCGGATCGTTTTAATTATCCCGGTATATAGTTTTTTACGTAAATGATGAACATGCACTTCGATGCTGTTACTTTCTACTTCAATATCCCAACCATAAACAACATCTTCTAATTTAGCCTTGCTCATGACCCTGTTTGGATTATTCAAGAACTCTGCTAATAATGTTGTTTCTCGGCGACTCAAATCAATTAACTTATGATCTAATTTCACTTCTAAAGAGGCTGGATTATAAGTAATGCGTCCATGTTCAAGAACAGGGTCTACATGACCATGACGCCGACGGCCTAATGCTCTTAATCGAGCTTTCAATTCACTCAATTCAAAAGGTTTAATTAAATAATCATCGGCACCAGTGTCTAGGCCAGCAATTTTATCTTCAACAGTATCACGCGCTGTTAATATTAAAACGGGTATATCAACACCTGATTTTCTAGCCGCTTTAAGTATGTCAATACCGTCGATATCAGGTAAGCCAAGATCGAGTATTACCAGTTCAAATTCCTCAGTTAAAAGTGCTTGCTTTGCCTGCAAACCACTTTTCAACCAATCTGTTTGATAACCTTCTCGGTCTAGTGCCGTTTTTATCCCTTCACCTAGCACTTGATCGTCTTCCACTAATAAAATTCGCATCTTTATTCTCCTGTATCTATTAAAGAAGACACTAAAAAACACTACGCTAAACTATTTAATGACTGACATCAATTACTTAAAACCCCCAAACGATTTAACATTAAGGCTCGCTGACAAATTTTTGAATAATTGGTAGCTGTTTCACAATCGATTTACTGACCAATGAGGGAAATAATGCATTAATTCGTACAAAAAGCTTTTCAGGCCAGCCGATATAATGCTCGGTCTTATTATGTTCAATTAACTGCAATAATTTCTTAGCTACATACTCAGGTGAATCTGTAACGGTATTAAGTGCTGTATTCAATTGTTCAATCTTTTCACTAATTAGATTGGTTTTAGTAGCCCTAGGCGATAGATATTTCACCGTCACATTTGTATCAGCAAGTTCTCGAGACATAGCTTGGCTAAAGCCTCGTAAAGCAAACTTGCTGGCACAATAAGTAGAATACCCAGGAAAACCGATACTGCCAAATGTTGAGCCAATATTAATTATTTGTGCTGACTTTTGCTTTAAAAGCATAGGTAATAGTGATTGAGTTAATTGAATAGGCGCAATGGTATTAGTTGAGATTATCCGGTTTATTTCATTTTCGGTTGTCTGTTCAAGAAATGACAACTGACTAATCCCGGCATTATTGATCAATAAATCAATTTCAAATGTTAGAGTTGATAAATAATCAATAAGTGCTTGGCGCTGTTTTGAGTCAACTAGATCTACAGCAAAAATTTCAACCTTATTAGTAGCAGTAAAGTTCGATGCTAGAAGTTCAGTTTTTAGCTCATTGAGTTTATTCCTGTCTCGGCCAATCAAAAGTAAATTTGCACCATGATTAAATAGTAGCTGACTAAAAGACTTTCCCATGCCGCCCGTAGCGCCTGTTAATAATACATTGCTGTTTTTCATTTTTGTTGATAATTGTATTGTCATATTAATAACCTTAATACGTAAATTAAAACTAGAATAAATTAAACTTATCGGCGAAAGCTTATGTTCCCATCGCAATAAATAACTGTCGCTCAGAAAGTTCGCCATTAATTACTCGGCGGCCATGCATGACTCGTTTGTTATCAATAAGTACTACATCAGCATTTTGCCAACTTATTTCATGGGTATATTTTTCTGCCAAGTCAGCCGTTTGATTTTTTATACGTTGAGATACCTTTTCTCCATTAGAGAAGAAATAGCTGGGTTTTTCGTAATTAAACGAAGGGCCGAGTATTGCATTAGCGAAAGCTATGTCTCTTAACTGACCTGCTTTTTCTACACCTAAGCAAGGCTGAATGTCTAACTCATAAGCTAGACTACCGTCGCTATTAATCGTGCCGCGCTGCTTTGGGTTTGCAGCAATAAAGTCTGCTAAATGCTTATTATTTACTTCACTGATATCATTTACGCTTGGGTGTTGGCTTGCGACATACTTACGCCATAAATGTGCGGGTAGTTGCCTCGAGACGGTGATATCTCGAAGCCACGCACGTTGTAGTTCTTCAGGCATATTTTTAAATAAGGCTCTGCCGTCGCATATCGTAGTCTGCGATCCGTATTGAGCGCTTTTCTTACTATAAAATCCGACATAATGAGGAGGAAATGGTGTATTACCGTTTTCTATATGTAAGCCGACAGACTCTTTTCCCGCATTTACTTTTTGGCTCGTTTCATCAGCAAATTCTCTTGCTGGGTCAAAGGTGATTTTTTGACAAAAATTTTGAAATAATTCACTGAATTTATTTAAATTAGTATTAAATCCTCTTAACAGTACCCAGCCCTCTTTAAATAAGTATTGCTTGGCTAACGCTATGATAATTTCATCATTTAAATCATCATCTTGTTTATAGCCTTTTCTTGGTGTAATTATATTTTTCATATCAAATCCTCTAAGAATATTAGTTAAAGTTAACTACTGGCTAAGTGTAAAGTTCAGTAAGTTTTTCTTGATATAGCTTTTCAATATTCGACCTTTTTAATCGTCCATTATTTGTCAGTAAATTATTATTTGGAGTAAAGGGGTGATCTGCATTAACCCACTGATGAATTTGTGCATAATCAGGTAGGTTTTTATTACAATCATCAATAGCTTTTTGTATTTTCTTAGGGTTATCGCAAGAAGATACAATAACGGCAGATAACCATGGTCGTGCCTCACCAAAAACAGCAACTTGTAAAAGAAGCTCTGAAGCAGACAAACTTGCTTCAACCCACTCTGGTGAAATATTCCGGCCAAAACCACTCACTATTTTGTTATTTTTTCTGCCAGAAACAAAGAGGTAACCATCTTCATCTATATAACCTAAATCGCCGGTATAAATACGTTGAAAAGATTGGTCTAATTCACCTAAATAACCAAGCATCGACTGTCCTTCAATCACTATTTCGCCTTCGTTATTAATGACAACTTGCGCATGTGGCAGTGGTTTTCCAACACTGCCAATTTTCTGCTGAGACGGTAAATTCAAACTGATGACAGAACCACATTCTGATAAGCCATATCCTTCGAAAACGGGCAAGCCTAAATTGTTGGCTTGTCGTAAAATTGAAATAGGTGACTTCCCACCTCCAACAGCAATAAATTGCAGGTTTGAGCATTGCTCTGAAACGTTATCGTTAAATTCATGGACTAAAAGCGTTAACATTTGGGGTAGTAAAATAAGGCTTCCAACTTGATAAAACTCTATCTTTGCAAGTAGCTTTCTCATATCAAATTCTACATTTGAGATAAAACCCAAGGCTGTTAATGGTTCGGTGATAACCACTCCACCGTGCATTAAGCATACATATACACCCGCTATATTTTCTAACAGAGTTGCTAAAGGCAAAACGCATAAGTGATTCATTGCTGGCATTGTGCTCATCGCGGCTTCTATACCCTCACATACTGCACCAATATTTTGAGCTGATAAGCAAACCCCTTTGGGATCTCCTGTTGAGCCTGAGGTGTAAGTTATTTTAACGCTACCGAGTAAATCGACCTTTTTATCAGTTGGAGTTTTAGACGAAATTTTCAGCATCTTGGTATGTTCAAGAGGCAAAGCGGTTTCAGCATCTTCAAAACTTAAAGCTTGATAACCTTTTAAAATCCCAGACATAGCCGCCTGTGTGACAATAACCTCTACGCCCGCAGTCGTAACTAAATGTTCAACTTGTGACTGCGTAAAAAACAAAGGAATAGGAACAAGTTTAATACCTAATTGTGCAGCCGCTAAATCACATAGTATCCATGCGGCACAGTTATCCATATATAGGCCTAAACATTGAATACCTTCGCTTTCAAAAAAAGAAGCAACCTGATTTATATTATCTACGAGTTGTTGATTGGTAACAGTCGTTTGCGTAGGTCCTTCATTTGAAATTAACGCAACTTGTTGAGGAGAATGGCTGGCACGATCATTTAGTGCTTTAAATAGTAGTTCCATATTTTACCCTTTTAATTAATCAATTCTGATTTCTTAAAAGCAAGTATCAATGATGAAACTTAACTCAAGCTTAAGGAATAGTTTAAGTTGCAATTTAAGGGTAATTTAATTGACGATGACTAGCTATGCTATAGCGATATCCGTAAAGACGTATAGGCGTAGTGCTGAAGTAGATATAAGTTAGATTAACAATACAATAGAAAAATAGTCTAACAATCAGCATGGTTTTGATTTACTTAGTTATTTAGTTATTTAGTTACCTTCATTTAATCTGCACAATTCTAGCCACACACAAATCTAAATAAGAACCGTTCTCAAATAGATTGACAGCTTTTAATGTTTTCTTTATTCTTAGCAACTTATAATTCATTTATGACAGAGACTGGTATTTTATTGCCAGAATAATCTAATGCGAAAAACTCCCTTCATCAAAAAAAGCCTACTATTAATTTTTGCTAGTTTATCCTTTATTTCTTCACCTTTAGTGCAAGCGAGTGATGAGGTGAACGTATACTCTTATCGACAAGCATTTTTAGTTAAACCTTTGTTTAATAAATTTACAGAACAAACAGGGGTTAAAGTTAACGTTATTTTTGCTAAAAAAGGTATGGCAGAACGCCTTGCTCGTGAAGGTAAACATAGCCCCGCTGATATATTGCTAACAACAGATATCAGTCGACTGATTGAATTGCACGATCGTGATTTACTGCAAGCATATCGTTCTAAAGCTTTGCTTGATAATATTCCTAGCCAATATAGAGCTAAAGACAATAGCTGGTATGCGCTAACAACACGGGTACGTAATATTTATTCAGCAAAACATCTCGGCGCAATTAATTTTAATTATGAAGACTTGGCTGACAGTAAATATAAAGGGAAAATTTGTACCCGAAGTGGCAAGCACGCTTATAATATCGCATTAGTTGCTTCTATGATTGCTGAGCATGGCAAAGCTGAAACACTTGTTTGGCTAGAAAAATTTAAAGCAAACCTAGCACGTAAACCTCAAGGTAATGACCGAGGCCAAGTTCAAGCTATCCATCAAAACTTATGTGATATTTCGTTAGGCAATAGCTATTATTTTGGCAAAATGTTAACAAACGAAAAGCAAAAAGTATGGACTGATGCGGTCTACATTAACTTCCCAAATCAGGAAAATCGTGGCGCCCATGTAAACATATCGGGAATGGGAATGGCGAAATACGCACCTAATAAAAAAAATGCCCAAGCATTAATGGAGTTCTTAATAACGAAGGATGCGCAAAAACTTTATGCTGAAACTAATATGGAATATCCTGTAAGAACTGATGTAATGCCTTCTAAATTAGTGGCTTCTTGGGGAAATTTCAAAGCAGATTCACTGCCTTTAGAAACAATAGCTAAACACAGAAAAGAAGCGCTAAAACTGATCGATAAAGCTAAATTTGATTTATAGAATGTGATTATTAATTCTTGATATCACCGCTAAAAAATAATATCTGGCGATGTGCCTGCTGGCTAATAGCACTTATACTAATAACCCCCATATTAGTGATGCTATTGGCAAGTTTTGGTTCATCGAGTCATTTATTTTCACACCTCTGGCAAACTGTCTTGCCAGACTATATTATCAATACATTACTACTTGGTGTTTTGGTAGTTTGCTTGTCTTTAGCTTTTGGCATTTTTAGTGCCGCTTTCATTGTGCATACCAATGTATTTAGTAAAAAATTTCTCAGGTGGCTGCTTTTATTGCCTTTGGCCATGCCTGCTTATTTAGTTGCATACCTTTATACTGATATGTTTGACTACGCAGGGCCTATTCAGCGAATATTGCGTGGCTGGTTTGGTTGGCAATCACCAGAGGATTATTGGTTTTTTGATATTCGTACTTTACCCGGCGCTGCGATTGTTATTTCTTTAGTATTATTTCCTTATGTTTATATGTTGGCTCGAACAGCATTTGAACAACAAGATCAAACCCTATTAAGAGCTGGTCGATTATTAGGACTAACAACAAAACAAAGTTTCTTTAAACTTGCATTACCTCTAGCTCGACCAGCCATAGCTGTTTCGGCTAGTTTAGTACTAATGGAAACCTTAGCCGATTTTGCCACCGTTAATTATTTTGCGGTAAATACCCTCACAACTGCAATTTACGATACCTGGCTAGGCTATGGTGAACTAGCGACAGCAAATGCTTTAGCAAGTATCTTGATGTTAATTATTTTTTTCGTCGTGGTTGCAGAGCAGCGGGCAAGAGTTGGTCAAAGTCATCAATCCAATAGACCTAATCAACATATTGAAATAATTAAATTGTCTTTTATACAACAATTTTTTGTCAGTGGTTTTTGTTGGTGTTTAGTTTTAGCAGGCTTTCTTTTTCCTTTCATTTTGCTTGTTATTATGGCAATTGAATACAGTGATTTAGCACAGCTAACGAAGTTAATCACACCGAGTATCAATAGCCTTGAAGTGTCATTTTACGCTGCTACTATTGCGACAACTTTGGCATTACTTTTCAGTCTATATCGCCGATTAAGCATAAACAAATGGCGTATATTGCCAATAACAGTAGCTGGTTTCGGTTATGCTGTTCCTGGCACTGTATTAGCTATGGCATTATTGGCAACCTTTGGTCCGCTAGATCATTACATGAATGATTTAGCAGAGCATTTTCAGCTTAATCCCCCTGGATTAGTATTGTCCGGTACTATATTTGCTATCGTTTTCGCCTTTGTCGTTCGCTTTGCGGCAATTGCTAATGGCACAATATCGAGTGGCATTGAACAAATACCTCATTCGATTGATCATGCACCGGCAAGTTTAGGTGTTGGTTTAGGGGGAATGTTATCAAAGGTGCATTTACCAATACTAAAGCCTTCCATTTTGGTGGCGTGGTTATTAGTGTTTGTTGAATCGATGAAAGAACTACCTGCGGCTTTATTATTAAGGCCTTTTAATTTTGAAACTTTGAGTATACAAATTTACCAATTAATATCTGACGAAATACTTGAACAAGGAGCCTTGAGTGCTATTTTAATTGTTCTATTGGGGTTAGTACCTATTATTTGGCTTAATAGAAGTAAGGAATTAACATAAATGGTCACAGATGAATTATTAAGTATTAAAGAGCTTTCGGTAACACTACAAAATAAAACGATATTATCAGAGACTAATTTAACACTTAATTTTGGTGAGATCTTAGGTTTGGTTGGGCCAAGCGGCTGTGGTAAAACAACATTACTTAATACTATTGCTGGCTTTAATGCACTTAATACGGGTGAGTTAAAAATTAACAGCCTTACTACCAATAAAGCTAATACTGCAGTTAAACAAGATACGCTTACTATTACACCATACCAACATATAGCACCCGAGCATCGAAATATCGGTATGATCTTTCAAGATTATGCTTTGTTCCCGCATTTGTCAGTTGAAAAGAATATCTGTTTTGGCATTGATAAATTACCTAAAAGCGAACAAAAATCACGATTGACTGAATTAGTTCACTTGCTTAAGTTAACAGGTTTAGAGTCGAGGTTTCCTCATCAACTCTCTGGTGGACAGCAGCAAAGGGTTGCTATTGCTCGAGCATTAGCTCCGCAGCCTAAGTTATTATTGCTTGATGAGCCCTTTTCAAATATTGATGCACGTTTGCGTAATGAATTAATGTTAGAGATGCGTCTACTGTTAAAACAATTAAAGATGACTGCGATATTTGTAACTCATAACAAAGACGAAGTATTTACTTTTGCCGACAAAATAGCTGTGATGCATCAAGGAAGTATTTTACAGATGGGTAGCCCAGCTAAAGTTTGCCAAACACCAAATAGCTGGCAAGTAGCTGACTTTTTGCAACTAGGTAGTTGGATCCCTGTAAAGGTTGTGAATGATCAGTTTCAATCAGCCATAGGTGAGATTCCTGCAACCATCGTACCTATTTCTGCTACAACTGCAGTAGCCAATCAGAAAAAATTACAAACCTTTCAATTGTTATTGAAACCTCAAGCCATTGAGTATTGTCAGAAACATAATGAAAAAAGTAATGTTAAAGTAGATCATATCGCAATCACCGAACAAGGTTTCCACTATTTGCTCAGTAGCATTGAAAGTGAATTGTTTTTTAACCGCTTGAGCTTTTACAGCGATATTTTATTAGTATTAGGTCAACAAATAGCGATAAAAATTAAACCACATAAATATCAAGTTTTCGCTAATATATAATGTGGTCTCTTTGATAGCTCTGCTAAAATATCGAGAGCATTCGGCCATTATCAATAATACTGGTTAAAGCGTTCATTCAAATTATTAACTTATTGATATTGTTTTAATGGCCATTAATTTTATCACCAAATTCATCAATGGTTGCTGATGGGTTAGCCAGTTCATCATCCCAACGTAAGGGAGGCACTTTACCAAACGATGGCTCATGAACACCAAAAGTACAAATGGGACCATAAGGGTACTCTTGGGTAATGTAATAACCATAAACGCCATTAATATCGGTTGCACCATTACACTCATCTAAATTACCGGTATTACCATTGTCATAAACCCAATCATCTATATATCGCCCAAGTGGAATACCAAAGGGTTGGTTGGTAAAACTAAAGTCGAAATCTTCAGAGCGGTTTATAACATCCCATGGCGTTGGCGGAGTGCCATGGTCTTTAAATGCTGGGGTATCGGTATAAGGTTGACGTGATTGGCCAATACCATTTTCATCAGGGTTTAATTGCCAATTTTTTAAGGTATAGCCGGATTTTGCTTGAACTAAAACTCCCTCTTGATTAACAAACCACATACCAAACAAAGGGAAACCATCTTTAGCAAAACCTATCAGTGGAGAGCCATTTTCAGCTGGTGCTAGCGTTGCTTCGTCATTACTTTGCAGTGGGTGGGTCATCGCATGATAATGATATGTCCCTTCAAAACCATGACCATAGTATTCATCAAAAATTGCCGCCATATTTTCTGCTTCAGGCTCTTGTAATGTATAGGCAGGAATTTCAAACCAAACAGAGCCATCACCACAACCCGTAGCATTTCCTGCTTCATTTACCCTTGCGTGTTCTGGGTTATAACAAAAACCCGAGTCCATCGCTATACCAACACCATTTAATAAAATACCATCGTAATCCATAAAATTAGTCGGATTTCTATCGGTATCATCTGCAACTCTAGGGTTTGACATTTTAGGGTTTATCGGAAGATAGGTTAACTGCATATCATCGTGGTCTATTTCGGTTACCCAAACGTTATCTTGGTTAGGTGAGCCGACATCCCAGCCTAAGTCATGGTTTGGGATCATGTTATGGCGCATCCGGCAATGCGTAGCTAACTCAGGGTCGCTGGTTTCAATTACCGTTTTATAATTCCAGCCACCCGCTATATCTGCTTTAGCTGGGTCTTGAATATAACCACCACTGACAATGACTAAATCAATAATCACAATGCTTTCTTTATTGGTTCCTGGAAAATAAGGAGCATCTGAGGAAAAGTTTGATCTGTCATTAATACCTGCGGAGCTATAATCACCATCATTTGCATCAGTAACATATGCTCGACAATCTGGATTCCGGTTGGTTAAAACCGCATTTAGCATGCCATTGGTTGTTTCGTTTAAATCAGGGTTTGGAATATATTCATTTGAATTTGTTGCTGGTGGAGGATCTATAATTTCAGAGTCATCACTGTTGTTAGATTCACTGCCACCTCCACATGCAGCTAAAATGAAACAGAATAATAAAGTAATTATAATTTCGCTATAATCGTGGCAATTAATGATTAAACGTTTACCCATAAAACCCTCCAAAATTGATCATTTTCTCGAAAAATGATGGTTACCCAACTAAAAACGCTTTAACAATCAAATATAAAATCTAACGATTTATAAACGGAGCACTCTTTATAGGCAGACAAACATCATTGACAAGTGTAACCACCATCAACAGAGACCAATGCTCCTGTCATAAAGCTATTATCTTCAGATAACAAAAAACAAACCGTTTTAGCAACTTCAATGGGTTGGGCAATTCTTCCCATTGGTTGTGCTTCATTTAACAGTGAATCAATCTCAATTTTAGACATATCAGTTAACTGCTTTAAACGGCCAACCGCTTTTTCTAGTAACGGTGTATCTATGGTACCCGGGCAAATGCAATTCACTTGAATATTATAGGGTGCATAATCAATTGCTGTACTTTTCGCTAACTGGCCAATCGCGCCCTTAGTCATACCATACGCGGCACTTTGCCCTTTACCTACATGTGCTTGATCGGACCCCATTAAAACAACTTTACCGCTCTGGTGTTTCTTCATAAAAGGAATAACTGCTTTTAGGGTATAGAAAACACCTTTGATATTTATATTTATAATATTATCAAGCTCTTCTGGCTTGGTTTCTTCTATATTGGCAAATAAATGAATGCCAGCATTAGCAAAAAGTAAATCTATCCGCCCCTCTCCCTCAAAAACCTGTTGCACGGCTTTATCAACATCTTGGTAGTTAGTTACATCGCACAAAATAAATGAGCTGCTCTTTACCTCAGGTACATTTACATCTAGGTTATAAACAATAGCTCCTTGCTCGACTAACTCATTGCAAGTCGCTAAACCTATACCCGTTGTGCCGCCAGTTACAACGACGACTTTTCCTTTAAATTTCATATCTAACCTTTTTTACGAGCAATATATTTAATATAGAACTTTTTTATAGAAAGAAAACATGGCTAACTATGTTTTTACCTGTATGCAACAGCAAGGTTTAAGTGCATTTAGATCAATATTTTATTTATTTTTCTTAATGAAACATGCCTTTCTTATAGTCAAGCCTTGGTTACTTAGTGACTATTAACATTTGGAGTTGGGACGGCTCTTCCATAAGCCTTTAAAGACGATATTATATTTTATTCAAGGAAATAGAACGGTAAGCAAAAATAAAAAACAAAGCTACCAAGAGTAAAATAATTGATGTGGGCTCTGATACAACCACTGAACTAAGTTGAATATTATCGACACTGAAGCTATTTCTATCAATAGCGCCAAAACCACTGACCAATACTGACGCTAAATTGGTAAAATTGTTATTGGTGCTAAATGTCTGAAAGTCGTCGAATAGGCCAGCATCACCATCGTTGATATGGTCTAAATTGAAACGTTGAGCTACTTTTTCGCCTGACATTGTAATTCCAGATATTTCTACTGTTGTTACCCAATCATAAGGACGATTAACTTGACCTTCACCTAAGTCAAAGCCATAAAAATCAAAACCAAGTCCATCTGTGCGAGCAAAAGAGAAAAAAGAATCCCCTGTTGGAAAGTAATTAATTAATAAATACTTACTACCGTTATCTGCACAAGTAGGTGTTCCACAGTCCTCCCCCGTACTCAGAGCTTTTTTATTTAAATCAAAATCGTAGCCAGATTCAGTAAGGGTAGATTCGGAGATATTAATTGCAGGAATATCTTCAAAAGTGATCAGTGTTGCATTTGCCGAAGGTGATGCAGTCACGGTTAATAAAATAAATAGGGATAATGTAGCTAAATAAAATCTCATAAAGTGAGCCATTAAGTTAAATAATTATGGCAATATTTTATAAATGAAATATGAACTCATTATGAAGATAGTGGTGAATAATTAACTTAATATGAATATGTTTAAAAGCGCTCCAATATAATAGTGAGCTATATCAAGATTACACCTAATTTTTGAAAAAATTTTATAAAAATCCAATGATAAATTATCATCGGATTTTTATTATTTACTCATTTGACAAGCTTTAGCTTAACGGAAGTTTAAAGTAAATTTCCCAGGAAAAGATAACTTAGCTAATTGTGCGTTGGCATCCCCATTACCAGCATTGACCCAACCTCCGTGGGCACTCTTTAATGCAATGCGATCGCCATTCTCTAAACAACCCACATTATCGGTAAGATTTTTAAACGTAAAGCGCTCCCAGGCATTTTTAGCATTCGCTCTCGCATCTAAATAACTGTTTGGAGAAGTGGCTCTAAAGTAGTGACCATTACCCGTTTTTAGATAAACCAGATCACCATCGTTGATACAGGTTGTTGTATCGTGGTTAATTAAGGTAAATTTCTCCCATGGTCCAACTGCTGTGCGGTTCGCATTAACATTGCCGCCACCGTTACCTTCTGCGACAACATATTTATTATCGAAGGTTTTTAGGCTAATTTTCACTTGCGATGGGCCGCTATGGGTATCGATTAATGTTCTAATGCCGACAACACCATTATCAATGTTGGCTTGATAAATACGATCGTCTTTATTAATTACACGCACTTGATTGCTACTGCCCACGCTCACGTATTTGACATTGTCATTTACTTTTAGCCATTCGTTATAGTAAAAATTTACATTACCAGTATTGTCTGTTGCCCAAACACTGCCGTCAGATGCAACGTTAACTTGAGCCATTTTACCTGCAACATTTTGCCAGCTACTACCATTACGGCGATAGATGTCTTGTGAAGCATTCACTCCCCATATATGACTGGCAGAGCCTACTGATATTTGTGTTAAGCAGCCGTTTTTACGTACCCAGCGATTGTTTTGTCGTTTGAAAATTTTACAGGCGTCATTAACGCCCCAAACACTGCCATCACTGCCGACAGAAATTTGTTTTAATAGACCATTGACTTGATTCCAGCCGTTGCCGTTAAACTTCCAAATTTTATTGTTACTACTTACGCCCCAAACGTGATTGGCAGAGCCGACAGAAATATTATCTAATGAGCCTGCTATTTTGGTCCAGCTATTACCGTCTCTACGATAAATATTGCCATTTGCCGATACGCCCCAAGTGGTGCCATCTTCTGCAATAGATATTTGTTTGAGTTGGCCGTTAATTTGACTAAAGGTAATTGCTTCTAAATCTTGTGGAATTAACTTATCAAATTCAATGGCGTTTAATACGGTTTGAGCATTTTGTGTTGTACCAAAGCTTGCCAAAACAATATCTGAATTTTCAGAGCGTAAGATCAGTTGACCATTTTCAAATA
>Ga0209395_1001308_pt1 | contig 35251 bp, 25 predicted proteins | sample GOMGulsemesocosm_3_FD_184635 | JGI IMG/M metagenome (GOLD analysis project Ga0209395, IMG submission 184635) | Methane-oxidizing microbial communities from mesocosms in the Gulf of Mexico - GOM9D Gulf of Mexico (SPAdes) (version 2) | ecosystem: Environmental > Aquatic > Marine > Cold seeps...
GCCGATAAATCTGGGCGCCAGCCTTGAGCCAGTGCCAAGTCGGTGACGTATTTTTCGACATTGCCGATGGTAACGGCGCCAAATTCGTCATTAATAGTACATGCCCCTTCACACAAACGGTCTTGCGGACAAACTCGGCCACAAACCTCTGGCAAGGTATTGGTTTCGTGGCATAACTCTGCAGCTTCGATAATTCGGCCATTTTTAGCAAGCTCTAACCAGTCAGGAATGTAATTGTGTAACGGACATTTCCACTGGCAATATGGATTGCCGCAATCAAGGCAGCGGTCGGCTTGTTGTTCGACTTCGGGTTGTTCAAATAGGTTATAAATTTCAATAAACTGTTCTTTTCGTTGCTCTATTGGCTTTTTAGTCGGATCTTGTCGTCCAACTTCGATAAACTGGAAGTCATTAGCAACCACTGTTGTTGGTGAATTTTCATTGTTCGCCATATTCTATTACCCCGCTTTTACATCAAGAGTCAGCCCTTTGCAGGCTGTTGGCACTTTACTGGCTGTTGGCAACATCGTGGTTATATTGGCCGTGGTTGGTTTTATTAATAAAAACTTAGGTAACCACTGCTTGAAATTATCTAAAATTTCACGTGCTCGCTGGCTGCCTGTTAATTGGTAATGTTCTTGAATTAATTGCTTAAGATGCGTTTGGTAAGCAGGGTGATTTAGTGGAACAGCCTCAGCACATTCATGGTTCATCCGCTGATTAATGTTGTCATCTTCGTCAATTAGGTAAGCAAATCCGCCGGTCATGCCTGCCGCGAAGTTTACGCCAGTAGTACCAAGACATACCACTACACCCGCCGTCATATATTCACAGCCATTATCGCCCATGCCTTCGATGACACTGACAGCACCAGAGTTTCTTACCCCAAACCGTTCGCCCGCTTGGCCTGCCGCAAAAAGCTTGCCTCCGGTAGCACCATAGAGGCAGGTATTGCCAATAATGCTAGCCTCGTGGGACTTAAAGGCGGTGCCCCGTGGTGGATGGATAACTAATCGGCCGCCTGTCATGCCTTTGCCGACGTAATCGTTAGCATCGCCGACAATGGTCATGTGCAGACCTCCGGTATTCCATACGCCAAAGCTTTGTCCGGCGGTACCGTTAAACTTGAGCTCAATCGGTTGTTCGCTCATGCCTTGGTTGCCATGATGGGTGGCCACCATACCGCTGATTGACGCGCCGACGGAGCGATCGGTATTGCTAATGTCAAACTTAAATTCGCCCCCTGATTTCGCGGTAATCGCATCACTTAAGCTCGTTCTTAATAGCTTATTCATCTGGCCTTCGTCATAGGCTGGATTATGTTCTTGCCAATAAATACCACAGTTTGGCTTAGGCTGCGGTTGATATAATATGTCTGACAAGTCGAGCTTGGACTGCTTAGCGGTTTGCCCTGAAATTACTTCAAGTAACTCAGTTCGACCGATTAAGTCGGTTAATTTTTCGACCCCAACTGATGCCATTATTTCGCGAATGTCTAAAGCTAAAGCCTCAAAATAATTAGCGACCATTTCTGGCAAGCCGCGAAAATGCTGTTCACGTAATTGACTATTCTGAGTTGCTACGCCTGTAGCACAGTTATTAAGGTGACAAATTCTAAGATATTTACACCCTAATGCGACCATGGGCGCGGTGCCAAAACCAAAGCTCTCGGCGCCTAAAATAGCAGCTTTAACGACGTCGAGCCCCGTTTTTAAACCGCCATCCACTTGCAGTCTAACTTTGTGGCGCAGGCCGTTTTCAACTAACGCTTGTTGGACTTCGGCCAAGCCTAATTCCCACGGACTACCGGCATATTTAACCGACGTTAATGGGCTAGCACCCGTGCCGCCATCGTAACCAGAGACTGTGATCAAGTCGGCATAGGCTTTAACCACACCAGTGGCGATAGTCCCGATGCCTGGTTCTGATACTAACTTAACCGAAATCAGAGCCTTAGGGTTTATTTGCTTTAAATCGAATATTAACTGAGCCAAATCTTCAATCGAATAAATATCATGATGAGGTGGTGGAGAGATTAAGGTGACTCCAGGCGTCGCATAACGCAAGGCAGCAATTTCAGTCGAGACTTTATCGCCGGGTAGTTGACCACCTTCGCCGGGTTTTGCCCCTTGCGCGACTTTAATTTGAATGACTTCGGCATTCATTAAATAGTGTGCAGTCACGCCAAAACGGCCTGAGGCGACTTGTTTTATTTTTGAATTGCGTTCGTTGTTAAAGCGCAGCGGATCTTCACCGCCTTCGCCTGAGTTTGATTGGCCACCCAGCCGATTCATCGCCACCGCCAATGCTTCATGGGCTTCAGGGCTGAGCGCGCCGATTGACATCGCTGCACTGTCAAAGCGCGGAAACAGTTTGCTGGCCGGCTCGACTTGATCAAGTTCGATCGCATTGTTCGATGCTTTTAACGCAAACAAATCGCGTAAGGTGGCAACCGGACGATTATTTACGGCTTTAGCAAAGGTTTGGTAATCTTGATAATTACCGCTGTTAACCGCTTTTTGCAATAACTGAACGACGTCGGGATTATAACAGTGGTATTCACCACGGTGGTCATATTTGAGCAAGCCGCCGTGATCGACTTTATATCGCTTGGTATAGGCTTTTTGGCGCAATTGCAGCTGATCGGCGGCAAAGTCGTCAAAATCAGCGCCTTTAATGCGATTAGTCACGCCATTAAAACAAAGTTTGACTACTTCATCTGCTAGGCCAATGGCTTCAAATAGTTGCGAGCAACGGTAACTAGCGATGGTCGATATACCCATTTTTGACATGATTTTCATCAGGCCTTTGTTGATGCCTTTTTGGTAGTTGATAACCGCCTGCTTGGGGGTTCTATCTACTTTGCCATGCTCAACTAATTCGAGTAATGTTTCGTAAGCTAGGTAAGGATAAATAGCGGTCACCCCAAAGCCTAATAGTACGGCGAATTGATGTGGGTCGCGTGCTGCTCCAGTTTCAAGAATAATATTAGAATTACAGCGTAAATTGTTGTCAACCAAACGCTGTTGTACCGCACCAACTGCCATCGCGGCAGGGATCGGGACAGTTTGTTCGCTGATATCACGATCGGATAATAAGATCAACGTGGCCCCTTGCTCTGCGCTTAACTGGGCTTGATCACATAAATTAATAATCGCCTGTTCAAGGCTTTGAGCATCAGCATAGTTTATTGAGTGTTCGGCTACCGGATAGATCTTGTTGTCGAGCTGACGAAGCTGCTCTAAATCGCTATACACTAAAATAGGCGAATCAAATAAAATCCGATTTACGTGACCGAGCGTTTCTTTGAACAGGTTTTGTTCGTTACCAACGCAAGTGGTGAGTGACATGGTATGCGCTTCACGCAGCGGATCGATAGCGGGGTTTGTCACTTGAGCAAACTTCTGGCGAAAGTAATCAAAAATTGAACGTTGCCGATTTGATAATACTGCCATCGGCGTATCATCACCCATTGAGGCGGTGACCTCTTGGCCATCTCGCCCTAGAATACTAATCACATCGTGAATTTCTTCTTTGTTGTAACCAAATAGTTTGTGATAAATTGCGAGCTCATCATCAGTTAAACTGCGGTTGCCGGACGTTGACTCGACTCGTTGTTCAAACGGGGTTAACCGTTTTGAATTGTTAGCCATCCACTGTTTATACGGGTGGCGACTTTTTAGCTCGTTATCAATATCAAAGGTTGGAGTGAGTTTACCTGTGTATGTGTCGACCACTAGCAATTCACCTGGACCGACTCGGCCTTTTTCTAATACCTCATCAGGCTGGTAATCCCAAATGCCAATCTCTGACGCTAATGTTAGCACTCGATCTTTGGTTACAACGTAACGCGCTGGGCGCAGACCATTACGATCGACGGCACAGGCGACGTGACGACCATTGGTCATGACTATACCAGCAGGACCGTCCCATGGTTCCATGTGCATTGAATTAAAGTCGTAAAAGGCGCGTAAGTCGTCATCCATGGTTGGGTTTGATTGCCAAGCTGGCGGAATTAGCATTCGCATCGAGCGGTACAAATCCATGCCGCCCATCAAAAGAAGCTCTAACATGTTATCTAGCGAAGAAGAGTCCGAACCACTTTCACTGACAAAAGGCGCTGCGTCTTGTAAATCAGGCAGTAAGGGAGATCTAAATTTATAAGCGCGTGCTTTTGCCCACAAGCGGTTACCTGCAATGGTATTTATCTCACCATTATGTGCTAAAAATCTAAAAGGTTGAGCTAACGGCCATTTAGGAGAGGTATTGGTTGAAAAGCGTTGGTGGAACAAGCAAATTGAGCTTTTGGTCCGTAAATCGGACAAATCAAGATAAAAGTCAGCCAAATCAGCGGGCTTAACTAGGCCTTTATAAATTGTTACCATCGACGAAAGGCTAGCGATATAAAATTCGCTGTCATTGGTAATGCGTTTTTCTGCACGGCGACGAGCCATATATAAACGGCGTTCAATATCGCGGCTAACCCAACCCGCAGGGGCATTAATGAAGACTTGTTCGATAATGGGTAGTTCGGCTAACGCGATTGGCCCTAGTACTGCTTTATTAATGGGTACTTCACGCCAGCCTACGACGGCCATGGTTTCTTTTTCGAGTTCTTCGACCAGTATTTGGCGACTTTGCTGGGCCAGCACCGGATCGGTATTTAAGAAACACATGCCGACAGCGTATTTTTTACTTAACGACCAGTTATGTTCGGCGGCTACGCTTTGAAATAACTCTTCGGGGCGTTGCATTAATAGGCCGCAGCCATCGCCCGTAATACCGTCGGCAGCAATGCCACCGCGATGTTGCATTCGATCTAGGCCGCTAATGGCGGTTCGAATAATTCGGTGACTTGGGTGGCCGTCCATCTGAGTGATCAGACCAAAACCACAATTGTCTTTTTCAAAGGCTGGATTAGTTAATGCCATTGCGCTACCCCCAGGGATCTTGTGATGTAGGTGCTATGCAAAAGGTAGTGATGATACCATTGAATAAAAGAGTTGATCATTTTTCACGGTCTAAACAAATGATAACGGCGTTATTTCCAATCCCTAGGGAAAGTCTATGTAGAATAACTACATACACAAATAAATGCCTCGCTTACACGGATGTAAGCGCTTAGGTTCTGTCTGGAACAATGAACCTGTGCTCTAATTCGTTTATCCTCGTTACAAAACCGATCACTTCATTAATACAATTGGTATTACTACGACTGCGCTATAGCTTACAAATGTTACAAAATAATAAACAAAAATATCGTGGATGCTAGCTTAAGTCAAATCGAGCTTAGTCTAATAGACGTGTGAATAAAGGCTGGGGCCACTGAGGGTGCTTTTATTAAGTTGTTGTTTGACTGTGATTTGTGTTGTGGTTGTCGATTAGTGGTTTACTTTTTAACTGTAGTTGTGAGCTGATTGCTATTCATTTTTACGCATCACTTGTTGTTGGTTTGTTACTTTATTGTTTGCAATAAAAAGCCAGAGCTCTCACTCTGGCTTGAAATTTAATTGACAGGCTGAGTATTACGCTCGATAACCGTCTGTTATTCCTTTAACCGTTATGGCAACAGCGTCGTGGGCATGTAGTGACTCATAATGGTTTATTCGCACCCAATAATCAGGGTAATCAGTACCGTTTAAGCTGTGTTTTACTTTGCGGGCTGCGTCTTCACAAAACATTAAATTAGCGGCGTTTAAGCGAGCAAACTCTTGCTCATCTTCTCGTTTCACTGCAGCTTGCACTGGCGTTTCAAAAGTATCTTCAATTAAATCGATCAACGACTTAATTGGATATTGCTTGATGGTTGCTGGCAATTTTATTTTAATTTGAGCAATGCTACGTTGGCTATGTGGTGTTGCAACAATGCCTTCACTGGTGCCTAACCAAGCCACAATTTCATCTTGGCTTAGCTGCTCTTGCTGTGAGAATTTTTCAATAAAAGCTTTTTGAATTAATTGACGAGATAATGCAGCTGAGCAAGGACAAGTTGAAGAATAGGCTATTTCAACGGCCAGCTCTAGTTCAACTTTACCTTTGACGTATTGGCCTGTTAGCACGATAGGATAAGCTTTCCAGCCCATCTTCTTGCTTAATAATGAGCTACGGCGCAAGTGATAATCAAATCTGAATTCAATTTTAGCTTGATCACTTAAATCGTCATGGCTGGCAATAAAGTCTTGCAATAAACTGCTCATGCTTTCTGGCGACAACGTTTCTTCATTGGCCAACTGGTCAACCCGTAGAAACAATCTGGACATGTGAATGCCCTTGGCCTGTGGCACAGTCAGGTTGACAAAGGCTGCTACTTTGGCAGCAACAACTTGCGGTGCTTCATCTAGTCCTTCAACCATAATGGGCATTTCAATATGGTCCATTCCAACCCATTCTAAGTTGCCTTCGGTTTGAGCATTTACATTGTTCGCAATATCTGGCATTTGGTGAGGCATTAATAACGGCTCCAACAATTGATGTTTAGTTGCTATAACCAGTAAGCTTACTGGTTATAGCAGGTGTATGAATTTTTGAACGCGGATTGTATCACGCTATCAAGGGCCAAAACTATGGCTTGAATGGGATCATTTAGCGTATTTTTAGAGTAAACACTCGGGTAACGGCTCAAATTTTGTAAAAAGTTCAATAAAACTAACCGGATCCTTGGGTGTAAAGTAATGGTGTGCATTATTGTTGATAGGTAATAGCTGGTACTGGGCTTTTCTGATATCTTGGAAGGTATATCAGCAAGTTATACTAGGAAAATTCACAATGTTTTTACCAAGGACGGTTATTTGGTTCTTTTTATTTATTAGTGCTTTGGCTCAAGCCGAAGATAAAGCGCAGCCGGAAGTTGCTCAAGCATATCAACTGATGTTAATTGGCAGCGAGTTACCTTATTGTCGCAGTAGTGATTTGGCACGTTGCAATAACCAGCAGCTGAGTGAGTTGGCTTCTTCGTCGGGACGTCAAGAACCATTATACAGAGTCTCGCCGGTTCAGGTTCGATTACTAATGGCAAGTTATTTGTGGCACTCCTCTCGTCAGGCATTTCGTTATGACTTAAATTTGGCGTTGTCAGCGTTAACCAAGCGAGTAAGCAACGAAAAATTGTCAGCTTTTCAGCTTATTACCCGTTTAAGGGCGATCAAGGTTGTTAGTCAGGGGCGCCATATTAGTGGTTATTCGCTATTTTCTCAGCTGTCTGCTTCTGAATTACAGATGCTGCTTGATTATTTTGAGTTGCCACAAGTTGATAGTTTTACTAACCGAATCAAAGAAGTCGTCAAAATTGCAGATAAACAAGATCAGCCCACCATTTTGTTGTATAAAAAAATTGTCGAACAAGCACAACTAATAGGCCAGCATAAGCAACCTAATATTCTGCTGGTAACCGCAGCTCAGCGCGATCCCTTTAAAGATGTTGATAGTTTGAGCTCTTTGTTTAACCAGTTAGGTGCTCAAGCTACTTGGTTACCCTTAGACAGTGCTCTAGCCAAGTTAATTGCAGACGGTTCTGCGTGTGATTTGTTACCACGTTATCGCAATCAGGAGGCTAATAATTTCCAGCGAAATCGAATCTATCCTGATCTTGTTCAACAGCAAGAAAAATTTTGTGCTCAGCCTTCTTTGATTAATGACGCGATTGCGGCAGCCGATGCTGTGGTGTTTATTGGCCGTTCTCCAACGTTGTTGCGTAATACTTTTGTTACAGTGGCAGGGCAACCTTCGTTAGCGTTACAACTTATTGAATCAAAAATGTTGGATAATAAATTATTTGTGGCCTCGATTGGAGGAGCCACCTTAGCGATGACCGGCCACACAGATCAAAGGGAACAGCCGGTGGTAATGATTGTTGATGGTGACAGTGAGATGGCATTTATAGGCGGTACTTCAACTGAGTTTGAGTGCAATAATATGAGCCCTTGCATAAGACGCGATCATCGCCGGGTTTATTACAATCGGGCCGGTGGGCTGGGTTTGTTTACGCTAGGCGTAATCGATACTAAAATATCGCGCGATAGCAATTTTGCTCGTTTGGCAAAAGTCAGCTTCGATAGTAATAATAAGTTAGGTTTTGGCTTGGATAGCTTTACCGGCTTATTGGTTCGAGTTAACGATGGGTTAGTATCACTAGAGGTGACTGGAGAGGGGGGAGCGACAATTGTAGATCATGGCGTGACTCAAGCTCGCAATCAAGCTATGGAGCTCACTAATATTAGTTTGAGCTATTTAACGCCACAAGACAAAGCCGAAATATCCAAACAAGGTCTAACAATCTTCTATGCAAAGTGGAAGCAAACGCCGTTAGATTTTGAGGGGGGAGTTGCTAAATTTAATAATTTATTTCGCAGTAACAACTTCTTTAAATTTACTCAGCAAGCTTGCATAACTAAGCCCAGTCAATGGCTAGGCCGTGCTGGTAAGGACCATCAATTTAAAATTACTTTAAATAAGTCACCGCAAAGCACGGTGATGTTTGGTGGTTTAATGTTGGGCGGAGCTTATAAAATCTATTGTTCTTTTGAGCGGTTGGAATTAAACATCACGCGAAAGTAATGCTGTGCTCAAAATAACTGGTGATTGGTATTAAACTTAGCGAGGTGATAAAATCGTTCTTTTACGATAAATAGTTCACATACCTTATGGCTTCATTAGATAACGCAGCGTTTGCACAGGCGCTAGATTTAGAAATATTGGCTCAATATACTCAGGCCATTGGTGGGCAGGCATTGCTTGGTAGTGTTGATATTTTAGAACAGCACTTTCCTCTATATATTAAAAGCTTAGTTGGTTATCATCAAGCTGGTGATAACAAATTGTTAGTTGAAGAAGCACATAAAATGAAAGGTGCAGCAGGCTCGGTTGGTCTGCTTAGATTGTGTCAGCTGTCGCAGAAAATTCAAGATAGTTCAGCCGCTGATTGGTTAGCTAATTACCCTGATTATATCGCTAGTATTGAGCTGCATTATGCTGGAGACGTTGCTTTGCTACGTCAATATTTAATGGCCAGCTAAAGTATACCCGTGCCACTTGAAAATGCAGGTTTCAGAGCTTGGGTAGGATACGAGTACAAGGCATGATTCATAATTCATGGTTATTCCCTGATTATGAATCATAACGCAGTAATCGTTTTCTACCCAACCTCCCGTAGGGCAAGGCGATAAGCGACCAACTGCGTTGTTATAATATATTTATTTAGAATGACTAAACGGCACATATTATGCCTAGCATTTGGCACGCTTCTCGACTTGCTGAAATCACGCATTTCCAGGTAGCACGGGTATATAACTCAAGCATAAAAAAACCCGAATTAATTCGGGTTTTTTTATGCTCAGGACAAGCAGTATGTCACTGAGTGGCGATTGGAAGTATTGATTTACTCAGCTTCTAATTTTCCACAAAAGCGATAACCTTCACCATGAATGGTGGTAATTATTTCGCTGCTACCTGGGTGCGACTCAAAGTGCTTTCTGATCCGACGGATGGTTACATCAACAGTACGGTCATGGGGCTTAAGCTCTCTGCCGGTCATTTTTAATAGTAAATCATTACGGGTTAATATCTTGCCTGGGTTCTCTAAAAACTCAACCATGGCTCTAAATTCACTGCGTGGTAATTTAAAATTTTCTTGAGTTGGGCTAACCAATGAACGTGAGTTAACATCAAGTACCCAGTCATTAAAGCGGTAACGTTCGACAGTTGATGGTTTCTTTTCTTCAACTGGGTTACGTGTACGGCCCAATAAGTTACGCGCACGAATGGTGAGCTCTCGTGGATTGAAAGGCTTGGTGATATAGTCGTCAGCGCCTATTTCAAGTCCTAAAATTTTATCAACCTCGTTATCACGTCCGGTTAAGAAAATAAGTGCGATGTTGTCTTTTTCTCTTAACTCTCGAGCTAGTAATAAACCATTTTTGCCCGGCAAATTAATGTCCATGATGATAAGTGAGATCGGTGCTTGATTAAGCAGACGGTTCATTTCTTCGCCGTCATTTGCTTCGTGTACTATATACCCCTCAGCTTCGAAGATATTTCGTAATGTGTTTCTGGTAACTAACTCATCTTCAACGATTAGAATGTGAGGGCTTTGCATTTTTTGGCACCTAAATATTAGCAGTAATTGAGCAAACAATTGTAACAAAGTTGTTGTAATTGCTTGGCTTATATTAAAATAATGATTGTTACGGATATTTTAGTCTAAATGTTTGATTATAGCCAGCTATAGCTGAAGTTTGCTTTGAAATTTGCGTTAAACTTCACACAAAAACTTAGTTAATAAGGTTGTTGATTAGTTGTTAGTTTGCATTGGTGAGGGCTAAATTGAGCGTAGAAGAGAATTAATGAATATGAATAATACACAGCGGTTTTGGTTTTTATATCAACAGACCTATTTTAAAGGGATTGGTCAAGAGCAATTGAGTGATTGCTTTGCGATTATTACGGCGTCGGATCCGCTGGGACAGTTACAGTCAATTGCAGAAAATGATTTGGCCAACTCTTTATTACAAGCGAAACTGAAACGTAATGGTTTGTTTTATAAATTGATCTTAGCTGGAAATAGTGATTTTAGTCATGCCGAAGAGAGTGTGCTGGTGCGGTGTACATTGCAACAAGCTCTCAGGTTAGGCGTTGAGTTTAAGCAAAATGCGATATTTTGGGTAACACAAGATAGCTTAAGCGTCGTGCCGTGTCTGCTCAGTGGGGTTGAGCAGACAGAGATGGGATCTTTTATTGAGCGTTTAAGATAATTTAGGTTTTTGCTGACAAAATCTTAAATTTATTATTTGCAATAATAAGCTCTTGTTTAGCAAAGTGACGGTCGATAATTGGCTCATACTTTAAGAAGTTGTTTGCCACAATACGGAGTTGACCACCATCCATTAATTGCTTTGGTGCCAAGCTAATAAATTGTTCTGGCACTCTGTAGTCGGTTTTTATGCCAGTATGAAATGGCGGATTAGATACTATGGTGGCGAACTTACCACTAATGTCAGAAAAACCATCTGACGGATAAATCTTAGCGCTAACACCATTGGCTGCCAGAGTCAGGGTTGCCGATTCAATGGCGAGGGCATCGATGTCAACTAGCTCAAGTGGAATACCTTGACGTTTTAGCCCGATATAACTGCCGATGACTCCGCAACCACAACCAAAATCAAGCGTTCGTTTCATTTTTAGGTGACCAAGATTTTCTAGTAATAGTTTGGTGCCAAGGTCTAGCTCACCATGACTAAATACGCCAGGTAACGAATGAATAGTAATCTTGATACCGTCGAGCTCAATTTGGTATTGCTTAAGCCAATCTTGCTTGACGAACTTGGTTACTTGGGTGTTATAAACCGCTTGAATTAATGAGCAGTGCCGTGCAGAGTCTATTTTTGTTGAGTCGCTGGCGTAGTTCGTGAGCAGTTTTGCACTAGACTTGATACCGCCTTTGTTATCACCCACTAAATAAATTTCAGCGCCTTGTTCTAGGTGCGGTAATACGTTGGCTAAGAAATACAGTGCACGTTGCTTGGCTTTTGGCCAATAAAGGATCAGTTGTTGCCAAGGCTGATGATCTTTATTGTCGTAATACGCGCCAAATTGCATCTCAACATTCTTGCTTTTTAAGGTCTTCTCAGCGGTGATGTGGTTATGGTAATCATGACCATAAGCCATTACTTTTGTGGCGCCGGACCGTGCTAATGTTTCAATAAAACTGTCATCATCAAAACCAACGACTAATACTCGCTTGTTTTCAAATAGTTCTATATTTCGTTCTAATAATTGACTGGGGTTTGAGAGCTTTGCCATGAGTGTCTAAATCGAGTGATCGCTAAATGGGAGGCATTATAACTGATTGCGCAACTAAAAGCGGTGACAAATACTGTTTTATAGCGATATCGTCACAGGGTGGTTAATAAACACTGCGCAGTAAAGAAATGAGCTCTGGTTGGGTTAAACGATGTTTACTGACAAGTTGACGGGCATTTTGTATGTCTTGGTCTGTTTGTTCTTCTTCAAGCAAGCTTAACAATTTAATCTTATCGCTTTTACATAAGCAAAATGGGGTGTTGATACCGTTGTTGTTAAAGCTGCTATAAATTAAGTTAGAACAAGGAGCTTGGCGCTGGGGCAATTGCAAACACTGCTGTATTGTTGATACTGGCTCGGTTTGTGCTGCTAAATTAAAGCTAGAACCAATCAAAGTGAGGGCAATTATATAACGGTTCAAGTTAACTCTCTTTTTCAATAGCATCGGATGGTCTGCACAGTTTAAAGGAATATAGATTGTAACCAATTGTTATGGCAAAGCCATTAATTATTCGTACTACACTTTGCTTGCAACTAAATATATAACAGCCCAAACCTAAAATTTGGACTGCTGTGTCAGTACTTTATTAGTTACCGCCACCAAGACAGTTAGGAGACTGCGGCATCTCTTTTGAGCGAGTCTGCCATTGTGTAGGCGTTAGCGTGTGTAAAGCCAGTGCGTGAACTGGACCGGCTAATTCATCGGTTAATACTTGATACACCATTTGGTGACGCTTGACCATGCGGGCGTCATCAAACGATGCGGAGACTATGGTTACCTTAAAATGGGTTTCAGAATTTGGCGGTACCGAGTGTTTGTGAGATTCATTTTCAACCAATAAATATTGTGGCTGCAATTGCTCAGTTAGCTTTTGTTCTATTGCACTTTGTACTGGCGGTGTTTGACTCATGCTTGTTCCTTTTTTTGTGCCAAGCGTACTTCGATAGCATCCATTAGCGCGCCCGTGATGTCGATATCAAAAGCGGCTTCGATCTCTTTGATGCAAGTCGGACTCGTTACGTTAATCTCAGTGACTTTATCACCAATGACATCAAGACCAACAAATATTAAACCTTTCTCTTTGAGCTTTGGTCCAATGGTATTAGCGATGGCCCAGTCGGTTTCTGAGAGTGGGCGTGCTTCCCCGCGGCCACCAGCAGCTAGATTACCTCGGGTTTCTCCCTTGGCTGGGATCCGCGCTAAACAATAAGGCATTGGCTGGCCATCGACGATCAAAATACGTTTGTCGCCATTGCTGATATCAGGTACAAAAGCTTGTGCCATAGCATAGACACTTTCATGTTGAGTCAGTGTTTCGATAATAACGCCAACATTTGGATCGCCTTGTTTGACGCGAAAGATCGAGGCGCCGCCCATACCATCAAGTGGCTTTAAGATCATGTCGTTGTGTTGTTGATAAAATTGACGAATTTTATCACTGCGACGTGTTACTAGTGTCGCAGGGGTCAGATCTGCAAACCAAGCCGTGTAGAGTTTTTCGTTACAATCACGCAGGCTTTGTGGTTTGTTGACCACCAGTAAACCATAATCTTCAGCACGTTCGAGCAGGTAAGTGGCATAAATGAATTCGGTATCAAACGGCGGATCTTTACGCATTAATAAGACATCTAAGTCGCTTAATTTGATTTCTTGTTCATTGCTCAGTTGATACCAATCTTGTGGATCTTGTTTGACGCTAAGGCTGCGAACTCGAGCGTAGGTATGTCCGTTCTCAAGATACAAGTCATTCATCTCTAGGTAATAAAGCTCGTAACCGCGCGATTGTGCTGCCATTAGCATTGCAAAACTACTGTCTTTTTTGATATTGATGTCTGCAATGGGATCCATCAATATGCCGAGTTTAATTGTCATAACATTTCCTATCTTATAATCGAGTTGTTAGCCTAAGTCACCAAAGCGGGTTTGCAAGGCACTGATAATGGTTAGGCCAGCTGTTTCGGTACGTAATACGCGCGGGCCAATAAGTACTTCGTCAAACCCTTGAGTCGCCGCCTGTTCAATTTCCAAATCCGATAACCCGCCCTCTGGGCCAATAAGTAAGCGAATGCCATTGGTTGGTTGGGGCAGGGTATTGATGGAATATTTGGCTTTAGGGTGTAAGTTTAATTTAAGTTCGTCGCTTGGCTGCGCTAGCCATTGATCGAGTTGCAAAGGTGAATGAATGGTCGGGATGGTATTACGACCACATTGTTCACACGCTGAAATAATGATTTTGTGCCATTGGCTTAATTTTTTCTGTAACCGCTCACCACTTAATTTAACCCCACAGCGCTCGCTAAATAATGGAGTAATTTCGGTTACGCCTAATTCAACGGCTTTTTGAATGGTCATTTCCATTTTGTCACCGCGGGAAATTCCTTGACCTAAATGAATCGCCAATGGTGACTCAAGGCTGATATCCGCATAGGAATTAACTTGAGCCTTAACCACTTTTTTTCCCGACTCGGTTAAGGTAGCCCGATATTCGCCGCCTTGACCGTTAAACAAAATAATTTCGGCCCCTTGAGGCAGGCGAAGGACTCGGCCAACATGATTGGCGGCATCTGCTTCAAGTGCTATTTCGATATTAATGTTCAAGTCGTGTGGGTAATGTATTCGTGGAATTCTCATGGTGAATCTTTGGCGATTATTTAATTAAGGCATTATAACTAAAATATGCAACTCACCAATAAATATTCAATATTTGGCGGTTATATCTTCAATAATTAACTGATGAGTAAGTTTTATTGGGCTTTAGGTTCTATTATTAATAATAAGCGTAATTATAAGACAGGGAAGCTATGAGCCATTCACTCTATACCAAATTTGTTAGTCGTTGTTTATTCCCATTACATGAGCGGCTTAAGTCTCATCGTAGTGTTGCCATTCGCAAATCGTTAGAACAATCACAGTGGTTAACAAGAGAACAAATATTAAACGAGCAAAGTCAGCGGCTGCACAATTTCATTAAAGATGTTTATCAGCATGTGCCGTATTACCGTGCGATGTTTGATTCACTAAACCTCAAACCTGAGGATATAAAGTCTGCTGCTGACTTAGCTAAATTGCCTTTTTTGACCAAGCAATTAATAACTGAGAATAATGGGCAGATCATTGCTGATAATGCTGGCCCGCTGGTGAAAACTTCAACAGGAGGCTCGTCTGGGTCGCCGTTAGTATTTTTTATGGGGCAAGACCGGGTGAGTCACGATGTCGCGCAAAAATGGCGCGCGACACGGTGGTGGGGAGTCGACATTGGCGATAAAGAACAAGTATTATGGGGCTCTCCTATTGAATTAGGAGCGCAAGATCGAGTGCGTCAGTTTAGAGATCTATTACTAAGATCCAAACTATTATCTGCCTTTGAGTTAACTCCACAAAAAATAGAGACCTTTCTAGCTCGCATTCAATTAGATCGACCGATCATGTTATTTGGTTATCCATCTGTTTATGAAATGATGGCAAAGTATGCGATTAAGCATGATTTAAAATTAGATAATTTAGGCATTAAAGTCGTCTTTGTCACTTCTGAATTACTCTATCCTCACCAACGCTCTTTAATTGAGCAAGTATTTGGCTGCCCAGTGGCTAACGGGTATGGCGGTCGTGATGCAGGCTTTCTTGCCCATCAATGTCCTGAAGGAGGCATGCATCTCTCAGCTGAAGATATCATCGTTGAAATTGTTGACCCTGATGGTCGGGTTGTACCCGATGGCGTAAGAGGCCAAGTTGTGGTTACTCATTTGGCAACTGGAGATTTCCCTTTTATTCGTTATCGAACTGGCGATGTTGCTAAAATATCACCGTCAAATTGTCGTTGTGGTCGAGGCTTGCCTCTGCTCGAAGAGCTAGAAGGCAGAACTACAGATTTTGTGCTGGCTCAAGATGGCACTATCATGCATGGATTAGCGTTAATTTATGTATTACGCGAATTGGATGAGATTAAGGAATTTAAAATTATTCAACATTCAACGACGGTTGTTGAAGTGATATTAGTGACGCAATCGAATGAACTATCGTCAGATCTAATTGATGCAATAACCGATGGTTTTCGCCAGCGCTTAGGGGCGCAAGTGGAAGTTAATATTGGATTAACCCTGAGTATTCCTGCTGAAAAATCTGGTAAGTATCGCTTCTTAATCAGTCACGCTGTAACTAGTGACGTATTTTAGCTATTCAATCAGGTAATCATCATGATGATTACCTGATTGGCCACTAACTAAGTTTTGGGGTTAATTCATTAATTTGATATTTTTCAACTAACGAATATAAGGTTGGTCTGGTGATACCCAGTTGTTCCGCTGTTTTTGACATATTTTGGTTGCACAGGCCATAAGCTGAAATAATTGCTTTGCTTTCAGCTTTTGCTCTAACCTCTCTTAAAGTGATGACTTCAATTGGTGGGCTTAAGTTTTGCAATCCTAGCTCTTGTGCATCAATCATTGGATTATCAGCCATGATGACGGCAGATTTTATTTTGTTTTGTAATTCACGAATATTACCAGGCCATGAGTGGGTCATTAAGGCCTGAATCGCATCGGAGGTAAACCCTTTAGTACGACTACTTAATTCTTTGCTAAAAAGACCGAGAAAGGCTTTAGCCAACAATATAATATCGCTATCTCGTTGTCGTAGTGGTGGTATTTCGATGCAAATTTCGTTGATTCGATAATACAAATCTTCTCTAAACGACTCTTGCTCAATCATGCCTTTTAAATCCCGATGAGTGGCACAAACTATTCTAACGTCAATCGCAATTTCACTGCGCCCACCGACTCGCTCAATGACTCGCTCTTGTAAAAACCGTAACATTTTGGCTTGAAGACTAAGTGGCATATCGCCTATCTCATCTAAAAACAACGTGCCACCTTCAGCACATTCTATTTTGCCTTTTGTTTGTTTGTTGGCGCCGGTAAAGGCGCCTTTTTCATAGCCAAACAATTCACTTTCTAACAAGTTTTCGGGAATAGATGCACAGTTGATTGCGATAAAAGGTTGGTCTTGGCGGTCACTTAAGTGATGAATAGACTTAGCGAGTACTTCTTTACCCGTACCGCTTTCACCAAGTAACAGGGTTGAAACATTATTTTTTGCTATTCGTTCAACCATTTTTATGACTTTTTGCATTGCTTCACTGGTACCGATGAGTGTCGGGTCAGTCGATTGAAATAAATTTAATCTGCGATTGTCATCTTCTAGTTGGTGGATGTTAAAAGCCCTGTCAATGATGTGCCCTAAGATCTCTGGTTCAACTGGCTTTTGAAAAAAATCACTGGCACCTAATGCAATCGCTGTGACCGCATGGCTTCTATCGTCATTACCTGTGATAACAATAATTTTGGTATGGGGGCAAAAATTTAATATCGCGGTTAGCGTGGCTAAGCCTTCACTAGCATTTGAGGGGTCTGGCGGCAAGCCCAAATCGAGTGTAACGACACTTGGTTGGTGTAACTTCACCTGTACTAGTGCCGCTTCACGACTTTCTGCCGTGATCACTTCATAGTCAGTAAAGCTCCACTTTAATTGTTTTAAAATGCCTGGATCATCATCAATTAATAGTAACTTCTTTTTCGACGTTTTTTGCATTATTTCATCCATTAATCGAGACCATTGGGATGGTCAGGATAATACTTGTCCCTTCATTAATTATGCTATTAACCACTATTTCGCCACCGATACTTTCAATAAAGTGCTTGGCTTCATAAGCGCCAATGCCCATGCCTGCATTACCTTTAGTGGTATCAAATGGCTTAAATAGTCTGGTTCTAATAAACTCATCACTCATTCCGCATCCATTATCAATAACAGATACTAAGCAGTTTGAATCATGATGATTTAAGTGTAATTCAACTTTGCCGTTTTTTCCTGCCGCTTCTAAAGAATTTTGTATTAAATGGCAAAGAATATTCGCAAGTTTGTCACTATCGAGAACCAGTTCGATGTCCGATTGTATTTGTAAATTATTTATATTAAGCGAATAAATTTTACTAATCTTAACTAGTAAATCTTTAATGTTAACTGAACTATCAGCGTTAACATTAGCATTCTTTTTTCGTAGTTGAGTTAGCATCTTATTTATTTTTGTGACCGAATTGGCCACTGTATCAAAGGTGTCGGCGATAAACTCTGGATTATCTTTATGTTTTATTGAGTTAGAGGAGATAAGAGATAGTTGTCCGACAACATTTTTTAAATCATGAACCAAAAAGGCCGACATTTGATTGAATGTATCAAATTGTTTGGTTTCTGATATTTTTATACTGGCTTCATTTAACGCCAAATAACCGACAAGTTGCTGACTTGCTGTCATCAATAAATCGCGGTCTTCATAATTTAAGAGTTCCTTATGGCTGGGACGCGATAATATAAAGTACCCGTAAATCTCGTTATTATTATAAATTGGAACAATAATCTTTAACGATTGGCCGATAAGTTGGTCAAGCTCATTCAAATGATTTGGGTATACATCTGGAAACCGCTCATACTCGTCAAGGTCGATTATCCATTGTGATGGTTGACGTTGGTAGTGAGAGACAAACTCAAACCATAATTTCAACGGACCATCATAGTTAATGGCAGTATGAGCATGTTGTGAATTTTTTACTTTAATCAGTATCCCGTGCTTGATATCAAATAGTTGAGTTAATGCAAAGAGGGCAGTGTGATAAAAGTTATCAGTGGGGGGCGAAGCAAGGCAGTTATTTAACTCGATCCATTGTTGGCGGTAATCGTAGCGATTAGCAAAAAAATGCTTGCTAATAAACACTTTAATTTTACGTCTTACTCTTTCATTGATAAAAAGCACGGCGAAGATAGTCAGCGCTAAACCGCTAAATGTTAATTGGGAGTAAATACTCCACTGGCCACCTATTAAGTTGAGATAATATCCGGTTGCTGCCATTAACGTGAGGTAGAGGGAAATCCCGATTAAAATTGTAGAGTGGAATACCACCTCTCGTGAAATGAAAATACGTACCCCTAACGACTTAAATCGCTTAATACCTATTAGTAACACCGGCCCTAATAAAAGGTGAAAACTTGCTCTGAGATAAAAGAGATCAAAATCGATGCCATGTAATAGCACAGAAGTTGAGTATAAAATCATGTCGATCAATGCAATAGCAGCAACGAATACTGCAATTGGTTTAAAGCCCCATCTAAAATTAGAACTGCCTTGGCGGTAAAGAAACTCAACCATGATTAAGAGGGCAATGGCTTGGATTAGCTGGGCAAAAAATAACAATGTTGTGTCATTTATGCCACCAAAAATGAATGATAAATCGATTATAACAGCAATGATTGGAATAAAATAATACCAAGATAATCGATGATTAACTGTCAATAATTCGATTAAGCTCTCGGTTTTTGTTAGCAAACTAACGCATAACATCCCCCAAAAAGTATTTTTAATTAACTCAGACAAAAAAGTAAAGTAGATTGGTATGTTGTAACTTATGCTGACGAATACATGAAAACTCCAAATAGTACTTGCTGCGATTGCAGCAAATAATATCTTTGAATTTAGAGTTTTAAGGCCTGTGGTTATCAGTAGCAATAATAGGAATGAAAAAAAAACACCTGCGACGAAGTAAGTGTAGAGTCCGACCGTATCCATGTGTCTTGCCTCGTTAAATTGAGATTATTGCTTGCTTAAAATAAGATCTAATTTTTCGTTTAATTGCAGCATCTGATCGGTAACTTTTGTCAATTGTTTCTCAAGTTTACCGTTAATAGTGGCATTGTTTTGTTGCAGAGCTGGTTGGACAATAGTTGCAGTTCCTTGTGCCGGCAATTCTTTTGAGGAAGCCATGGTCAGTTCACCTGACATTTCCGCGATTACTGAGTCAACGGCTTCGATATTAAAATGTTCTAGTTCTTCGATGAACCCAAATAACATTAATCGATCCATGAATAAATTTATCATTCGTGGCACGCCTTGAGTTTTAGCATGAATAATCGAAAAAGCGGAGAATGATACTAAGGATTCGCCCTGCCAACCGGCTTGTACCAAGCGGTGCTGAATATAATGCCTAGTTTCTTCAAGGGTAAGTGCTTGTAAATGGCACGATGCAATAATACGCTGCCTAAACTGTTCCATACCCGGCGACTGGACTATCAATCTTAACTCATCTTGTCCTAACAAAAAGCTTTGAAATAATGGATGCTTGCCAACTTGAAAATTAGATAGCATTCTTAGCTCTTCAACGGATTCAGCGGGCAAGTTTTGTGCTTCATCAACTAACAATACCGCACGCTTTCCCTGCTGGTGAAGGCCAAGAAGAAAATTTTCAAAATCATGTAATAACGACGTTTTATTTTTTGCGCTTGAGGTGATTCCAAATGACAGTACGATCATTTCGAGTAATTCAACTGGATCTAAAATGGTAGTGACTAGCTGTGCAGCGACAATATTGTCTTTGTCTACTTGCTCAAGCAATGAACGGGCTATGGTTGTCTTTCCAGTGCCTATGGCTCCTGTTATCACGATAAAGCCTTCGCGTTGTGATAAGCCATATTTAAGGTAACTAATTGCTTTTTTATGATGATCACTAGAATAAAAAAAAGTAGGATCAGGGCTCAATTGAAAGGGTTTGTGCGATAATCCATAAAACGCCTCATACATGGTGTTAAAACTCCTTATTCAGAGAGATTAAAATACGATTCTCATCATAGCTATTTAAAGAGCCTGATGCATTTCTATGAGAGCGCGAGAAAGAAATAAATCCTACTGCATCTTTTGCTAACTTTCGAGTGTAACTAACTGATAGTGTACTATCTTTAGTTTTAGATTGGCTGGGTTGGTTTTTATCTGATGTACTATCAAGATAAGATAACGTTAGGCTAATATTAGATCTTTTATTTAGGCGATAACCAGCAGTTATTATGATCGTACTATCGTGGCGTTCATTTTGTGTTTCAAGATCTGACTTTATACTGCGGGTAAAGTTAGCAACCAAATTTACCCGACGCTTGGTGTAAGTGATCGTGCTGGAGAGGCGTTTGTCTAACGTGGTACGTTGACTCTCTTCAGATGAAATAGCATTAAAGTTAAAAAACTGTTGGTCAGGCTCTAAGATCGGGTTGAGTGATGAGGAAAAATAGCAGTCATTAGGGTTGAAATTACTGTCTGAAGGGCAAATTAAACTGCCAGCAGGAGTCGAATTAAAGAGAGAAATATTATAGCTTGAAATCTCTTCATGGTAGCTGAGGGTTGCCGAGAACCTTTTTAACCGATATTTAAATAACATGTCATAGTAGTCACCATAAAATCGCTTACCGGTTGTGAGGTATAGCTGAGTTCGATTACTAGGTTTTATGGTTAATTCTATGCTGGCGAAATCATCATTTATGTCGTCTAATGACTTGTTATAAGAGATCTTTAGATCAATGTTATTACTAGGGAACCAGCGAAGTCCTAGGCCGTAACTTGATGATTCAATGTTTCCTGATGAGCTGGCACCTAGCTCGTTGTCTTGTTCTGAGTATTGTAGAAATAGCCAATAATCTTCGACAAAATTAATGCCCATGCTCGCATTATATTGACGAAATACTTGTTGCTCAAAATTACTGGCTTTGTCTTCTTTTATTTGGTCTTGGTTAGCAGATAGATTCCAGTAACTTTTCTTTTGTTGATTGGTGTTTTTTAATAAAATTGAGCTAGAAAACGCTTTTTTATTATTAAATTGGTTCTGGTTTTGACCAACAATTTTATTGGCCTTAAAGCCGATATTATAGAGTAATATATCCGGAATGCTTGAATTGAACGAGCTGTCGACACTGTAACTCGTAGTCGTTGTTTGTGATGGTGTAACTAAAATATCTTGGGTATTAATCCCGTCGGCCAGGCTGCTTAGCGCGCGATGTTTGTCAGCTGACAGTTTGATGAGCCACCTTTCATCTAAGAGCTTAAAGTTTAATGCGCCCTTAAAAAAATCAGTGGTATCATTTGACTCACTATCGGCATGATAACTGACACTTGATAGTTGATACATCAAATCAGCGTCGAGGTATTTACCTTGCCTTTTAAGTTTTAGGCTTGGTGTTAGTTCAGTGATCAGAGTCGATTTTTTATCTGCTTGGGTGTGCAATAAATTATCTGTAAAAGACTCTGATATTTTGACACTGGGTGTCAGTTTCCACGTCCCTGCGGTAACAAAATTGCTAATTAAAAAAACTGGTAATAATACCAATGCCTTCCTAGAGCCCATAGTAATTTCCATATCCGTAACCATATCCGCTTCCCTGACGTTTACGTTCATTAGATTTGTTCAAAATAAACCCAATAGCAAGTTCGGGGTCTAGTAACTTCATTGCCTCGTTAATATTGGCCGTTTTAGTCCGCGCCTCTTCAACAACCACGACAGCCTGCCCACTTAGACCTGCTAATACTTGAGTTTCACTGACCCCTAATAATGGTGGCGAATCAAGAATGATAATCCGATCAGGATAACGAGCGGCTAGCTCGTTAGTCAAAATTTCCATTCGATCACTGCTTAACAATTCATGAGTCAGGTGATGACGACTACCTGCTGGGATTAGCTTTAATTTATCAATATTAGTGCTATAGATAACCTCACCAATGTCTTCTATATTACCTAGCAAATAATCGAGTAAACCACTGGTTGATTCATAGCGTAACTCTCTACCGATACTCGGATTAACAACGTCAGCATCAACTAATAGCACTGTTTTATCTTGTTCCAAAGCGATGCTTAACGCTAAATTAATTGAGTTAAATGTTTTTCCTTCGTTAGGTACAGTACTGGTCACTAATATAATATTTGGTTTTTTGAGTAAGTGTGATGACTTACCAAAAGCATTAAGCAGTAGCTTTCGTTTAATAAAGCGATACTCTTCATTGATCCGGCTGCGTTCGGATCGATTTGTAATCATGTTGTTTTCTGCCAGCATATTAATATCGATATCAATGAAGCGCTCGCTCTGAACGCTAGTGGTAGATTTATCAAATGGTGTGGTACTTTTCCTGGCATTTTGTTTTTGCAGTGCTCTTTCAATAGTGCTCACGATATAACTCCCTGTGTCACATTACGAAATTGAGGTGTTAAGGTATTGGTTGTTTCTAACAGGATTAATCCGCTATACATCAATACTAAGAGGACCAGCAGGCAGCCAAATAAGATGTTTTTCACTTTCTGCTTTCGTACTTGAGTTGTATTACCATTTAAGGACACAGAGCCTAAAACTGGATACCCAGAAAGCTGAGATAACTGAAATGGGGTTAAAATCACTGCATTAAACTGACTTAATGCAAAAGCAATACTGATCCCGCTACCTAGGCCAACGAACAAAACCAATGTATTAAGTAAGGTACGATTTGGGCCAACTGGTTTTGGTTTAGCTCGAGGCGGATCGATGACCTTAAATTGTATATCGTCGACCGATAAATCGGCTTTTTCTGCTAATAAAGCAGATTCACGACGGCGTAACATTTCTTCATATTTTTGCTTGGTAATTTGATAACCACGATTAAGGGCCGTTAAATTGGCTTCTATTTCGGGAATTAAGTTTATTTTGCTTTTAAGATCTGTCACTTTATTCTGATAATTTTCGACTCTGACATTTATGGCTGCGATATCATTTTCGAGGTTAATTACATTAAGCTTCATCTCTTGGAATACAGGGTTTTGATTGAGGGGACCTGCACCATTAAGACCATTGCTTTGTGCTATTTTATTTAACTCACTGATTTCTTTGCGGCGATAACGCTTAAGTTGATAAATTCGCTGTTGCACTTCTTTAACGTCTGGATGAAGTTGGGTATAACGTAATACTAGCTGATCCAGTGTCTGTTCTAGTTGAGCAATTCGATCGTCATACTGGCTAGATATATTGTTATTAAGCACAGGGTTTAAAATACCAAAAGCCGGGGTTTCACCAACTAATTGAGATTTTGCTAATTTTAGCTGAGTTTGTTTCTCTTGTAGCAGTAATTTGGAGCTTTCTAAATTATCCTGATAGCGCTTTAATGTTTTGTAATAGCCATCACCACTACTTATAATCAAATGCCCATTAAGCTGTTTAAACTCAGTTAGTTGCTGTTCGCTAGTGCTTAGCCTATCTTCATATTGATTAATTTGTTCATCAAGGAAGTTTCTCGCAGTAACCGTGTCAGACCGCGTTTGGCCAACAGTATTTTCCATAAACACCTTTAGCACAGCTTTAACGACATTAGTTGCTTGTTCTGGATTGTCACCAGCATACGAAATAGTGTAGAGGTTCTCTCTACTAGTGGCAGTTATTTTGATATTTTTACTCAGATTATCAACTAATTGTTCGAACTCTTTTTGACTATTGGCCAGTATATCCATATCGACCATTCTAAGAATTTTTTCAACGTTAGGACGGCTTAATAAGGTTTTAACCATTAAATTGACTTGCTGTTGTTGATTAGCACTTACGGTTAGGCCACGTAATAACGGCTTCAGCAAAGATTGAGTATTGACATACACCCGTGCACTGGCACTATATTGATCGGGTAACGTAGTTATAGCTATCCATCCGCTGATACAAACTATCCAAGAAAATAGCACTATATATCTCTTTTTTAGCCAAATACCGCGAGCAACGCTCCGTATTTGCTCGTATAATTCCTGCATCGATCACTCTCTCTAAATCAAATTTATTGGTAAGTTACGTATCAAATTTTAAAAATATTGGTCTAAAACCATGCTTCTGGAATGATGATAATATCGCCAGGCAATACATCGGCATTTGCCGTAATATCTCCCGACTTTATTAAATCATCTAAAGCGATTCGATAAGTGACTTCTTTGTCATCGATGACTCGAATTAAGCGGGCATTGTTGCCATCAGCAAATTCAGTTAGACCTCCAACCACGACCATGACGTCTAATAACGTCATATTCTGACGGTAGCTGATAGCTCGTGGGTTTGATGCTTCGCCAACAATTCTAATTTGTTCGCTAAAGGGACCAACAAATCTACTGACAGTAACAGTAACAATAGGATCTCTTATATATTTACTTAAAGTCTGTTCTATCTCCCTTGCTAACATACTAGGAGTCTTTCCAGCCACCGCAATATCTTCAACTAACGATGTTGTAATTTTTCCATCGGGTCTAACTTCGAAGCTTCCTGATACTTCTGGGTTACGCCAGACAAAAATCTGCACGGAATCACCAGCGCCGATTAAATATTTGTAGTTATCAACTGAAGTGGTCAATGAGGGGTGGGTTGTGGCGGTCTTTAATTGTTGAAGAGAGGATGTACATCCTGTTACGGCGACTAAGCTTAAGCCAAAAACAGCGCTTAGCGTGTTAATTCCCTTTCTTTTAAAAAACATAAAATCTCTCCATTTATTTAAACTAATTTAGCCTCCTTCTTGACGCAAAATTAGTCCCTTGTCTGTGTCAAATTATCGATGTTTGTGGCATAGCAAAGCTACACACTATTAATAGTAGACTCTAATATAGAATTTGTTAAAAAAATACATCACGTTTTTTAGTGAGTTTTATTAACAACTATTTGTTGTACTACTCGATTATTGCACTGCAAGCTTAAGGACAGCCATACCAGTTCAAAAAACAACCATTATTATTTAAGGTAGCGGACCCTCTCAATTAAGTCCAGTTAATTACAGTAGACGCACTTTGATGTTTTTAAGGATAATTTACCGTATCGTTTCGCAAAATAATTTTAATGCTGACTTGTTTTATCGCAAGGCTCGACTAAATTTAATTGATGCAGGTTTGTTGTTAGTTTTATGCCAGCAAGGAATCAAACGAAAAGGAATTTAGGAGAAGGTACTTGTCAAACGTAGACCCAGGGTATTTAAATAAAAATGGCATTGCGTTAATGCTCTTTGAGAGTGGGCTAATTTCAGCATTAATGCTATTACTCTCCAATACTTTTATCTTTGCATTTAAATCGTTCGGATTTGAATATCCCATTGATTATAATGTGTTGTTAGCAGTAATCTCTTTTGTCATTATGGCTCAAGTAATTTCATTTGCTTTTGGTTTATACAGTAAAAACTTTCGAGAAAACTTTAAAGAGATCCGTAAACGGCTCTTTGTTGGTTTTTTAGCTGCTATTGTGAGCAGTTTTTTATTGACCGATCCTCCAGCTCATAATTGGCAGGCATTTTTACCAGTGACCTTTGCTGCCATCATTACCCTGTTTATTTTATGTTATTTGCGCTTCCAGCTACTTAATTTAACGGTATCGCATGCCATTAAACGACGTGTCTTAATTCTTGGGGCCGGTACGCGTGCTTATTCAATTGAGGCAGAAACTCGCCGTGAAGCTGACAGACGCCAGTTCAATATTCATGCTTATGTTAAGTTTCCTGGCGATCAGCCTAATATGATTAAACGAGATGCCGAGGTAAATCTTGATATGTCATTAGATAGCTATGTCGATTTGCATAATATTGAGCAGGTCGTGGTAGCGACCGATGAGCGTCGAGATAACTTACCTTTTGAGCAACTTAAAAAGTGTAAAGCTCAAGGCGTGAGTGTGATTGATATCGTTACTTTTATTGAAAATGAAACGGGTAAAATTGCTATCGATGTTGTTAATCCAGACTGGATTATCTTCTCTGAAAAGTTTATCGGCAGTAATAAATTTAATGCGAGCTGCCAATGGTTGGTGAACAGTCTGCTTGCGCTGGTAATCTCTGTTGTAGCTATCCCAACCATCATCATTGCCGCGATTGCAATAAAAATTGAAGATGGTATTCGGGCCCCAATTTTTTATTCACAAGTTCGTATGGGAGGTGGTGGCAAGCCTTTTAATATTATTAAATTACGTAGCATGTCGGTTAATGCTGAAGTGGGGGGGCCTGTCTGGGCTAGTGAAAATGATTCGAGGGTTACTCGGGTTGGCAAAATAATTCGTCATTACCGATTTGATGAATTACCGCAATTGTATAATATCTTAAAAGGTGAAATGGTGTTTGTTGGGCCTCGACCTGAGCGGCCTGAGTTTGTCGTTAAGTTAGCTTTAACTATCCCGTTTTATAATGAGCGCCAACATGTAAAGCCTGGAGTCACTGGGTGGGCTCAAATTCAATATCCTTATGGCGCAAGCGACAAAGACTCATTCGAAAAGTTAACTTACGATTTGTATTATATTAAAAATCGTAGCTATTTATTAGATCTCTTTATTTTATTACGTACAGCTGAGACGGTTCTATTTTCTCGCGGTGCGAGATAAGTTAAATGTGCCGCAACGTAAAGAGTGGGAGAACTTTTTTGAATAAAAATGTCATGGTCAATGCTTTAACTGTTGATGTCGAGGATTACTTTCAGGTTGCAGCGTTCTCGAAACAGTTTCCGTTAAATACCTGGGATGCTCAAGAGTTAAGGGTTGAACGTAATACTTATCGCCTGCTTGAGCTATTCGAACGCCATCAAGTAAAGGCTACATTTTTTACTCTGGGTTGGATTGCTAAAAAATGCCCTAATTTAATCCGTGATATTGTTAATTCAGGACATGAACTAGCGTGCCATGGCTTTTGGCACCAGAAGGTTAATGAGCAAACTCCAGCCCAGTTTAGAGAGGATTTAGGGGCAGCGAAGCACATTTTAGAAGATATCTCAGGTCAACAGGTGATTGGATATCGCGCGCCTAGTTTTTCGATTAATGATGATAGTTTATGGGCTTTTGAAATAATAAAAGAGCTTGGTTTTGTCTATAGTTCTAGTACTTATCCTATTAATCATGATCATTATGGTTCGCCAGATTGGCCACGTTTCCCCTATCAGGTTACTGATTCATTGATCGAAATCCCTGTGTCGACGCTCAATTGGCGTGATAAAAACTGGCCAATATCTGGAGGTGGATACTTCCGTCTTTATCCTTATATATTCAGCCGGTGGGCTTTATCTAATTATTTGGCCACTGAGAAACAGCCGAGCATTTTTTACATGCATCCGTGGGAAATTGATTTGTTGCAGCCCCGCCCACGTAATATTCCACTTAAAGCTAGATTTAGGCATTACCTTAATTTATCGCGCCTAGAGGGGCGATTAGAGCGTTTATTAGTTGATTTTGAATGGTCGACAATGGAAAGCGTTTATAAACAACATTTTATTAGTAATAATATTTAGGATTAATATGACAAGGAATGTGCACCAGCTCACCGTTAATGGTTATGAGCAATGGGATCAATATGTTGACCAGCATCAAGACGGTAGCTTTTATCATTTGAGTGGCTGGAAACAGTTGATTGAAACTGTATATCGTCATAAGTGTTTTTTCCTCTTTTGGTCCGACAATGATCAAATTAAGGGCGTGCTGCCCTTGGTTGAACAAAACAGTTTATTGTTTGGACATTCATTAATATCGACCCCAATTTGTGTACTAGGCGGGGTACTTGCCGATACCTCGCAGATTGCTGATGAACTTGTTTGTTATGCGAAGTCGCTGGCCGATAAATTAAATGTTGATTACATGGAATTACGGGGTGCCTTTTCTAGCAGAAGTCACGATGATATGGTTGCGCCAGAAGCGCAAGCTCATGTTTTGATCGGCTGCGAACTTGCCGATAACCCGGCTGCCATATTAGCAGGTATTAAAAAGAAGCAACGAGCCGTTGTTCGCCAATCGCTAAAGAATGGTTTAACGACAAAAATAGAATCTGATGTCGATAACCTCTATCATATTTATTCAACTAGCGTTCGCAATTTAGGCACTCCAGTCTTTCCCAAAAAATCGTTTGTGGAGTTAAAGCGGATCTTTAATTCACGTTGTGAAATTTTGACAGTATTCGATGGTGCCCAACCAGTTTCAAGTGTCATGAGCTTTTATTATAGGGGCAATGTTCTGCCTCATTATGGCGGTGGTATTGCGAAAGCCAGAGAGTTAAAAAGCAATGATTTTATGTATTATCAGCTGATGTGTCATGCTCAAGAGCAGGGGTGTCACTATTTTGATTTTGGGCGCAGTAAAATCGACAGCGGTTCTTTTCGTTATAAAAAACACTGGGGCATGGAAATTAAGCCGATGTGTTATCAATATTATTTAGTTAAAAGTACCGCGTTGCCAGCACTGTCGGCTAATAACCCGAAGTATAAGATGCTTATTAAGCTTTGGCAGAAGCTGCCATTGACGGTTAGCCAGTATATTGGACCCCTGTTAGCAAAACATCTAGGTTAAGGATAAGGTTTAATGGAAATGAACCCGTTACATACATCAATGGACGAACAGCAATCATCCAACCCTGCAAGTTTACGAAATGCGTATGTTAGTCTCCTGATTGTAGCGCCATGGATTGCGTTATTTTGGCCTACTGTGATGGCGACAATCTCCATTTGGTCAACATCTGATACTTTTGCGCATGGTTTTGTTATTTTACCGATTATCGCTTGGCTTTTCTGGCGTGATCGAGAGCAATTTTTACGTGCTAATCTGACTGGTTCTTATTGGGGAATGATTGCTACTATTGGTTTTATTTTGCTATGGATCATTGGTCAGCTGCTGGAAGTTTCTGTATTTCGTCAATTAGGAGTTTTTGGCGCAATTTCAACTAGTTTCTGGATGGTATTTGGCGATAGTTTTGCGAAATATTATAAATTCCCACTATGTTATTTAATATTCGCGGTCCCATTTGGCAATGGCTTGATTCCGCTATTACAGCAGATTACTGCTGAAATCACAGTTTTCATGTTACAGATTAGCCAGATCCCTGTTTTTTATGAAGGTTTGTATATTACTATTCCTTCCGGTAAGTTTGAGGTTGCAGTTGCCTGTTCTGGGATCCGTTATTTAATCGCTTCTTTGGCGGTAGGTGCTCTATATGCTTATCTCAATTATCGTTACTTCCATAAACAAGTACTGTTCATTATTTTATCTTTTGTTATTCCTATTATTGCTAATGGCATACGCGCTTACCTGATTGTAATAATTGCGCATATGTCGGATATGAAATATGCAACTGGGGCAGATCACTTAGTTTATGGCTGGCTGTTTTTCGGTATTGTTATGTTGCTAATGTTTTATATTGGCGGTTTGTTTGCTGATAAAGAACAGGCGCAAGGGACACTTTCGGTTAACCCTGTCTTTACCAAATTTAATTTTTTCCCGACATTAATTGTCGTAGCTTTTGCACTGACTGCTTTGCTAATCAATCGAAATATCGATGCTATTGAACCGCCTCTAGAGCCTGAACTCATTAAATTATCTGATGAGCTTGGTATGCAACCTATGAAGAAAAGTGCTTGGGGCATTGATTTTTCAAACGCACTTGCAATGTATTTTGGAAGTAACGTAAATAATGTTGAGCTCTATATTGCTAAATTTGCAAATCGGCAGACAAAAGGTGAGCTGCTTACCTCAACGAATTTATTTTATGATCAACAATATTGGACTTTATCAGCCAAGCGAACAGGACAAGAATCGACTACTGATGGGGAATTTTCATACATCGAGTTACAACTAATCAGTGCTCAAGGGCAGCATCGGCTTATTCGATATAGTTACGGCATTGATGGCAAGTTTGTTGCGGGTCAAGCTCAGGTGAGATTATTACAAGGAGTATTAGCGTTAACTAATTCTTCGCAACCAGTGCATATCATCGCGATATCAATGACTCATGACTCAGGTTCAGCAGGAATATCTTACGGTCAACAGCAATTATCGCAATGGCTGGGAAAGCACTCATTGTCATTGGTTAACAATGGCAAATGAACATTAAGGTGATTACTGTATTCGGTTTTGAATATTCATTCACAAAGAAGCTTAACTGTTACAAAGTTAGAGCTTTTTTGAATAATTTGCGCCAGCTTAGAGTGCTGGTTAAGGAACTAATACCAATTCCATTATTTAAGAGATCTATTTTGTAGCGAGGAAAAACGAATTAGAACACAGGTTCATAGTTCCAGACTGAACCTCAGCACCTACATCCATGTAGGCGAGGCGTTTATTTTCATATGTAGTTGTTCTCCATATGAAATAAACAACGCAGTTACCTACAGGACGTAGGTAAGGGGCGCTAGCAGGACGCGGTAGCCTTATCATTTGTTTTAACCGTGAAAAATGTTCACCATTTTTAATGGAATTGGTATAAAGCCAGCGCCGGTATTGTTACAGGGTTAAATGATCCGACAACCATGCCAACGCATTAGATTTTTAGCTTAAAGATTTTAATTGTTGTTATCAGCATGGCCGCAATGGACGGTTGCTAGTTGAATAAAAATTTAGTATCGATTTTATGGTTAATAACTATACCGTCGTTTAATTAACAAATAACAGGATGTTTTATGTGTGGGATTTCAGGAATCTTTGATTTAAAAAATGTTGATGATATTAACCGAAATATTTTAGAAAAAATGAACGGGGCACAGCATCATCGTGGGCCGGATGACGATGGCTTTTTCTTTGCTCCAGGTATTGGGCTTGGGCATCGGCGTTTGTCAATTATTGATCTGGCTGGTGGCCATCAACCAATGTTTAATGCTGCAGGCGATCTCGGTGTTGTTTTTAATGGTGAAATTTATAACTTCAAAGAATTAGCTGAGCAATTAATTTCGCTTGGGCATCAATTCGAGACTCGCAGCGATACTGAAACAATAATCCACGCGTGGGCGCAATGGGGGACAGATTGTGTCAAACATTTCCGAGGGATGTTTGTTTTTGCGCTGTGGGATAAATCTAAAGACAGTTTATTTATTGCGCGAGATCGTTTAGGCATTAAACCGCTTTATTATACTTTGTTGGATAATAATCAATTTATATTCGGTTCAGAGCTTAAAGTACTAAAACAGCATCCACAATGTTCTCGTGAATTAGATCCGCATGCAATCGAAGATTATTTCACTTTTGGTTATATCCCTGAGCCGAAATCAATTTTTAAGCAGGTTAAAAAGCTAGAACCTGGTCACACCATTTTGCTTAAAAAAGGGACATTGGATATTAATCCTATTCAATATTGGGATGTCAAATTTGATCAAACTCTTCATCCGTTAGGGCGTAGTAAAGACCAATTAATTGAACAATTTAAACAGGCAGTTGATATTCGCTTAGTGTCCGAGGTACCTCTTGGTGCTTTTTTATCTGGCGGAGTTGATTCGTCTGGTGTCGTCGCAATGATGTCGTCTTTACAGGATAAGCCCGTCAATGCTTGTTCAATAGGCTTTGAAGCCAAGGGATTTAATGAAACTGACTTTGCCTGTCAAGTAGCACAGCGCTACGATGCTGAGCATGTAATAAAAAATATAAGCAGCGATGATTATTCGCTAATCGATAAGTTGGCGAACTTGTATGATGAACCATACGCAGATAGCTCTGCATTACCGACATACCGTCTGTGTGAAATGGCACGCGAGCGAGTGACCGTAGCATTATCTGGGGATGGAGCCGATGAGCTAATGGCTGGCTATCGCCGTTATCAATGGCATTTAAAGGAAGAAAAATTTAGAAAAATATTGCCATTGAGCTTCAGAAAGCCTGTGTTTGGTTTTTTAGGGGCCGTGTACCCTAAATTAGATTGGGCGCCTAAGTTTTTACGTGCCAAAACCACTTTTCAATCGATGGCTTTTGATTGGGTTGAGGGTTATCACAATAGCATGTCAATTTTACGTAATGATGAACGCGAGCGTTTATTTAGTGATTCATTTAAAGCTACGTTAGCGGGCTATAACAGCGTCAGCGTTTTTAAACATCATGCTAAAAATTCGCCAACAGATGATCCTCTGTCTCAAGTGCAGTACCTCGATATGAAAACCTATTTAGTTGGTGACATTTTAACTAAGGTCGATCGTGCAAGCATGGCACACGGCTTAGAAGTTCGAGTACCATTGCTCGATCATCAATTTATAGAATGGGCAGTAAACATACCTTCTAGTGAGCGTGTAACACAAGGGCAGGGTAAGGCTGTCTTTAAAAAAGCCTTAGAACCCCATTTGCCGCAGGACGTATTGTATCGTCAGAAAATGGGTTTTAGTATTCCTTTAGCCCAATGGTTTCGAGGACCTCTCAAAGATAAAGTGGAGCAGGGACTAATGTCTAATGTGATGATCGACAGTGGTATTTTTAATCTGTCAGCATTGCAATGGTTGGTAAAAACACATGCAAATGGCACTAGAGATAATAGCGCTGCATTGTGGTCACTATTGATGTTTGAACGTTTTTTGGCAAGTGAGTTGAAATGAAAATTGCAGTGATTGGTCCTACGCCGCCGCCTAGTGGAGGCATGGCGATGCAAACACAGCAGCTCTGTCGCTTATTAAAGGAGGCTGGGCATGACGTTACAGCTATAGTGACCAACGCTGCATATCGACCACGCTGGGTAGGGCGTATCTTTATGTTACGTGCTGTCTTTAGGTTATTTCATTATTGTTGGCGGTTATTTTCACAGCTTAAACAGCAACAAGTTGTTCATGTGATGGCCAACTCCGGCTGGTCTTTTTATTTATTTGCAATGCCAGCAATCTACATTGCTAATTGGTATAAAATTCCCGTAATTGTGAATTATCGTGGCGGTGCTGCGAGCTCTTTTTTTGAAAAATCGTGGCCTTATATTAAAGGTGCTTTTAGCCGGGTAAACACTATCATTGTACCTAGTGAATTTTTACGTGAAATATTTAGTCAATATCAGTTAGATTCACAGGTAATACCAAATATAGTCGACTTATCTATTTTTAATTATCATGAGCCTGATTTCTCTGTTGGGCCATTACATTTAGTTGTGACTCGAAATTTAGAGCAGATCTATGATAATGCTACAGCAATAAAAGCTTTTGCGTTATTTTGTAAAACACATCCTGATGCCAAACTAACGATTGCAGGCAGTGGCAGTGAGCAAGAGGCGCTTGAGCAGTTAGCCGCTGATTTAATGATTGAAAATAAAATATGCTTTGCTGGTCGATTAACTCGAATAGAAATTTCCGAGCTTTACCAGTCAGCTGACATTATGATCAATACTAGTATTGTTGACAATACCCCAAATTCAATTATTGAAGCGCTAGCCTGTGGAGTTGTTGTGATAAGTAGTAATGTTGGCGGGATCCCTCACTTAGTCAAAGATGGTCATCAAGCATTGTTGGTGGAGCCACAGCAACCAAAATTAATCGCACAAAAATTAGCATTAGTGATTGCCGACCCGCAGCTTAGCTGTAGGCTAGCAACTAAAGGTCATAAAATGGTGCGGGAGTTTTCACCATCTCAGGTTATTCCTGCACTTGAAGGTGTATATCACAGGGTGGTAAATCAAGATGCGTGATATAGCTCTATTAATAATTATCGTTGCTTTAGTCATTATGACCTTAAAAAAACCATTTTGTGGGGTATTAACTTGGTGCTGGGTTAGTTATATGCTGCCTCATAAGTTGTCATGGGGCTTTATGATGACCTTTCCTGTTGCACAACTGGTGGCAATTGCATTTTTAGTTTCTTTCATCATAAGCAAAGAAAAAAAAACCATCAATTGGTGTTCACCGATAGTTTGGTTACTTTTATTTAACTTATCGATGTTGATTTCAACGATTTTTGGATCTTATGAATTTGGTGCAATTCCTTTATATACCCAAGCAGCCAAAGTACAAGTTTTTACTTTTTTGATTTATATGATGTTAACTAATCGAAAAAGGATCGAGCAAACCTTGTGGGTTGTTTGTGCCAGTATTGGTTTTTATGGGGTTAAAGGTGGTATTTTTGTTTTGGCTACTGGCGGAGGGAGTCGAGTTTGGGGGCCTCCTGGGGGATATTTTCAAGGTAATAATGAACTGGGGTTAACATTGTTGATGATAGTGCCAATTATGTATTATTTGATGAGTACCATTGAGCATAAATGGGGCAAACGATTCATTGGGCTAAGTATATTTTTGTGTTTAGCTAGTGTGCTTGGTACCCAGTCCCGAGGGGCGTTGGTCGCCTTAATCGCTGTAGGTGGATTCTTTTTGCTTAAAAGTAACAAAAAACTTATTGCATCTCTGCTTATCATCATCTTATTGCCTATAGGTTACTCTTTTATGCCAGATACTTGGCATGCTCGGATGTCCACTATTGTTCAGTCTGATGAACAATCCTATGATGCTTCAATCCAGGGGCGTTTTAATGCTTGGCGGATGTCTTTAAATATTGCTTCAGATCGCACTTTTGGTGGCGGCTTTGGAGCATATAATCGAGTGAATTTTGTGCTTTACGCCCCTGATCCTGATGATTTTCATGATGCCCATAGTATATATTTTAAGGTGTTAGGGCATCAAGGATGGGGCGGACTGGTTATCTTTATAGCAATGTGGGTTTCAACCTGGCGCTTAGCTAATAAAGTACAACGGCTTGTGAAGCAACATCAAGATTTGCAATGGGCTGATTTACTATGCCGAATGTTACAAGTTAGTCTAATTGCCTTTGCTAGCGGGGGAACCTTTCTTGGTTTAACTTACTTCGATTTACCCTATCATATATTGATTACTATTTGCGCTGTTTACTTTGTTGTTCAGCGGCAATTAAATGAAACGGAAGAGGTTTCAG
>Ga0209395_1001312_pt1 | contig 35223 bp, 35 predicted proteins | sample GOMGulsemesocosm_3_FD_184635 | JGI IMG/M metagenome (GOLD analysis project Ga0209395, IMG submission 184635) | Methane-oxidizing microbial communities from mesocosms in the Gulf of Mexico - GOM9D Gulf of Mexico (SPAdes) (version 2) | ecosystem: Environmental > Aquatic > Marine > Cold seeps...
GGTCTGGTCCAGCTACGCCGGAAAAAAACGACAGCTCCCCTGGTTTCTGTTGAGCTGTTTTTTATTAGCAGAAAATGGCGTTCGCATTTATATGCACGGCACCAACGGCCACACCCCAGGGCGACTCTACACCGAATCGGCACTCGAGTTTTTCAATATTCCACTCGCCAACGATTGGCTCCAAGTCCGCGATCAGTTGCAACAACACCGTTTTTCCTTTATGCCACTCGCATCTCTGTGCCCGCCATTACAGCATATCATCGAACTGCGAGAACAAATGGGCCTGCGCTCACCGGTACACACCCTCTCCCGTTTAATCAACCCCCTAGCCGCCCCCCACTCGATGCAGAGCGTATTCCACCCCGCCTACGCCAATAGCCACCAAGGAGCTGCGATGCTATTAGGGCAGGCTAACGCAGTAGTATTTAAGGGCGAAGGCGGTGAAATAGAACGCAAACCCGAAGCTACGTGCCTAGTGAGAGGTATTAGCGATGGTCAAACCAACGAAGAACAATGGGAAAAACTACTTGAGGGCCGGCAACCGATAGACCCCAGCCTCGACATGCAACCTATGATCGATCTGTGGCGTGGCACTACCGGTAGCGACTACGGTGAAATGGCGGTATTGGGCACTACCGCCATTGCCTTAAAACTACTTGGCAAGGCCGCCACTCAGGAGAGCGCGATGAACTTAGCCCGACAGCTGTGGCAGCAACGCAACAAAAATCGTTTCGATTGATAAAAAACGACGCTAACTATCACTAAAACCCTGAGGGTTTTTTGCCTGCCAGCGCCAACTGTCCGCACACATCTCGGTGATGTCCCGGCTGGCAGACCACCCTAGCTGCTGCTGCGCCAATGCTGGATCGGCGTAACAACTGGCGATATCACCGGGCCTGCGAGCCCCTAATCGATAGGGAATGCTCTTAGCCGAGGCTTGTTCGAATGCCGCAATCATCTCCAGCACTGAGTATCCCCTGCCTGTTCCCAGGTTATAGGCCACCGCCCCAGGCTGTTCCGCCAATTTATCCAGCGCCTTTACATGGCCCTGGGCGAGGTCAACTACATGAATATAATCCCGCACACCGGTGCCGTCAGGCGTGTTGTAATCACTGCCAAACACCGACAATTCTTTGAGCTTGCCCACCGCTACCTGGCTGATGTAGGGCATTAAGTTATTCGGTATACCGTTGGGGTCTTCTCCAATAAGGCCGCTGTGGTGAGCCCCAGCGGGATTGAAATAACGCAGTAAAATGGTATTCCAGCGCTCATCTGAACGATGGAAGTCACGCAATATCTCCTCAATCATTAGCTTTGAGCGGCCGTAGGGATTGGTAGCAGAGAGCGGGAAGATCTCGGTTATAGGTACTGTAGCGGGATCGCCATAAACGGTTGCCGAGGAGCTAAAAACGAGATTAAAAACCTCTGCCTTGGCCATCACATCACACAGCACCAAGGTACCCTGTACATTGTTGTGATAATAGCGTCCGGGCTGGGCCACCGACTCCCCTACCGATTTTAACCCGGCAAAGTGGACTACCGCCTCAATAGCGTGATCTTGAAATATTGTCTCCAGCCCCGGCCCATCACAGATATCCTGCTGATAAAAGGTCAGGGTCTTATTCGCCAGTAGTTGCACCCGCCGAATCGACTCTAGATGGCTGTTACTCAAATTGTCTACCACTACCACTTCGTGGTCGGCATTGAGTAATTCGATACAGGTGTGGCTGCCAATATAACCAGCACCACCTGTCACCAGTACTTTCATACATTGTCCCTTAACAGATTATTATTAAACACGATGAGCGAGAGCCATAATACCGTTGATCGACGAGCCCTGACAATGTACAGGGGCAATAATATCAAGCCTGTAGCCGTTAATTACGCTATCATTGCGAATTAAATTCCACCGAGGCGCGCGGTTTACCTGTGCAGCCAACGTCTTACCCGTAGTGAATTACTAACAATGCCTCTAAGTAATGTGCGCCCGGAACAGTATCAGGTTCTGCTCGCGGAAAAAGCCGCCAAAATCCGCGATCAGTTTGAGCAATTCAATATTCCACAGCTAGAGGTCTTTGCCTCCCGGGAAAGCCATTTTCGTATGCGCGCCGAATTTCGGGTGTGGCATGACGACGAGCACTGTTTTTTCGCCATGTTCAAAAAAGACGACCCCAAGACACCGTGTAAAATAGACGATTTCCCCATTGGTTCACAACACATCAATACCTTGATGCGGGAATTGCTGGTTGAAATTAATGCCAGCGAGACCTTGAAAACGCGACTGTTCCAAATCGAGTTTTTAACAAGTTTGTCGGGCCAGGCGCTGGTAACAATGATTTACCACCGCCCCCTCGACGAGATATGGCACAGTGCCGGACTTGCCCTACAGGAAAAATACGCGATCGACATAATCGGACGCAGTAAAAAACAACGACGGGTATTGGGCCGCGACCATGTTATAGAAACACTGCAGATTAACGAACAGTCCTACAGCTTCCAACAAGTGGAAAACAGTTTTACCCAGCCCAATGCGCGGGTCAACCAATATATGGTCGGCTGGGCGCTGGAACACAGCAAAGACAACGGAAACGACTTGCTCGAACTCTATTGCGGTAATGGCAATTTTACCGCGGTGTTGGCGCAAAATTTCGACAAAGTATTGTGCACCGAAATATCCAAGACTTCGGTAAAGTCCGCTGAGTATAATTTTTCACTCAACAAGGTAGATAATGTTAAAGTGGTACGCATGTCCAGTGAGGAGTTTACCAGTGCATTAAATGGCGAGCGGGAATACCGCCGTCTACGCGGCATTGATCTTAGCCACTATAATTTCAGTACTATTTTTGTCGACCCACCCCGGGCAGGCCTAGATCCAGAAACCGAAAAACTGGTTAGCCGATTCGATAATATTATCTATATATCCTGTAATCCGGATACTCTGCAACACAACCTTGGCAGTATTTGTCGCAGTCATAAGATCGACAAAATGGCGTTGTTCGATCAATTCCCCTATACCGACCATATAGAATGTGGTGCAGTTTTATCGCGCCGTTAGCAAGGCTAACCCCATTTGTCCCAACAAAGGCTAATAACCATGACTCGGACACCTAGGTTGACAGACGATACTATCGCACAGTGGTGTCAGCAAAACAGTCAATGGCTTTACCGTAACCAAAAACTGTATCAAAAAATACAGTTCAGCGACTTCAGCGAGGCCTTTGCGTTTATGACCCGAGTCGCTATGGTAGCGGAGAAAATGAATCATCACCCCGACTGGTACAACAGTTATCGCACCGTCGAAATTTATTTGTGTAGCCACGACGTCGGTGGGCTTAGCGATCGTGATCTCAGCTTGGCGGCCTTTATCGACGGTATCGCGCCACCGCAACTCGGCGACTAGCCCACCTATAACCGATTACCTCGACTCTCTCGTTCCTAAGGCTTACAGGCTGTGCTCAACCGTTGTCAATAATGCTTTTCATCCAACCCCCGTCGCCATGTCCAGTCAATAAATAGTTGCCTGATTTAGAGCAAGCTTGGGGATATTTGCAACTATCTAAGCGAGTATCGTCATTTCAGTTTGTAACTGTCTTGTTAGTTATAGCTAGGGTAAACTGCGGCTGATTAATACACTGTCAATTCCTCTGTAGGTATTGGCACTTTCAACTGTTCATTAATAAGGCAGTTAGCATTTTTAGCTATATTTTTACCCGATTAGGAGTTGTTCATGAAATCGCAGCAAATGGTTGCCCACGGTGCGCCACTACAAGAAGTTGAAGCCGCAACCCCCACACCCGGTGCTGGCCAGGTTATCGTCAAAATTTCCCATTGTGGTGTCTGCCACAGCGACTTGCACCTGTTTGACGGTCATTTCGAATTGGGCGGTGGCAAAAAGTTAAGTGTTGAAAAGTCTGGCGAAAAGCTACCCTTCACCCTAGGCCATGAAATTGTCGGTGAAGTAGCAGCGATTGGCGCTGGTGTCAGCACTGCAGCGGTAGGCGATAAACGCGTTATCTATCCCTGGATTGGCTGCAACAACTGCCCCACCTGTGAGCGCGGTGACGAACACCTGTGCGGCCGACCTGCTGCACTTGGGGTAGCTGTCGATGGCGGCTACAGTGACTACGTTATCGTTCCTCACGAGAAATATCTTATCGATTTTGAAGGCATTGACGAGGCCTTGGCCTGTACTTACGCCTGTTCAGGGCTTACCGCCTACTCGGCACTGCAGCAGGTATTACCTGTCGTCAACGGCGACGAGATACTGGTTGTCGGTGCCGGCGGCCTCGGTATGATGGCCATACAGATGATCAAGGCGATTACCGGCATATCGCCACTGGTAGCCGATATCGACGACGCCAAACTGGCGGCGGCAATGGCAGCGGGCGCCAAAAAGACTTATAACAGCAGCAACCCAGATGCCCTAAAAGAGTTAAAGAAAGATAGCAATGGCGGCGCTTATGCCGCCCTCGACTTTGTCGGCGCCGATAGCTCCTTCAGTTTTGGCAACGGTGCTTTGCGAAAAGGCGGCAAGCAGATTATTGTGGGAATGATAGGCGGAGCCATGACTATGCCGCTGCCACTGATACCGATGCGCGCAATCACTATCGCTGGCGGTTATGTGGGCTCGCTGCAGGAGATGAAAGACATGATGGTGCTGGTGAGAGCCGGGAAAATAGCGCCCATCCCCATTGATGTTCGGCCTATGAACCAAGCCTACCAGAGCTTGGAAGATTTGCGTCAGGGTAAGGTCACTGGCCGAGTAGTTCTGGAAAACTAATACACAGCATTAAATCATTTTAAAGGGCCTCTGTTTAGAGGCCTTTTTTTTAACCAATAATTGCCTGATAAACCGCTGTTCGCAGTTCCCGCCTAATCGGATAGGTTGACGAGGGCATTAGCTGGGTCAAAAACACCACCAACAAATCCTCTTCAGGGTCCAACCAAAAGAACGTACTAGCCGCCCCGCCCCAGTGATGTTCACCCACCGAAGTAATAGTGTGGGCCTTAACAGGATCGAGCACTACCGCAAACCCCAGCCCAAAACCAATGCCATCATAGTTAGTCTCGCTCCATACCGGCTGCCCCATCGCCGCCATGTCTTTATTGTCAGGCAGTTGGTTTTTACGCATACAAGCCACCGTGGTGGGGGATAGTAATTGCTGCCCTCCCCACTGGCCGTTATTTAACAACATCTGACAAAATCGAGCGTAGTCCGCCATCGAAGAGGTTAGTCCACCGCCGCCAGAAAACAGTGTTTCTTTGCTAAAGTAGCTACTGGCTGTTGAAGACTCCTGTAGTTTTAGTCCACCCGGGCGTTTTTTTGTCCCGCTGCTGTCGCCGCTGGCAACACCAGTCATACCGGCGCCGGAGGGTGGTGAGTACAGCGCAGCAAACCGGGACTGATTAGTCTCGGAAACCTGAAAACCAGTATCGGCCATCTGCAGCGGATCAAAGACATTGATCTGCAGAAATTCTTCCAAATTTAGACCGGACCATACTTCCACCAAACGACCCAAAACATCGGTGGCGACACTGTAATTCCACTCACTGCCGGGTTGATACATCAGCGGTATCTTCGCCAACCGTTCAACCCACTCTTTAAGCGAGGTTGCTGATGAGGGGAACTCTATGCCCTCGGCCCGGTACTGTGCGTCCACCACATTGGCGTGCATAAAGCCGTAGGTGAGCCCCGAGGTGTGGGACATCAACTGGCGAATAGTTATTGGGCTCTGCTGGGGCTCGGTCTCATGTAGCCCAGCCTGGCCACCCAGCCACACCGGTGTATCGCCAAATTCGGGCAGGTGTAAAGCCACCGGGTCATCTAACTGAAAAGCACCTTGCTCATACAGCATCATCGCCGCCACCGTGGTAATCGGTTTCGACATCGAATAGATGCGCACAATAGTGTCCTGTTCAAAGCTTTTACCGGCGGCCCGGTCAGCCTGACCCGCTGTTTCAAAAAAGGCTACCTTGCCCCGCCTAGAGATAAGTACACTGGCACCGGCCAAACGCTCGCTGGTAATTTGTGTGTCCAGCCACTGGCGCACTCGCCGTAAACGCTGTGTCGATAGTCCCACTGATTCCGGTGTTGCCCTTTCCATACATCAAACCCTAGACAAAAAGTAAAACACTAGCACAATGCGCTCCAGCAACAAAATTCAGCCGCACCTCGATAGCCCGCGAAGCCGGAGACGGGTTCTAGGGTAAGCAACAATAGTAGTGTTTGTAAGCTCAGCACCAATTGTCGTACACTGAAGCCTCGCTGTGCAGCCAGTAATAACAGCTGACAAAGTGGCAGGCAGTTCCTTAATAAATAGCACGCTGTCAGCAAGCATTGCTGGCCAACAATTATAAAATCTATCACCCATATGGAGCATCTATGAGAAAAGTACTGTTATTACTATCACTTTGCAGCGTCAGTGTTTTTGCCGCCGAGCAATCCTTTGATGCCACCGCAGCCAAAATAAAAGCGGCCCAGCAATCATCAATACGCTCAGAGGCCGAGGTGCTGCGGGACAAAAACCGTAAACCTATTAAGACGTTAAAGTTTCTCGGCCTGCGCGAATCGATGACCGTGGTTGAACTACTGCCTGGCGGCGGTTGGTATTCGAAGCTGCTGGCACCCACGCTGGCTGAAAATGGTTCGTTTATCGTTGCTATGGGAGCGGGCCGTATGGTCAAAGCGCTAGCGGGTAAAACCGGCCTCAATAAAATGTCCCACGACAGCACCGACTTCAGTCCCCATAAACCCAAAGGTGAGCGTTTTTACACCATGAAAGACGTTGCGTTAAAGGTTGACGATGCCGACATGGTATTAACCTTTCGCAACTACCACAATTTCGGCGCTAAGGGCCGCATGGCGATGAACAAGGCCGCCTTTGCCGCACTAAAACCCGGTGGTATCTACGGTGTCGTCGATCACACTCGCCGTCATATGGAAGAGGACTCGCCAGAAAATGGCCGCCGCGTTGATCCGGCCCTAGCGATTAAGGAAATACAGGCTGCCGGGTTCACATTTGTCGACTACAGTAACCTACACTTTCGCGCCGACGATGAACTGCGTTACGAAGTTGGCAGAAAAACAGTGACCGGCAATACCGACCGTTTCACCTTTAAGTTCAAAAAGCCTGAATAAGGTTTCTGCGCCGGCGACTTTTTTGCACCGGCGCACTATTCCCCTTGATAAAACTGTCCGAACCACGCCTTGGAGCAAAAGCTATGACGACAATCGATACTGGCACCGAGGAACTGCTGTGCGAAATACGCGACCGCGTTGCCGTCGTAACACTTAACAAACCCCACAAGAAAAATGCCCTCGGCGACATCTTAACCCCGGCTCTCAGGGCAATTTTGTTACAATTGGAAAGTGATAGCCGAGTCGGCTGTCTACTGTTAACCGGGGCCGGTAATGCCTTTTGCTCCGGCGGTGATGTCAGCGGAATGGGCTCTTCTTCCGGGGGCGAATTGAAGTCTGAAAGCCAGCGAGTGGAGGAGCTTACTCACAAACAAGAAACACTGACCCATCGCTTATTCGAGTTGGCCATGCCCACGGTAGCGGCGCTACCGGGCGCAGCAGCAGGTGCCGGGCTATCGCTGGCACTGGCCTGTGATTTGCGGGTGGCCAGCGACAACGCCTTTGTCACCACCGCTTTTGCCAATATCGGGCTGTCCGGCGATTACGGCGCCAGCTGGTTTTTGCCGCGCTTGGTGGGGCTGGCCCGAGCCAAGGAAATGTTCTTCCGCTGTGAGCGTATTGGCGCCGATGAGGCGCTTGAGATGGGACTAATAAATCGTGTATTTAGCGACGACACATTTCGCCAACAAGCATTCGATTACGCCCGGGATATAGCCAATGGCCCGGCGTTGGCACAAAGTCTAATGAAGAAGAACTTGAACCGGGGCTGCGATCAGAGTCTGCCAGCCTCATTGGCGCTAGAGGCCCAGCACATGATTAATTGTGCCGGGGGCGAAGAATCGAAACAGGCAGTTCGCGCATTTATGGAAAAACGTGCACCGCAGTTTCATCCCAAAACGCAATGATTAGCGGCGTCTCAGGACGTTGCAAAAGCAACAACCGGCGAGTGCACTCAATGAATGAAGGATGGTACTAACAACCACACTGCACAACACCGCCGGTTAGAGTATCCTAGCGGCGCAGCCCCAAACTATCGATACGAGCGATAGTATCGGGATCCAGGGGGCCAAGATTGTGCCCGTCTACAATCTGCGCTTGCTCCTGTCTATTTTTTACCCCTAGCACCACGGTGTCGACACCTGCCATTGCCAGGGCATAACGGTGCGCCAACACCGCAGGATTTTCATTCAACTCCAAACACAGTTCACGCCAAGGCTGGGCCCTGGCAAAGTCCAGCTGTTCAGCATCATCGGCGGCTAATACTCTATCCATAGCAGCGGTCAGCGCCCCTGCCTGAACCGCGCGAATTCCCATCACAGCTACACCCTGCTCTTTCGCACAGGCGATGATACGGCGAGGCTCGGCGGCTTCATCAAAACGGCGAATACCGCCGGCGCTGTCCATTAAATTAGCAATAACTTGCACCACAGCCGGCTTTACTGGCAGGCTTAATGCGTCGCGAATCGTGGAGGGTAGTCCAACACCGGTAATGCCCCAATCCGCAATAAGCCCCTTTTTCTGAAGTTGTTCCATCGCCGGAATAACCGACTGCTGGTAGCAACTCCAATTAACAGTCCAGGTATGTTGAGTCTCTTCGTGGCCGCTTAATTGATAGCCGTCTGGCAGAATCTGGGAGTGAAGAATAAACGTATCGAGGCGTTCCCTGCGCATCGACTTCAAGGAACGTATAATAGAGCGCTCCATTTTTTCCAACATAGCGGCGGGCTCAAGCGTACCCACCATACATTTACTGCTAATGTGCACACCGTCGGGCAGCTGTCCATCAAAGGCTTCTCCAACGACCACTTCCGCTTCGCCCTTACCGTATAGCGGTGCCATATCGAGAAAGTTAATACCACTATCGACAGCCGCCCTCACCGTCGCGATAGCTTCAGTCCGAGAAGTTTGACCCCACACTTGACCCAATCCGCCACCGCCCAAAGTCAGTGCGCTAACAGGCCACAGCCTACCCAGTTGTCGTATTTCCATCAGTGTTTCTCCACAATGATTATTATGTCGTGGTAACATCCACAGCGCTGACAGACTAACACCGCACTGTATAGACATCCACACTACGGTCGCCTCGCCCGTCTTGATAAAATAGTTTAGTTGGTTTTTTAAAGCGAATAGTTTTCTTTTGGAAGTCCAGCCCTGTATTCTCTGTTTCCATTTGCTGATAACCGGTTTAACTATGCGCGCGTTGCACTACTATCTTCTGAGCACCGGCTCCTGGTTTTTCGCCGCCGGAATACAGTCGGTGGTATTTGCCTGGCTGGTGACCATGGTTTTACAAGAGACACCGGCGATGGTCGGTTTTGCACAAATGTCACTGCTGATTCCCGCGACCTTATTTATGTTGATCGGCGGCAGCTTGTCAGACCACTACGGCGGTCGCCGGGTGGCACTGATCGCCCAAAGTGCGGCGTCGATACCCCCGCTATACTTGGTCGCCATGGTTACTCTCGACAAACTCGACTACAGCGCCATGATCGTATACGCGGTGATGATGGGGTGTGCCCAGGCCTTTGTTACCCCCTCCCGGGACAGCATGCTCAATCATGTGGCTGATGGTCAGATTCAGCGCCGAGTATTGCAGACTAGCATGGTGCAATTTGGCGCACAAATGCTGGGTTTGATGGCGGCCTCCTTTGCCGATCGCACCGGAGCAGCAGTCATTTTAATGGTACAAGTTTGCTCCATGTTATTTGGCATTACCGCAATCTACCGACTCGATATCCCCAACCCCCCTACCAATGCCGCCAGTGGCAATTTACTGAGTAAAACGATTGAGTCGATCGTAGAGGGGTTTCGCACCATTAAGGTGTCACCCAACATGCGCGCAGTTGTTATTCAAAACTGTGCCATGGGGGTATTTTTTATGGGCTCCTATATCGTCACCCTACCGCTGTTAATGCGCGATGTTTATCACGGCTCCAGTGCCGAATTATCATGGCTTAATGCCGCCAACGCGCTGGGCTTGGTAGTGACTATTATGGTACTGCTACGCTTTGGCGATATTCACCGTCAGGGCAGGGCATTATTGCTGGCTCACTGCTTTGGCGCCATGGCCCTGGCCAGTGCCGGATTGGGCTTGAGCTTTACCCTGCTGGTCTGCGCTATATTCGGTTGGGGTATTTGCGGTGGCCTGGCCATGACCATGTCCCGCACCATCATGCAAGAGCAGGCCCCCGCCGACCAACGCGGACGTATTATGGCCTTTCACTCATTTTCTTTTATGGGCTCTGGACCCATCGGCGCCCTATTCTGCGGTTTTCTGGTAGAACAATATGGTCCTGCCACGGCTCTGATAATCGCCTCGACGCTGATGTTATTGGTCATGCTAGCACTAGCCGCCACCAGCAGCCTGTGGCGGCTCGACAGTAAACAACGCAAACTGGCCTAAGGATTGCGCGCGCTAAGCAAAGGGCGCCAACTCGGTAAATTCAAATACCTGCTCCATCGCATGCATGGCCCGCAACACACTGAGATCAGCGCGCTGACGCCCAATAATTTGTAGTGCGATAGGTATACCCGCCGAATTTTTACCAATAGGCACCACCCCAGCGGGATTTCGGGTCATATTAATACCCATGGTAAAACCAGCCCAGGCCGGTGTTTTTTCACCGTTGACAATACCGTCGTCGACCAGATTAGGCGATAGCCCACAGGTTGCGGGAGTCAGTATTAACGGGGCCTGTTCGAAGGCAGTCTCCAGCTCCAAGTTCATCCGGTGGCACGCATCGATCGCCAACGCATAGTCGGGACCATTAATCTTAGAGCTACCAATATCAATCATCGAACGCAGTACCGGGTCGATCTGTTGCCACTGCGGTGTTCCGCGCAGATGTTGCTGAGCTCGGGCCCGGGCACAGGCCCAGAACACCATCCAGTCACGAATAGGGTCTTTAGACCACACCCTGTCATTTTCTATCACGGTAACCCCCGCCGCCTCGAGCTTCACCACCGCCTGTTCGCAGGCGCGTTTAATTTCATCGTCGACGTTGGCAAATCCCATACTTGGAGACCAAATGACCTTGTCTGGCAGGTTGCCTCCAGCATTAATAGCCTGGTACCAGGATTCAGACTTATCCGGCAGCGAAAATATGTCGCTGGCACAGTCGCCGACAGTACAATCCAAGGTATAAGCTGTATCGAGAGCCGATTTGGCCATGGGCCCTTTCACCGTCATCAGCCCACTGCCTGGAGGGTTGATACCGCCATTGGGAATACGACCCTGCGAGGTTTTAATACCACTGAGACCACAGATCGCTGCAGGCATGCGGATAGAGCCGCCGCCGTCGGAACCGGTTGCCAGCGGTATCATGCCCGCGGCTATAGCAGCGGCGGTACCACCACTGGAACCACCGGGGCTGTATGCCAAATTCCAGGGATTTTTGGTGGCGCCAAAGGGAATATTGTCAGTCTTTCCTTTGTGACCAAACTCTGGGGTATTGGTCTTACCCAGCACCACGCAGCCCGCGGCTTTTAGCCGTGCGACCAATTCAGAGTCACTGCTGGCGACAGCATCGCCTGTGTGTAGGTCGGATCCATAGCTGGTGACAAAACCCATAGCGTCTTCTAGATCTTTAACACCAATAGGAATTCCAGCCAGCGGCAGTGTCTCGCCCCGGGCAATGGCGGCGTCAACCGCAGCCGCATCGCGCAGTGCGCGCTCACCGTCGACGGCACAAAAACTGTTGAGCTCACCATCGAGGCGGTCTATATTGGCCAGTGCCGCGCTCGTTAGCTCGCTGGCGGATAGCTCGCGGGACTGAACGTCCTTCGCCAGGTCGACGATCGATCGTGTTCTAAAATCCATGGTATCTCTCTCTCAACTGTAATTATTATAGATTGTATTCAGTGCCAGTAATGGCAGTAGTCTGACAGTATCTGACACAGCCATCAAGCAACCGTTAACAGGGACTAAACCAATGGATAGCACCGCACTGCTGTTAGGTCTGCTAATTAGCTCAATCGGTTTTGGCTATTTTTTGTATGGCCGTAAGCAATCAATGATCGCCACCAAATACACTGGGATCACACTGATGGTAATGCCTTATTTTCTACAGGATAGCACGCCTATATTGATCGCGGGCATCCTTCTATTATTGGCGCCCCGCGTGATCGAACGCCTAATGTCCTGACCTCCAGCCATAATTCCCGAGCCCCTTCAACATCCAGCAAGGGCATGTCACAGTACCGAAATATTGTCCCAGCTCCGGTAGTGATTTTGTCGCTGCAGTCTTTACCGCTGTTATTGTCAGTGTTGTTATCGCTGTCTTTGAATCGAATATCAACAACCAACCGCTCGTAGCTACTAAAACAAATGCGTTTACCGCGCAGGCCACAGCAACTGGAAACCCGTTGTTCCTAGATAAACTCACCACGGCAGAACAACAACACCTCGTCAAAGTAGTCAAAGTCGATATGTAATCGAATATTAGGCAATGATTCAGCGCTCAGTGCCTGATTAAAGTCCGCTTCAGACACCTGCTCGTAGTTGGCTTTTTCCAACCGCTATCGCAACAGCACAATAAAACCATCGCCTTGTACCCTTTGTTTAATTGCTTAGTGGCGAGTGTCGGCATCCGCGGCGATGGGGGCGTAACAAAATTTTGTTGTTTCGATTAGCGGGTGAAAATTATAGTGGAAAATACTGGCCAGCATATGGCACAGCTGGCGAAATTGGCGGTTATCAATGGCACTAGCTTCCCTTTCCAGGAACATGTCGGTTGTTACCATAGCGAATAAACCGAAGGTTATTTACGACGTCGGTTTCTCTTCCGCACACAGTTAAATAGCTTTAGCTAGCGTTGCGCTATCGGCCCTTCCACACCGGGGGCCGCTTCTCGACAAATGCCCGCATGCCTTCTTTTTTATCCTCAGTTTCGCACAGGGCACCCTGGGCAAACTTTTCCATCGCCAGTCCCGCACCCAGGCTTGCCTCCATTCCGTGATTTACCATCGCCTTCATAAACTGAGGCACAAAGGGTGCGTAGCTTGCCAGGTGTTCGGCCATTTTCTGTACAGTTGCTAGCAGTGCCTCTGCCTCTACTAGCCGGGTTATTAAGCCAACTTGCAGCGCTTGTTGGGCGTCCATCTCCTCACCCATTAACAGCATTTCCATGCCCCAGGCACGGCCAATAATACGCGGCAGCCGCTGGGTGGCACCGCCGCCTGGAATAATACCCAGCTTTCCCTCCGGGGTGGCGAAACGGCTACGGGGGGTACCAATACGCAGATCGCAGCCCAACGCCAACTCCAAGCCACCACCCATACAGATACCATCGATAGCAGCTATAGAGGGCTTGGCACAGCGCTCCAAACGTTCGGCAATGCCCTGCACTATGGGTTCCAGCGCCTGGCGTAGATCCCGGTGCTCGACCTCTGCTAGGTCGGAGCCCGCGGCAAAGGCGCGGCCTCCAGCTCCGGTAATAGCAATCACTCGCACCGACTCGTCAATTTCTATACGGTTCATAACCGCGTGTAAGTCGTCGAGTGTGGCCAAGGAGATAGCATTGTGCTTATCGGCGCGGTTGAGAGTGATAAGAGCCAGTGGCCCCTTTACCTCATACAGTATGTTGTCGTACTGCCTGTTTTGATCATTTTCGCTCATGCTAGCAACCTGTTATAAACTGTGCGTCGCAAGGTACAGCAGCGTTTAATCGCGGTCAACAAGCCGCGATTGCCAAAAACCAGTGCTCAACTTACAATGCGCATCCCTACAGCGAATGAAATACAGAGTAATAATCATGACCCAATATACAATTGCCGTACTGGACGGCGACGGCATCGGCCCTGAGATCATTGCCGAGGCAATGAAAGTACTCGATGTGGTACAACAGTATTCCACTGCTAGCTTTGACTGCCAGCACCTACCCTTCGGCGCCGGCGCTTATTTCAGTCACGGCAAGTCGTTCCCGGAGGAGACTAAAGTTGCCTGCGACCAGGCTGACGCCATCTTGAAGGGCCCCATCGGTCTCAACTTTGAAGATTCCAAGAAAATTCCGATCGACGAGCAACCCGAACGCGGTGCGCTGCTGCCGCTGCGTCGACGCTACGATACCTACGCTAACTTTCGGCCCATATCTCTGCCCCAAAGCATGGCGAACTTTTCACCACTGCGCCCGGAAATCATCGGTGAGGGTATTGATATATTGATGGTTCGGGAGTTGGTCGGCGGCGTCTATTTTGGCGCCAAGAAACGCGGTGTTAACGCCGATAATAAGCGTTATGTCACCGAGGCTCTCGAATACGACGAAGATCAAATCCGCCGTATTCTTGTTGTTGCTTTTAACCAGGCGAAAAAGCGCAAGGGCGTATTGCACAACATTCACAAAAACAATGTACTCATGTCCAGTGTCTTGTGGAATGAGATTCTAGATGAAGTCGCAGTAGACTTCCCAGAGGTTAAAGTGATCCACATGTTAGTTGACGCTGCCGCCACTCATCTTTGTCTCAATCCCCGCCAGTTCGATGTCATGGTTATGGAAAATATGTTTGGCGATATTCTCAGTGATCAGGGCGGCGGTATTCTCGGATCGCTTGGCCTTATGCCCTCGGCCTGTATGGGTGACAAGGTATCGTATTACGAGCCCTCACACGGCTCAGCTCCGGATATCGCCGGTAAAAATATGGCCAACCCCTACTCGATGATTGGCAGTGTTGCACTAATGCTGGATATGAGTTTTGGTATGACCCGAGAAGCGACCGCTGTGTGGCAAGCCATGCAGGGTGTATTTGCCGACGGATTTACCACTGCCGACCTAGCGGGCAGTGCTGACAGCGAAAAGCTGATCACCACTGAGGCCTTTGGCGACCGAGTTGTTGCTAAGCTCACCGAGCTGTTGGCATAACAACACCGTATTACGAAACCCAGGCAGCCAATAGAATAGTCGCTACACCCAAGTCCGAACCGCTAAGGTCCTGGGTGTAGCGACCACCGACCGTTATTATCTGCAACACCCATACCTGCAACAACACGACTATGCACAGCGGGATAGTAGTAATGTGTTTATCCTGGCCTGGCGATCCATTCCCCAGCCCTATAATAACAACATCAAGAGCGCTCGCTATTTCGACCACGACCCCAAACTGATGTAGTGCCATGCAGTGCGATGTAACCCCAGACATCGATCCGCTGACCTCTATTACAACAGTGGCCGTAGCAGATTATTTAACGCGACAACGCAGTATATTCAGCAATGACAACCAGTTTATCCCTGCATACTAGCTAGCAATTTTGGCCCCGGCTTCTCAGTTTTTCACAGTTACCGCCCCCCCTGAAAGCATCAAATTCTGCCTATGCTTTCTCGGCCTAGTATTTTTGATTTGGCTTGGGCGTATAAAACCTGTAATTTAACCGCACTGATAAAAATACCAGCACTACTGGTTTCAGCGACAGAACCGGCAAATAAAAACGCAAATAACAATAATTGGAGAGCACATCATGGCTATCGATTTTGACGTAGAACCGGAATTTCAGGCGGATATCGACTGGGTACAGCAATTGGCCACGGAGGAAATCGAGCCGCTGGATGATTTTATCCGCGGCGGGCGCACCAAAGGCGGCAAAGCGCTAGGCCAGGAAGAGTGGGACGCGATCCGTGCCCATATCAAGATGTTACAGCAGCGGGTAAAAGATCGCGGTCTGTGGGGATTTCATTTAGGTGAAGATCTGGGTGGCCCCGGACTGGGACAGGTTAAGTTATGCCTGCTCAACGAAATATTAGGACGCACCCGTATGGGACCAACCCTATTCGGCTGCCAGGCCCCCGATACCGGTAATATGGAATTGATCGCCCACAACGGCACCGAGCAGCAGAAAAAGCAATATATGGAGCCACTGCTGTCAGGTGAAAAGCACTCCGCCTACTCGATGACCGAACCCCACGCAGGGGAACCCGGTGAATTTAAGTGCAATGCAGTACGTGACGGTGACGAGTGGATTCTTTCAGGAGAAAAATGGTTCACGTCCAACGGCGCTGGTGCCGACTTTCTGATCGTGATGGCGGTGACCAACCCCGACGCTCCATTGCTAGAACGCGCTTCGATGTTTATCGTCGATCGCGACACACCGGGAGTTAATATTGTACGTAACGTGCACACCATCGGCACTCCCTTAAAGGATAACTACGACACCAGCCCCGGTCGTGGTGGCCATGCCTACATCAGCTATGACGACGTGCGACTGCCTAAATCTGCACTATTGGGTAAGGAAGGCGGTGGTTTTGTTGGTTCCCAGACTCGGCTCAGCGGCGGCCGTGTACACCACGCCATGCGCGCGGTAGGTGTTTGCACTAAAGCTCTGGACATGGCCTGCGAGCGAGCGCTGAGTAGGCGCGCTAAAGGAGAATTGTTAGCTGACTTACAAATGGTGCAATCAGACCTAGCTGACTCGTATATTCAGTTGAAGCAATTTAGGCTTCACGTGTTGTATACCGCATGGCTAATCGACAAAACAGGTTCTTATACTCGAGAAATCCGCCAGGAAATTGCCGCGATAAAAATAAGTGCCGCCAAGGTGAATCACGACATTATTTACCGGGCCATTCACCTCCACGGCGCGCTGGGCATGTCTAACGAGACGCCACTAGGTGACATGTGGTTGGCGGCGCCGCAGATGGGTATTATGGATGGAACTACCGAAGCCCACAAATCTAATCTGTCAAAACTGATGTTGCGCGACTACGAGGGCTGTGATGATTTGTTTCCGACCTACCATCTGCCCAAGTTAATCGCCAAAGCACAGGAAAAGTTCGCCACCATTATCGATGACTACAAATTCAACTAGCCGCGTTAGACTCTTTAACTGGAGCCGGCGCACCCTCAGGCCGGCAGTACCAACTCAACAACAAACTTTTTATAGTCATTGCTAGTGCCAGGGGCTCGTCAAACATCAGGTGATGAAAAGTATCCGGCACGCTAAAAAACGGCAATTTTCCCGCTACTAGTTCGCGAGTGTAATCCGCAGCCTCGCGACTGTAATCGCTGCTGTGTTCAGCCATAATAAACGCCGCGGGACAAACCAGTGCTTGCAATTTTTCGGTCTGTGAAAGCGACTCTTTTTGATCCAAATCTAGATTGCGAAACATGCCGGGATCAAATTTCCACGTCCAACCGCCCTCGACTTTACGTAGCGAATGCTCAGCAATATAGTCGACCAAAAAAGGGTTTTTACAGCTTTGCTGGGGCACCAACCTAAATCTGCCCAACGCCTCTTGGTAATCGCTATAAACCCGAGTCGGTCGCTGAGGTGTGTCGCGCAACGATTCCCGCATTTTCATAAATTCTGCCGCGGTGGCCTCTGACTGGATGGCGAAATCAACCATAACAATACCAGCCAGCTCTTCACCGAAGCAAAAGCCCGCCTCCAGAGTACTGAATGCGCCAAAGCTGTGACCGACAACAAAAAATTTGTCAACAATACCCGCCGCTTTCGCAACACCCATTACCTCGCTGGCAAATTGTTTACGGCTATAGCGATTGCGCCAACCGCTGTTACCGGAACCAGAACTGTCCATCGCCACCACATAAAATTGATCCGCCAACAGCGGCGCGATCGGCCGCCACCACTCCAGATGGGCATTGCTACCGTGTAGCAACAGCAATCCGGGCTTGTCGCTATCACCCCAGCTAACATAGTTAATTTTGCAGTCATCAACAGTCGCCGAGCCCGACTCACAGTTTGTATTCAGCGCCTGGGTGAACCACTGGGGGTATAGTTTCTTTTTGTTGTCGGTCATTTTGTTATCGGTCATTGTCTATGTCGTCCACAATTTTATTCGATGAGCATAGTGCTCTGATTGTACTGCCGGTGCAATATAGTCGCAGCGGCTCAATTACAACACCGCCTGTTAAAGGCCTAACCACTGCTACAGCTATTTGACTGTTGCCTAGGCTACGCGTTTTTTGTATCTGCGTCGGCTTTATTTTACTATAACGCACAATATTCGACCTCAACCAACAAGAGATAGCCATGTCGACACCTCGCGAACCGAGTTTCTTACAAGCGATTGTCTGTTTTGGTGGTGTTATTGCCATCATCGCCTGCGGTTTGTTTTTCTTTGCCATCAGTCTTCACAGCCTCATGTTTTTGGCGCTGCTGTGGAGTGGCCTCAACGGCTATTACTTGGGACATAGTTACCATAGTATTCGCACGGCGATGAGCGACTCCATCAGCCGGGCACTACCGGCGATTTACATTTTTATTTTAATTGGCATGGTTATCGCCAGTTTTATGCAAAGCGGTACCATCGCCACGCTTATTTATTATGGCGTGGAACTGTTAAGTCCGGCCTACTTTCTTGCGACGGGACTGGTACTGTGCGCTCTCATGTCGACTGCCACTGGCACCTCCTGGGGCACTGCGGGTACTATGGGTTTAGTGTTAGTAGGGGTGGGTGCCACCATGGGAATACCGCTGCCGCTAATAGCCGGCATGGTGATTAGTGGCGCCACCTTTGGCGATAAGTTGTCGCCCATTTCCGACACCACTAATCTCGCGGCGATGAGCGCCGGCACTGACTTATATCGGCATATTCAGGCCATGCTACTGACCACTACGCCAACCTTTGCACTTGTATTCATCGTGTTTCTAATCATCGGTCAACAATACACCGACAGCACTTTAGCCGCTGCAGACCTGGACGCAATTCAACAAGCCCTGGCCGGTCACTATCAACTCTCAACGTCAATAACACTGCTGCCTCTGGCAGTGATGGTTGTACTGAGCACTCGCCGGGTAGCAGCTGAAGTCGCCATGTCAGCCAGTATTGTCTGTGCTGTAGCCATTGCTTTGTGGTACCAAGACATTGGACTCGCGGTGGTACTCAATGCGTTGTGGTCCAATAGCGCACCCAGCACCGGTATTGACAATCTCGACTCACTGCTCGGCAGGGGCGGCATTAGCTCCATGTCCTGGACACTGATATTGGCTTTAATGGCATTGGCATTGGGTGGTATCTTGCAAGTTGCGGGGTTTCTACCGGTATTGCTAACAGGCCTAATCTCGCGTCTAAAGCGCACCGCGTCGCTAATCGCTTCAACGATGGCCTGTGGGCTATTGGGGAATATGGCTATGGGTGAGGCCTATATTTCGATTATCCTGAATTGCCAATTGTTCCGTCACAGTTTTGAAGAAAAAGGCATTGATCCAGCGGTGTTGTCACGTAGTGTTGAGGAGGGTTCGACGCTGACCACCGGCCTCATTCCCTGGACCACCGCCGGGGCTTTTTACGCTGCCACCTTAGGGGTACCGGTTTTGGAGTACGCACCCTACGCCTTGTTAAATTATCTCAATCCGTTGGTATCGATCGCTATGGCCTCACTGGGCCTAGGTCTGATGAAGTCAGCGGTTAATAGCCAGGCCTAATGGCTTTATTTTGGTCTACTCCTTATCGTCCTGCGCAGCTAAGCCTACCTGTTTTGACAGCTCGGCTATACGCAGTTCACCCTCGCGGGTTTGACCGCCCAAAGTCAATATTTTTGCCATATTACGCTTTGCTGAGGGGTCGCGTAACGACTGCTGGAACAAAAAGGCCTCTTCTTTTAAGCCCTCTTCCACCGGTAGCTCCGCATTGAGTACCGACTGCTTGGCAAGTGCCACAGCGTGCACCGGCCACAGTGCAATTCGCCGCGCAAGGTTGTCAACATGCTCGTCTAGCGCATGTTGAGTGTCAAACACACGATTGAGGTAACCCCAGCGCTCAGCAGTGGTGGCATCAATATCATCAGCTCCCAAAATAACCTCCAACGCCCGTCCCCGCCCGATTAAGCGCGGTAGTTGCTGAGTGCCACTGCCTCCGGGTAAAATGCCAATCGGCACTTCCATTTGATTAATCACGGTTTTCTCTAGCAAGCCAAAGCGCATATCACAGGCGCTACACAGTTCGTTGCCACCGCCCCCTACTCGACCCGCTATTTTCACTAACGAGGGCTTGCCCATAGTCCGAAAGCGCTCGCACATAGCGTGAAAGTCGTTCAGTTGCGCCGCTCGCTCAGCGGGTCGATCAACCGGGAAACTCAAAATCATTTCGATATCGAAATGTGCGATGAAAAAATCTGGGTCCGCGCTTTGCAAAACCAGCACCCTGACGCTGTCATCGGCCGCAACTTTAAGGCTAAATGCCACCAAATCAGCATACAGCTGTTCGGTCATGACATTGAGTGGGGGGTTGCTAATCGTCGCGGTTAACACACCGCGTTGCAGCTCTGTGGACAGTGTTTGGTAGCCATAGCTCATAGTTTGAGTCTCCTGCTAGTACATTCAGGTCTCGCTGGGGGTCTTCCATTCAAAGACCGGTGCCTCTTTCTCGGAGTCGGCATACTTAGACTGAAGGCCCTGGAGGAAATTGCGCAATACCTGGTCCTTACACTCTCGGAAGTGTTTATGATCGCGCTTGCGAAAAAATGCACTCAACTCGTGCTTGCTGATCACTAAACCCGCCAGTGCCAATAGCGCCAACATCTCTTCAGCTTGAAGATTAAGCGCTATTTTGAGTTTCACTAAGACAATATTATTATCCAATTTAGCTTCCGGCACTGGCTCGGGACCGTCCTTCTTACCTCGTTTAAAAACAATAAACCCGTTCAAGAACGTTGCCATCTGACGATCGCTACAGGCTATGTAATCGCTATCCTCCTCCTTTTTCAACCAATTACTGATCTCGCTGCGATTCGTGGTACCGCCACCCAGTTCGAATAAATGGATCATTTTGCTGTCTTTAAGATCAAATATAAATCGAATACGACGTAATATATCGTTGTTTAGCACGGTGTTACTCCTTGTCCAGGGCGAGTGAAATAGCTCTCAGATGGGCCCTGCTTAATTGCAACGGGGATCAACAACAAATGATGCCCGATAAGGGCAGCAGAAGCCAGTATCTGGTCTGTATCTAGGTGTTTTATCACAAATGAAGCCTGCTCCCGCACGGACATGGGCCGCATTTATTCAACTCCCTATCGACAGTGTGTTATCTTTAGAGCGCCTTGCAAAAACAAACTTCAAACACCCATTGAGCCCCATAACAAATTCTATAATTTGAGGTAGCACAGCAGATGACAGCGCCACTTTTAACACCTATCAAAAGCGGGTTTTTTCAATCTTTGAAGATGGTTAAAAAAAGTTATAACAGCCCCTTGGAACACAGTCAGCAGCTGCAGCAGCAATACGGTGATGCCGTTATGCAAAAAGTGGGGAAATTGTCTTTTGTGCACTTGTTTGGCGCAGATGCCAACTCTCTGACCTTACTGAACAAAGACCAGGTAGTATCCAATAAAAAGGCCTGGGACCGGATTATTGGCCGTATATTTCCCAACGGATTGATGCTGAGAGACGGCGATGATCACCGCTACCACCGCCGTATTATGCAGGCGGGCTTTAAAAGTGCAGCAATGAAAAACTATATGCAGAAAATGACTTTACAGGCCCCAGAGGCAATCGATCAGTGGGATAAAATCGGTGGAAAAAACCTGCTGGCCTTCCCTGCGTTTAAAACGCTAACCTTGGATTTGGCGGCAACCCTATTCCTAGGTATCGAACTGGGCGACGACGCCAGTGCTATCAACAAGGCCTTTGAAACCGCCGTAGCTGCATCTATGCCTAAAATACCGGTCGCTATTCCCGGCACCCTATTATGGCGTGGTATTCGGGCCAGAGCGTTTATGGTTGACTACTTTCTAAAGTTGGTGGCGAAAAAACGCGGGGGCGATGGTAGCGATATGTTCTCGCTGCTATGCCGTGCCAAAGATGAGGATGGCAATCAGTATACCGACAGCGAGATAGTCGACCACATGATTTTTCTGATGATGGCGGCCCACGATACGACTACAAGCACTCTCACCAGTATGACCTATGCCCTAGCTAAACACCCCGAATGGCAGCAACGCCTGCTTGACGAGGTGGAATCCCTCGGCATCGAACGCCTCGACTACGACTCGCTGGAGAAAATGACTGCCACAGACTGGGTGATGAAAGAAGCTATGCGTATGTACCCTCCCCTGTCCACTTTGCCTAAATACAGCAACAGTGACTTCGAATACGCCGGTTATACCATTCCCGCCGGTGCGATGGTGGTCACCTACCCTATCCACACCCACTACATGGAACAGTTCTGGCCCAACCCCACCCGTTTCGACCCAGAACGTTTCAGCGACGAGCGCGCAGAACACAAGCAACATCCCCATTGCTGGGTTCCCTTTAGCGGTGGCGCACATATGTGTATTGGCCTGCACTTTGCTTCGATGCAAATTAAAGTGGTGATGTTTGAAATGCTAAAACGCTATCGCTGGTCGGTACCGAAGGGCTACGAGATGCCAGTGCAACAGTCACCGATTTCTAAGGCTAAAGACGGGCTGCCTATCGTACTGGAACGCCGGTAGATAGCGCTTAGAACATCGCTGCGGAGGTTGCTCTGAACAGAGCTAGTCGTTATACCGGTAATACACACAAACACATTGTAGGAGTACTTAGTGGAATTTGGCCCCGGACAACTTTCGGTCGATGAGGTCGGTATCAAGACCATAGCGACCACCACCGTGGTAGATGCTAGACGGTCGATGGCCTACGCCGCGGCCATAGGTGAAACTAACCCCGCCTATTTTGACAGACAGCCAACCCGACGGCGTTATGGTCCGGGTATCGCCTTTAGTTTGCAGTGGAACAGCCGCTTTCGCCCGGACCTCGCCAGCAATAACCGGGCCGCTTCCTTTGGCGTACATGCCTTTAGCGATCTGAAAATCTTTTCCGTGTTACAACAGGGCCAAGCAGTGACTACGCAAGGGCAGCTACTGCCCGTCGACAAATCGGCCCGGGGGTCTACACCGTCGACCGCTACCAAATCAGCGACAGTCGCGGCCAATTGTTGGCGCAGCTGGACTACAACGGCATTACCCGCGGCGCCACTATCAGGTGCTCAATGAAGCTGGTGAACAGGCTATTGCCGGCGGCGTGGTAGTAGACAGTCGCACTGCTGATTAACGCTCTGCCCGGTATATTGCACATTCAAGCCAAGAGAAGAAACTGTCTACAACGCCGCAACAAAGTTTTCCAGTTGGAAGCCGCGCACTTCATCTTCGCCAGTTGCAGTTCGCGGTACTGGCTAGCTGTTAAACCAAACGAAACTGTTAGCCATCTTGTTGACCAGAGAGGCCTTATTGACTAGAGAGATTGGGTTGATGAGCGATACATCATTCACGCACGGGCAACGGTTCGATAGCTAATGGTTGTCCGTCAGCTACTCGTGCTCAGTAGCGAATCGTAGCTAGCAGTTATGGGTAATTCAGTGGTTGTTTACACCCTTACCCACTAACTGAATTTCTTATGTGAGCGCTACAATCAATTGAATACAATATACGCAGCACTGTAATCCAGCTCAATATCACCCATAATATCTTCAACCGGAGATTCACCACTTAAGGCCTTATAGTTAACATAGGCCACCATGTTTAGTACCAATGCGCCCTCATCCTGTTGCAGCAGCTCTTTATCGGCTATCGCTTTAAGTAACTTCTTGCGCTGGTTATTGGCGATATGTATGTCTTGCAAGCTCATGGAGAGCGACCTCTTAACGGATTAAAGCCGCGCATTATAGCGTACTTAATGGGTTTTCCTATAGCCATTTACCCGTTCGCTCAACGCTGAGCCACCGCTATCATTAAACCAAAATCGAAGAAGGTTTGCCCAAGTGATCAGTTAGTGCAGCAAGCACTAAATCAGGATCAGAACGTCGTTGATAATTCTCCGCTTGATCAATCCATCGTACAACTCCCGTCGCATCAACCAACACCGTTGTCGGTATTGGCAGCGCCTTAGCACCACCGGGTATACCACTGTGGAAACCGATATTGCGAATACCGAGCGTATCAATTAATTCGCACTCACGATCAGACAGCATAATTGCCTTGCAGCCATGTTTACCCATTTGTTCTTTTATTTGCTGAGGTTTGTCGGTACAAACCGTCACTAGTTGTACATTCCACCGCTCGAGCTCCGACCGAAGCTCCTCCCACCGTTTTAACTCGGCGACACAATAAGGTCACCAATGACCTCGGAAAAACTTCAGTAGAATTGGCTGCCCGCTGAGACTACTGATATCGAAAATCTTGTTATTTTCGTCCGGAGCACTAAAGTCCGGCAGCGTCGAGCCCACTTGAAATTGACCTGAGCCCCCTACCTGTTTACCGATAGCCACCGTTAGCAGAAAAAAAGCACCGGCAAATATGGCAATACCGGCAGCAGTATTTGCCACCCAACTTCCGGTGCCCAAGGTCAAAGCCGCAATTCCGAGGCCGCCACTGAGCGTCATCAACACTACAAAAACAGATCGGTTTTTAGGTATTGAAACCGAAAATAATAACATTGCCCAGCGAGCAACTGTTATTAATGCAAGGCCAAAACCCAGCATAGCCAAGGTGAATCCACTCATAAATTTTAGACTCCCAAAAGGTCAGTTGGCTTTCTAATAAGGTACGAACAATTAGCGCCCCTATTCTCTATACGAGCAGCGATAGCTCGCAAAGCGACTTAATTCATAATAAAGCGTTTTGGGTACGAATCAACCCGATTCACTCGGGAATGCCATGCCAGCTAGTACATAGCGCCGGTTGAGTGTTAAGACCAACACGGCTTGTATAGAGCCAGCCACAGGTGCCCAAATTAAGCATTGCGCTCAACCGGCGTGAGACAGGCACTCTTTAGCGGTCAGTCGTACAGGTAGACTCTTGGGCCCGCCAAACTGGCTAAGATCGACCGGGTCGTAGTCCACAATAGCGATCGCGTCGAAATGCTCGGTTAGACCGCGCACGGCAATTTCGCCCTCCAAGCGCGCCAGCGCAGCCCCCAGGCAGTTGTGAATACCCGAGCCAAAACCCAGGTGAGGATTGGGGCTGCGATCGATGATGAAGTCGTCGGGATTAGTAAAGACTGTTTCGTCGCGATTGGCGGAGGCAATCAGCGGCAAGACCAGTTCGCCTGGGGCTATGCTCACTCCAGACAGTTCGACAGCGGTACTGCATCGACGCACAGTGGCCGAAAATGGTGAATAAAAACGCAGGGTTTCTTCAACAAACGACGGTATAAGTTCCGGGTCCTGTTTCAGCGCGGCAAATACTTCTGGCATCTCGTGAAATACTCTAACACTGGCAGTAATTAATCCAGTGGTGGTCTCGTTGCCCGCAATCAACAGTAGCGCGCAGAAACTAAGCAACTCGTCGTCGCTGAGTTTACCCTCCTCAGTTTCGGTCTCTATCAGCTGGCTCAACAGGTGATCTTGGGGCTGCAGCCTTAACTGTTCAATACGACCGATAAAATAGGCATTCATTTCATCCCTAGCCTTTTCGACTTCTGGTGTCGCCTGTGCGAATAGGATATCGCCGATGTTGCTAAAAATCGTATCTGACCAGTGCTTGAATGCCAGCATATCACCGTCCTCAACCCCCAACATACCGGCGATAACCGTCACCGGCAGCGGCGCCGCCAGGGCATCAATTAAGTCCACCTCTTGGTGCTGGGCCATCGCCTGCATCAGCTGCTCACAGCGCTCGGCAATAGGTTCTCGTTGCAGGGCTATTTTGTTCGGCGCAAAGGTCCTGCTGACCAATTTGCGTAGACGGCTGTGTATCGGTGGGTCAGAGAACAACATGCTCGGTGTGCGTTGCTCCTCGGGTGCAGCCATTACCACGTCGGAAGAAAAAACGCTCTGATCACGCAATACCTTTTTTACGTCGTCGTACAATGCCACCTGCCAGGGCCCATCAGGCTCCCGGCTAACAGGCGTGGTGTGTCTTAAATTGCGGTAGACTTGATAGGCATTTAGCTCTGACATAGTGCTTCCTTGATACCAGATAATTACGTTATTTTTTATTGGGTTTTGTTTTGGTCCCGTAAAAACCGACCAAGTTGACGATCGTGACGACTCATCGCCGACTGTCCGGCATCGGTGGTCCAGGGTTGCCAGCGCAGCCCGGGGCCTTCGGGACGATCGCCCATGACAGTAACTCGTTGAATAATACGCTCATCGCTGAAATCATTAAGCACATAGTGCTGAGTACAGCGATTGTCCCACATGCAGATAGTTCCCTCGGTCCAGTGGTAACGCACGGTAAAACGCGGGCTCTGTACAAACTGGGTTAAAAAACGCAGCAGGTTATCGCTCTCCTGAATACTCATCTCGACAATACGACGGGTAAAGTGCTCGTTGACATAGAGCGCCTTGCGACCGGTATCGGGGTGAATGCGCACCACCGGGTGGATTGCCATCGCATCGGCGCGATTGTGAGGGTGGGCATCGTGTAAGGCACTGAGACCACAGCACAACTCCTGCATGGGCGGCGACAGCGCATCAAAGGCGGCACAGAGATTGCTCCACATGGTATCGCCCCCCACATCGGGACACTTAACCATTTTTAATACCGAAAGCAGTGCCGGCTCCGACTGAAAGGTAATATCAGTATGCCATTCGTCTGCTATACCCCCTTCACTTGCAGTCAGTTCAAATAATTTAGGGTGCCCGGAGCTATTATTTAAATTGGGGTGCCCTTCTAGCGGGCCAAAATGAGCACCGAAGTTAACATGTTCCTCCACACTCAAAAACTGTTCGGGGAAAAACAACACCATGTGGGTATTTAGCAGTTGGCTTATTTGGTCAAGCTCTGCACTACTCACCGAGGCAAGATTGAGGCCCCGGACTTCTGCACCCAGGGCTCCGGCAAGGCGTGTGACAGTCCAGTTTTCTGGGATATTTTCGCTGCTCATAGCATTCCTTAGGATCAAAAGTACTGTGCGGGGATTAATGTTGCAAAATTATAGTGTAAGCCATAGCTAATGACCATCGCTGTGTCATTACAGCCTGTCCACCAACACCATGGCTGGTCGCGGGTGCATCGCTACTGCCGCCACATAAATAGACTATATTTCTCGCTACACAGTGATAGAATCACACTCTGTGCAACATACCAAACTACCACGGTATACCTCCGCCTATAACGATTAACATCTCCAGCAGTGAATAATCAATTATCGACACAACGTTTATCGAGCCGAATACACCACTATAACGACGAAGTAGTTCTGGTAGGTAAGCCAGAGATGTCCGCGATAGTTCAAACCACAGCGGCGACCGACGGACCATCAGCAGTAACAACGGGAAATCATCAATGCCAGAAAAGCAAAATCAATATGCCTTTGTCGTCGGCGACTCTTATACCGCCACCTCGGGACTCAGCAATGTGGCGAGAAATCTTAGGCGTATTTTACAGGCAATGGGATACCGGGTTATCTATGTTTCCATTTCGAATACGCCACACGGCCCGGTCGCCAAAGAAGCCTATTACATTGGCAATCATCCCGATAGTGCAGGCGCGAACCCGGTACAAAAGTTCGACCAGTTAATCGCCGAGTTCAAACCGAATATAGTAGTAAGTTGCCATGATTTATGGATGCTCTGCACACCCATGCTGTCTAGTTTACGATCCAGCTTTTGCTGGGTGCAATACAATCCTATAGAAGCCAACTACTACCCGCGTCAAGTCATTTACAGTAGACCTGACCGAGCACAACATGAGGTGGCGGCTCTCAACATTGCCGACATTGCCAACAATGCGGACTACATTATTGCCTATAATTCCTTTGGAGCACAGGGACTAAATTCCATGGGCGTCAATGTTAACGAAGAAATCCACAACGGCTATGACCCGCAAAGAACATCCCTGATAGACGACAAGTCGGTACTATCGCGCAGACGAAAAGAGCTGTTGGTAGCGGATGACTGTTTGCTGTTTATGTCTATGGGGAAAAATATCAGCCGCAAACGACACGACATTTTGTTAGAAGCCTGGTGTAAATTTCAGCTTAAACTTAAAAATACCAATATTAAAGCCCGCTTGCATATTCATACTGAGCGGGTATCTGCCAATGGTTTTGACATCGCCTCAATATGCAAACGGCTGGGCATCAGTGACAGCGTGTCACTACCCAACTCGTTGGGCTATTCGGATCAAGACATCAATTTACTGTACAACGTCATCGACGCCTATGTCGCCTTTCCCGGCGGCGAGGGCCATGGCTATGGCTTTTTGGAGTCAATGGTATTGGCCAAGCCATTAATCTATGGCGATTACGGTGGCCATATCAGCTATTGTGAAGGGGCCGGTATCGCCGTTCCGGTAAAACAGTATGTCTCTTCTCAGAACATCGATGCGCCGAGAGCCATCATCAATACCGACCTGGCGGCCCAGGCCATGTACGACTTGGCTATCGATAAACAGCGTCGCGAAGACTATGGTAAACGAGGGGTCGAACTGTCAAAAACTCTGTGCTGGCAGCAATTAGACATCAAATTTAAAAGCGCTTTTACTGCGGCCCTGGCGAAAAAGGCTCACCGCGTTGAGAGCAAGAGAGAAGCTAGTGCTGTGCTGCCACAGTGATAAGCGCGAGCGGCTCCGGGAACGCTCAGATTGTTGAACTAATCACCGCATGGCAAACCTCTTTACTAACACCCGATGTACTGCCTCGGCGTGCGCGCTGGCATGCGCGCAAGTAATTCATAGCCAACAGTTCCCGCGTATTTGGCAACCTCATCAACACTTAGCCCAGCGCCCCACAAAACAACCTCGTCGCCAATGGCAACGCCGGACAGATCAGTGACGTCAACGCAAATCATATCCATCGACACCGTGCCTATCAGGGCCGCGCGTTGCCCGCGCACTAACACCGGTGTTCCATTGCCCGCGCCCCGTGGATAACCATCGCCATAGCCAATGGCTACTGTGGCAATTATTGATGGACGCTGAACACTACCCTTGCCGGAATAGCCTATCCGTTCACCGGCTGCGATAGTACGCAGGGAGATAACACTCGACTTTAAGGTCATTGCGCGTTTTAGCCCCAGCGTGTCGCAGCTAGTCGAACTTAGTGGACTGCCGCCGTACAGCATATACCCCGGTCTATTCCACTGTGATCGAGATTGCGGAATTGCCAATAACGCCGCTGAGTTGGCGATACTTAATGGCGCATTAAGTGCATCGACTGTCTGCGAAAAAACGCTGATTTGTTGTTGATTACTGTTATTATTTGGCTCGTCCGCACTGGCCAAATGGGTCATAACAACAATCTCGCCTTCGACATTGGCGCTGTTCGTCAGCAGCCTGTGTGCCTGCTGGGCCCTCTGTGGCGGCAAACCCAATCGGTGCATACCGGTATCGAGTTTTAACCATACCTTAACAGGCCTAACAAGATTAACTCGGTTAATTGCCTCTAGCTGGTTCTCGTTTTCAACCACTACCCAACACTGTAATTGAGCGGCGCGTTGCAGCTCGGCGTCAGCAAATGTTCCCTCTAACAACAGTATCGGTGTATCAATAGCTGCCGCTCGCAGCAGCTGCGCCTCGTCAAGACAGGCGACAGCAAACGCAGGGGCCACGCTCGCCAGTGCTTTTGCCACTGCAATAAGGCCATGGCCATAGGCATTGGCCTTGATTACCGCAACACACTGGCCATCGGCTGACAGCGATTGCGCGAGCAGATAGTTTTCAACGATGGCGGTTAAGTCAACCAGCGCAATAGTCGGTCTAGTCATAATGGTTACTGCTGTGTGTTGTTCTACGAGAGAACAGGTCTACGGGTATTGAGTAATCGGTGGCTATTATTATGCAGTTTATTTGCAGGCAATTATAGCGCTGCATAGTGACGCCCTAGCGGTATCAGCTGCAATCGTCTCTGCCTCAAATTGGCTTATCACAGAAAAACGTACCTTATCGCCAGCACTGAGCTGCCCAAGATAAGCACAATCTACGGCCAACACCGACCCCATTTTTGGATAACCACCAATACTCTGACGGTCGTTTAACAGTACTATCGGTTGACCGTCCGGTGGCAATTGCACCGCGCCGAGGCAGTTACCCTCCGACAGCATACCCTGCAGCGACGCTGTAACCGAGGGACCCTGCAGACGATAAGCCATGCGATCACAGAGCGCCGAAACCCGGTACTCGCTGGTAAAAAAACGGTGTAGTTGATCGTCGGCAAACGCCAAGTGTTGATAACCCAGTACCAGACGCAGTACCCGCGCGGTAGGATACTGGGGCTGAGACACAGCGGGTAATTGTAGCACCGGCTGTGGTAGTGATGCCTCGCAGGGCAACAAGTCGCGGCTAACAAGCGCTGTGCCATTGAGACCACCAATACCTTCGCGCAACACCGTCGCGGTACTGCCAAACTGCGGTGCTACTGTAAATCCCCCGGCCACCGCCAGATAACTTCTACAGCCCCGGCGAGCGTAGCCTAGCTCCAGTAAGTCACCCGGGGCCACTCGGTGGCTGCGCCACTGCGCGCAGGGCTCTCCATTTATTCGCAGCCCCATAGAAGCCCCGGTTACTGCAATTGTTGTATGCAGCTGTGCCCGCACCGCAAAGCCACCCAGGCTTATTTCGACGGTGGTAGCGCGCTGTGAATTGCCGCATAACTGATTGGCCAGGGTAAATGCGCAGCCGTCAACAGGACCGCCGCTACTTAGTCCCAAGTGTTCATAGCCAAAACGTCCTTGGTCCTGCAACAGCGCTAACAACCCAGGCTTTACCACCTCAAAACCTACCACGTCGGCCATAGCCGCGCTCACAGCTCACCGCCAAGATCGAGGAATTGCGCACGGCTTATCGCCTCAAATTGCACACGATCGCCAACTTGCACAGGCATTGCAGGTGTACTATGCGGATCAAACATCGCCAGCGGACAGCGAGCAATAATATTCCAACCCCCTGGTGACTGCGCCGGGTAAACCGCCGTTTGGCGCTCGGCAATCGCCACAGATCCTCGGGGTACCTGCTGCCGTGGCGTCGCCAAACGGGGTGCAGCGATACGCTCATCAACATCCCCTAAATAGGCGAAACCGGGGGCAAAACCAATTGCGTAGACACGGTACTCCCGCTGTTGATGAATGGCGATAACCTCCTTCGCGGCTAAGCCCTTTGCCTGCGCAAGGCTGTGTAGATCTAGCCCCACTTCGGCGCCATAATAAACAGGTAATACTACCAAGCAGCCATCTTGCTGGCTGCCCGGCGCAAGCGTAGTTACTATTTCGTTTACTGCCTCGGTGACCTGCCTGGCATTGCTTTGCTGTAGGTCATAGCTGATTAGAAGCGACGCATAGGAGGGCGTTAGACCGATAATGGCCTTTCCTAGCTGCTGTTTTAGTGCCTGCGCCAGCGCAAAGAGTGACGCTGACACCACCGCACTCGGCCTCTCCCCAAGATAGACAATAAGCGCGTTCTCACCGGCAACTTCGATAGTGGCTGTGACAGCGTCTACTGCAAGGGATTCAGTATTCATCGCTAATCACTCTACGCTTCCAGCAAAGAACGAATATCGCCGATAGCCGCCGCCGCAGTGGGATTGTCCCCGTGTACACACAGGCTGTCGATCTGCAGAGCCAAGCTGGCGCCACCCGCAGTGGTGACTGTGCCCTGGCTACGAAGTTGCCGAACCTGATTCAGCATCGCCTCACGGCCCAATACCGCGTTGGGTTGAGTACGTGACAGCAACTGTCCGTTGTCGTCGTAGCCCCTATCGGCAAAACCTTCAAACAGTAATTTGATACCGTGCTCATCGGCCTCCATGCGATGTAGTGGCGCTTCAGCGGTGGCCAATAACATCAATGGCAGCGGACGATAGAAGCACGCTATAGCCATCATCACCGCCGCACGCACGGGTGCTTGAGCCATCATATCGTTATACAAAGCACCGTGGGGTTTAACATAGTCTACTAACAATCCCTGACAGCGTGCCATGCCCTCCAGCGCGGCGATTTGGTAGTGCATTAGCGCGATAATTTCTTGCTGCGAACAGGCCATACTGCGACGACCAAAGCCCTCTCGGTCACGGTAACTCGGATGCGCCCCCACACTCACACCTTCCGACTGAGCCAGTGCCAAGGTGCTACTAATGTGCAGGGGGTCACCGGCGTGAAAGCCACAGGCAATACTGGCCTGGTCAATAAAGGGCATTACCGCCGCATCGACTTTATCGCTGCCCTCCCCTAAATCACAATTGAGTTTTATCGCCAAAATACGTACCGCCCTCGATCGATGGACTTAATTAGGTGATTATGGAAGAAAAGCGGGAAAATGAGAACTGTTCTGATCAATCCTGTGAGATCTACGCGCTCGTGAACGCATACCTAGTCATACATAATACGCCACCGGTAGAGCTTGCCAGTTATGGGACTGGCAGTTGTAGGGATAGGCAGTTGTAGGGATTGGCATTGGAATAAATTGCCGATAATAGGCATCGACAGGTTTTGAGCAACAGCGGATGGGTAGTTAGCCTCAGCATAGCGTAGATAAACCCGCAGCTGATATAGACGTTTCCATAAGCCCGAGCACCCAGTGCCGGGCCTATGGAACTAGCTGTTTACTTAATGCGCACCAAAGTTCTGCCAATATTCTGGCCTTGAACCAGCTTATCCAAGTAGGCAGGCACCTGATCGAGAGTGATTTCAGTGGTTAGGGCCTCAAGACCGTCCAATTTCCACTCGGTGGCAAATTTCTGCCAAATGGCCTGCTTTTTCTGCAGCGAAATAAACACCGAGTCCACTCCCAGTAAATTCACGTCACGAATAATAAATGGCATGACTGTCGCGGGTAGATCGGCGGAGGCCACCAGGCCACAGCAAGCGACGCTGCCACTACTGCCCATGGATTTCAACAAGTTATTGAGCGTATCGCCACCCACACAGTCGACGGCATTTTGCCACTGCTGAGCTAACAACGGTTTGCGCTGTGGTTCTGACAACAGCTTGCGATCGATTATTTCAGCGGCACCCAGGGTTGTGAGCATTTCACCGTGCTCGGGCTTGCTGGTACTGGCGACCACCTCAAAACCCAACTTGGCCAGTAGTGCCACCGCTACCGAACCGACACCGCCGGTTGCACCGGTGACTATCACCTTGCCTTCTTCAGCGACGGCACCTGCCTGTAACAGCTTGCTGACACACAGGCCAGCAGTTAAACCAGCGGTACCCAAAATCATCGCATCCCGTGCAGAGAGTCCCTCGGGCAGCGGCAGCGCCCAGCCAGCCGGCACGCGAATGTATTCTGCCAGGCCGCCGTGGGTTTCCATGCCCAGGTCGTAGCCGGTGACTATAACCGCGTCGCCTTCGGCAAAGTCAGCACTGGACGATACCTTAACCACACCTACGGCATCAATACCCGGTGTATGGGGGAAAGTGCGAGTAACACCAGGGTTACCATTAGCAGACAGCGCGTCTTTGTAGTTTAAGCTGCTGTATTGAACTTCAATGAGTAAATCACCCTCGTGGAGATCGGCCAGCTCGCGCTTTTTCAAAGTGGTCTGGTATTTTCTCTCGCCTAGGTCTTCGGTAACAAGTGCTTGAAACATAGTCGTTATTCTCAGGTTGTCGCACCGTGCTTAAGGGCACTGTGCAGTTTGGTTTTTTGATGGAGGGTAGTATGTGGGCTTCGGGTTTAATTGGCAATCGTTGGGATCGAGTACTATTTATTACCCCCGCAGACCCTACGGGCAATTTTCTCGCGTTTTTTTGCACAGCGATCCTGTCGACCTCGACCGACACACCACTTTTTGCCGTTATTCCAGGCACTGATATCCCCCTTTTTGCCGTCGGAGCAGATGACCTTGTAATGGGCATAGAGGTTGTCGCCCCGGGTGCTAACCTCCCCGACATAGCGAATACTCTTGGCTGTGGCGCCCTCGCTGGAAACCGTGAAAAGCGCAACGCTCGCGAGTAAAATAGCCCTAAAAAACACTGTCAACACTCCAACGGTGGATGATTTTTTATAACCGCCAAATCGGCGCCGAACATTGGCAATCGGGTAGCAAAGACTACGTGATTGGTGAACCAGTATAGCAAACTTGCCCCTCTCGGGCCCAAAAGATAGCAGTTAATTGTAGCTTCCTACTGCACGCAAGCGCGGGCCAAAATTTCGCCCTTATCAGCGTCTTAGCCTAAGGCGTTAAGCGGCCAATCCCGCATATTACAAGGCAATCTCGCCGCGTCAATACACCTCGCGAAAAATAATATGTTAGGCTGGCCAGACCGCCCAGTTGATCGGGCATCAGCACCTAACAACAATCTCTATTCAGATAGTGCAATGAACCTTCGAATGCGCTGTTTTCTAGATTATCTAAGTGAACACATTTATCTTGGTGGCTAAACACCTTGTATCGATAAATGGCTATCCACAGTAGAGAAAACCAAGACTATTTAACGACCGGCTAGCGATTGCTCCACTGCCTTTGATTGTTATACATTCCATTCGTCATATTGAGGTAGCTTATCATGTATAACCTCCCAGGCTGGTTTTTCACTTACCCAAATATGGCCAGAGATCTCTGCCTTGGGGTTTCCGTCCAAAACCCCCAGCCTTATTCTTAGCTCGCCGGGCCGGTCGATTACCTTCACATAGATCGGTGAACAACATTTTTTGCAATAGTAGCGAAACTTCCCCGGCTTAGACTCGTACTCATGTAAATAGCCGCTACCACATAATAGTTTGAACCTTTTCTCGTTTACTTTTGAGACCACAGAAAACGCAGAACCACTTAGTTTTCGACATGTAATGCAATAGCATTTATAGATTCGCGGCAATGGCTCAGTGATTTCAAACCGAATCATTGAGCAGTGGCAACTACCTTTGATCATAGTTCCCTCCTTGGTTAACAATCGCAGTTTCGACAGATAGAGAATACAGTGAAATACCTTGCATATCACCTGTGTTTGTTAGCATTTTACGTTGCTAACGCCTAGAAACTAGATTCTATTTTCCTTACAAAATTCGAAATTTTTGCATCCGAGACATCCTCACTTTTGTATAGCGACAACATCTTAAACTTGCAGCCCTTTGCACAAGTGCCTAGCAAAGCAATTCTCAATATTCTGCGAACTGGTTTCCACAGAACCAAGGAATCAACCCACCATGGAGAGCCCAACGTTGTTACAACTTTTACTTCTTTCAAACTGTCTAGGCACGGTGTTATTGCGCCAAGATCAGATGCATGATTGTAAGCATAACCTGGAGCCCAGACTCGATCAAACCAGCCTTTCAAAATGGCTGGA
>Ga0209395_1001317_pt1 | contig 35115 bp, 28 predicted proteins | sample GOMGulsemesocosm_3_FD_184635 | JGI IMG/M metagenome (GOLD analysis project Ga0209395, IMG submission 184635) | Methane-oxidizing microbial communities from mesocosms in the Gulf of Mexico - GOM9D Gulf of Mexico (SPAdes) (version 2) | ecosystem: Environmental > Aquatic > Marine > Cold seeps...
GAGGAAACTCTGGGGCAGAAGAGCGTGCAGGGTTTGCTGCTGCCGGAAGTGGCCTGGGCGCAGGGTATAGTGCCGGGCATCAAGGTGGATAAGGGCAAGGGACCGCTGGCAGGCGCCAATGGCGACATGATCAGCTTTGGCCTCGATGGCCTGGAGGCGCGTCTTATTACCTATAAAGAGCAGGGCGCACGTTTTGCCAAGTGGCGCGAGGTCTACCCTATCTCCCGCCACAACCCCACAGCGCTGGGCTTGAGCGCCAATGCCGAGACCTTGGCCCGCTACGCGGCCGTGTGTCAGGCGCAGGGCTTGGTGCCGATCGTTGAACCCGAGGTGTTGATGGATGGGGAGCACGAAGCCGCTCGTTGCCTGGAGGTGATGGAGCAGGTACTGCAGTCGGTGTTTGCGGCGTTGTTTCGCCACGGCGTGGCACTGGAATACATGATTCTCAAGCCAAGCATGGTGACCCCGGGCAAGGCCTGTATTCACCGCACCTCGTCCCGCCATATTGCCGAGGATACCCTGAGCGTGTTGCGCCGCTGCGTACCGGCATCGGTGCCGAGTATTAATTTTCTTTCGGGCGGGTTGGAGCCAGAGCTGGCGAGTGAGAATTTGAGCGCTTTAAATTGCCTGGGCAGTAGTTTTGTGCCAGGTTCTGCAACGATTAGGCGGGCGCCCTGGCAGTTGAGTCTGTCCTATGGGCGAGCGCTGCAGCAACCGGTGCTGCAGACCTGGTTGGGCAAACCTGAGAATGTGACGGCGGCGCAACAGGCTTTGCTCAAGCGCGCGCGCCTTAACAGTTTGGCGCGTCAGGGGCGTTATACGGTGGCATTGGAGTAGGAGTAGGGCAATGAGAGGAACCCGCTGCGTTTGTTGGCGGTCTCTCTAGAGTGCTTATTTCTGTTGCGTGGTCTGCTTCTGCTCGGCGGCCTGCTCGAGGCGCTTTAGCTTGCGTTTTTCCCAGTTACGGATGACGTGCCAGCGCCAGAATCCTTGCATGGACAGGTAGCCGATGATGCCTCCCGTCACTCCGACAATGAGTGAACCACAGAGCAGGGGTTGCCAGAGCTTGGGGAATTCGTTATGAAACCATTCCCAGGATAACTGCAAGGTGAACTCAACCGCTGGGCCGCCAAGAACCCAGTGGCCTAGCTCATATGAGCCGTAGAAGATCGCGGGCATGGTGATGGGGTTGCTGATCCACACCAGCGCAATGGCAATTGGCAGGTTGACGCGACAAGCGAGCGCTAGCAGAGCGGCGGTCGGCATCTGACCCAAAATGGGCAAAAAAGCGGTAAAAATACCGACAAAGAAGGCCCCGGATACCGAGTGCCGATTGAGGTGGAATAGGTTTGGGTCGTGTAACAGCTTGCCCAAAAATTGCAGCCCAGGACGTTTCTTGAACTCATTGGGATCAGGGATCCAGCGTTTGAGTGTTTTCTTAGGCATGCACTGCTTCATCTCATTCTAGGAGGGGGCATTATGCTTTAGTGGCGCCTCTATCTCTAGTACCGAAGCGCTTTAACGAATGCCAAATTTAATCACAGCGCATGCTAGGTTAAGGTTTCGGGTAAACAAAACAGGTTTACTCTTATTTACGCTCGCTGTGTGTGTATTTATCCGGCTACTGTGGCTTAAATATAGCGTATTGGCCGTGGAATTCGACGGTCTTCTTGCCGTTGTGCTCAATACTGGCGCTAAGGTCTATACGCGCTTTACCGGTAGCGTAGAAATCATTGATTGAAGTCACGGCCGTCGAGCTGACAGAGACATGGAAGTTAGAGCGTATTTCGCCGCTTCTACTCTATCGCGCCTTTGGCAGCCACTTGATTGCAGTTGATTCCGGTCTCTTGGGTTTTTAAGTAAGCCATGCCCCAGCAAGCCATCACCGTTATGTTGTAGAGGCTGTCGCCGAAAGCGGTTTGCTTGTCGTTAATATTGGGGCCAGTGGCGCTTTAAAGGTCAGTGTCTGGCCGTCGTAGTGCTCGATGTTCATGTCTATATCATGGGTGATAGGCAGGTGTGTTTGGAAAAGCTCCGCGAGTTTGCGCGCGATGGGGTCGAGGTGGGCAGCGAGTGGCACCTTGAGGCTCACAGAGAAATGGCGCGCATAATAGTTTAGACGGCTGGAAAAGCAGTCGCCAAGTGATTCACATTGTTGATTTTATACGGTTCTAGCGCTTGGTGCTGGTAGGCGGTGAAGTGAGCAGAGCGGAGTTAGGCATCTATCGTCGATACTGATTAAGCTCGCTTTTCCTGAACTTGATCGCCTGTGGAGAGTAAGCCTTATAAATGTTGGGAGGCTACAGCTTTCACCGACGGCGAGTCCCTAAACCTGTAAATACCCAGTGCACGGCTTGCAAAGCATCTGGGTACTGACGTCAGTGCCCGTGTCCGTTTAAGCGAAGCAACTTATGGGCCTCTTCAACTCTGAAGTGCGCCTCCATTCATCGCATTAATACCAGACGGAGAGGTAGAGACGGATTACATTGGCGTCAAAGCTGTAAAGAGGCTCTTCCCCTGCGAGCTGATCGCTGGTGGCATCGCGAAAATCATCATAATTAAATTGGATGTGATCCCAATATAAATTCAGCGTGCTTTTATCCACCAGGGGAATAAATCCGGATTTGAATTCATAACTGATGCCCAGCCCAAGAGTCTGTGAGCCGAAAGAGCTGAGCTCTTTGTCGCGGGCGCGAAAGTTGGTGGCCTCAGAAAAATCGAAAAGGTCGCTGTAGAAATCGGCGCTGCTCTGTTCGTAAAGCCGGTATTTAAACTCCATCAACCAGCCATTGGTAAAAGGGTGCGTGTAGCGTGCCTCATAGCTGTCGGCGACTATGCCCCAGCTGTCACTAAAGTGCCGGTATTCCAACTTCAGTGCGGCTCTATAGGGTAAATAGTACAGAGCGCGAAGCGAAAACGCATCACTGTTGCGTGTGCTGGGGTAAAGCTCGGCCTCGTAACTGTAGCCACGTCCCACACTGGGGTCATGGTAGCGTACCGAGCGATAGGGATTATTTAAATAGCCCTGGTCAATAACCGATTCGAACACCGCGCTGGCGATAAGACTTTTTGTCAGTATCTGGGTCAGACTCAGATTGTAGCGGCGGTGCTCTGTGTCTTGGCTAAACGAGTCGTCAGTATTGTTGCCGACCACATCGTTACCCTGTGAAAAACCCAGACCAATGGTGCTCAGATCGCCGAAAAAATCCTGGCTGATACCAAAGCTGACGGTTTGTGCTTCGTAGTCATCTTCACTGCTATTTGTGTAGCTTAAACTGAAGATCGATTTATCGTTAAGGTAATCGATACCAACACTGGTCTCGGTGCGCTCTTCGCTATAGGGGCTGGCGGTGGCTTGAACATCAATGGATGCGCTGCTGACCATATCCACATAATAGTTGCCGTAGATCGAGACAGTATCGGCTACCTCTTTGCGTACAAGAACCGAAGGCCCCGTGATCTCGGCGCCACCGCCTTCGAAGGCGTGGTAGAGAATGTCAGCGCGATCGGCGGGCAGCACGGCCGCCATGACATGGGTACAACCGACGGTCATACCGAGCAACAGGGTACGAATCACCCTAGTTACACCCACAACCCTAGTTACATCCACAACCACCTCCCACACTGCCTTCGGCGCCTCGCGCAGCTTCGCGTGCTTCATAGACGTGATTCATATAACGGCTGGCAATGGCGTCTCGGTCAAAACTCATGATTGGGTCGGCGAGGTTTTGTCGCTCATAGGGTTTTACCCAAGGTGAAATTACCGAGCAGCCACAGCAAAACACGATTGCGAGTAGAGCTGTGAGTTTGAACCGGTTAAAGGTGCTCATTCTTTTAATAGCTCTTTAATTTGCTGACGGTAGAGTTCCTCATAACCGGGTTTATAACCCCGGTGCAGTTGGCGCATTTGGCCGTTGCGGTCGATTAATACCGAGGTCGGCATGGCGTCGATCTGGTAACTTTGACTGACGCGGCTGTCAGTGTCGTAGAGGATGGGAAAGCTTACCGGTATCTTCTTTAATAAATTGTCTGCGGCCGTACGGTCGGTTTCTACATTAACACCCAACACTATAAAGCCAGCGCTCTGGTAACGTTGATAGAGCTCATCTAGCTTGGGCATTTCCTGCCGGCAAGGGCCGCACCAGCTGGCCCAGAAATTCAACAAGACCACATTGCCGCGTTGTTCAACTAGGCGCAGGTTGTTGCCCTGATTGGTTTTCAGGGTGAAGTCATGGGCGGCTCCCGATAGGGACTCGGCCTGGCAAAAGAAAGCTGCCGTGGCGCACAGTGTTGCGAGTAATAAAGGTCGTATTCGCATGGCTTATGCTTCCGTTTGTATGGATAAAGTGTTTTTCATTTGTTCGTTATTTACGCTCAATAGTGGCGCCGATTTGTCGTGGTTTGTTCTTAAACTCGCAGGCTAAAAGAAAAAAGTCACCCCTGCGTGTGATTCGAGATTGAATACCGTCTGGGCTTCGCCGAGCAATTCATGCTCATAAATATGGCTGCGCACGTCAAAATGCAGCGCCAGCCAGTCGGTGGCCAGTAGGCGAAGACCGATGCCTGCGTTGTAGGTAAAGTAATCGTCATCGGCGAAATTAGTGTTGCCAACGCCGGCGAGAAGATAAATCGCCGAGTTAAACGACCAATCTTTACCGATGAAAATTTCACCTGGCAATAGGTTGTAACCCAGTGACAGGTTGTAATAATTCAATTCACGTTGCTCATCGCTCAGCAGTTGCGTCGAGCCACTGAGGCGTTCAAAGCTGGTTTCTTGCAGGGTACTTTGGGCGTAGTTGGCCTCCGCAAAGAAGTCTTCGCTGATGTGGTAGGCCAGACGTAAACCCGTCACTGTATTGCTGCCAAAGTCCTCGACATTGATGATGCCTGCGTAAAAACCCAGTTCGAAATCTTCCGTGTCAATGTTGGGCGATACGGGGTCTCGGCGCTCGAGGTTCGGCGTTATTATTTTATCCAACACCGAACGCGTCTGTGTGTCAGCGGCGTTGGCTATCAGCGACAGAGCACTTAAGGCGACCGTTAATAAAAGACGTTTAAGCCAAGTTTCCATTCGTTTATTTCCTCATTTTCTTTACGGCTGGTCAGAATTAAATGGTTGTTGTATTCAAAGCGCATGACAAAGCGGCGACCAAGATAAAGGTAAGCGCCGGCTCCGAGCAGCATGGCCGTGTCACTGGTGTCTTCGGTTTGCACCAGGGTGGCGTGAGCTTGTGTGTTTATTAAACCGACGCCTAGCATAAAAAATGGCGAGACACGCCAGTGCGGAAATGGTTGGTGAACCAGTGCAGCGTTGATAAGCGTGTTGTCCGAAAACTGCCCGGTGGACTGGCTGATCCGCACTTCGCTGCTCAGATTGCGGGTCATCCGATAGCCGAGGTTTAGCGTCAGTGACTCGGCGCCCTTAAAGTCCCCGAGTGCGACGCCGCTTTCCCAGTGGTGGGTAAGGTAGTCGTCGCGGCCAGTGTCGGTAAAACGCAGTGGTGCGCCATCGAGCCCCAGTGTGTGGTTCAAGTCAGAGCGTCTCGCCCAACCGCTGTTTTTATGCCAACGGTCGCTCAGCTTGATCCAGTTTGTACGCCGTTTATGGAGGTGAATCAGCTCGCCGCGTTCAACCACATGAAAAATTGGGTAGCCACGACCTGGGCCGGTATGCAGTTCGATATAAGCGTCATCAACCGTCACCGAGTAATAGTCATCATCAGCGCGGGTGATGGGTTGAGCCTGATCGAGCTGGGGTTGTTGCAACGGCTCGTCAGCCTGGCTCAGTGTTGCAGTTGCAGTTGCAGTTGCAGTTGCAGTTGCAGTGTAAGTAGTTGTACGCGGTGCGGTATCGGCTGCCTGTAGTGGCGTTGTCACTACGGCGCAGAACAGACTGGCGAGCAACAAAAAAACGCGTTTTTTGTGTGCAATGGGGGATAGGCTGTCCAGTGAAATCCCCATCAGTTGATCGGCACATCAAACGGGTTGTTGTAATACTGAGCGCCAATATCGAGCCACTCGGCAATCAACCGGTGTTCGGCCGGAGATAGATAGTCGGCGTGGCTGGCACCGCTTGTGAAAGGTGCAAAAAAGCGCTGACTTGCATGGGCGCCTGAGGTGCGCATGCTTGAGGCGATTGGGACAGTCTCCATGATTGGGATCGCGTTGCCATCAATGTCGAGCAACAGGTTACCCAATTCATCGGTTGCAAAGCGCAGCTGGCCACTGTTGTCGGTGGCTTGTACTAGGCGATCAATGAGCACACCGTTGCTGTCCAACTCCTGCTCGACATCCCCAAACAGCAATTCACGGTAAGCGATAAAATGATCCGCTTCATCGCTTGAGGCCGCACCGCTCAAATCAAGCTGCGCAGCGGGTAGCTGTAAGGCATTGTTGTTGTCGCGTGTACTGTGGCATCTGCTGCAGGTGTGATCTTCAATGGTGTTGCCATTAATGTCGATGATTTCACGTGGCAGATTCCACAGCGGCTGAATGTGTTCCTCAAAGTTAATAATGGTGCGGCACAGGCTGCTCCAACCGGTTTGACAAGTCGAGCTCACCGGCGCGGCTGTCAGCAGGTCGTGATAATTAAGTTCAAAACCGTCGGTCTTGGTTAGAGCGCCGCTGTCATCGGTCCATTGGTCCTCAAACACGACATTGACCGAGGGTGTGCGCACCCCGTTAATGCGGGACCAGGTTTGCGCCATGCTCTCGCCGGCGTCGGCAAAAAGAGCGGGTCTTGTATTCGGGAAGGGCGAGCCGCTGGTCAGGGCTCCCACATTAGCGCTGGGCGCCTGGGCATCGGCGCGGCCGTGGGGCATCTCGCTGGTTGATGTATGGCAACCGCTGCATTCACGAGTTTCTCCCGCGCGCACTTGCAGCCAATTTTGGTGCCGGGCGCTGATGCGTTTACCGTTGCTGTCGACAACCGACAGGGTAAACGCGATATCGGCGGGAACTCGAACACTGACCGAACCATCGGGTTCAATGGGCACGTAGCCGATAATTTCACGCATTAATTGTTGCGCGCTACGGCCAAAGGCGCTGTTGTCAAAATCGAGGACATCATCATCTGGAATGGACACAGCCTTAACGATGCGCAAAAAACGCGCGGGTCGATCTGAGGCGGGTGTTTGCGCTGGGTCGGCTAGGGTGGCCATGCCGATGCTGTCGCTGCCATCAATATCGTAGACACTGCGAATGTGCAATGTTCCCACCCCTTGATTGACGAGATCTGCGTCGAGGTCAATACCGACCACGGGTGCGGGGATAAAATTGGCCTCGGGCGCCGGCTCTAGGGTGATGGCCTCGGACACCATAATGCCTTCCTCAGGCGGGATTAGAGGTTGTTGGCTTTGCTTGTCAAGGTCGTAAATCCACAGACCGTAAAGTGGTGGCGCCTCTTCTATGCCCGGTATTGCCAGCAGTTCATCGCTGCAGAGGCGGTAAATGAGGGTCTGTGGCTCAATGACTCGGCATTGGCTCCAGCTCACCAGCAGACGGTTACTGCCATCAGAGAAGGGAAATACTGAGCTAAAGGCGCCGTGCACCGAGAGCGAATCATCACTGCTGACAGCCTGTACGCTCAGCGATTGCTGGCCTTGAGCGGCGACGCCACTATTGGCGTGAGTGGGCTGGTTGATGTCGGTATAGTTTTCAGTGTCGATGGCAATGATGTCGCCGCCATAACGGCTGCCTGTGCGCGGTTTTAGCAGTGCCAGTAAACGCCCGTCGGGCAGTTGGCGTGGTTGATGAAAGGCCGCTTGCTCAGCGTCGGTCGCGGTGTTTTGGCTGTGATAGCCATAATAAAGCGACAGATCACTGCCGTCGGGCTTAACGGTATAGAGGCTGACATGACTGCGGTTGGCAATATTGTCCCAGCGATTAAAGACGATACGGCCATCGCTTAGCAGGCTGGGCTGTAAGTCATGGCTTTGGTTAAAGGTAAGTTGTTTGAGGTCAGTGCCATCGGCGCTCATAGCGTGCAGGACAAAAGCAGCGCCGCCCCGATCTTCATCGAGGGCTGAAAATTGTGGTTTATTGTCGTCTAATAAAATCGCTTTGCTGCGACGCTGGCGGGACGAAGAGAATACGATACGGCCATCGGCAAGGTAGGCCGGGTTTATATCCTGGCCAGCCTCGGCGCTAATGTCTGATGTTATGAGCCGCTCAAGCTGTTGATCGTCGAGGTTGTATTGCCAGATATTCCAACTCGGTTGCTGGTCGTCATCAAGACCCTCGATCTCAGGTGCGCGCATGGCAAATATAAGCCTTCTGCCGTCACTCGACACATCCAAATCTTTTACATCATAAGCGCTGTTGGCAGCAAACGCGGCGGCGGTAATATTCAGCGTGGGCGCGCTGGGTGTGGCCCGATCCTTCACAAATAATGCGGCGCCGGGGTTGAAGTCAGCGGGCGAGAACAAGGATTCAGTTAAGGCATTACCACTGCCATCGATTGGCAGTGGGCGCTGAATGTAGGCGATGGGCAGGTCGACCACCACAGGATCTGGCTCTTGGTTATCAGCAACTTCTGTGGGTGTCTTACACGCCGTCAGCAGTGTCAAAAAGGACAGAGTCAAGCCGTACGTAAGCCTTGAAAGGGCGGCGTTGGGTATCGGTTTGAGCCGCTGGGTTGAATTCATCTTTACTGTTATCCGCTGGTGGCGCAGTGAATGCTGCTCTGAGTGCTACAGAGAATACTCAGTCACAAAGAATATGAGCGCTTAGGCTTTTCGCCATCGATGTCTTGCATTGTTGCTCAAATGAGGGGCTTATTCCGTCGAGCTCGTCACGAAAACAGCAGCGCCCTGTGCGCAAGTTCTCAAATTTTTAATACCTATTCTCTTGTTTGTTAAATGGCGAGGTAATGCTTTAACTTGCGATCTGGTTAACAGTTTTAGGCGCGAGTAAGACACGGTAATGCCTGGTTTCTTGATTTAGTATTCCGCTATAAATTCGAACTTTGTACGAAATATATTTTTAAATCGAGTTGGTTTTGTTTCTGGTTTTCTAAATAGTGGTTATAAAAATGACTTGTTATAAGTTAACCAATTTTTTTAACGATACCGTGTCGCCAAGTAACACGGTCACCACTATTAAGCGTGTGGTGAATTACACAGTGCTGATGTGTGTTGTCGTGGCGCCAAATTCCGCATGGGCTGGCGTACGAGAGCAAGCCAAGACGATGCACGACCGTTTGACGGGCGTGCCGCCGAGTGAGGCGGTTTTATTGGATATGGCGGCTGATTTACAAGTGGGCGATTATACCCGCGCGGCTTATACCGCCATGGACAACCGCGCGTTCTTAAACGTCACGATAAAAAACTGGGCCACGCCTTGGAGTAATCGTGATAGCGACGTGTTTGCCGAACTCAACGATTATACAACCACGGTGATTGGTGTGGTGCGTGACGAACTGGATTTTCGCAGTATCCTCTATGCGGATATGGCCTACATCGCCGATCCAAATTTGGGGTTGGCGCCTTACAGTACCAGCAATAATACCCAGTTTACCCAGCTTGAGGATCAGGGCTTGGCACTGGCGACTGCCTTGGTGCAGCGCCAGCAATCTACGCTCAATAATCTGCCTGCTGTAGCTACGGCGGGGGTGATGACATCCCGCGCCGCGGCCAAGGCGTTTTTTATTGATGGTACCAATCGCGCCATGTTGCGTTTTACTTTGTTGAATCATCTCTGTCGTGATCTAGAGCAGGTGCACGATACGACGCGTCCGCCAGACAGAATTCGCCAGGATGTCTCTCGCAGCCCAGGTGGTGACAGTCGAGTATTTCTCAACAGCTGTATTGGCTGTCACAGCGGTATGGACCCTATGGCGCAAGCTTTTGCTTATTACGACTTTGCTTACGACGCTGACAACGACCCGCAGGCCAGCGCGGGTGCAATAAATTTTAATGAAATTGGCCATCAAGATGCCGCGACGGGTTTGAGGGTGAACGAAAAATACCACATAAACAGCGCTAACTTTCCCTACGGATTTGTAACGCCAGATGACCGCTGGGACAACTATTGGCGCGCGGGTTTAAACAGCAGTCTGGGTTGGGACAGCGACCTGCCCGGCTCGGGTAACGGCGCTAAGTCGATGGGGCAAGAGTTAGCCCACAGTGGCGCTTTTGCTCAGTGTCAGGTCGAGAAGGTGTTTGAAACAGTCTGCCTTCGTGAGCCAGCCGACGCGGCTGATCGCGCTCATATTGTTGATACCACGGCTGCTTTTGAAGATTTAAATCAATACAACCACAATATAAAGCAAGTTTTTGCAGCCACCGCAAACTATTGCAAAGGTCTCTGATGAATAATGTTATTTTGTTTCTCAGTTTGGCTAAATCAAAGCAGGTTATGGAGCGGTGCTTTCGGTTAAATCGCTGTAGAAATTTACCGAATAAAACCCACTGCAAAGCGTTGGTGTCTGGTCGGGTTAACAGTCGGTGGTTGTTGACGCTTGCTTGTATCAGTGTCCTTGGTGGCTGCACGGGCGGCAGTGGTGAGTCGACTTCGAATAACACCAACACCGCTGATTCAACCGTACCCGCGCCATCGGACTATGCTGGCCCAGCGCCGCTGACTGACGATGTGCAAAGTTTTAAGGTCAACCTTTGGGATAATTTGGCCGCCGATAATCGCTGCGGTGCCTGTCACGGCAGCGGCGGGCAGTCCCCCAGTTTTGTCCGCAGCGACGACATTAATGCGGCTTATAACGCGGCTTATAGTATTGTTGATCTCGATTCGCCCGCCAGCTCACAAATGGTGAGCAAGGTTTCGGGTGGACACAATTGCTGGCTCACCGCCAATAGTATCTGCGGTGATATTATTACCAACTATATTGGCAATTGGGCATCGACTACGGGCAGTACGTCTAATCTAGTGACCTTGTCGGCACCGGTTATTAAAGAGGTGTCATCCAGTAAGAAGTTTCCCGACGACAGCAACAATTTTGCGCCGCTGCATAATCTACTGACCCGCTACTGTGCTGGCTGTCACGTCGAGGACTCGACGCTCAAACAGCAACCCTACTTTGCCAGCAGTGATATTGATGTCGCCTTTGAGGCGGCAAAAAGTAAAATCAATCTCAATACCCCCGAAGATTCGCGTTTGGTCCTGCGCCTGCGCACGGAGTTTCACAATTGTTGGAGCGATTGTGCGGCCAATGCCCAGACCTTAGAAGACGAGATTCAAACCCTTGCCGATAGCATTTCTTTAACACTGGTCGACCCCACTCTGGTCTTGAGTAAGGCTCTCAATTTGGCTGAGGACGGCATTGTGGCCAGCAGCGGTGGCCGGGTAGAAAATAACGTAATCGCCCTCTATGAATTTAAAGCTGGCAGTGGTGCCACCGCTTTTGATACCAGCGGTGTGGTGCCGGCTACCAATCTGAATTTGATCGGAGAAGTGGGCTGGTTAGGCTCCTGGGGCATTGAACTGCGTGGCGGTAAAGCGCAGGCCTCTACTTCCTCCAGTCAGAAATTACACCAGCTAATCACGGCCACCAACGAGTTTTCGATAGAGGCTTGGGTGGTGCCAGAAAACGTGACCCAGGATGGCCCTGCGCGCATCGTCAGTTATTCCGGTGGCGATACCCAGCGCAATTTTACCCTCGGTCAAACCCTTTATAACTATGACTTTTTGAATCGCAGTGGGGCGACTGACGCCAATGGTCAGCCAGCACTGTCAACCGCCGATGCCGATGAGCGCCTACAGGCTACATTGCAGCATGTGGTGCTTACCTACGACCCAGTTAATGGTCGGCGCATTTATGTGAACGGGCAAGACACGGGCGACATGGACCGCTCCCTTGGCGCGACTCTGATCGATTGGGACAACAGCTTTGCTCTCGTTGTGGGCAGTGAAGTGTCTAACGGTGATGCTTGGCGCGGCAGCCTGCGCTTTTTGGCGATTCACAATCGATCCCTGTCTGCGCAGGACGTGGCTCAAAACCACTCAGTGGGTGTGGGTGAGAAATTCTTCTTACTGTTCAGTGTGTCGCACCTGATCGCGGTTAATGATGCTTATGTTGTTATAGAAGTGCAGCAGTTCGACAGTTATGGCTATCTATTCAACGCGCCATTTTTTGTCAGCCTGGATGCCAGTGCGAGCTTTGACTCGATTACTTTGCGGGGCATGCGTGTGGGTGTGAATGGCCGCGAGGCGAATGCCGGCCAGGCCTGGGCGCCGCTAAATACAGCGCTCGACGATAGCCTCTATGTGGATGGTCGTCAGATATTGTCGTCGTTGGGTACCGTCATTGCGCTGGAGCAGGGCCCGACCATCGATGAGTTTTTCTTGACCTTCGATCAACTCGGCACTAATGCCTTTGTCCGTGTCGATGCTTTACCGGCCGTCGCGCCAGTGCCGGTCGATGTTGTTGGTCAAGCCTCGGTGGGGCTGCGCAGTTTCGAAGAAATAAACGCCAGTATGGCAGCGGTCACAGGGGTGAGCAGCAGCCACGCTGATGTGAAAGCCACCTTTGACACAGTCAAGCAACAGCTGCCAATCGTCGAGAGCATCGAAGGCTTTCTGGCGGCTCATCAAATGGGGGTAACTCAGTTGGCGGTGGAGTATTGCAGCGCTCTGGTGGGTGAACTTAGCGATGTGAACACCACGCTGCGAGATACCTTTTTTAGTGGTTTTAATTTTACTGCCAGCCCAGACCTAGCCTTCGATACCGCCGGCCGACAAGCAATCATCAATCCGTTGTTGGAGCGCCTACTGGCGCATGATTTACCCGTGTCGACGCCCGACTACCCGCTGGCCGAGCCATTGTCAGGTCAACCATCAGCGGTTGATATCAGCGCTGAACTCAACGGCTTGATCGATCGCATGGAGGTTTTCTGCCCAGCTGCCTGCGTCACGGAACCCGACCGCACCATCAAAGTGGTTAAAGCAACCTGCGCCGCCGCCATTGGCAGTGCGCTGCTGTTAATGCAGTAGTAAACCAAGCCAGCAACGATTATGCAGAGACGACAGATGTTTACTCGAAAGCCAAAAGATGCAAAAAGCTACTCGCTCGACGAAGCGCTGCTGCACAATAGTCACAGTCGCCCGAGCAACCGCCGTGAATTTATTTCACAGGGTTTTATGGCGGGTATGGGCTCTGTGCTAGGCGGTTCCATGTTGGGCCTGCTGAGCAACCCCCAGCTGGCTCAAGCCGCCTTATCCTCTGATGTGGATCTGTCGGGTTGTAATATTTCACTCAGTGGCGCGGGAAAAATTCCATTTATCTGCTTTGATCTTGCCGGTGGGGCCAACATCGCCGGCTCCAATGTGTTGGTGGGACAGCAGGGTGGGCAGTTGGATTTTCTCAGTACCGCGGGTTACAGCAAGCAGGGTTTACCTGGTGACAGAGTACCCTCTATTACCAATCCCGCTAGCGGCACCAATGATTTTGTCGACACCAGTCTGGGGTTGGCTTTCCACGCGGACAGCGCCATGTTGCGCGGTATCCTTGAAAAAGCCCCAGTTGCCGCAGCGACAACTAATGGCGCGGTCTTGCCCGCGCGCTCTGAAAACGACACCAGCAATAACCCCCACAACCCGATGTATGGCATTAACCACGTGGGCGCTGACGGTCAATTGCTGACGCTGGTGGGTTCACGCAGCAGCGAGTCGGGTGGTAACTCCATGGCGCCCGCGAGCATGCTCAATCTTGAAGCGCGTCCCAGCAAAGTCGATCGGCCGTCGGATGTGACTGGCTTAGTGGATGTTGGCGATCTGGTGGGGCTGCTGAGCCAGAGCGAGACGGTCGCGGTGATGGAGACCATGTATAAGATCAGCCAGCACAAAATGGCGAGCACACAGATAGGCAGCAACAGCGCGGCGCAGGACACCATCATTAAAGACTTGGTGCGCTGTGTTTACGGCAAAAGCGCCAGCCTGGCCGATCAATTCGGCACGCCTTCGCTGTTAGACCCGGCACTGGACCCAGATATTGTGGGCGCCTCTGGGGTTTTCTCGACGACAGAGTTTTTGGGTGACAGTGAATTCCGCAAGGCGGCCTCCATTATGAAACTGGTGATCAACGGCTACGCGGGGGCGGGTACCGTCACCATGGGTGGCTACGATTACCACACAGGTGATCGAGCAACCGGTGAGCGACGCGATCTGCGCGCTGGACGCTGTATTGGTGCCTGTCTGGAATACGCTGCCCGCCGCGGTGTGCCGCTGATGATTTATGTGTGCAGCGATGGCTCGGTGTTCAGCAATGGCATGACCGATGAATCCGTCGATGGCGGTGGCAAGGGGGTTTGGACGGGCGACAATCAGCAGACGGCGGCGTCTTATTTTTTGGTTTACAACCCCGGCAGCGTGCCGCAATTGATCGGTGCCACACCCGAAGTTCAGGCGCGCCATCAGCAGTTGGGTTATATGCGCCCCAGTGGTGATGTAGAGACGGCATCGAGCCCAGGCGCCAACAATGTCAACCTGCTGGTGGAGATGGTTATTCTCAATTACATGGCCCTGCACGGGGAGCAAAATGATTTTGCGGCACGTTTCCCTATTAATGGATTGGGGGCGGCGGCGGGTTGGGATAACTACACAGCCTTCGAACCGATAGTGAACAATTTCATCGGTAACCCCGTGTGAAGAAAATGTCACGCTGGACGCGATTAAAATCAGCATGGATTGCGTTGGATGGCGCTGACCGTCTTTTGCCGCCTAAGCCGTTTTTGTTGCGTGTCTGTCGCTTAACTCTACTGGCCATATTGGTGATGTATTTGGCCAGCCTGATGGCTCGCTTATTTTGGTTACTGGTGACGCCCGTTGTACTGTTTAATGATTGGGGTGCTCATCAAAGGCCGGCTGTTAATCAGCACTTGGCGCTTTCCACACCGACGCGTCCAGTAGTGAGTCAAACACTGGATATTGTCGGGCTCAGTCAGCTGCCGGTGTTTGGGCGTATTGCCAGCAAAGCTTTAGTGCCGGCGTCAGCGCCGCTGCCTATGAAAGGCCCAGAAGATGAGGCAACCGACACCCGGTTAAAGCTCACCTTAAGCGGTGTGATGGGCAGCAGCCGCGCGCAAGATGCCCGTGCGATTATTGTTGATGGCCGGCACCAGGGGCTGTACGGGCCGGAGCAGGTTATTGAACGTCAAGCGGGTGTGAAGCTGGTGAAGGTGTTGGCTGATCGGGTTATTTTAGACAATAACGGCCGCTATGAATCCCTGTGGCTTTACTGTGAGGAGCCCTTGCAGGCTGCTTCTAAAACAAACTCTACAAGTCCCCAAGCCTCGAATTGTGGACGCGCCGCTGTTGACGCTTTGGCCCAAACAAATACGAAGAAGAATAATCGTGCCCCGCTTAATTTAAAATCGAATCCCAGTGTTGTAGCAAGCACAAGCATTAATGCAAACACAAATCGGGCGCTAACGACGGCAGAGGTAACCAGCTTCGATCAGTTAATAAAATTCAGTTTGGCCAGAAAGGGCGGTGAGGTCATTGGTTATAAAATTCGAGCCGGCCAGAACGCCACGCTGTTTACCCGCATGGGTTTAAAAAATAGCGACATTGTGACATCGGTAAATGGAGTGCTCCTCGACAGTTCCGCCAGGGCGATGGAGGTTTATAAGATGCTTCGTGGCGCGAGCAGCGCCGAGTTGGAGTTGATGCGCGACAATACCGCAATGCATCTCTCGCTCGATGTCAGCCAGAGCGAGAGCTAATATGAGAGATACATTTTCAGTGAATACACACTTATCCAACTGGCGCTTGTGCTGTCTTTTTGTCTGCCTGTTTTGGTTTGTCACCCAGGTCGCTGCGGCTAATGCCGAGACCGATTCCGTTTTGTCGGAGCAAACTTGGACTGTAAATTTTAAAGATACCGACATTCAGGAAGTGATCAAGTTCGTCGCCGAGGTGACCCAGAAAACCATGGTGATTGACCCCCAGGTGAAAGGGCGGGTGAAAGTGATTTCCAGCGAGTCACTGAATCGTCAGCAGTTGTATCAGCTGTTTTTGTCGATGCTCGAAATACATGGTTTTTCGGCGGTCAGCGTAGGGGACATTGTTCGCGTGATTCCCGCCAAAGAGGTCAGAACAACGCCAGTACCGGTTGTGGAAAAAAATACGGGCGCAAATATCGCCGGTGCTACTCGGGTGACACAAATCATCGAACTTAAAAACATTACCGCCGTTAAAATCCTGCCGGTGATACGCCCACTGGTGCCCGCACATGCATATTTAGCGGCTTACGCGCCGAGTAACTCGCTGATTATTACCGATACTCAGGCCAATATCGAGCGCCTGCGCACACTCATAAAACGCATTGATACAGCGGCGCAGGACGCCACCGAACTGCTACCACTGCGCCATGCCTCGGCAGAAGAAGTGGTGCGCATGGTGACGCAATTGGCGCGCACGGATAAGGGCGGCAGTGGTGAGAATTTGGTGTTGGTTGCCGATAAACGCACCAACGGCATATTGCTCAGTGGTGATGACGTTCAGCGCCTGCGCATAAGAAATTTGATTCAACGCCTGGATCAGGCGCAGCCCCAAAGCGGCAATGTGCGGGTGGTATATCTGAAATATGCCCGCGCTGAACAGGTCGCCAAGGTGTTGGCGCGGGTACTGGATAACATGCAAAAACTGGCGGCGAACAAACCTGCTGGGCAGAGTGCGCGAGCCACGGTCGAGGCCGATAAAGACACCAACGCACTGCTCATTACCGCAGACCCTGAGAGCTTGCAGTCGTTGCTGGCGGTGATTGATCGCTTGGATATTCGCCGCGCTCAGGTATTGGTTGAAGCCATTATTGTGGAAATGACCGACTCCAGCGGTGAGGACTTAGGTGTGCAATGGTTATTTCGCAACAACGACAGGGGGTTTGGCAGCTCGATCATTGGCGATGGTTCAGTGGGGGGCGTTATCGAAGGTGCACTCGATGGCAGTGACGACAGTTCTGGCAGCGTCATAGGCGCGCTTTCTTCCATCGCCGGACAAACCTTAGGCATAGGAAGAACCGGAGGCAACACGGATTTTTTGTTGCTGCTCAATGCCTTGCAGCAAGAGTCAGGCGCCAATATTTTATCGACGCCTAATCTATTGACCCTCGATAACCACCCGGCCAGCATCTCGGTTGGGCAAAACGTGCCCTTTGTTACCGGCTCCTACACCTCGTCGAACAACAGTGTCGATAATCCGTTCCAGACGATTGAGCGACAAAACGTCGGCATCCAGTTGCAAGTGACGCCGCACTTGAATGAAGGGGACAGCGTGGTGCTGGATATCGTGCAAGAGGTGTCCAGCCTCAGTGGGGCTACGGGTATCAATGCCTCGGATGTCATCACCAATGAGCGAAAAATAAGCACGCGGATTATGGCCGAGGACGGTGAGATAGTGGTGCTTGGCGGTCTGATAAAAGACGATGTACAGGCCTTTGAACAACGTGTGCCCCTGCTCGGCAGTGTGCCCTGGTTAGGGCGTTTGTTTCGCTCCAATTCCAGCAAAATAACCAAAACAAATTTAATGGTTTTTATCCGCGCCACGGTCATCCGCGAGCGCCATCAACTGACGGGGGCGACGGCGGATAAGTATCGCCTCATCAGAGATAAGCAGTTAACTAACCGTCACTTGGGGACCGTGGTGCTCGAGCGAGACGAAGCTGCGTCATTGCTTCCGTCTTGGCCGGCACTCGAAAGCGCAACCAGACTGCGACACTCGCAACCCATTGTCTTGCCTCCGCTCAAGCAGCGCTTAGAGGTGCAACCATGAATGCCGCGCTGATAGATTCCACTACACCTGCACAGGCAGTAATGGAGGTGGATAACGCACTGGGTTTTTCGTTTGCCTTGCGCCACGGTGTCATGCTGGCCGGCAATCAAGTATTACATAAGTCAGGCCTGACGCTGTCGGTGCTGTTGGAGCTACAGCGTTTGATCTACCCCCGTGTGCCGACCTTAACAGAAGTCTCGGATGAGGATTTTAACCGGCGCTTGACCCAGACCTATCAAACCGATGAGGGCGCGGCGCGCAGCGCCGCCGATGACCTCGGGGCTGAATATGACCTGGCACAATTGCTGGACGTGATGCCCAGCGAAGCAGACTTGTTTGCCGGCGACGACGACGCGCCGGTGATTCGTCTTATCAATGCGGTGTTGTCCCAGGCGGTGCGCAGTAAAGCGTCGGATATTCATATTGAGCCCTATGAGGATCGCGTCGCGGTGCGCTTTCGCATCGATGGTTTACTGAGTGAGGTGTTGGCGCCCAAGCCGATGTTGGCGCCGGTTTTGGTGTCGCGATTGAAAGTCATGGCGCGGCTCGACATAGCGGAAAAACGCTTGCCGCAGGACGGTCGCATCCGCGTGAAGCTGGCCGGTCATGCCGTTGATATCCGCATGTCGACACTGCCTTCAGCCCACGGCGAGCGGGTGGTGATGCGTCTGTTGGATCAGGCAGAAGGTTATTTGCAGCTGTCACAGCTGGAAATGCCTGACTCGGTCGCCGCTGCGTTTCGCGCCTCGCTGAGCAAACCCCACGGAATTATTCTGGTAACCGGCCCTACTGGCTCGGGTAAATCCACCAGCCTGTACGCTGGTTTGAGTAGTATTAATAGGCGTGTGCGCAATATTCTCACTATCGAAGACCCGATTGAATATTTGCTGCCGGGCATTGGTCAAACACAGGTCAGCAGCAAGATCGATATGAGCTTTGCGCGCGGGCTGCGCGCGATCCTTAGACAGGACCCAGACGTCGTGATGGTGGGGGAAATTCGCGACAATGAAACGGCGGCTATTGCGGTGCAAGCGAGTCTCACCGGTCACCTTGTGCTGTCAACGCTGCACACCAATACCGCCATTGGCGCCATCACCCGCTTGCAAGATATGGGCGTTGAGCCATTTTTGTTGGCTTCGAGCCTGGAGGCGGTGATCGCCCAGCGGCTGGTGCGTCGTCTGTGCTCCGAATGTAAACAGGCCTACCGGCCGCTTGAGACTGAAGCGCGGCTGCTCAACATCAGCCCAGGTTCAGAGTTGTTCCGCGCCAAGGGCTGCGAGCATTGCAAGCAAAGTGGTTACCGCGGTCGTATTGGCTTGTATGAGTTGATCAAAGTAAATGATCAACTGCGTCAGCTGATTCACTCGGGGGCCGCCGAGTCTGAGCTCTTGGCACAGGCGCGATTGCACAGTGTTGGCATTGAAGACGCCGGGCGGCAACGTATTTTGGCCGGCGACACCAGCACAGAAGAAGTGCTGCGTGTTACTGCGCTAAGTTAGCGGTATTACTATGGGTGCTTATCGCTATCACGCACTGAACCCTGTTGGCAAAACCGTTAAAGGTTTGATCGACGGGGATTCACTGCGTCAGGTGCGCACGCAGTTGAAGAGTCAGCAACTGAAACCCTTGCAGGTGCAAGCGGTCGAGCAAAAGACGGCCGTGTTCAGGTTGAGTCTAACGGGCTGGCAGCGCGCGCTGACCACGCGCGAGTTGGCGTTGTTTACTCGCCAACTCGCGAGCTTGCTGATGTCGAGTTCGCCACTCGATGAAGCCTTATTGGCGGTGGCGCGGCAGAGCCGCAAACCCCATATTAAAGCCATAGTATTGCAAGTGCGCAGCAAGGTCCTGGAAGGTCTGTCGCTGGCGCAATCTTTGGGGCAATCTGCGCGTTCGTTTGATCCCATGTATCGGGCACTGGTGCGTGCTGGCGAGAGCAGTGGCTGCTTAGGGCAGGTGCTGGAACAGCTGGCGGACTACACCGAGGCGAGTCAGTACAGCCGTCAGAAGCTGCGCTTGGCGATGATTTATCCGTGCATGTTGTTGCTGGTGAGCTTAACCGTCGTTGCAATTTTAATGACGTTTGTGGTGCCCAAGTTGGTGGCCATTTTTGAGCACAGTCACCGTGCGTTGCCTTGGTTAACCGAAACCTTAATCAGCACCAGCCGTTTTAGTTCGCAGTATGGAGTCTGGTGTTTGATGGGTTTGGCGCTGCTGGTGTGGGCCGCCCGCCAAGCACTGCTCTCACCTTCGCGTCAGCGTCTTTGGCACGCAGGCCAATTAAAATTGCCAGTATTTGGCCAGCTGTTGTTACAGGCCGACTGTGCGCGCTTTGCCGCCACCCTGAGTTTGCTGGTGGACACGGGGGTTACTCTGGTGGATGCCTTGGCTATTGCAGCGCAAGTGATGAAAAACCGTGTGTTGCGCGAAGGCGCCGAGCAGTTGTCAGTGGTGGTGGCCGAGGGCGTCAGTTTATCAACGGCAATGGCTCAGGCTGATTTTTTTCCACCGCTGTTGGTGCAGATGGCGGCCAGTGGTGAAGCCAATGGTGAGCTGGCAGCACAATTACAGCACGCGGCGCGCAACCAAGAGCGAGAGCTGGAATTGCTCTTGGCAACCCTGAGTGGATTGATGGAGCCGTTGACGGTAATTGTTATGGGGGTAATTGTCACAACAATTGTCATGGCCATTTTATTGCCCATCTTTGATTTAAACAGCCTGATTTGAAGCAGAGTAGTTTGATAAGCACTCATCAATGGTTAATTTTTAGTAGAACAGGACAGAGAGCAATGGCATTTATTAAGAAGACTATTCTAGAAAAGCCCTCGACCAACCGGGCGGCACCATGGCGGCAAGCCGGTTTTAGTTTGGTTGAAATTTTGGTGGTGCTGGTGATCATGGGTCTGTTAATCAGTGTGGTAGCCCCCAAGGTGCTGGGCCGCGCCGATGAAGCGCGGGTGCACAAAGCGCGCGCTGATTTCAGCGCGATAGCGACGGCGCTGAAAATGTACCGGCTGGATAATTATGTCTACCCCAGCAGCGAACAGGGCTTACAAGCGTTAGTCGCCAAACCTTCGCTGGAGCCGGTGCCGCGCCAGTGGCGCGCCGCTGGGTATTTGGAGGAATTGCCATTAGACCCCTGGGGGCGTGCTTACCTATATCTGAGCCCTGGCACGGACAAAGCTTTTGATATATTCACTCTGGGCGCAGATGGCGTGAAGGCTGGAGAGGGACAAAATGAAGACCTGATTATTTGGCGCTTAACGGCGCAGCAAGATCATTAACCCGACCTCTGGATCTCTATGATGCTCAAGCCTCACCACAGCGCTGCTGGCTTTTCTCTGATCGAGCTGCTGGTGGTGTTATTGCTCATGGGATTGGCCAGCGGTTTTGTGATGCTCAGTCTGAACACCGACAGTGCGCTAGAAGTTAACCGTCGAGCGGCAGAGCGCTTTAGTCTACTGGCGAAGCTTGCCGTCGATGAGGCCATTTTAAGCGGAGATACATTAGGCCTGATGATTCGTGTATCACGTCCGTCTCCAGATTCTGGGGGCGAGCCACGTCCTTCGCAGTATTCTCAAGCTCAATCTCAAAGTAATTCTCAAACCCAGCCTCAGTTTCAACAACAAGCTAACGTTCAATACCAATATCAATGGCGCCGTTATCGTGATGAGCAATGGTCGCCCATCGGCGATCATCTGCCAGTAGAGAATTTTCCCGCCGGCAGCGAGGTGCTCATCGACGTTGATGGAGAACGGTTGGACTGGTCTGAAGTGGCCTCACGAACCTCAGTCGCGCCCAACCCCGTGGCCTTGGTGTACGCGAGTGGTGAAGCAACACAGGTAAATTTGTTGTTGCCAATAACCCGTGAGGCGACAAGTTGGCAACAGGTGACTCTCTCGGCGGCGGGCCAGGTTAGTTGGGTTGACGCCAGCCGCATCGACCCGTCACTGACATCGTCAACAGGGCCGAGTCCGTGGTAACTAAGCGAGTGGGAAACAGGATCAAACACCGGCAGGTATTCAACCAGAGAGCCGCAGCGGGGTTCAGTCTGATCGAGGTCATGGTGGCATTGATTATTGTGTCGGTGGCGCTGCCAGCCTTGCTGGTACAGGTCATGGGCATGATGGACGCTACGGCGGCCATACGCGATAAAACCATAGCGCTCTGGGTGGCCGAAAATAAGTACCAAGAATTACAGCTGGGGCGCCGACTGTATGGGCAATTGCTCAGTGGCGCGAGTCAGGGCAACACGCTGATGGCGGATAGGCATTGGCGTTGGCGAGTGACCTCTAATACTACCGGCGTGCAGGGGTTGCGACGCTTCATCATCGAGGTGGGTGAGGGCGTGGCCGAGCAGGCGCCAATTATTCGACTCGAGAAATACCTCGATGAGCCCCACTGATATGAACGTGATTGAGGTGCAGGCAATTAATAAGAACCGAACCCAAAGCAGGGCGAAGGTTAAAGCCGTTGCGGGTTTTACCTTGATCGAGGTTCTGATGGCCCTGAGTATATCGGCGCTGGTGGCGGTGTTGGCCTATGGTTCTGTGTCGGCAGCGACCAACGCAGTGGCCTCGACGCGCCTGCAGGCCGAGCAGCTAGACCGTCTTGATACGACTTGGCAACTGTTGGCGTACGACCTTCAACACATCGTCGCTCCACCCATAGAAAAGAGCTCTGGAGCGCACGCAGAAACATTGGGGGTTCAGTCCCTTGGGCTTGTTGGTACTGTAACGACTGGCTCTGAGGCGGATTCCGCTGGCAAAGTGTTAACGGTGTTACGGTTTGTGCGCCGGGGTTGGCAGAACCCTTTAGAGCGTCAGCGCAGCGATTTACAACGGGTGGTTTTTGAGTGGTATCAGGGTAATTTGTATCGACGTCACGAACCTTTTTATGACGGCATGAGCTTTACCAATAGCGCTATGGATCCGGCCGAGGTTAACGCTTTGAGCACCAGCGCTCAGCGCCCTGTTCCAGATACCCTTAAGCGCTATTCCCGTCGGCGATTATTGCTGACGGGCGTCGAGTCAATTGAACTGCAATTTTTACCCGCCTCAGCGCTCAATCTAAGCGCGGATCAATGGCAGTCTGCCTGGCCGCCCGCTGCTGATTCATCGGCATTACCGGTTGCCCTTAAGGTGACCCTCACCCAGCGCGATACCTTCAAGGTTGAGCGTTTGTTTGATATCGCTGCAGGTTTTGTGCGCTGATGTTGCCTTTAGCGCGCCCAGCTAATCCCTCGATACGGGCCTCTCGCCAACGCGGGCTGATACTCATATTGGCGCTGCTGATTGTCGCGGTGGTGGCCAGCTTGGCGGTCAGTTTTGCTGGGCAATTTCAGCTGTACGCAAGCCGCGGTGAAAACCGTTGGCACGGCGGGCAGGCCCGTGGTTTTTTGAAAGGCGCCGAAAGCCTCGCTATCTACCTGCTTAATGATGATCTGCGAGCGGGGACAGTTGATCATCTGGGCGAGACTTGGGCTCAGCAGCAAGCGCCTTTTGAGGTTGATGGCGGTTGGTTGGAGGCACACCTTGAGGATGCCCAAGGGCGCTTAAATCTCAACAGCCTCAAAGGCCGAGTTAAGAGGTCCGAGGTTGATAAAGCGCTGGTTGATGCTGGAACAGCCAGTCGCTTTACCCCGGCGCAGAAGCGATTTATTCGTTTATTGCAAACCCTTGATGAACCCTTATTAAGCACGGGCGAAGCCGTGGCGATCACCGAAGCGGTGATGGATTGGATCGACAGCGACGATTCCGTGACAGGTTTCGGTGGCGCCGAGAGCGAGTACTACCAGCAATTGGAGCCTGCTTATCGGGCGGCTAATCGCCCCTTTGTCAGCGTTACGCAACTGCGCTTGGTGCGCTCGGTGACCCCGGAGCTGTATCGAGCACTCGCGCCCTACGTCGTGGTTTTGCCCGAGGTCACAGAGCTGAACATCAATACACTGTCACTGCCATTGTTGCGGACTTTGCAGCAGCACACAGTATTGTTGCCTCTGTCGGTTTACGATGCCCAAATGATATTGCAACAACGCAACAATAAGGGCTTTACACAGGTGGCAAAATTTTTAGCCAGTGAATCGGTGATTGCCGCATTACCCCCCGGCAGTAAAATTGATGGCCGTGGGTTGAGCGTCAGCAGTCAATATTTTTTGCTGCACGCCCGCGCTCAAGTGATGCAGCAGCGGCGGCGCTCAATCACGTTATTGCGGCGCCGAGTTGATGGTGTTCTGGCTCTCGGGCACCTTGACCTATGAAGACTTTGTTTCCAGGGCCAGCCTTAAAGACAAGGGCACAACCAAATTCGAAGCCGCGACGCTTGCTGATCAAACCGTTGGAAACGCTTGCTGTTGATGCCGACATGGGTGAGCTCGGAAGCGTAGATTCTGACGCCGCTGCCGGTATTGTGTCTGTGCGGTATCGCTGGCGGCTTGTGGGCTGCGAGCAGGCAAGCAGAGAAGAGGAAAACAGTGAGGCGGGTGATCGAGAGGAAGCCTGCAGCGAAGGTGACCTAGAAGCTCTGACGCGCTGGTTGGCTGAACAGTTCGGCATTTTTAATGATGAAATAGCAGACAAAACGGGTGAGATAAGTTGCCATAGCTTTGCGGCCATAGAATTGCCGCCAGTGTGTTTGATTGTTCCTAGTGCGAGGCTCAGCTCTAAAGCCATGGCCGTGTCGGCAGCTGAGTTGCGGCATCTACGCAATTTGGCCCCCTTTGAGTTAGAGGACCATGTCGCCGTTGATATCGAGACGCTGCACGTGGTGTGCAGCCCTGTTGAGACTGGGCAGGCCAACGTCGCCGGTATAGATCGCCAGTGGTTGCAGTCACACTACCTTGCGCTGCAAGCGCTGGGGCTCGACATTGCACATTGCCAGGGCGAAATCTCTCTGCTGCCCTTGGAGGACAACAGTTGGACCCTATGGTTGGGTGACGAACTGTTGGTCAGGCGCAGTCGTTACGAGGGTTTCGCGCTCGCGAGCTCATTGGCGACAGAGGGTTTAATGCTCGCCATGAGCGAGGTGGCTGCCGAAACTTCTAACCACATAAAGAACCCAGAGAGCCCAGTTTCAAGTATCACCGATGCACCGGTGAAAATAAAACTGTTGGCCCCGACGTCTGCGCATCTCCAAACACTCTATGACTTGTTACCTGAAGCGCTGCGCAGTCAAGTGAGCAGCCAGGCCGTAGGAGATCTTTGGCGTTGGCCCAATGACATCTGTGCCGGGCCACCCAAGCAAGAACAATCTCGAGCACAAGCCGGTGAGTTATTAAGCGGATTGGAATTAGCGCAGGGGCCGTTTGCTCGACGCCTACCTTGGGCTCGCTGCTGGCGACAAGGGCGCAGTCTGATGTGGTTGGGGAGCCTGAGTCTGGCCGCGTTATTGTTGGCCAATGGTCTGGAACTCTACCGACATCATCTGCAACAAAAAAATTTACAAGTGGCCATTGAGCAGACCTATCGGCAAGTGATGCCCAGCGGCGCGCTGGTGGATGCGGTCAAACAATTGCAGCATCAGCGAGATCAGCAGGGTGTCGCAGACACTCAAAGTGAGGCCGTGGGCTTGTTGGCGCGTGTAGTGCCATTAATGCTGGCCGATGAAGGGCTAGCGCTCAAGCGTTTGAGCTACCACAACAAGCGCCGTGAGCTACGTCTGAGCATTGATGCGCGCAGCTTTAATCAGATAGAACAATTGCGTTCGGCCATTGCTGCGCAAGGGCTGGGTGCACAGCTGGTCAGTGCCAATGCCAGCCAGTCGACGAGCAAGGTGTCTTCTGCAAAGCATCAGGCGCGTTTAAAAATTAACTGGTAACGGTCAATGAACCAAGCAATAGGTGTGTGTCGTGAGTAGAGCGTTGTGAGCAGACAAGGTATTTTCAGGGCGTGGCGAGTGACACTGATGGACGTGTTTTACCGCCAGAGTCGACGTGATCAATGGCTGCTGCTGTTGTGCGGTGGCGGCATTGTGGTTTGTCTGCTCTACCTGTTGTTATTGGTACCACTACAAGAGCATTTACGTCTGGCTCAGGGGCAAACCCAAGCGTTGCAAATTACCCTCGTGCAAGTGCAGCGGCTGTCCAGCGAACTCAAGCAGTTACAGCACCAGCCCACCGTCCCAGTCCCAGCCCCGACTATTAATCTAGCCGAATTGGTCGATCGCAGTCTGCGCTCCCATGGCCTGGCTATGCGGGGTTTTCAGCCAGGTGAGGAGGGGCATGCCCAGTTGCGATTAGACAATGTCGTCTATAGCCGTTTGTTGCGCTGGCTTTACGATCTTGAGCTTCGTCATCAGCTGGTGATTAAGGAGCTGTCGCTGGTGAAAGCGGCCACCCCCGGCGTGGTGTCCGCAAACATTCGCTTGCTCAAGCAGTCGTGACTATGCCCCTAAACCGAAGCCTTATCCTATCCGTGTTGCTGTCGTTACTGTTTGTCGGCGCATCAATACCGGCGCACTGGCTCGGTGAGCTGCTCAAAAAAAATGCTTCACCACTGGCACTGCGGGGGCTTTCAGGGTCTCTTTGGTCGGGGCACGCCGCTCAAAGCGAGATTGATTGGCAGGGGCAGCGGTGGCTGCTGGGCGACTTTCGTTGGACACTTAGGCCGTTGACGTTATTAACCCTGTCGCCCTGTGCGGAGGTTTCGAGCCTCTACCGACGCCAGCGTGTTAAAGGGACCCTGTGTCTACACGCCGATGGCACTTGGTCGGTGAGCGACGCCGAGATAACGGCTCCTGCTTCAGTGCTGAACACCTGGTCACCCGCGCCACTCGAGGGCGATGTTGAATTGACGATCGATACATTGGCTTTTAGCGCGTTGGGCGTCACACAGTTACAGGCCGATATCAGTTGGCGAGAGGCGCGCATTGACAGCGGGCAGGACTGGGTAGCGCTGGGCGACCTGACCAGTCACTGGCGTGGTTATGCGGATGGCCGTATTCGAGCAAAAATTTTTGATCGTCAGGGGCCGGCAGCCATCGCACTGAAGCTGGCGTCGGACAAAGGGCAGCCGCTGAGTGTTGATGGAACGATAGAGCTGCGCAAGAGCGCCTCAGCGCAGCTGAGTGATTTTCTTCAAGTGTTTGCCGAGTCGCCAACATCTGGACATTTTCTTATTGCTTGGCACCAATAGCGCGTGAATACTCGGCTGGCTAAGGTTGAAATGTCCATGAATGTTAAGACTTCTCGCGGGTCTGCTCGCAAGCATTTTTTGATGTTAGGCCTGCTGCTATTTTGTGCGCTGCCCTTGGCGGTACAGGCGCAGTGGTTCAGTGAGCAGCGAGACATCATGGGCACCCGTATTGACGTCAACCTATGGCATGACGATAGCTCTCAAGGACGGGCCGCGGTGGCCGCGGTGATGGCCGAAGTTGAACGCCTGGATCTACTGCTCAGCCCCTACAAATCGTCCAGTGAGCTTTCTCGGTTTAATCAGCAAGCCGGCAGGGGGTTGGTCTCAATATCGAGGGAGTTCGCGCACCTGCTGGAAAAGTCTCTCTACTACAGCCGCCTCAGCGAGGGAGCCTTCGACATTACCTTCGCCTCATTGGGGCAACACTATAATTATCGGACGGGTCAAAAGCCGACTCAGGCGCAAACTCAGTCGCAGTTGGCGGCGATCAATTATCGCCATGTGTTTGTCGACCGGCAAGCCTTGCAAGCGAGTATGGCGAGCGCCGCGATGAAAATTGATTTAGGCGGTATCGCCAAGGGTTATGCCGTCGATCAGGGGGTCGCCATTATGCGCCGCTTTGGCGTTGAGCACGGCAGCATCAGTGCCGGGGGCGATAGCCGTGTGCTGGGTGATAAGCGGGGAAAACCCTGGGTTATCGGCATTAAGAATCCGCGCAAGGCCGATGCGGTGGCGGTAAGGTTGCCGCTCGACAATCTGGCTATTTCGACCTCGGGTGATTATGAGCGATATTTTATCGACGTCGATTCCGGGGAGCGCATCCATCATATTCTCAACCCCCGTACCGGTGCGTCAGCCTCGGGTGTGGTCAGTGTTAGCGTGTTGGGTGCGCTGGGACTTGATACCGACCCTCTGTCGACGACCGTCTTTGTGTTAGGGGTGGAGCAGGGCTTGGCATTGATCAATCGGTTGCATGGTATAGACGCGATCATTATTGACCGTAGTGGTCAGGTTTTTTACAGCGATGGATTACAACAGCCTAGCGCCTAGTGTTACCGCTGTGGCGATTTCTAACAGAGTGTGACCTAAAGGGTTAGAAACGCTATTGATCGGTGTTGTTGCGTGTCTGAGGCACACTAAGTTTGCCAAGTCGTTCACGCTTTTTGTGTAACCCAGTTCGAGTTTTTAACAATTCATTGTCGTCTCATCACCAAGCTGTGCTCCACAGCCCAGTTATTTCTTTTGACATGGTTAGAGTGAACCGCTGGCGGCTAATGACGTTGAGTGTCGGTATTTTTAAATGGCAGCGCTGGGATCATCAAGAAATAACGTTTCACGATTTATCAATAAACCAGTGCTGAGATAAGTATACCGCATGACTCTTCACTGAATGAGGATGAGTACCTAATGGTTGTAACCTTTCTTCCAGGCTTGAGGTGCCAACGTTGCTGCGCACTCTTGTTGATGCTGCTGACATGCTTTCCTGCCTTTTGCTCCACAAACCTTGTGGGTGATAGCAAGCCAGTTGATGTGCTTAAAGCCGTCGAAAACTTAAAGCAATCTGTGCTGGAACTTAATCGCGATCTGCTGATTCTTGAAGAGGATCTTCTGTTTCCTTCCTCGACCCAAGTGTCTGTTTTTTTGTCGGTGGATGTCGGTGAGTTCTTTGCCCTCGATGCCGTAAAATTAAAGATTGATGACCAGTTAGTGGCCAGTGAACTCTACACCGAGCGGCAAGTTGACGCCCTTAATCGAGGCGGCGTACAGAGGTTGTATCTTGGTAATTTGAAAGTCGGTAACCATGAAATAAGCGCTTTTTTTACAGGTAAAGGGCCGCAGGGGCGTGCCTATAAACGTGGCGCCACCTTGAGCGTGGAAAAAGATAAATCTGGTCAGGTGTTTGAGCTGAGAATTATTGACTCGACTAAAAAATTACAACCCCTGTTTGATATCAAGCAATGGCCATCGTTCTGATGTTTCTTAACGGCCACAAGCGTTATATGAAATTCTGCCCATTGTGGCTGAGCTTTAAACACGCGAGTTGTTGGCCGCCTGTTATTTCGAGGGGCTTGATCTGTGGTTTCTCTCTGTGCGCCGTAAGCCTGTTTTCGTTCTCGAGCGCTCAGGCAGAAGAGCGGCCAACAGCACCGTTATCGTCGGTTGCGGATTTACGTTATGGCGTGGTGCTGTTTGAGTACTATCAAAATAACTATATGCAGGCGCTGTCGGAGTTGTTGGTGGCTCAAGCTCGCGGGGGTATTAAAGGTCATGAGGAAAATCCTAAAATAATTGAAGGTGGAATTAGTCTTGCCTTCGGCATGGAACGTAAAGCCGGTGAGATATTCGAACAACTGTTGAGTAAAAATCAGCAACCACAGAAAGTTCGCAATGCGGCCTGGTATTACTTGGCAAAACTGCGCTACCTACAGGGAAATTGGCAGGGCAGTGCGGAAAGTTTGACGCGTATAGACGGAAGGCTAGATGCAGAGCTGCAGGCGCCTTTAAATGCTTTAAGGGTGAATTTGCATATTCGTCAGGGCGAGCTAGACGACGCGGAGCAACAGCTGCAGGCGTTTGATAGTGCAGATGTCATGTTGGCCTACAACTGGTTTAATTTAGGCAATGCCCACAGTCGAAAAGGGCAGTTTTCGCAAGCCCGTGACAGTTATCAAACGCTACTGAATTTTGTTAATGATCAGTTTGTGGTGGCCGATGTGGAGACTGATAGTGTCGATCATCAACAAGTACTGGCCCTCTATGATAAAACCCTGACGGCCACAGGTTTTAGCCTGATGAGCGAAGGCGATTTTAGCGCCGCTATCGATCGTTTTAGCCAAGTAAGACAAGGCAGTGATTTTTCCAATGAAGCACTGCTTGGCTTTGGCTGGGCAGCGTTCAAAGAAGAAGATTATCAACTCGCGCTCAAGCCGTGGCAACAATTGGCTCAAGGTCCAATGAGCGTGGCCTCGGTGCAAGAGGCGCTGTTGGTGGTGCCCTATGCTTACGAGCAATTACATAATAACGGGGCCGCACTGAGGGGCTATGAAATAGCCGAGCAGCGTTTCGAATTCGAGATGTCACGCTTGCAGAAATTGACAATAAGTATGCAAGACACAACCTTGCGCGAACATTTATCACTCGATGCTCAGCGTCACGGTTGGCTCGCCTTGGATCAACAAACCTACGCCATAGCCGAACGTGCGGAGTTGAGCCAGTTGTTTTCGCAGAACCGCTTTCAGGTAGCAGTACAGTCATTACAAGACCTACTTGAGCTGCAAAAGCAACTGACAAGTTGGCAGAAAAAACTCGATATTTTTCATTGGACCTTGCAAGAGCGACAGCAAGGTAAAGCTGAGACCGCAAGTCTCGTTGAACGCCAGCCATGGCGTGATGATTTGAATAGCTTAAACAAGGCCCGCAATGATTTAAGTCTGCAAATGGAGCGCATACAGGCGCAGCAGGATTATCTGGCTCTGGCGCAAGGCGCGATCGTTGATCACAGGCATAGGCTGGAAAAAATGGAAGTTAATCTAGCACTCCTGGCCGGCGCCGGTAAATCGATTGATGAATACGCGCCTGTCGTCAAATTTTATCGTGGTATTTTACTTTGGCAGGCCGCTATGGATTACCCGGATACCCTGTGGCGCAGTCAGCAACAGCTGCGTCATCTCGACAGTGCACTGGCTGATCTACACCGTGATCAGCGTCGATTTGAAACCGCATTGTTGGCCGTCGAAGAGACGGGAAATATGGGTGCGACGGTTATCTCATTTGCGGCTATCGAGCCGTTACAGCTACGGCTTGCTGTGCAGTCCAAAGCGGTTGATCTGGCGCTTATCTATGCCGAAAAAAAACTGTCGAATCAAATGCTTGAGCATCTTGAGCAGCAGCAACATCGATTGAAAGGTTATCTGGCACAGTCACGACTCGCAAAGGCCCGTTTGTACGACGCTGCTTTAAATGAGTCCAAGCCATGAATACGTCCATTTTTTGTTTTACGCTTAGGGGCATTAACCTCGGTCTATCAGGCGGGGTCGCCTGCTTGTTGTTGTCCGGTTGCAGTTGGTTGGGCGCGGGTCTCGAGGTTGGGCCGACACTCGGTGAGTTACAACCCGCAGAGATTGTTGCCGATAGCGAGCCGTTGGTGGCTATCAGCCTTGCGGAAGTAGAGGCCAATTACCACAGGGCACTGGACGTTGTTGAGGAACCAGCCCTGCGGCAAAAGATAATGATTCGTTTAGCTGAATTGGCAATGCAGCGTGCAGAGCAACAGATGCTGGACGCGACCGAGGTCGATAGCCGTGGCAGCAGCGAATATTTCGAAGGGGCAATTGCCCTGTATGAGCAGCTGATTAAGGACGAGGGCGCGCAAGCGAGTATCTCTGCTGCTGATCAGGTGCCGGCCACTGGCGATGTCCTACTCTATCAACTGGCCAAAGCGCACGCTTTGGATGGCAAGCTTGAGCAGTCTGCGGCCCTGTTAGATAACCTGTCACGGCAACATCCTCAGTCATTATTTAACGCCGAGGCCGAGTTTCGGCGAGCCGAGAGGGCGTTTAGCCATCAGCGCTACGCCGAGGCGCAGGCGGGTTATGGAACGGTTATCAAGATGGGTTCGCATACAGTCTTTTATAAAAATGCTGTCTATATGCAGGGTTGGTCGCAGTTTAAACAAAATCGCATGCGCACATCACTGATGTCTTTTACCCATGTGCTCGATATTTTGGCTCAGGGCTCTCCGTCTCTTGAGGGGCTCGAAGGCGCTCTGTACCGCCTGATGAAGGACACGCTGCGAGTGATGAGCCTGGTGTTTAGCGACATGAATGGCGCTGACTCTATTGCCGATACCTATGTCGACCTTGGTCCGCGGGTTTATGAACGGTTGTTATACCGTGAGTTGGGGCAGCTGTACCTAGAAAAACAACGCTACCGCGACAGTGCCGACAGCTACCAACATTTCGTCGATCATCATCCCCTGAGTGATTTTTCGCCGGGTTTCAGTGTCAGCGCTATCGAGGTCTATAAGCAAGGTAACTTCCCGAGTTTGATTCTTCCGGCCAAACAGCGCTTTGTTCGACAATATGGTATTAACAGTGATTATTGGGCAAATAAACCAGTACTCGTTCGAGAGTTACTCAAGCCAACTTTAAAAGTTTACCTGCGTGAACTGGCGGAGTATGAGCACGCTCTGGCGCAAACTAAACAACCGAGTGAGAAAGTGTCGAGCAGTGTAACTACTACGGCCTCTACCCGCGTACAAGCAAAAAACAAGCCGTTGAGTTTGAAAAGCCACTATCGTTCGGCGGCTAACTGGTACCAAGAATATATAGAAACCTTTCCTGAAGGTGAAGACACACCTGCGATCATGTTCCTGATGGCGGAAGCTCACTTTGAGGCAACGAATTACGCCGAGGCTTACCTTGCCTATACTGGTGTCGCCTACGACACTGCACTGGTTGAAAATCGAGAACACGGTGCTGAAGCTGGTTATGGCGCTATCCTCGCGATTGATCGGTTGCTGCAATTAAGCGCCAATCAGTCGGATCAACAGCTGTGGACAGAGCGTAAGATAGAAAGCGGGCTAAAGTTCGCGGATCATTATGTCGGCGATTCACGAGCACCATACGTATTGTCTCAAGTTAGCCAGCTGTTGCTCAATAATGGCGATTTCGTCCGAGCGGTGAGCAGCGCGCAACGCATTACTCAATGGCAGCCGCAGGTTGAAAGACAATTACGCCTTAGCGCCTGGCTGGTGATCGCCCAGATAGAATTTGATCGCGGACAATTTGACCTTGCCGAGCGGGCTTATCAACAAGCGTTGGGGTTACTGACGAAGCATGATCTGCAGCGTGTCAATATCACAGAACGCTTGGCCGCCAGTATTTATAGAAACGCCGAATACTTGGCAAAAAGTGATGTGCGGGCCTCGGTTGAACAATTATTACGCGTTGGCGCGATTGTGCCGGGTTCATCGATGGCCGTAAATGCGCAATACGATGCGATTAATCAATTGATGGCCATCGAAGATTGGGTGCGAGCTGAAGAGGTTGCACTGAATTTTCGGGTGCGTTACCCAGATGATGCTCTTACAAGTAGCTTAACCAGCAAGCTAGTGGTGATTTTTGAGGCACAGCAAAACTGGGCGCCGGCGGCTGAGCAGTTGCTCAACAGCTACCGCAACGATAACGATTTTGAAACGCGTCGAAGTTCACTGTACTTAGCCGCCGAGTATTATAACAAAGCCGCTGACCTAGACTCGGCGATTAAGCATTACCGTGACTACGCTCATAATTACCCCGAGCCTTTTGCGCAAGTGATGGAGGCTCGCTATAACATGACGAGACTTTACGAAATTACCGGCGACCTAGCTAAGCGTAATTTTTGGTTGCGAAAACTAATTAAAGGCGATGCAAACGCTGGCCCGCAGCGCAATCCTCGATCACGTTATCTCGGGGCCTTCGCCAGTGCAGAAATGGCGGACTCTCTCTACAATTTTTTTGTCAAAATACCGCTCAATTTACCGCTTAAAAATAGCCTGAAGAAAAAGAACCAGGCGTTACAGAAAACACTTGGCGCCTATCAGCGTCTTGCTGACTATGGCGTTTCAGAATTTACAACCCTCGCGGGGTTTCGATTAGCAGAAATCTATGCTCAGTTGAGTCGAGACCTTATGACATCACAGCGTCCAAAGAATATGGGTGTCGAGGCTTTGGAAGAGTATGAAGTATTGTTGGAAGAGCAGGCTTACCCGTTTGAAGAGCAAGCCATTGAACTGCACGAAAGCAATGCGCAGCGCAGTTGGCAGGGTGTTTATGACCAATGGGTGAAGGCGAGTTTTGAAGCGTTGGCCACTCTTATACCGGCCCGCTATGCAAAGCGTGAACAGTCTGTGGGGTTTACTAATGAAATTTTATAAGTTGGCCCCACTGGTAATCGCAATAGTGACTTTAACGGCCTGTAATTCTTTTTCCGGTGTACGGTTTGTCGCCGATCGTGATTCCAATGTCAAAGGTTCTAAAGAAGATTTTGCCACTGAGGCATTAAACGAACACGACCAGCTTGATCTCGAACAGGATAATCGGGGTTTTCTGAGTTCTGTGTCAACATGGTTGGTTCGACCCGTAGACGCACCAGTCAGATCCAAGGTTCGGGTGAGTAAGGCGGATAAACAACAGTTTGAAAATGCATTGCTGACCATTCAATCCGAAGAGTATGAGGATGCTGAAAGACTGCTTTTTATATTGACCAACGACAATCCAGAACTGTCAGGAGCTTGGTTTAATCTGGGCCTGGTGTATCGCAAACTCGGTCGACTAAACGATGCTAATACTGCTCTCCAACGTGCGCTTGATGCCAATGAAGGTAATGTCGACACCTATAATCAACTGGCAATAGTGGCGCGTGAGCAGGGACAGTTTTCCACAGCGGAAACACTGTATCTCACGGCGTTGAAACGCTGGCCACAGCACGCAGGCAGTCATCGTAACCTGGGAATCCTCTACGAGTTATACAGCGGTCAATGGGAAAAGGCTCTGGTGCATTATGAACGCTATTTGCAGGTCAGTGATAGCGCAGACACATCGGTGGCGCATTGGGTAGCGGACTTGAAACGACGTAGCCAATGATGGGCTAAGAAGACGGTTCGGTCTTCAAATAATATTTATACAAATAGCGAGTGATCGGTATGTTGCGACTCTATAGGTATGTTCTAAGCGCAGGATTTATTACCAGCTCAATACTTGGGAGCTGGCCAGCTGCGGCGCTGGAAACAACGATCAAACTTGAATCTCGGGTGACGGGTAATCAAGAGCAGCCAGCAGTGCTTTATATCGTTCCCTGGAAATCACCTGGGTCTGTAGAGGGCTTAAAGCAGTCCTTATCAAGTAAGGTTTCTAGAGTTTTCCAGCATGTTGAACGGGCTGAATTACAGAGGGAGATTAATTACAGGCAGAGTCTGAAGGTATCTGTCGAAGAGTAAATTTTCTTCTTGTAAATTATAAATTATAAATTCGTTGTACAGATCACAGATGTTTTATAAAAATAAATACATAGTAGATGGCAGTGATGCAAATGTTGGTATTACCCGTAAATCAGCTGCACTGTCAAGCCTCTGATTTCGGAGTGTAATAGTTATAATCCATAGCTGGCTTATTGATAGGTTTAATCATCAACAGGAAAGTATTGCCTTTCTGTATCTACCCACTCACTAGGGACTCGTAAATCATGAACTTTATTAATACCTTACTGCGTTTTTTTCAGGATGGTG
>Ga0209395_1001318_pt1 | contig 35096 bp, 30 predicted proteins | sample GOMGulsemesocosm_3_FD_184635 | JGI IMG/M metagenome (GOLD analysis project Ga0209395, IMG submission 184635) | Methane-oxidizing microbial communities from mesocosms in the Gulf of Mexico - GOM9D Gulf of Mexico (SPAdes) (version 2) | ecosystem: Environmental > Aquatic > Marine > Cold seeps...
TAAATGTTAACGCGGTCGCTGTTAGCAGCGACTAGCTCAGAGCTTGGGTCGTAGCCTTCAGGGCAGGCAATATTTAAAGTGAAATCAAGAACGCGGGCGGCATTGATGTACGAGTGGCACATATTGTTACCGTCACCTACCCAAGTCACTGTTTTTCCCTGAATGTCACCGCGGTGTTCCCAGTACGTTTGCATGTCTGCCAGTAACTGACATGGGTGATAATCATCAGTCAGCGCGTTAATTACCGGTACACTTGAATGCTTGGCAAAGTCTTCGACTGTATTGTGCGCAAAAGTTCTGATCATTACGATATCGATCATGCTGGAAATGACTTTGGCTGAATCTTCTATGGGTTCTCCGCGACCTAGCTGAGTGTCACGTGAAGATAAGAACATAGCGTGGCCGCCAAATTGAGCCATTCCTGCTTCAAAAGATACTCGGGTTCGGGTCGATGACTTTTCAAAGATCATGCCGAGTACTTTGTGTGGGAAAGGGGCAAATACTTCACCGCGGTTACGAATAGCTTTTAGCTCAATCGCACGCTCGATGATTTGCTTAAATTCACTTTGGGAAAGGTCTAAAAGTGTTAAAAAATGTCTTATCTGTTTCATAGGAAATTCTAATTTTTTACGGCCAATAGCAAAAAATAATAGCACTCAAAGTGATATGTAAGATCAATGAAGAGTCGATTGTTTATACTAAGGCGGGATAATGTTTAGGGAACGTCACAAATACATCCGTGTATATATAACATTAATAATTCCTGGCGGCTAGGGCTCTTTAGCTAAAATGTTTTTGATTTTGCGGCTTTATTGGGTGGGTAGGGCTTGATAAGTGAGAAATTGTACGCATATATTTATATATTAAATGCTAATGAAATAAACCTTAAAGAAACAACTTAGGCTATGTTAATATCGCGGCCATCAATTAATTGAGAATCCTTTGGCATCGCTAAAGGGGGTATGAGAGAGAAGTTATGAGTGTTGCAGAGACTATTAAAGATCAAATTGAATCTAACGCTATCTTATTGTACATGAAAGGCACACCACGCTTCCCTCAGTGTGGTTTTTCCTCGCGTACAGTAGAGGCCTTAATGGCCTGTGAAGAGCGTTTTGCCTTCGTTAATATTTTGGAAAACCAAGATATTAGAACAGAATTACCTAAAATCGCTAACTGGCCAACGTTCCCGCAATTGTGGGTAGGCGGCGAGTTAGTCGGTGGCTGTGATATCGTTTGCGAACTGGCTGAATCCGGTGAACTGAAAGAAATCGTAGCTACTGCCGCTAAAGCTTCAGAGCAAGCTGGCGAGTAATAAAAATCGCAGCTAATAATCAATAGAGTATTCGCAGCGTATCACTATAGTTAATAAAATAGATGGAGAGTTAGAATGGGCGTATTAGTAGGCAAGAAAGCACCAGATTTTACAGCATCAGCAGTATTAGGCGACGGTCAGATTGTTGACGGTTATAACTTTGCTGAAGCGACTAAAGGCAAGTATGCATTAGTTTTCTTCTACCCATTGGACTTCACTTTTGTATGTCCTTCAGAGCTGATCGCACTTGATCACCGTATCGAAGCGTTCAAGGCGCTTAACGTTGAAGTTATCGGTGTTTCTATCGATTCACACTTTACCCATAATGCGTGGCGTAACACTGCTGTTGATGATGGTGGTATCGGTCAAGTTAACTACACACTAGTGGCTGATATGAATCACGCTATCTGTAAAGCATACGATGTAGAAAGCGAAGGTGGTGTTGCGTTCCGTGGTGCATTCATTATCGATCAAAACGGTGATGTGCGTTCACAAATCGTTAACGATCTTCCACTAGGTCGTAACATGGACGAGTTAATCCGTCTGTTTGAAGCGCTTGCGCATCATGAAGAGCACGGTGAAGTTTGCCCAGCAGGTTGGGGCAAAGGTGATAAAGGTATGGACGCGTCTCCAGATGGCGTTGCAGCATACTTAGCAGCAGAGTCGGATAAGCTGTAAGCTTATTGTTTAAAAAAACCGGCTGATGCCGGTTTTTTTTGGTCCACAGAAATTGGACTTTAATAGAAATTTATTTGCGGTTGTTTTCTGCGATGTTATTGCTTCTTTACGCGCTTACATACTCCACCCACGTTTGGAAAGGATCACAATGCAAGATTACTGGCTGCGGGGTAGTTGATTTTAAGGATATAAATAAGAATCTAGGTGATTTTGCGCGAGTCGCTGTTAGAATACACTGAAATAATCGTTATATACGGATCTAAGCTTTTGAAAAAGCTTTAAGGAAAATCTATTGGCCAATAGTAATATTACAGAATTAATGAAAGAGCGCTTCAGGGGGTATTTACCTGTTGTGATTGATGTGGAAACTGGTGGGTTTAACTCAAAGACAGATGCGTTATTAGAGATAGCCGCTGTTACTTTGACCATGGATGATCAGGGATACCTTATTGTTGATCAAAGTTTTGAAGCGCATGTTGAACCTTTTGCAGGTGCTAATCTAGAACAATCGGCACTCGATTTTACCGGTATCGACCCAGAGGATCCAGAACGCGGAGCTATTGCAGAGCTTGAAGCCATGGAAATGATCTTCAAAGCAGTGCGAAAAGCGGTCAAAGCACATGGCTGCAAACGTGCTATTTTAGTTGGACACAATGCCTCGTTTGATCACGGTTTTGTGATGGAAGCGGCTGAGCGTTGTGATTTGAAACGCAATCCATTTCACCCATTTTCTACTTTTGATACCGCAGCACTTTCGGGGCTTGCTTACGGGCAGACTGTCTTGGCACGTGGCTGTGAGATGGCGGGTATCCCGTTTGATGGAAAGAAAGCCCACTCCGCTTTGTATGATACTGAAAAGACTGCAGATCTTTTTTGTTCTATCGTTAATAGATGGAAAGATTTAGGTGGTTGGGATATGGTTCTCGATTATCAATAAACATATGGCGGCGAACGGGATTTGCAAATGATAGCTTGTATTAAACTAATATCTTTAATGTTGCTCAGTACTTTAATCAGTACCGCGCAGGCTATCACCTTTCGCGCATCAATCGATGAGTCGAAATGGGTATTAGAATCATCAAAGTTTGAGTGTAAGCTGTCCCAGAATATTCCCGCTTTTGGTATTGGTGAATTCTTGCATGAAGCGGGTGAAGAGCCGTTATTCACCTTAAAACCGACGCAGCGTTTGGCCATTAAGAGAAAAGCGTTATTGGTGGTTGAGGCTTCCCCTTGGCAGCCAGGAACGCCGACTTCTGTTATAGGTGCGCTGGAAGCGGGCCGTACATTAAAAACCAATGCTGCTTATGCCGGTGAGATGCTGGTCTCCCTTTACAAAGGTATGTCGCCCACTTTTACCGTTGATGGTTGGATGAACTCTTCTGATCAATTGCGCGTCGCGTTATCCGCGGCGAATTTTAAAGCGGCGTACAGCGATTATATTTCTTGCGTGGCTGGATTGTTACCGGCTAATTATCGCCAAGTTGCGCGTACAGCGGTGCTGTTTCCTGCTGCTGCTTGGACTTTATCTGACTCAACACGGGAGCGTTTAGAGTTGATTGCCTTTTATGTGCAGGAAGATAAAAGCGTATCAGCCATTTATATTGATGGTCACTCCGATAGTGGCGGTAGACGATTACTGAACCGAGATTTATCTAAAGCACGTGCAGAAGAAGTCACCCGTTATCTGATTTCCCAAGGGATCGAAGAGTCAATGATCACCACCAGGTATCATGGCGAGCGCTACCCTGTTGTACCTAATACATCTAAGTCTAATAGAGCTCGAAATCGTCGAGTGACTATACGTCTGGATAAAGAGTAATAAAGCGCACGGCCGCTATTTTGAAGAGGCGGCTGTGTATTTAATTTGAGCGAAGGCTGGCAAGTTTATTGTGGGATTATTACATCCTCTATATACTATCGCCCCTAATTTATAATGTTGAATCTGATAATAAGTGTCAGGTTTTTTAGTTTGGAGCAGGATAGATGTCCGATATTAAGAAAGTCGTACTAGCGTATTCTGGCGGATTAGATACATCTGTTATCGTCCGTTGGTTACAAGAAACATATAATTGTGAAGTGGTTACTTTTACTGCTGATCTAGGTCAAGGCGAAGAAGTAGAGCCGGCACGCGCTAAAGCACAAGCTTTAGGGGTTAAGGAAATCTACATTGACGACTTGCGCGAAGAGTTTGTACGCGATTTTGTCTATCCTATGTTCCGCGCTAACGCTGTCTATGAAGGTGAGTATCTACTAGGTACTTCTATTGCACGACCTCTTATTTCAAAGCGTTTGATTGAAATTGCCAACGAGACTGGCGCAGATGCGATTTCTCACGGTGCGACAGGCAAAGGTAATGATCAAGTAAGATTTGAATTAGGTGCGTATGCGCTGAAACCTGGTGTTGAAATTATTGCACCTTGGCGTGAGTGGGATTTAACGTCTCGTGAGTCTTTGATGGCTTACTGTGAAAAACACGACATCGCTGTTGATTATGCGAAGAACAAGAAGAAGTCTCCGTATTCTATGGATGCTAACTTGCTGCACATCTCTTACGAGTCAGGTATTTTAGAAGACCCTTGGGTTGAAGCTGAAGAGGATATGTGGCGCTGGTCAGTGTCGCCTGAAGCGGCACCTGATGAGGCGAGATACGTTGAGTTAACTTACGAGAAAGGTGACATTGTTGCTATCGATGGTGAGCCAATGACACCAGCAACAGTACTTGCGACTCTGAATCAAATTGGCGGTGAACATGGTGTTGGTCGTTTGGATATCGTTGAAAACCGTTTTGTTGGCATGAAAGCGCGTGGTTGTTATGAAACACCGGGCGGTAGCATTATGTTAAAAGCACACCGTGCGATTGAATCCATCACTTTAGATCGTGAAGCTGCACATCTTAAAGATGAATTGATGCCTCGTTACGCTAAGCTCATTTACAACGGTTTCTGGTGGTCAGAAGAGCGTAAGATGCTGCAGACATGTATCGATTATAGTCAGCGCGTTGTTAATGGTGAAGTGCGTATCAAGTTGTATAAGGGCAACATTAGTGTGGTTGGTCGTCGTTCTGGCGATAGTTTGTTCGATGAAAATATCGCGACAATGGAAGACGATGCTGGTTCTTACAACCAGCAAGATGCTGAAGGTTTTATTAAGCTGAATGCATTGAGAATGCGTATTGCTGCGACTAAAGGTCGAAATCTTTTAGAAGATTAAGCAGTCGATAAGGCCCGCGTAAGCGGGCTTTTTTTTGGCTTGAGATATTTGTGGGGCCAATAATCTATAGTTATCTGTTCACTTCTGATTAATATATAAGGCAAACTCCTAAATTTTGTAGATATAAAAATATAATAAAAGCAGAGTAAGTTTACTGTTTATAAAGACTTACATGTGTTAGTTTCACTCAATGATTTGAACCTAAGATGAATGTTGCCAGCTCGGTAGTTATTCTGCAGCTGAAGGCAAGTACCATTGTTATGCTTAAAATTAGATTTAAAATTTATTGTCAATAACAGCGCATGTGTTCATTAATGACAGGTGATTAGGGGGCGCTTGTGTCTGTCGAGATGCAACGGTTGCAGTAGTCAGAGATTGATTCTTCTCTGGATGATATAGCTTACCTAACATCATTTATAGAGATGAGACCAAGCGCGCTGATATGATATCGTCAGCTGATTTATTGTGCTGGTTTTTTAACCATTATCTTAAATTGCTGCTATACCTATTGTAGACATGCAGCAAGAGTGATGTGACGAGTTAGAGTAGAGAATCATCATCTGAAAGAAAAGAAGCTGGCGCTTTGACAGAATCCGTTTTGGAGTCACTGGCATCGCTGTTCATGAGAGAGCGTACAACCCGTCGAGATAGTAGCTTTTTCTGAGCCTCGCTGGGAAGTTCGGTGAACATTATAAGATTTTTTTTCACTAAAAGATCGACCAGATCGTCGAGTATACGGGCGATGCCACTATCGGATTCATCTAAGAAAGAATCGGGAGTGAAATCCTCGTTGTATCTTGAGAAAAACTCTCTCACATCGGAGTGGCGATTATCAATAGCTTCACTTGAGTCGGAAGGGGCATCGGAGATGCCGGTTATTTTCCCTTCTGCATTTCGGGTGGCATATAACATGGTTGTAACTCGTCTATTACAGGATGAATTACCTGACAGTATGTAGAAAAATTAAAAATGGTCAAGGAAATGGATGGAATACAAGATCCTTTGTTACAATGCTTAATTCACTTAACACAGCAAAATCACCGTCCCCTTTCTGCGCAAGCACTGCGCGAGGGTTTACCGCTTGAGAATAATAAGCTGACACCGAAGCTATTTGTCAGGGCTGCAAAAAGGGCGGGTTTTTCCTCAAAGATAGTGCAGCGTTCCCTAAAAGATATCAGCCCATTAACGCTGCCTGCCGTATTGCTGTTAGAAAATGATGATGCTTGTATATTGCAGGAGATAGATGAGGGCAGTGCTGAGGCGATTCTGATATTTCCCGATAGCGGTATGAAAAGAATTTCCATGGAGTCGCTACAAGCTAAGTATAGCGGTATCGCTATCTATCTTAATTTAGAGTACCACTTTACTGAACGCGTCTCTAAAGTGCTTGATCAAAAAGAGGGGCATTGGTTTTGGGGAACTATCTGGCGCTCCGCTAAAATTTATCGCGATGTTTTAATCGCCTCCTTTCTAATTAACTTATTTGTGTTAGCTAACCCGCTGTTTGTGATGAATGTCTATGATCGGGTGGTGCCTAACTCGGCAATTGAGACACTTTGGGTATTAGCCATTGGTGTTTTTGTGGTTTATTCCTTCGATTTCGGCTTGAAAATGTTACGGGCCTATTTTTTAGAAATAGCGGGCAAAAAAGCGGACATATTAATGTCGGCGATGCTGTTTGAAAAAGTGATGAGCATGCAATACGCGTATATGCCTAAATCTGTTGGTTCATTTGCCAGTAATTTACGAGAGTTTGAAAGTATTCGCGGCTTTTTGAGCTCAACCACCACCACCGTGCTGATTGATATACCCTTTGCTATTATTTTCTTAATTGTGATGTTTTTGATCGCAGGGCCCCTGGTCTATGTGCCGCTAGTGGCTATTCCAATTATTTTGATTTATTCGTTAATCGCCAGTCGAAAATTGAAAGTAACCGTTGAGCAAACCTTTGCCGCCTCAGCGCAAAAAAACTCCACCTTGATCGAGTGCTTGACAGCGATGGAGACGGTCAAAACTCAGCGGGCAACGTCGGTGCTGCAACTGCGGTGGGAGCAAGCGGAAGGTTTTATTGCGAAGTGGAGTTTGAAGAGCAAAATGATTTCCTCTTCGGTAACGAACTTTGCCGGATTTGTTACCCAGATGAGTTCAGTTTGCTTGGTTATTGTCGGGGTATATTTGATTTCAGAGCGAGAACTTACCATGGGTGCGTTGATCGCAGCGAATATCCTATCCGGTCGAATTTTGCAGCCTATGGCACAAGTCACTGGTTTAGTGACAAGTTTTTTTCAATCGAAAACAGCCTTGGATTCTCTCAATCAAATCATGTCGTTACCCGATGAGCGGGCAGAAGGTAAAAACTATGTGCACCGCCCTGAATTACAGGGCAGCATTGCTTTTAATGGGGTTAAGTTTAGTTACCCTGAGGCCGAACAAGTCTCTCTCGATAAAGTGGACTTTTCGATTAAGAGCGGTGAAAAAATTGCATTGATTGGACGAATTGGTTCTGGTAAATCAACCATCGAAAAACTGTTGATGGGGCTGTATAAGCCCGATGAGGGAGCCGTGCGTATTGACGGTATTGATCTCAATCAAATAGATCCCGTCGATCTTAGACGCAGTATCGGTTATGTGCCTCAAGAGCTAATGCTGTTTGATGGCACCGTGCGTGATAATATTATTATGGGCTCACCTGAAATTGATGACCTTTCTTTAATTAAAGCGGCGGCTGTTTCGGGCGTTGATCAGTTTGTTAATAAACACCCACAGGGGTTTGAAATGCCGGTGGGTGAGCGTGGGGCGAGACTGTCCGGAGGGCAGAAGCAGGCGATAGCGATTGCCCGAGCGCTGATACATTCTCCTAATATTTTGATACTCGATGAGCCTACCAACTCAATGGATAACTCCTCTGAGGATTATTTACGCAAGCAGTTGAGCGATTATTGCAAAGACCGTACCTTAGTGTTGGTGACTCATAAGATGTCACTATTGTCATTAGTGGATCGAATTGTGGTGATGGATGGTGGTCGTGTTGTTGCTGACGGGCCTAAAGAGGTTGTTTTAGATGCTTTAAAACAGGGCAGATTGCACATACAGCGCTGAGGAAAGTTTACATGAGTTCGAACGTAGAAAAAAAAGATTTACAGTATATGTCTAGCGTGAGTGAAGCGATGCTGGAACAGGCGCCGACAGGTGCCAAAGTTTTGCTCTGGTCGGTCGCTGTTTTTGTCTTAATGGCTATTCTATGGGCTAATTGGGCAGAGCTTGATGAGTTAAGCCGCGGTGAGGGAGAGATTATTCCCTCGCAGCAATTACAAGTTATTCAGAATTTGGAAGGGGGCATCGTTGCTGAAATTCTGATTAAAGAAGGTGATTTGGTAGAAAAAGGACAAGTGCTATTACGTATTGATGATACAAGGTTTTCCAGCTCTTTTAAGGAAAATAAGGTCCGTGAATTAGAGCTAATTGCAAAAGCGGCCCGACTTAAAGCGGAATCGGAAGGGTTAGACTTTGTTGTTCCTGAAGACTTTCCTTATGAATTTGAATCCCTTATTCGCCAAGAGCGAAGTTTGTATGATGCTAGGAAGCGTGAGTTAACTGCGAATGTCAGTGTTTTTGAGCAGCAGCTTCGTCAAAAGCAGCAGGAGCTAGTGCAAGCTAAAAGTAAGCGCTCGCAATTAAATAGCAGCTATAATTTATTGAAACAAGAACGAGACTTGACCGCTCCTCTGGTGCGCGATGGCGTCGTATCAGAAGTTGAATATTTAAGACTCAAGAGGCAAGTTGTTGACTTGGCGGGAGAGCTAAACAATATTCGTTTAAGCTTACCGCGTATAGCCTCTTCATTAGATGAAACTCGTGGCATGCTGAAAGAAGCTAGGCTAAAGTTTCAATCAATTGCCAGGAGCGAATTGAACGAGACACTCTCTGAGAAAGCAAGACTAAAAGAAGCGCTTACCGGCATGCGGGATAAATTGAGAAGAACAGAAGTGACCTCTCCGGTAAAAGGCACAATTAAAGAGTTGTTATTTAATACCGTTAATGGGGTGGTGCAGCCCGGTGATGAAATTTTAAATATCGTTCCCTGGGAAGATACGCTGTTAGTCGAGGCGAAGTTAAGACCTTCTGATATTGCAAAAGTGCGTGCAGGGCAAAGCGCTGTGATTAAAGTGTCTGCCTATGATTTTGGTATATACGGCGGTGTGGATGCCATTGTAGCTACCGTTTCGCCCAGTACCGTAACCAATGAAAAGGATGAGCCATTTTATATTGTCAGGCTGACCACCGCGCAACCTTTTATTGAAAAAGATGGTGCAAAATTACCGTTAATTGCCGGTATGACTGTTTCCGTGGATATATTAACCGGCAAGAAAACAGTCATGGATTATTTGCTCAAACCTATTTTAAAGGCGCAGAGAAGTGCTTTAACAGAGCGATAGTTTAAATAAAATTTCAACAAGTGTGCATATTAAAAATAGATATGGTCATTAATGGTATTAATTCTCAATTAATGTTTAGTCGAGTGCTGTATCTATGTTAAATACGTGTTAAATTAACGGTTTTATTATATTCAATTTTGATTTATAACGGTTTTTGTTTTTGGTGTAGTTAATATCTGAAAGCACATGCCTTAGTAGAAGCAGATAATGAATTTATATATATTAACAGCAAGAAAAAATGTTGAGCAGCGCTGGAATGATATCGCGGGCTCTATTAATACTAAAAGTATCGATGTGGATCAGCTTTCACAATTATCATTTACCGATGGTGGATGTTTGTTAGTGCACATTGATTCCCTCAGTAAAGATCAAATAACCTTGCTTTGTACTTCTTGGGATAAAGTGAATTTGATTGGTTTTTCTGATAATCCCAACGATACTCAAGGTATAGAATTATTACTGCGCGGTTTTAAGGGGTATATTAACACTTTTGTCACTCAGTCTATTTTTGAGCAACTGATTAGCTCCGTTACTAAAGGTGATATTTGGGCGGGGACAAGTATCGTGCAGAAAATGCTGAAGAGGTTGTTACAGCAGTCGGAGGTCGAGCACAGTATTGACCTATCGCAGTATCAGTTGAGTGAAAGGGAGGTAGAAACTGTAGATATACTCATTACTGGTGCCAGCAATAAAGAAATTGGACGTAAGTTAGGGATAACAGAAAGGACAGTTAAAGCACATGTTAGCTCTATTTTACAAAAAACAGGCACATCGGATCGCGTCTCGTTAATAATAAAATTAAAAGATAGTAAATAGCTGATATTAAGCTGCAAAGGAGAATTCAAGTGAAAATTAGACATTCAATGTTGGCTTTGGCGATAGCAGTTACGCCATTTTCATTATCTTATGCGCAATCGTTAAACACAGTCATTGCAGAAGCTGTACTTTCGAACCCTCAAGTGCAATCGGTAATGAATGCCCGTAATGCTGTTTTTGAAGAAGTTAAACAGGCAAGTGCCGGATACCGACCTAAAATTGATATAGGTGTAGGTGTCGGTTACGAGAAAACCAAAAACTTCCCCGGTGATGACACTGAGCTTAAGCGCAACGAAGCGAACTTAAGTTTAAATCAAATGTTGTTTGATGGTTTTAGAACATCCAGCGAAGTTGATCGACAGTCTGCACGTTTAAATTCTATCAACCACCGTTTGCGTGAAATATCAGAAGAGACTGCGCTGGAAGCGGCTAGAGCTTATTTAGAAATTTTAAAGCGTAATTCCTTAGTAGAGCAAGCGAAAAATACGCTGTTAACGCACGTGCGTATTTTTGACCAAATCAGACGTCGCTCGGAGTCCGGTGTGGGGACTATTGCTTCCATTAAACAGGCAGAAGGTCGTTTAGCATTAGCGGAAGTTAACGTGCTTTCTGCTGAGAACAATCGACTTGATGCCTTGTCTTCTTACGAGCGAGTAACGGGTCACAAGCCTGCTAGTAGCTTAGAAGATCCCATTATTGAAGAGAGTTGGATTCCAGAAACATTTGAGCAAGCGCTTGAGCGTGCCTATGCTAAGCATCCGACATTAAAGCTAGCTTCTTCAGATGTTAAAGCCGCTAGAGCACAATACGAAGCGGCGCGAAGCTTAATGTTTCCGACTTTGAACTTAGAAGTTAACCGCACTTGGAATAACAATATCGATGGTGTCGAAGGTCGAAATGAAGATTTAACTGCGATGGTTCGTCTGCGTTATAATCTTTATAACGGTGGTGCTGACAAAGCCAGAGTTCGCCAAACCCGTCACCAGATTGATGAAGCTAAAAACATTCAATCTGACGCGGCAAGACAGACCCTGCAAAGCTTGGACTTGTCTTGGAATGCCTATGAGATTTTAGGGCGTCAGATGGACTTCCTTGAGCAGCACGTGACCTCTACCGAGAGTACTCGTGACTCTTATTTACAGCAGTTTAATATTGGTCAGCGTTCTCTGCTGGATTTACTGGATACCGAAAACGAAGTATTTTCTTCACAAAATGCCTTCAACGAAGCAATCTATGATCACATGTTAGCGCAGTACCGTTTATTAAGTGGTACCGGCGAATTACTCGATGTATTAGAGTTAGATCTTAGAAGCTTGCAGGAAAATTCATTTGTCGCCAACGTGGTTGAGGCAAGTCCTACATTAATGGAGCGTTTGAAAGGTTTATATCCCTTCTAAAGTGCTTGCACTATCGGCCCTTACATATAATAGTGGTTGATAGTGTACTTGGCGCTTTGCATTGCAAAACTCATTCTAGCTAGTTAAAATATAAAGTATTATTGGCACATAACTCTTATTAACTGCAGATGCTTTGCAATAGACAAGCGCTCAGTGGATGTTGTCGTTACTTTTATAGTTAAATTAATATCAAAGTTACTGCAAAATGAACATAGAAGGTTGCTTACGAGCAGCCTTTTTTTTTGATTTAGTTTTTTGGAAAACTCAATGAAGAAGCATAAAATACTTGAAGCACCCATACCGATGCGATGGGTAGGTCCTCTTAAAATTTCAGGTAATACGCTCAATGAAAAAATAGCGATCCCAATGGCTACTTATGAAACACCGCTTTGGCATTCAGTGGGCCGCGGAGCACGCGTTTCTACGTTAACAGAGGGAATCTTAACCACTGTCATCGATGAGCGCATGAGTCGCTCTATTTTGTTGGAAGCCGACAATGCGCAGATGGCATTACAGGCATTAACGTCAATCAAGCAACGCTACGATGACATCAATGTCGTTGTGAGACGGTCCAGTCGTTTTGCTAAATTAATTGATATCAACGCACAAATTGTAGGAAACTTGTTGTATTTACGATTGGAGTTCACTACAGGTGATGCTTCAGGTCATAATATGGTGACTAATGCAGCAGATCAACTTTTTCCCTGGTTGTTAGGCCAATATCCCTATCTACGCTATTCATCTATATCCGCTAATTATTGCTCAGATAAAAAAGCCACGGCGGTTAATGGTATTTTAGGGCGCGGTAAAAATGTAGTAACTGAAATTGTCATCTCTCGAGATTTATGTGCACGTAAACTCAATACAACCCCTGAAAAAATGGTTGATCTAAACATCAAAAAAAACTTGATAGGCACCATGATTGCAGGTGGGCTGCGCAGTGCTAACGCACACTATGCAAACATGCTATTGGGGTTTTATTTAGCGACAGGTCAAGATGCCGCCAATATTATAGAAGGCTCGCAAGGAGTGGTTCACGCGGAAGTGCGCGGTGATGACCTGTATTTTTCATGCACCATTCCCAACTTGATCGTCGGTACTGTCGGCAACGGTAAAGGCCTTGATTTTGTCGAGGAAAGCTTAAGCCGACTAGGCTGTAAAGAAGATCGTGAACCCGGTGCCAATGCTCGGCGCTTAGCTGCTATCTGCGCAGCAACCGTACTTTGTGGAGAGTTATCCCTGCTAGCTGCGCAAACTAATCCAGGCGAGCTAATGCAGGCGCACATTGATCTGGAAAGAACATGAGTAACCAGACCAACGATCGTAAAATTGAGCACATTGCAGTGATCAACAAAGACAGCGATACCGATCGCAACGGGCGCTATTTCGACGCACTGCGCTTAACTCACCGTGCACTGCCGCAGTTGGCCTTAGCTGAGATAGATTCAAGCTGCGATTTTCTGGGTAAGAAACTGTCATTTCCACTGCTTATCTCTTCGATGACAGGCGGTGATCATGCACTGATCAGAAAGATTAATAAAAATTTGGCGCAAGCGGCTGAGCAGTGCCAAGTGGCGTTAGCGGTAGGCTCGCAACGGGTGATGTTCTCGCATAGTGCCGCGCGGGAAAGTTTTGAATTGCGCCAGTATGCCCCGAGCACGGTATTACTAGGAAATATCGGGGCGGTGCAACTTAATAAAGGCTATGGCTTAGAGCAGGCGCAGGCCGCCGTTGATATTTTAGATGCCGATGGTTTGTACTTGCACCTCAATCCGCTGCAAGAGGCTATCCAGCAGGAAGGTGATACTGACTTTGCGGATTTAGCAAAAAAGATAGCGATGATTGCGTCGGGTCTAAATAAACCGGTACTGCTTAAAGAAGTGGGCTCGGGGTTAAGTGTTGAAGATGTAGAACAAGGTTTGGCCGCGGGCATCAAGCACTTTGATGTAGCGGGGAAGGGAGGGACCTCTTGGAGTCGGATTGAGCATCATCGCAATCAAAATAGTGCGGATGATTTAGGTTTGTGTTTCCAAGATTGGGGCATAGATACGGTGACATCGTTAAAAATGCTCAATCGCTACACAAATAATGCAACTTTAATTAGTAGCGGCGGACTTAGGAATGGGATTGACATGGTTAAGTCTGTTATACTCGGCGCCTCAATTTGTGGGCTGGCCGCACCATTTTTAAAGCCGGCTATGCAATCCCCAGAAGCCGTTGTTTTTGAAATTGAAAAATTGCGACGTGAATTTAATACAGCTATGTTTCTTTTAGGAATGAAAGATATAAAAAGCCTCTTTAACAACCGGTCACTTATCTTAAAAGAGCATGATTAAAAGATTTGAGTGAGCGGATTTTTAGCTAGAGCGTTGAGGAACGAGATTAGTATGTTACCTGTTGGTATTGATAAAATCAGCTTTTATACAGCTAACTATTATTTAGATTTAAGAACCTTAGCTTGCGCCCAAGGTACGGATCCAGAGAAGTATTACGTCGGTATAGGGCAAGAAAAAATGGGCATGCCAGCCCACGACGAAGACATTGTTACTATGGCTGCCAGTGCGGCTATGCCACTGTTTGAGGATGAGCAGAGCAAACAGGTATCCACTTTACTGTTTGCCACTGAAAGCGGCATCGATCAATCAAAAGCGGCAGGTATTTACGTACATCGCCTACTAGGTCTCAATGAGAATTGTCGAGTTGTTGAGCTTAAACAGGCTTGCTATTCAGCGACAGCTGCTGTGCAGATGGCCTGCGCGCTAGTCGCGCGCCAACCAGAAAAGTCTGTCTTAGTGATCGCCTCAGATGTTGCTAAATATGAGTTGGATACACCTGGTGAAGCGACTCAAGGGTGCGGTGCTGTTGCGATGCTTATTAAAGCCAATCCAAAAATACTAGAAATCGATCCTGAAGTGGGCAATTACACTGAAGATGTCATGGATTTTTGGCGCCCTAACTATCGTAAAACCGCCATTGTTGATGGCAAGTACTCCACCAAAATTTACTTAAAATCACTCAAAAAAGCATGGGAACATTTTTCCCATGCCAGTGATGTCCGCTTTCCAGATATAAGTCACTTTTGCTACCATTTACCTTTCTCTCGCATGGCGCAAAAGGCACATAAACACTTATCAAAAGTGAATAAAAGTAGTTTGGAAGTCGAGCAAGTTGAAGCGCAAATAGCAGCTTCTCTACTGTATAACAAACTGATTGGTAACAGCTATGCCGCCGCTTTGTTTATTGGCTTTACCTCTTTAATCGAAAATGCGTCGCAGTCATTAGCGGGTAACAAAGTGGGCTTCTTTAGCTATGGCTCCGGTTGTGTTGCCGAGTTTTTTTCGGGCACAGTGGTGGAAGGTTATCAACAGTATCTATTTACCGATAGGCACAAGTTGATGTTAGAGCAGCGCCAAGCGCTTAACTATGAAGAGTATCTTGGACTTTACAATGCGCCAGATCCGCAAAGCGGTGAACGTGTTGAAATGGCTTGCGATACCAGTGGTCAGTTCCGATTAGCTGCCATCGGCGATCACAAACGAGAGTATGTTGAGCGCTAATGCAAGGGCGTGCGCCAGGTAAAATAATTTTAAGCGGCGAGCACTCTGTAGTTTACGGAGCGCCCGCCATTGCCAGTGCCATCCAGCTTTATAGCTATATCGATTACACCCCGGTAAAAGGCTCGGACTTAATTGCCGAATTTGTCGGTATTAAAGTTCACTCCAATCATCCAATTGCTAAGCTTTCGCCACTCGTCTCTTTTCTGGATCGTCAATTTCAAAAATTTGTCGATGGCGCTATTCAAGTTGATAAAATTCTCAATTCCCCAGTACAACTGGTACTTTATGTACTGGCATCACAGCTGCCGACTCATTCTCTGAGTGCCCATTTTAATGGCGACAGCCAACTGCCTATCGGCGCGGGTATGGGGTCATCTGCATCGATTATCGCCGCTGCTGTGGTATTAGTTGAGTCGATCAACAAAAAACCGTTGTCTGCTGTTGAGCGTTATCAATTAGTTAAACACTGCGAGCGACTACAGCACGGTAAAGGCAGTTTAATCGATGCCGCTACGGTCATTTTAGGCGGCGTGGTACAAGTGCAAGAACAAACTGTGAAGCGGTTATCACTGCGCTTAAATGAACATTGGTACTGGTTATTTACTGGAACCCCACAGTGTACAACCGGTGAGTGTGTCAGCTTTGTGGCTCAGCGCCACGCCAGTGATCAACAACTGTGGGACACTTTTGCCAGTTGCACACAACACTTGATTGCGCAATTAAAAGACAGCGCCGACCCCGGCGATCTTATTGTTGAGAACCAACGTTTACTTGAACATATAGGGATAGTATCCGCACGTACTCGTGACATTATTCAGACCTTAAAAGAGCGCGGTGCTAGCGCTAAAGTTGCAGGCGCTGGCGCTTATATTGGAGACTCCTCGGGGTTGTTGTTAGTGTATGCCAAAGAGTGTGAGCCAGAGCAATTATTTGCCGGTTTCAATATGAAATGGGGTAAGGTTGAGCAAGATATTATCGGTGCTAGAGTCATAAAAGGTCAGTAGAAAATGATTGATGAAAGAAACAAGATAATTGCCAGTGCGCCAGGCAGTACTATGCTGATGGGTGAACATGCCGTCGTTAAAGGCTATTGGGCGATTGCTTGCGCGCTGGATAAAAGAATTGAAGTGAGACTGACACCAAGGTCAGATTCAGTAGTTAAAGTGCGTTCTGAGCTAGCCACTTACAGTGCATCGCTAGATGATTTAGTGCCAGATGATAAGCTCAGTTTTGTGTTAAAAGCAATCGAGTTACAATTGGCGGACTTGGATAAAGGCTTTGAGTTAGACATTGTCGCTCAGTTCTCGCATACCTTAGGTCTTGGCTCATCGGCAGCCGTGACGGTCGCGACTGTTAAGGCGCTGGCTGCCTATAGTAATATTGAATTAACCCGTGAACAGCATTTACAAAAAGCACTGGCGGTAGTACATGCAGTACAAGGGCGTGGTTCAGGTACTGATTTAGCGGCGAGTATCTACGGTGGTGTGATTGCCTATAAAATAGATCCTTGTGAGGTGCTTGCACTATCGGGCTTACCGATAATATGCCTGCACTATGTCGGTTATAAAACCAAAACACCCGCGGTATTGGAAATAGTTGCTCAGTATGGCGCAGCGCATCCCACTATTTATGCCGGCATTTATAAGATGATGGACAGCATTACCGGTGCAGCGATAGCAGCGGTAAAAGCGCAAGATTGGCAGCGCTTTGGCAAGCTGATGAATATCTATCAAGGGCAAATGGATAGCCTAGGCGTTAATGATGCTAAACTCAGTGAAATTATCTATAGACTGCGTCAAAATCCGTTGATTCAAGGTGCTAAAATCTCGGGGTCTGGCTTAGGCGATTGTGTCATATCGCTTGGTGCTGAACTTGAGCTTACAGGTTATCAACAGATCAAATTAAAGATTAGTGATCACGGTGCCTTGCTGACACACAACTGATTCAATACCCTGAAAAATCATTTAGCTCTAAGATCATAAGGAAAGATACATTGCCAACCAAAGCCCAAGTCATTAATCGCTATCTTCCAGAGACGCTTATCGCCAAAGAGCGGGCGCAGGCATTTGCGCCGAGCAATATTGCACTGTGTAAATATTGGGGCAAGCGTGAAACAGAACTCAACTTACCGACAAACTCTAGCTTGTCTATCTCACTGGGGCATTTAGGTTCACACACCCATATCAGCCACAGTGAGAGCGGTGCTGATGTGGTTATACTCAATAACAAAAGACAAGATCTACTCAGTAGCTTTAGTCGCAAAGTGATCGCTTTTGTCAATTTGTTTCGACGCACTCAGTCTCTGCCGTTGGTCATTGATACACGCAATAATATTCCCACGGCAGCAGGTCTAGCATCTTCGGCCTCTGGCTTTGCCGCACTTATGCTAGCGCTCAATGATTTTTTTACTCTCAATCTCGAAAAAAAACAATTATCGGCATTTGCTAGAATGGGTAGTGGTAGCGCCTCACGTTCTATCTATACGGGTTTTGTGCGCTGGGATATGGGCGAGCAAGAAGATGGCATGGACAGTGTTGCCAGCCAACTTGACTGTGAGTGGGATGATTTTTGTATTGGTTTAATTAAAGTCAGTAGTGCTAAAAAACCGGTAGATTCGCGCAGTGGTATGCAGCGTACTACAGCGACCTCTAGTTTGTATGTCAATTGGCCGCAACAGGCGGCGGCCGATTTGATTAAACTGCAATCGGCGCTTGAAAATCGTGATTTCACAGCAATGGGAGCCTGCGCTGAGCAAAATGCTATGTCGATGCATGCGACCATGATATCAGCCTGGCCCCCGCTGGTGTACTGGCTGCCTGAGTCATTGGCAGTTATGCAGCGGGTGTGGCAACTGCGTGAATCAGGCACTCAAGTGTACTTCACCATGGATGCCGGTCCTAACTTAAAGTTATTGTTTGAAGCGTCATCGCGCAAGCTACTGGAAACTGAATTCGCGCAGATGGATGTTATACAGCCGTTTAAGAGTCGCTAAATGGCAAACGCTGAGCAACTGCACAACGGCTTTGTATTATGTGCCAATGCGCGTGATACAGAGCAGGGAATTGCATTAAGTTACTGGTTGATCACAAAGGGTAATGCACAGTACATTCACATCCCCATGCAAGAGCAGGTTTTTTTTGTACGGTCAAAAGATCAGCAAGAAATTCGTTTTTTACTGCGCGGTTTGAGCGGTTGGCAGTTAAAAGAACTGGCGCTTAAAGATTTAACCCAACAAGTTGTGATGGGGCTTTACTGCAACAGTCTTAAAATAGCTCGCAACATCATCGATAAATTACAGCACGCACAGATAGTCATGATTGAAGAGGATATACGCCCCGCTGATCGCTATTTGATGGAGCGATTTATTCGCGGAGCAGTGCGCTTCGATCCAGCAGATCCCTCAAGATTAGTCGCCGCTAAAACAGCGTCTAATACGCTAAAACCCTCGTTTAAAATACTCTCTCTAGATATTGAAACCAATATGCACACGGGGCAAATCCTCTGTATTGGTGTGCAGGACTTAGCTGGTACGAAACGCGTACTGATGTTAGGCGAAGGTGCCGATACCCAGACTGTGCAGTACTGCGGCGATACAAAATCGCTATTGCATGCCTATGTCGAGCTTATCAACCAGTTTGACCCCGATATTATCATTGGCTGGAATGTCATAGGTTTTGACTTTAAGGTGATTGCACAGTGTGCCCAACACCATCATATAGCGCTCAATATAGGGCGTGATGGCAGTCCTTGTGTGCTGCATCAATCTGCTCGCGGCAAGCTCTATTTACGCATTGAAGGGCGCATTGTCTTAGACGGTATCGATGTCTTAAAAGGGGCGACTTATCAGTTTGATAGCTACTCCTTGGAAAACGTTTCAAGGCAGCTGTTAAACAAAGGAAAATTGGTGGAATCAGTGGTGCACCGCGGTGATGAAATTATCGAAATGTACCAAACTGATCAAGTGGCACTCGCTAAATACAACTTGATGGACTGTGAGTTAGTGCTGGAGATATTTGCCCATGCCAAACTCATCGATTACTTAATTGAGCGCACCGCACTCACCGGTTTAGCCCTTGATAAAATCGGTGGTTGGTCGAGTGCTTTTGACAATCTCTACCTGCCCAGATTACACCGCAGTGGCTACGTAGCTCCACAGTATGCATCGGGTGTTAGTGATATGGCATCCCCGGGCGGCTACGTAATGGATTCAATTCCCGGCCTCTACAAACACGTATTAGTACTGGATTTTAAAAGCCTATACCCGAGTATCATTCGCACTTTTAAGATTGATCCACTGGGGCTGGCGCAAAGTGCCATTATCAAAGATGAAGCAGCCTTAGTGCCAGGTTTTAACGGCGCAAGCTTTACCAAAACTGAGAATATTCTGCCCGAAATTATGGACGATTTATGGGAGGCGCGAGATCGTGCTAAAGCGGTTGGCAACAAAGCGATGTCACAGGCGATCAAAATTCTGATGAGCTCTATGTACGGGGTATTAGGCTCTAACGCCTGTCGCTTTTTTGACCATCGTTTATCGGGTTCAATCACCTTGCGTGGTCATGAAATACTGACCCAAACGGCTAAGCAGATCGAGCAGCAATTTGGCTATAAGGTTATCTATGGGGATACCGACTCCGTGTTTGTCTGGCTTGGGGACAGCTGTGCTGATGAGCGAGCCCACAGCATCGGCGAGCAGCTATCAACAGCGCTAACGGCATGGTGGCAACAGCAATTGCGTGAGCGTTTTCAAATAGCCAGTCATTTAGAGTTAGAGTACGAAACCCACTACAGCAAGTTTTTAATGCCCACTATGCGCGATTCCGAGGTAGGCACCAAAAAGCGTTATGCCGGACTACAGCACTTCAAAGACAATCGCACGCAAATGGTCTTCAAAGGCATGGAGAATGTCCGTTCGGACTGGACAGAGTTGGCTAAAGTCATGCAAGAGCGGGTTTTTTACTGTGCTTTTAATGATTTACCCTATGAAGATTACATCAAAGAAACGGTTGAGCAAGTGCGCAGCGGCAAACGCGACGCTCAGCTTTTGTATCACAAAAAGTTGCGTCAAAATGTCGAGGATTATCAGAAGAACCGCCCGCCCCATGCACAAGCGGCACTAAAGCTGCAGGCGTATTTTTACCAGCAGCAAGTGAACGAAAAGGTGCACCGCGGGCAAACGATACGCTATTACATGACAGTCAATGGCCCAGAGCCAATTGAATGTCATCAATCGCTGCTCGATTACGATCACTATATAGACCGTCAATTAAAGCCGGCACTGGATGCGTTGTTATCAGTGAAAGGGAAAACCTTTGAGCAGTTAGTCGGTTTGCAAATCGGCTTGTTTGAGTAGTAGCTATCCGTTAATGATGCATTTAACTCTGCGCAAAATAACCAATCACGAAAATTTCTATTGCTGTTATTCTCTCGACTGTAATTAAAGGCTACTTGTCTCTATATCGCTTTTACGACACTTGTTTTGGCTGTTTAGTTATATTTTTGCTGTGGGTAATGGAGTATATGTTTCAAAGCGCAAGCAAACATGGCGTCGCTAGAAGCACCTGTAAATCGTCAGTTGCAGCGGCTACCTTTTGTTGGGGGCTTTTAGCTTGTATTAGATCTCCATTATATGGGCAAGTATTTAGACGTTCAGGTAAGTCTGTACAGTGTTTCAGCCGTTGCATTTTTAGGGAATGCTCCCAATATTCGCGCTTAAATTTGTTCCTCACGACGCTATTTTTAGCGTTTAATTATTCGGCCAATATCCCGTTTTGACTCTATTCTAAAGTGAGTCATTCATACCTTGTTGCTTTTAAGTCAACAATAAACTAACTGTGATCTATTTATTAACTCTGTTTAGCTGCGCCACAATAGGGCGAATAAACGGTTAATAATGATCAGGGGGCAGAATGAGTAAAAATACAATAGCGGTGATTGGCCTTGGCAATATGGGGCTGGCTATGTGCCAGTCTTTACTGCGTGCTGGGTTTAAAGTGTATGGTACAGATTTAGCGAGAGATCAGTGCAAGGCTGCACAGGCACTAGGTGTGTGTGTGATCGATAATATCCCGCAATTATGTGTCGCCACTGACGTAATCTTACTATCGCTGCCAGCGGTGCAACATGTACGCCAAGTGATACTTGGCGAGCAGGGGTTAATTCATTTAGCTCAGCCGGCTAGTCTCATTATAGATACCTCGACCTCAGAGCCTGCAGTGACACGAGAACTGGCCGAAAAGCTGGCAAGCAAAGGGTTTAGCATGTTAGATGCGCCAGTCAGTGGCGGACCGGCAGGTGCTGCAGCAGGGAGTATGGTGATGGTGGTCGGTGGCTCTAAAGCTGCGCTAGCGCGTGCGACTCCCTTCTTTGCGGCTCTGTGTTCGAAAGTGGTGCACTTAGGTGAAAACGGTAGTGGTCACGCGGCAAAGTTAATTAACAATCTACTCTGTGCTGCCCATTTAATCAGTACCGCAGAGGCGATAAGTTTGGGAAAAAAGGCAGGTCTTGATCCTGCTAAGTTACTGGAAGGGCTCAATGCGGGCTCTGGCCGCAGTGCAATCAGTGAAGTGAATTATCCGCGCTGGATCTTAAATGCTAGTTTTAACTCAGGCTTTAGTATGCAATTGATGCGCAAAGATGTCGGCCTTGCGGCACAATTGATTGAACAAATGGGGTTGGATTTACCCTTATCTGCACTAGTCACAAGTGCCTGGGGTGATAGTGGTTCTCAAATAGCAGACAGTGAAGATTTTAATGCCATCGTAAAAACAGTCGATGGCGGTGCATTATGAACTTTAAGGTAGCGAGTAACGGTCATGCTGAAGTCGCCGCTTTGCTGGCAGTATTTTTTGCTAAAGACATTGAATTTGGCAGTTGGGTCAATGGTGAGTTACTAGTCGGAAGCGGAGAAAAAATTGAACTGATAAATCCTGCCACGGCGCAAGTACTGCTGTGTTATCTCGATGCAGGAGCTGAAGTTGTGGAGCGAGCGGCGAGTGCGGCACAAGAGGCGCAAAAACAATGGTGGGCGCTAAGTGCCAGTGACAGAGCGCAAATAATGTGGCGCTGTAGCGAGCAAATACGCTGCGTCAGTGAACAACTAGCGCAGCTGGAGTCAATTTCTGCCGGTAAGCCAATTCGCGACTGTCGCGTAGAAGTCGCTAAAGTGGCACAAATGTTCGAGTATTACGCCGGCTGGTGCGACAAGCTGTGTGGTCAGGTCATTCCTGTACCTAGTAGCCACCTTAATTACACACGTCATGAACCTTTTGGTGTGGTGACACAAATTACCCCTTGGAACGCCCCTATTTTTACTGCTGGTTGGCAGATAGCGCCAGCTATTTGCGCGGGCAATGCAGTGTTGTTAAAGCCGTCAGAACAGACACCACTGAGCTCGACGGTATTGGCGCTGCTGCTGGAGAGCGCCGGGGTACCTAAGGGATTGGTGAATGTCATCAACGGCTTGGGGCACACTACGGGGGCTGCAGCTATCGCCCATCCGGCGACAGCAAAAGTGATTTTTGTCGGGTCACCTAAAACCGGCAGTGTGATCGCGGTTGCGGCGGCTAAACGGGTGATTCCCTGTGTATTAGAGCTCGGAGGAAAGTCGGCTAATATTATTTTCGACGACGCCGATTTAGATCGCGCTGTGATTAGTGCTCAAGCAGCAGTGTTTTCGGCGGCGGGGCAAAGTTGTGTCTCTGGATCGCGGCTGTTGGTACAGCAAGGAGTTTATAAGCAAGTAGTTGAGCGGGTGGCAGCAGCTTGTACTAAGCTTTCACTGGGACTGCCCTGGCAGGAAAGCACCATGATTGGACCAATTAATAATAGTGCTCAATTAACACATATACAGGCGTTGGTAGCACAGGGAATCGCCGATGGGGCAAAACTCGTCGCAGGGGGGGAGAGGGCAAGCATTGCTGGCGGTGAACAAGGTTACTTTTATCGGCCTACGGTGTTAGCCGATGTTGACAATTCGATGGCGCTGGCTCAGCAGGAAGTTTTTGGCCCGGTACTAGCGATAATTCCCTTTGCGACAGAAGCAGAGGCAGTCGCGATTGCCAATGCAAGCCGCTTTGGCTTAGGGGGGGCTGTGTGGACTGCGAATGTGGGCAGAGCTCATCGCATAGCGGCGCAAGTTAATGCCGGTACATTTTGGGTCAATAGCTATAAGGCGATCAACGTCATGTCACCCTTTGGCGGTTTTGCAGAAAGCGGTTATGGCAGATCGAGTGGTTATGAAGGATTATTGGAGTATACACGTACTAAAAGTATCTGGGTGGAGACTGCGCAAGAGCCGCTGACGCAGTTTGGCTATAGCATTGAGTGAGTCAGGCTAACGTTAGCAAGTATCGAATTCTGAACAGTGATGGATGGTTTTTTGTATATATAGGAGGTTAGGGTGCAGGCATTTCAACCCCAAGTAAATTCGGATCAGCTATGGCAACAGATAAAGAGTGAGGCGACAGCGGATGCAAAAATGCAGCCTCTTTTGGCTGATTTTCTTTACCAGCAAATACTGCAGCATCCTAACTTTAGTGCATCACTGGCCTATATCCTCGCGAGTAAACTCGCCTCGAATCCGCAAGGTGTAGTGGATTGGCAACAGAGTTTGCTACTGATTATGGAGCAGCAGCCGGCATTTGCACATGCCGCCTTACAGGATATGCGCTGTCAATTACAAGACAATGCGGCGGTTAAAGGGAGCTATACCGTGCTGTTGTATTTTAGTGGCTTCCAAGCGTTGCAGATGCACCGTTTTGCTCATTACTACTGGATAAGGGATAACACTGCGATGGCTAATTATATACAAAGCAGAGCGTTAGCAGCTTTTGGGGTGGATATTCACCCGGGGGCACAAATTGGCCAAGCTGTGTTTATGGACCATGCAGTGGGGATCGTGATTGGCGAGACAGCCGAGATTGAAGATAATGTGACGCTTTTCCAAAGCGTCACATTGGGCGGCAGAGGCAAAGGTTCTGGAGACCGACACCCCAAAGTGAGACGCGGTGCATTTATCGGCGCTGGCGCTGTGGTATTAGGGAATATAGAAATAGGTGTCGGCGCAAAAGTCGGGGCTGGTGCCTTAGTGGTGAAATCGGTAGGGCCTGGTTTAAGTGTGATAGGTCACGCTGCAAATTTGCTGGATAACAAATAGGGAGAGCGTATGAAAAATCATTTAGGTATCGATCATCCTCTTGTCGCTGTACAAGACATGGATAAAACTTGTGCACAATATCAACGCTTAGGTTTTTTTATTAACCCAAGGCATCACCACCCTTGGGGAACCGACAATCATTTGTTGATGTTTGCGGAAAATTTTATCGAGCTGATCAGCATTTACGATGCCTCAAAGCTGGATCAAAAAAATGATAAAGGTTTCGCTTTTGGTCGGTTTATCAGCGATTCTATGACACATCGTGAGGGCATATCGCTGGTGGCTTTGCACAGTGAGGACGCCCGAGAAGATCATTTAATGCTAGAGCAGCGCGGGGTAGAAAATCAGGGAATTGTCGACTTTCGGCGCATCGCTCATCGCCCTGACGGCTCCGAGGAGGAGGCAGTCGTGTCATTAGTGATGTTGGTCAACAGCGAGTACCCCGCTATATCTAATTTTTTCTGCCATCAGCACCAGCCTGAATTGGTCTGGGTTAAACAGTGGATGCAACATCCTAATGGCGCCAATGGGATTACCGGCGTCAGCTATATTGCTGAGAACCCGCAAGCGTTTATCGCTAGATATAGCGGGATATACGGCGCTGACAAAGTCAGTTGTAACGATGGCTATTTACAAGTGCAAACGGATAGAGGGGTAATTGAAATCCTCACGCCGAAGCGTGCTAAAACACGTTTTTCCGGGGTGAATTTAAATACTAGCGCTGCACAACTGCCCTGCGGTGTGGCCATTTGTGTTACAACTGATACGCCGCAACAAGCAAGAGCACTGTTGGTCAAAAATGGAGTTGATTTTGTGGATACTGATGATGGCGGCTTGCGAGTGGCACCGCACTGTGCGGGTAACACTATTATTGAAATGTATCCAGCTTAAGTGGAGAGCCATGAGCTGTCCTTATAAGATAGCGTCAAACATTGCTGCTGGGTGTTTGTCTATCAATATAATGGCCAACAACAAACTCAATATGACAGTACTTTGTCGCTGATTTATCACTAAGAGAGAGTCAATGCTCACCATTAGTCAAAAACGTATGGCCTATCTCTACCAAGCGGTTACTTTAGGCAGTGTTCGCGCTGCGGCAGATAAACTGAATGTAGCGCCCTCTGCTGTCAGCCGTCAAATTGCGTTACTCGAAGAAGAGCTGGTGATGACTTTAATTGAGCGTCATCGCAAAGGGGTTAAAGTAACGCCCGCCGGAGAGGTAGTGCTTGAACACTACCGAGAATCACTGTCCCATCAGGAAGACTGCCTTGCTAAGCTCAATGCATTGCGTGGATTACACAGCGGTCATATTAGTTTGGCCGTGGGGGAGGGATTTGTCGGTGATTTGATGTCGCAACCACTGCCGGAATTTAATCGACAATATCCTACACTGACAGTTTCAGTCACTATGGGGGGCTCTAGTGAAGTTTTGCGTCAAGTAGAGCAAGATCAAGCGCATATAGGCTTGTTATTTCACCCACCAAGTCATCCTAAAATTCGTATGCAAGTGGCTCAAAGGCATCCACTGTGTGTCATCGTCAGCCCACAGCATCCACTGTTGGCATTGCATCGTGCTGTCTCTTTTGAGGAGGCTATTGATTTTCCTTATGTACTGCAAGAGGGGCATTTCGGAGTGCGCCAACTACTGGCGATAGCGGAGTTTCAGCAACAGGTAAGGCTCAGTCCTGTAGTGACCACCAATTCGATTGCAGTGATGAAAAATTTTGTACGTTCAGGGATGGGCGTTACTTTTTTACCGGCGTTTGTGGTGGCCCGTGAAGTAGAAGACGGACAATTGTGTACTATTGATATCGAACACGCCGTGCTGGCATCGGCTGAAGCACAAATAATCACCCGCTTAGGCCGCCAGTTATCACCAGCGCCCAGCGTATTATTACAGCATTTAATGGCGTGGATGCGCGCCTTTAAATAATAAATAATGGCGTTCAATATCAGCCGTTGTATTACTTTACGACTAAAAAATCACTCTCAAATTTTTTGCCACTAGCGACTATTTACACGCTTGTGAATTTTGATCACCTGGCTACAAGTCAATTTTTAGATCGCTCATAGCGTAGCTGCAACAAGGTAAAAACTCACCCGCTTGTGCACTGCACTCATCGATAGCTTGTGCCTGAGGTGCTTGCACTTCTCCCATAATTAAATAGCTGCTGCAACTGCCGCAGATGCCCGATGAACAGCTAGTGTCTATATAGATGCCCGCCTCTTCAGCGGCTGCGAGTACTGTCTGGCCGGCCTCTATAACGACCTCGCACTTTGAGTGACAAAACTCTATTTGGTAGCGCTTGGTTGCCTGAATGTTTATTGCTGGCACGTCGCTAATTTCAAAGCTTTCTTGGAAGTATTGTTGCGCGGGCAAACCTTGGCTTAATAACAGCGTATTGACTTGTTGCATAAATACGCTTGGGCCACAGACAAATACATCTCGCTGATCGAGGTCGCGGCAAACATTTTTTAGCATAGTGGCGTCAATGCGTCTCGGATAGGTATCGATAAGTGCATTGGGCAAGGGAGTTTCTCTGGTTAAATTATAGCTGAGTCTAATGTTGGGGTGACGTATGGCGTAATTTTCTAGCTCAGTGGCGCAGATCAAATCTGCATAGCTACGTGCGCTGTGGTGGAAAATGACATCGATATTTAACTGTTGATAAACGATGTGCCTGAGCATCGATAGCATAGGAGTTATACCTACCCCTGCGGATATTAATAGTATTTTACTGCGATGCTCGCCGGTCAGATAAAATTGACCGCTAGGGTGAATTGCCTGAAGACAATGGCCTACCGTCATTGTGTCTAACAGCCAATTGGACACTACCCCTTCAGTGACCCTTTTGACGATGAGCTCTAGTGTATTTCCCTGATTTGGATTGGAGGAAAGGGTGTAACAACGACAGTGGATTTCGTCGTCGATTGGGATTTTTAAGGTGATATATTGACCGGGTTTAAAAGCGATAGAGCTACTAGATTTACTTTCAAAGGTCATAATGTTGACATCGGCTGTAACCGGTCGATTAGCGACACATACTAATGTTAGTTCGGTATTAATAAGCTGGTTCATAAAGCGCTCCTCATCAGTGAGAGCTTATTATTCCCCTATAAACTTAAAGAAATCTTAAAAAGGTCAATCCTTCTTTAAATCGGGATCTATGCTTTGCAAGAAACCTCATAGGTTAAAAAAGTGGCGATCAAGTGGCGATCAAGTGGTGCTGCACATCTTAGGGGGGAGCGTAGATCCCACGGTCTTTTAAAAACGCTCAAATCAGGTTTTGGCTAGTGCATATCAATGCAAAGATTTCGCAATGGGAAGCTGTATAGTAATCGTGACCCCACCATCTTCTGTTTCGCTCAATTGACATTGCCCGTCGTGCAAGTAGATGATTTCTCGCACGATAGCGAGGCCTAATCCCGAGCCATTAGTATCGTTATAATCCACTCTGAAAAAGCGCTCCCATACTTGTTCTCGATCCTCTACAGCTATCCCCGGGCCATGATCTAGCACTGTAATACTACAGTGTTTAGCGCTTTGCTCGAGCAGCATTTGAATGTTGTCACTGGGGCTGGAGTAGCGAATCGCATTGTCCAAAATATTTATCAATACTGCTTCAAGCAGTAATTTATTGGCCATGATGTTGCGACTAGTGTCGCCAATAAGCGCTAAACTCATCTGTTTCTCTTGAGCTTTAGGGTGCAGTTGAGCGATGACTTGTGCACAGAGCTGATCGATATTGACACTCTCAAAAGAGGTGTTGCCATTCGACTTTGGGGAAAGCCTAGCCAGTTGCAATAGCTGATTGACTAAGCGGCTCATATTGATGGCACTATCGTAGAGTGCAGCGCGAGCATCGCCTTGTGGCAGAGCATCTAAGTGGACTAACATCGCAGCCAGTGGGGTACGCAATTGGTGCGCCGCATCGTCAGTAAACCCCTGCTCGCGCTGCACCCCTAAGCTGACTTTGACAAACATGTTATTTAAAGATGACAGCGTTGCTTTTAATTCAACAGGGAATTCGTCTAGAGCAATGGCTTGCAAGTCATTACTTTGTCGTGTTTGTAAATTGCTACTGATCTTGGTTAAAGGAGAAAGTCCTTTTTTAACGATAAAAAAAAGTGCCAGACAAATAATAAGGGTGCCAAGGGCCAACACCGGCAGTATACTCAATGCCACTTCTTTAATGACTTCAAGGCGCGTTTCTTGAAGATGAGAGCTACTAATCCATAATTTTCGCTCTTGATCAAAGATGCTGAAGACTTTCCAAGTTTGATTATTAATCTGCTGAAGACTAAAACCTGCTTTAGTCTGTGGTAGCGTTTGTTTCTGGGGTTGACTGGTTAGCAGGGGCGCTCCTGCTTCACTTTGGATGGCAATGGCGATGGTATTCTTAAAAAAACGATTACTATCTGGAAGCGTTGAATCTTGTTGAATAAAGGTAGTGGAAAAGTGCTCTTCAATTTCATACAGTATCGACTTCCCCTCTTCATACTCATCTGTTTCTAGCTCATCAGGTAACATAGATTGCACCACTAAAGTTGCCTGTACTAAAACAGCATCAAAGACTTCCTCGGCCTCGTGGCTGACTTTTTGGCTGGCCATTAGCATCATGCCTATCCCGACTAACAGCATGATTAGCAAACTCGCTGAAAATATAAACAGCTGGATTGAATGGGTTTTACGCCGCCACAAAATAACCGACTCCTCGCACAGTATTAATTAAGTCACGGCCCAACTTCTTTCTCAAGTTGTGAACATGCACTTCGAGTGCATTGCTCTCAGGTTCTTCTTCGTAAAGGCTGTCTTCCAATTGTCGCCGGGTAAGTACGCGTGCTTTACTATCGAGCAGTAACAAGAGTAAATCGTACTCGCGCCTCCCCAGCTCGATTAATTCTCCTTTTAGGTAAACCTGCCTTGCACTCGTGATGATGCGCAGTTCACGATAGCGTAGCTCGTCGCTGCAGCGACCATGGGCACGTCGATATAGCGCTCGAATTCTGGCATCTAATTCATCCATGTCAAAAGGTTTGACCAAATAGTCATCTGCGCCAAGGTCTAAACCTTGAATGCGTTGTGCGATAGCATCTCTGGCAGTGATAATTAATACAGGGGTGGTAATACCTTTAGCCCGCGCTTGGCTTAGCACTTGCAGGCCATCAAGATAGGGGAGGTTTAGATCCAAAATGATAACATCAGCGCTTAAGTCCTGGATGGCAGAGAGGCCGTGATCACCTCTTAATATACTGTCAATTTGGTATCCTCGAACTTTAAGGCTGGTAGTAATGCCCCTTGCTAGTAATTGATCATCTTCGATGAGTAGTATTTTCATAACATGCCTCTGTCTACAATTTGATGCCTCACAGGTGAATTAAGTGGACCCTAATGCATCAACAGTATTGTCCAAAACCGAGCAACATGATTACGTTTCTTATAAGCCAAGATGCATGTAGCTGCTCCTATACCTACAAAAGGGAAAGTCCCCGCTACTTTCTACGAGCCAGTTGGTGACGACTTAGCATACTCCATTTGATCAATTGATTGCGAGCCTTGCTGCGAATTTGATGTCGTGACAAAAGAGTCAAAATAGCGGTGGTTGTGATTGAACCTTAGAAGTGCTGGCTGTTATCTCTAGTAGAGACTTCTGCATAACTATTGCATTCGCAACGTTATGCAAAGGTCTCCAAATAATGTTTGTAGTAACTGAGTAGCTGTTCATCCTAAATAGCACTAGCGCTCTTAAGCAGGCTTGGTTTTCAACGCCGTTTGGCGTTTTCGCTGCCGTATTTTTGCCGGCAAACTGACTGTAAACATATAGAGACCTGTTAAAGATAGCACCAGTAAAATGACGGCTGCGGGCAAAAATAGCCATAGTTTAGCGTCATCGTGAAACCAAGAACCATCGTGTATCGACTCTATTAAATCCGAGCGACGGTAATTGACCGCTAACACTGCAGCACTGTCGTTGTGGATTTGTATTTCCCAGCGATTCTTAGCACGAATTTTGGTAACCCCTTTACCCGGTCTTACGTCTAGTCGATCGACATCAGCCCAGGACTTTATCCCCGCTTGTTCCACTGTTGTGGCCGCTTCTAAAATTTGCGAAAAATCCAAACTTAATTCTCTAGCGCTAGTTTTTACAGTCGCAGGTTGTACCCAAGTCAGCTGTTTTTTGACTTGCAATAACAAACCTGTGCCTATCACTATTAACACGGGAATAATGATAATCACTGACCCCCAATAATGTATTTGCCGATTGGTTTTTTTCCAATTCATAAGTCACCTCTCACGGTTGCATATCCAAATGTTAGTGTTGAAATAAAGAACTGAATCAATGAAGTGTGCAAGAAATGAAGCGCGATAGCACAGCAGTTCTCAGTACACTGATTAGATCGTTTGATGAGTATTGGCTAGGAACCTTAAAGAAATCTTAAGGGGATTATTAATATTGTCGTCAGAGTAAAAAAGTGCTGATTTTTGGCTGTCGCTAAAGCGCTCGATGAGATCAAACCGCCGCTATTGATAGAAATGCAATTATTGACATTTTATGCTCTAAACAGCGTTATTCGCTGCGCGAATTATGGGCGAAAATTACACTTAGTAAGTCGCAATGAGCCAGAGTTTTCGGTGAGGAAGGGATCGCTGCCACAATCGAGTGATGGCTACTGTATTTTGACTTGATTCGATCACAACTAGATATCGTTATTGAGATTATATAAACTTGATGAAGCAGTTTAAATATTTCCCCGATAGCTGATCTTTATGGTATTAAACGCAACATCTGGGCTAGCATCGATCAGAGCAACAGAATTTAATTTGGAGGGCATTAAATGTGCAGCAATTAACTGAAAAATCCATAGGTTGTCCCTACTGTGGTGAGACGATTGAGGTAGTTGTTGATGCAACAGATTTGGATCAGCAGTATATTGAAGATTGCCAAGTGTGTTGTAACCCCATCGTTTTTTCGATCTCAGAAAGTGAGAGTAGAGAGTTGGTCGTAAATGCTTACAGTGAAAGTGAGTCGTTTTAATGACGATGCACTAAATCATAAAAGAGTATGCTATTGACGATTATTTGCTATAGCGCTAGCGTATTTGACTGCACTACGTCAGGTCTCGCTAGCGCGATAGTTAACCCTTAAGTGAAGCGCTCGAACTTAATTAAACCTTAGGGTTCGTGCATGACATGTAATTTATTGCCATCTAAATCTCTACAATAAGCCCCATAATAATGCTCGCGATACCTAAATCCTGGTTTCCCTTCATCGCTGCCACCGGCACTTAACACCGCTTCATAGAATTGCTCAACTTGTGCGTTATTGTGGGCTTTGAAAGTTAATTGGCTACCATTGCCATGTGTTGCTGGCTGCTTATTAAAAGGCAACAGTACCCAGAAACAACTTTCTCCATTGACGCCGTAGCCAATTTCATGATCGAGTGTCAGTGTGCGTTGCATGCCTATTTTTGCCAAAACAAAATCATAAAAAATGCCTGCTGCATTTAAATTATTGCTGCCCAGAGTTGCGCCTAGTAGCATATTATCTCCTGATATAGGGCTATCTATTTCATATTGAGTTTTTTTACCGAAACTGTCGTTTTAATTTTTTACTTTTAAACATAGAACAGTGCAAGCATTGGACTATACTCAAATACATTATAAAGGATAAACAGTGACTGTTGCTTAAAAGCAAGGTAATGACACTGTTTGAATCAATGTTTGTTTTGATTAAAGCTCGGTAAATGGAAGTTTAATGAAACTCAGCAGTGTCACAAATTGTATGCTCTTGCTCATGTTGGCGCTGCACTTACCTGTGTCTGCCGATAACTTGGTCAAAGATACAGAACTGACCCAGGTTAATGTACAACTAAAATGGTTTCACCAATATCAATTTGCCGGCTTTTACTCCGCAATAGAGCAAGGATATTTTGCGGCGGCTGGGCTTGAGGTTAATCTCATTGAAGGTGGGCCAACGATAGACCCTGTCGATAGGGTGGTCAGTGGCGAAGCACATTTTGGGGTAGGTAATTCATCACTGTTGGTCGATTACTATAATGGCAGGCCGGTGAAGGTTGTCAGCGCTATTTTTCAACATTCACCCTTTATTATTTTAGCCAATCGCAATGATGATATTCGCTCCGTCACTGATTTAAAAAGCCATAGGCTAATGCTGGAAAGTCATGCTGCTGAGTTATTGACCTATCTAAAACTTGCCGGTGTTAATCTGAAAAAGATGGATATTGTGCCGCACACCGGCAATATTGGGCACTTAAATGATTCAGCCAAAAGCATTGATGCAATGTCAGCTTATAGTTCTACAGAGCCATACTGGGCTTCTAAGTTGAATATCCCCTATCAAATCTTTAGTCCAAGAGAGCTAAATATTAACTTTTATGCCGATACGCTATTCACGACTCAACAATATGCGCAGCAGTTTCCCAATATTGTGATCGCGATGCGCGATGCCTTAAATAAAGGCTGGGATTATGCCAGTGCTCATCATGACGAAGTCATTACTCATATACTGCAAAGCTATGAGCTAAAGCCAGGGGTTGATCGTCTTGCACTGAATTATGAAGCACAAGTAACTATTCATTTACTTGAAAAAGATATTGTGGATATCGGTTATATGAGCTTCTCGCGCTGGGAAAGTATTGCTGAGAACTTTGTCAAAGCCGGTCAGATTAATAAAGACTATAGCTTGGAAGGCTTTATGTTTGAGGTGGAGCAGGAAATGCCACTTTGGGCATTTAACACGATACTCGGTGCCTTTTTGTTTATTGTATTAGGTAGCTTGGTGATTACTTACATTATTAGCTTAAACAAAAAACTAAACGCAAGTTTAGTGACTGTTGCAGAGCAAAGTCGCAGCCTTGAACAGGCAAATCGAAAACTGTCGGTATTATCCAATACTGATGCGCTAACCTCAATCGCCAATCGTCGCCGCTTTGATGAAGTCATCGCCGCTGAGCTTGCTAGATCTAAAAGGTTTCAGCATTCACTGATTTTATTAATTATTGATGTCGATCAGTTCAAAGAGTATAACGACTGTTATGGCCACCCAGCAGGGGATTTGTGTTTAAAAACGCTCGCGGATATTTTTAAACACAGTGCCAATAGAGCCAGCGACTTAGTGGCAAGGTATGGTGGTGAAGAGTTTGCCATAATCACTTCTGGTATGGATAGGCAAGAATCGCAAAGCTTTGCCAACAATATTTGTGAAAAAGTGGCTCAATTATCGATTCCGCATCCCCAGTCAAGTCATTCAATAGTGACCATTAGTATTGGTGTCGCTTATTGCAAACCTGAAAAAGAGACGGTTATTGAGGATGTCATTGATGCGGCAGACGTTAATTTATACCAAGCTAAAAGCTTAGGCCGCAACAGAGTGATTGAAGGGGAAGTGGCCGCTAAGATGGATGATCGGGGCTCTGTAGGCCAGATCGGCAAGTGTGTTTAACAAACTGGCTCAACGTTATTTTCAATTGGATATTAAAAGCTCTGTAAAATGAGATCAAGTGTTAAAACCCAAACCTATTTGGGCGATAGTATTCTTATCAGCGAGCAGTCATTGCTTGGCCTGATCTGATTTATTGTCTAGTAAGTATTGATAAGAGGTAATTCCCACCAGCAATTTAAACTCTTTGAGAACGTGAAAATGTGCTGTAATTGAGTGTATCTGCTAGATTGTCGACTGCAATATTTTCTGCTGTTTTCTGAGCGCTATTACAAACTTTTATTTAGCGATTCAGTTAATTTGAAATATTGATTTATATGCTGTTGTTGACTACTTTTTAATACTCATCCGTTGTGGCAATAATGTCTAGCGGATTATTTTGGAGAGCATGCATGAAACACCTTCAAGTCATATTATTAAGTTGTATCTGTTTTATCCCACTAAGCACAGTATCACAGGCGGCGGATAAGGCTGACTTAGTACCGTTTAGCAATGATGAACTCAAAAGCTTCCTCAGTGGTAAAAGTTACCCGTTGGGGGGAAATAGCTGGAAAAATAATAAAGGAGCTTTTTTCTTTCACGCGGATGGCACGCTTGATGCCATTTGGAAAGGAAAAAAAGAGACTTCCAGCTGGTCGGTAAAAAATGACAGTTGGTTTTGCTATACACTAAAAATGTGGGGGGCAAAAGAGTGCATGCAACTATTAAAGAATGCAAAAACTGAAGGCTACGTTCAACTCTACGACAATAAGCCGCGTAAATTTAAGAAAGGAGTGATCGTAGCGGGCAAAAATTTCTAAGGCGCTGTTCAACTTCATGAAATACGCTCTCTTAAGATCATTAAAGAGAGCGTCGATCACTGATTAACTCTCTTCAAAATTGCTCAAACAATGACTGGCATAAATCCTGCAATATATTAGCAATCAAATTTTTTATAAGAAATAACAACAGATAAAAAGTATAACTTAAAAATCTTGATTATTTCGCCCCACAATAGAGCAATGACGCACTAACATCGGGCAAACGCCTTGTAATAGAAGCCTATGCCTGCATCTCAGCAAATTGTTAAGAA
>Ga0209395_1001319_pt1 | contig 35041 bp, 23 predicted proteins | sample GOMGulsemesocosm_3_FD_184635 | JGI IMG/M metagenome (GOLD analysis project Ga0209395, IMG submission 184635) | Methane-oxidizing microbial communities from mesocosms in the Gulf of Mexico - GOM9D Gulf of Mexico (SPAdes) (version 2) | ecosystem: Environmental > Aquatic > Marine > Cold seeps...
ATTTGTAAATGAGCATCAACGCCCTTGGCCTGCATAAAGTCAGCAAGTCGCGTTGAATCATCGCGCATTAGCTCTGCACTTCCAGCATGGAACATAAAAGGAGGAAATCCAGTGAAATCACCAAATAAAGGGGAAATTTCATCATTATGCAGGTCCGTACTATTCCCCTCTAAATATAAATTACGACAATGCAACATGACTTCCAAACTAAATAACGCATCACTATAGCGATTCTCTACAGAAGACAAACCACTTTGAGTCATATCCGCCACTGGTGATAATAAAACGCAGCAACTCGGCATGGGTAAACCATTACGTTTAGCGCGTAACAATAAAGATAGCGCAATATTACCACCCGCAGAATCCCCCGCGACAACGATATCTTCAGGTAAGGTACCTTCATCTAATAATGACTGGTAAATATCATAACAACAGTTAAGTGCAGCAGGGAAAGGGTGTTCAGGGGCAAGTGGATAATCAGGAATTATGGCGTGTAAATCTAATGGTTCAGCTAAACGAGCTATCAAATTATTATGTAATCCCGGTGTTTTAAATACAAAAGCGCCACCATGTACATATAATAGCTTTTTCTTACTAGTAGAGAGCTTAACTTTGATCTCATCACACAAAGTACCAGCACGCATTGATTGCGAACGTTCAATTTGAGAGCTAGTTCCGAATACAAATTTGTCTAATGCTCGCATCTGAAAACGTAATTTATGTACGTCTTTGGTATTTTCAATCGAACGCTTCACTGTTTGTTTCAAAAATAAATTCAGCGCCTTAGCTTGCCAACTAATCAAAATAACCTCGACAAAATTTATACGTGTAAAAATATAGCAATACAAATTAGGTACTTTACCTAAGATATAAAACTAACAATGGAGTTCATGTTTTATTAGTTACATCCGTATGTAACAAATCTGTAACCTATAAAAAGTAGCATGAAATAAGCAGAAGGGATAGATAAAGATGGCAACCTAGCCACCATCTTTATCTTTATCGTGAAGAGATTAGCACTGAGTGTTGCTTAGCATTGTCGAGAATTTCATCGGATAGAATGTCACAGGCAGCTTCAACATGACGAGATAGCATATCTAAATCAGGTAATTCATTCTTACAACCGACTAGACCAAAAAAAACTTTTTCATGATAGCTATATAGCGTAATGTTTAATGCCGTACCAGCAGAGAGTACTGACACAGGGTACACTTCTGTTAATTTAGCGCCAGCTAGATAAGCAAACTCTTGCTGACCACGCACGTTAGATACAAGCACTGAACCTAATGGAGGTAAGAACTTTGATATACCCAACCATTCAGAAATAGACGCTGTCGCTTGAATCAGTAATGAGAAATTAACCACAGATTCCGCAGGTAAACTGAATAAATCTTCTTTCACACTGCTCGTACGTTTAAAAATGGTTTCTAAATGATCTAATGCATCAGCATCAATATTACCCAATTCAACGCCTGTTAATGCATTTCTACGCCCATTACCAATACGAACAGGAACCTGAGCAACTAACGGCTTGCGTAATAAAATGCCCTTCTCTTTTAAATAACGGTTAAGACCGATATCAACACAACATAAGATCACGTCATTCAACGTTACCCCTGTTATCTTACTAATTGAACGCATTCTTTCAAAAGGTAAGCTACCAAAAGAAACAATACGAGATCGCGTCGCAGGGACAGAGAATGGCGTCCTTGGTGCACAAAATGGTAATGCAGGCCCTTTGTCACGTAAGTGTAGAAATTTTAATCCCATACGGGTGCCGAGTTTGACAAGACCTGGGATTGATTTCAGCTGCTTTAGTCCACTCACATAAGCTGATAACGTACTTTCAATTACACCCGCAGATTCTTTATAACCAGGACGGAAAGATGGGATCTGCCAAAATGGGCGGTAGTCATTTACCGATTGTTCACTTTGTAAATACCCAGACAGCCAACTATTTGCCATTTTACCATCTGCCATTGCATAATGGATTTTGGTGAAGATAGCAAAACGATCGTCTGACAGACCTTCAATAAGATAAACCTCCCATAACGGTCGCGAGCGATCGATTAGATGTGAATGTAAACGCTCAACTAAATCACGTAATTGTTCATCAGAACCATCACCCGGTAACATTGACATGCGGATATGATAATTAAAATCAAATTGACTATCATGGACCCAATAATACAAGCCACCAATGCTTTTTTTAAGCTTAAAATTAAACGGGGTCGCAACAGCCGGATCCATAATCAATTTTTGAAAAAGATCGCGCGCGAAATTACCTTCATAGTCCTTTGGTGGTTCAAATATTTGCAGTCCTGAAAAATGCTTAGGACTTGCTGTACTCTCACTTAATAAAAATGAGGTTTCAACCAGTGATAATTGTTCCATAATATCAAGCCTTAATCATACTTTATTTATGTGAGCACGCAGCACTTGGCAGCAGTTCATCAAGCGTTTCTTCAATACTTTGTTTTAAAACAAAGCTAACAGGAAATAACAGTATTCCCAATTTTAATTTAATTTTGATACTTTCGGAATCAGCATGTAAATACCCTCTGGTATGTGCATGCTTAATATGAAGTTTATCACCTTGCCACTTAAGTTTAAGGTCATACTCTTCTGCTATATCAAGCATAACTTTGTCTGCGATACGGATAATTTGCTGATGTGGCAAACTATGACCGCGAATGATTTCAATGTTACCCACAATTCACCTTACTCGCTAAGTTAGAACCCTGACGAGTGTTAAGTCTAATGGCCGATATTATAGATAAAATAACTAGAAAGCGCTTACTAAAGAAGTAAGCGCTTAAAGGACAGGAGCTAGATATAAAGAGGTATTAATCAGGGGGCTTTATCTTCAATATCTTGATTGCTATTCGTTAATAACACTAACCAAAATCCCGTTGACGTAAAAATAGCATGCTTCCACCAGGACAGTGACGCCTCATTTAAATACGATAATTGCGAGGCAATACCCCACAGTAGTGCAGAACGTAGTCGACCACTTGAGTAGCGATCAACTAGCAAGGTAGCAATTAAAATTAAGGCTCGACGTAACTGCGGGCTAGTGATTTTAACACCGCAAACCTCATGTACGAAATGTTCACAATTGTTTTTCAGCAGATGATAGCGCTTCTTATCTGCAATCAATTGCTTGGCATTTTTAATGATCTCACTGGCAGGTAAACTCCCAGGTAAAAAGCCATGGTCGATAATGTCTTTATCATCAGAAAAATCAAGCAAGCTAACCAAGCCTCGCCCAGATCGCGCACGCGAATTTTCATAAACATGACCACAACCATCCGAGATACCAACATGATGGTAAAGTGGAAATTGTACACTGAGTAAATGTCCTTTCGGATAGTGTGTTGTCATCTTAATTCCTCAGTTTTTATTTAAGTGCTAATTCCAAATTCAATAGCATTAATTATCCATTCGCGTAACAAAATTATCAGTGTTTAAATGACGAATTTTTTTGCATGATACATCGGGCGTACCTAAATATAAAAAACCAACAATTTCATCTTTTTCTTCTAACTCAAGTTTTTGTTTTATATGACTATCATAAGCAAACCAGCCTGTACGCCAAATACCATTAAAACCTTGTGCTTGCGCAGCCATTTGCATTGCCATTACCACACAACCTGCTGACATTAACTGCTCCGACTCTGGGATCTTTGGATGATTTTCAATTTTAGCAATAACAGTAATAATTTGTGGTGCTCTAAACGGCGCATTTGTCGCCTTTAATACATCCTTTTCTGACTTTCCAAGGTTAAATGCCGCATCTTGAAAATAGTGCGATAAAGTGTTTAAACCTTCACCTTCGGTGATAATAAAACGCCAAGGGGTTAATCCACCGTGATCAGGTGCACGTAATCCAGCATTAATAATATTATCCAATGCTTCACCACTTGGGGCTGGTGCAGAAAGCTGATTACAAGAATGGCGATTTATTAATAGGTCAATTGCGTTCATTATTTACTACTTTGAACAATGAGTGATAGCTAAAGTATTCAATGTAGTCAATAAAATATCAAGTCATTAATTTATTAAGATCAAAAAAGCCCATGCATAAGATGGGCTTCTTTTAATAATAACAGTCATAATAACAGTCGCTACAATAGCAACTTTGATTGTCTTATGTTGGTATTAACTAACGTTAAATCGACGCGGCAAGTTCAGCGCCTTGACGAATTGCACGTTTTGCATCAAGCTCACCCGCTTCAAACGCACCACCAATAAGGTGTGTTGTCACTTTTTCAGATTGTAGTTGCTCAAACAATTCTCTAAAAGGTTCTTGTCCAGCACATAAAATCACATTATCAACATCTAATATTTTTTTCACACCATCAACGGTAATATGTAAACCTTGATCATCAATAAGGTCATAAGAAGCGCCTTTGATCATTTCTACATTTTTTTTCTGTAATGTTGCTCTGTGTACCCAGCCACTCGTTTTACCTAGACCTGCACCAACTTTAGTATCTTTTCGTTGTAATAAGAATACTTCACGCGCTGGCGCAGTATTTTTAGCAGGGGTTAAACCACCGACAGTTTGACTATCTTCTGTTACGCCCCACTCGCTTAACCACTGTTTAGTATTGGTCGATGGTGAAGCACCTTCTTCTTCAACTAAATATTCTGAAACATCAAAGCCAATACCACCCGCTCCAATAACAGCAACACGCTTACCAACCGGTTTATGATCACGTAACACTTCAATGTAACTTAATACTTTTTCATGTTTAATTCCGGGAATGGCAGGTGTTCTTGGTTTAATGCCCGTTGCCACAACTACATCATCATAACCCTTACCCTGAAGGGTCTTAACTGTCACTAACTGATTTAAATGTAAGTTAATACCAAGTACGTCAATTTTCTTTGCATAATAACGCAGGGTTTCGTAAAACTCTTCTTTACCCGGGATCTGTTTCGCATAGTTAAACTGACCACCGATTTCTGATCGACTATCAAAAATATCAATTTTATGACCACGTTCAGCCGCATAACAAGCAAATGCTAAGCCTGCCGGTCCAGCGCCAACAACCGCAATTCGTTTTGATTTTGATGCAGTGTCAAATTTTAGCTCTGTTTCAAAACAAGCTTGTGGATTAACCAAACAAGATGCACGTTTAGCTTTAAATACATGATCTAAACATGCTTGATTACAGGCAATACAAGTATTAATTTCATCTGCCTTACCCGCTGTCGCTTTCTCTACAAACTTAGGATCTGCCAACATTGGGCGTGCCATCGATACCATATCTGCTTGCCCAGAAGCTAAAATCTGTTCTGCAACCTCTGGTGTATTAATACGGTTAGTTGTCACTAAAGGAACATTGACGTGTTCCTTCATTTTCTCTGTAACCCAGCTAAATGCGGCACGAGGTACACTGGTTACAATGGTTGGTACACGCGCTTCATGCCAGCCAATACCTGTATTAATAATCGTCACACCGGCTTTTTCAAGTTCTTTCGCAAGCTCAACCGCTTCTTCAAACGTACTTCCATCTTCAACAAGATCAAGCATTGAAAGGCGGAAAATAATAATAAAATCATTACCAACTCGCTGACGAATCGCTTTTACAATTTCAATAGGAAAACGCATACGATTTTGATAACTACCACCCCATTCATCAGTTCGCTTATTACTGCGTCGACAAATAAATTGATTGATAAGGTACCCCTCAGAACCCATTACTTCCACACCATCATAGCCAGCAAACTTGGCCAATTCTGCGGTTTTTGCAAAATCATAAATAGTACAACGAATAGAACGTTTTGACATGGCTCTAGGTGTAAACGGGTTAATCGGTGCTTTATTTTTACTCGCGCTCACACTAAATGGGTGATAAGCATAACGACCCGCATGCAGAATTTGTAGCGCTATTTTACTGCCATTGTCATGAACCGCTTGTGTAACGACTTGGTGTTTCTTCGCTTGCCATTTATAAGACAGTTGCATGCCGTGTGGCATGAGCCGACCACGTAAGTTTGGTGAAATACCGCCCGTCACAATTAAACCAACACCACCTTTGGCACGCTCAGCATAAAAAGCTGCCAGTTTTTGAAATCCATTTTTTTCTTCTTCTAAGCCAGTATGCATCGAACCCATTAATACTCGATTTTTCAATGTTGTAAAACCTAGATCTAACGGTGCCAACATATTCGGATAATTGCTTGCAGACATAACTCCACTCCCAGTGGTTACACAATTGCTATATAATTGTTATCTATTTTAATTTTAGAGTAATTAATTTAATCGTTCATTTCAAACGCTATTTTAACTAATACAGCGTACAAGTGTAGTCGTAAATTAATGATTTCGTTGAATTTCAACACTTAACCATACATTTTGTCGTGTTTATACTAAGCTTAATTTTTCATTATTTATTATTAATGAGAACTAGATCCGCTACGTACTGTCACACCTCCGTATTCTAAGTGCTTTAATCTAAACTAGATTTATGGCTTAATATACAAAATAACAGTCTAATCCCATTGGGTTCACTAGGAATATAATAATGAGAAAATTATTCTCACTACTCGGATTCATTCTTTCTAAAATAGGTCGTTCGATTACATTTACACGTAATTTAATCTTGAACCTGTTTTTCATTTCTTTTATAGCAATTATTATTATTGCTTTGCAGCAGCAAAAAGATGCCCCCGTCACATTTGCAGATAATACCGCTTTGGTTCTCAACTTAAATGGCGTTCTGGTTGATCAACCAAAATTAGTCGACCCATTCGACCAAGTTATTGGTGAGCTTGTTGATTCTCAAGATGTCATTAGTGAAATTGCAATTTCAGACGTTGTAAGTGTGATTAACAGCGCTAAAACTGATAATGCCATTAGCGCATTAATCTTAGATCTTGCCCGACTAAAACCTGCGAGTTTAACTAAATTAACGGATATTTCGGATGCATTAGTTGAATTCAAAAAAAGTAACAAGCCAATTTATGCTTACGGGGATTACTTTAGCCAAGAACAATACTTCCTTGCTTCATTTGCGGATGAAATTCTGTTAAATCCTGCAGGGGGCGTATTACTGCAGGGCTATGGTAGTTATAGTCTTTATTTCAAAGATGCCATTGATAAGCTTAATCTCTCATCACACGTATTTCGCGTTGGCACGTATAAATCATTTGTTGAACCCTTCACACGTAGTGATATGTCAGCAGAAAGTAAAGAAGCTAAATTAAACTGGTTAAATCAACTTTGGGATACTTACACCAGTACCGTTGCTAACAATCGTTTAATCAACGCTGACGATGTGGCACCTAAAGCAGATATATTTATTGAACAACTGCAATCAGTCAATGGCAATATTGCCCAATATGCTTTAAAACAAAAACTTGTAGATCAGCTATTAACACGTGAACAAATCTCGCGTTATCTGGCTAAAAAGCTAAACAGCGAATCGGATAAATATGAGAAGGTGGAGTTTTTAGATTACCTTAATCTTCTGCCTACACAGTTTAAAGAACAAGATTTTGCGAGTAAACCTGGAGTTGGTATCATTTTCGCCAATGGCCAGATCTTAGATGGTAACCAACCTCCTGGCGCTATTGGTGGAAAATCGCTGACTAAATTGCTATTACAAGCAAAAGACGACGAAAAGATTAAAGCCTTAGTCCTACGTATCGACAGCCCAGGTGGTAGCGCATTTGCATCAGAACAGATCCGTACCGCATTATTAGAAGTGAAAAAATCGGGTAAACCCGTGATAGTGTCCATGGGTAGCGTCGCCGCATCCGGTGGTTATTGGATAGCTTCTGCGGCAGATGAGATTTGGGCTAAACCAACCACGATCACCGGTTCAATTGGTATCTTTGGTCTATTTGCGACAACCGAAAAACTACTCGCTAAAATGGGCATTTACAGTGATGGTGTCGGGACAACAGATTACACAGGACTATCTGTAAATCGGGAACTGCCTGAACACATGGCTAAAATTATCCAAATGACGGTTGAAAATGGCTATAGCAACTTCTTAAATGTCGTTGCTGAAGGTCGAGATATGACAATAGAAGAAGTTAATGAGGTTGCTCAAGGTCGTGTTTGGACTGGTAGCGATGCGCTTAATCTTGGCCTTATTGATAGCCTTGGTAGCCTAGATGATGCAATTGCGTCTGCCGCAGAAAAAGCAGGTGTATCGAGTGATTCATTAATTTTAATTCAAACACCCCGTAGTGAGCGTGATAGATTACTGTCTATGTTCACTCAATCTGTTGCAAAGCAAGTATTAACAGAGCTCAACATTAGTCCTAATGGTAGTGTGGCGACTTGGTTAGCAACAATGAGTCGACAAGCCGGACAACTCACTAACTATTCAGATCCGCAAGGCCTATATGTGGAATGTTTAGTATGCGAAATTAAATAATCCTCTAGATTAGCTGGACCTAGTGAATAATGATATTAAGCGGTAAATGAATCCATTTACCGCTTAATTCAAATTTATATCTTAATTACCCTATTAAATTGCAGTTTTATTAGGCAATCTAGTATCAAGCTATTCCATTAATTGATTTCAGCACTATAATCCTCTTTAAAAACGCACAGGGGAATTTATTAATGGCTAAGAAATCAATCTACATCGCATATACTGGTGGCACGATCGGTATGCAACATTCAGAGCACGGTTATGTACCGATGGAAGGATTCATGACGGATTGCTTAGCGCGTCTACCTGAATTCCACCGCGAAGAAATGCCTGATTTCACCCTTCACGAGTATTCGCCGTTAATCGACTCTTCTAACATGTCACCTTCTGATTGGCAGCAGATCGCTGAAGATATCCAAAGCAATTATGACGACTACGATGGCTTTGTGATCTTACATGGTACTGATACCATGGCGTACACAGCATCAGCATTATCATTTATGTTAGAAGACCTTGGCAAACCCGTGATTGTTACTGGTTCACAGATCCCACTGGCTGAGATCCGTTCAGATGGCCAAAGCAACTTACTGAACTCGCTTTACCTCGCAGCAAACTACCCTGTTCATGAAGTCTGTTTATTCTTTAATAACCAATTATTACGTGGCAACAGAACAACGAAAGTGCACGCTGATGGTTTTAGCGCGTTTGCAACACCAAACTGCGAAACACTATTGAAAGTTGGGATTAACATTGAAGTCATGTTAGGTGATGTAAAACCAATTACTGAAAAAACACTTACCGTTAGTAACATTACACCACAGCCGATTGCGATCGTGACACTTTACCCTGGTATTTCAACAGAAGTTATCTTTAACATTCTATTACAACCCGTTAAAGCGTTAATTTTGCTAAGTTATGGCGTAGGTAATGCCCCGCAAAGTGAAGCACTATTGAATGCGCTTGAAGCCGCGAACCAGCGTGGTATCGTGGTGGTGAATCTTACCCAGTGCATTAAAGGTAAAGTTAACATGGGCGGTTATGCGACAGGCGATGCCCTGGCGCAAGTTGGTGTTATTTCGGGTTATGATATGACAACAGAGGCAGCATTAACTAAGTTGCATTATCTCATCAGTAAAAAACTACCGAGTGAAGAAATTAAAATACAAATGCAACAAAATATCCGTGGTGAATTAACCCACTAAACTATCCTAGTACAGTATCAAGTAAACCGCGCTAGCATACGATTTAGATTAATGTTACCAATAAAAAAAACGGGAAAGACAATAGCTGTCTTTCCCGTTTTTTTATTCAAATTTTAGCTTGTAATAAATTAAACCACTACAGCATCACTTGCTGATATATTCGTTGTTTTATGCTTAGCGAGTACATAACCAACCACAATCAGAAAACCTTGGAACAACATCACAGATGTAACAGCATAAACACCATGTTCAGAGAATGCTGATACCACACTGCTTGCTAAGAAACAAAACATCGTCTGTAAGAAGTTAAGCAAACCTGCAGCGGTTGCACTACAATTCTTGAAGTCAGCGAGTGCAGCATTAATCACCAATGGATAAATCGCGCCATTAGCCACGGCTAAAAAACAGAATGGGATCAAAATAGGCCAAATAGTCGTTGGTGACGTCGCAAAAGCAATCACAAACATAAGCACAACCGTTGTGATAAACAATGTAATTAACCAAGGCAATAATTGTTTCGCACTAAAACGTGTTAATAGGTTACGACAACCATAACCACCAACAAGAAAAGCCACTGTCTGAGGTAGATAACTCAGACCAATATCCGCCCCCGAATACCCCATTGCAGTCATAATGAATGGCGAACCGGTTAAATAGGCGAAGAATGCAGCGGAGCACGCCGCAAATATCAACATATTACCAATGAATATTTTTGATTTTATGATTTGCTTATAATCACGCGCCAATTGCAACGACAACTTTTCTTGTTTTTTACCTAAAGGTGCACTTTCTTGTTCGCGACTTGTTGCAAATGCCAACGCTAAACCAGTCACTACAAGCACAACAAAAATACTACGCCAGCCAAAAAACTCTTCTAATCCAGCGCCAAGTAAAGGTGCTAATGCAGGAGAGAGCGCGACCAGTGGCATGATCGTCGCAAAAACACGCTCTGACGCTTTACCTTGATAACGGTCAATTACGACCGCCTGCCAAATGACAGTACCACAACATGCACCTAATGCCTGGCCAAAACGTGCAAGAAGAAATAGCTCAATACTGTTAGATACGGAGATAACAGCGGTTGATATCACAAAGATAGCCATGCCAACAAACAGCATTTTTTTACGGCCGACACGATCAGATAACGGACCATAAACTAATTGACCCAGTGCCATACCCAATAAAAAAATACTGAGCGACAAGCTAATTAATGTCTGAGATGTACCAAATTCATGACGAATCGTTTCAAATGCGGGTAAATACATATCAGTTGCAAGAAAACCCAACATGCTTAATCCAGAAAACCAAACCATCGTGCTCATTGGGACTTTATTTTTAGTGTTATTTTTAATATTGTTCATTACTTAAACTACATAGACTAATGATGATGTTACTAGTTTAATACTGGCGATTCTGTTTGAGAAACGCTAATATTTCACTATTGCTTTCAAAAAATTTGATGTGTATGTTTTCCCAACAAGATCTACAAGTTATCGACGCAGTTGCAAGACGCGGAAGTTTCACAGCTGCAGCAGATGAATTATGTAAAGTACCAAGTGCTATTAGCTATACGGTTCGTAATATTGAAGAGCGATTAGCGGTCGCATTATTTATTCGTCTGCACCGAAAAGTAGAACTAACACCTGCAGGTGAATATTTCGTGATTGAATCTCGGAAATTGCTCAAGCAAATGGCACATATGAAATTTCAAACACAACGCGTCGCTAACGGTTGGAATCAAAGTGTGTCTCTTGCGCTCGATAATGTAGTACATGAAGGCCGTATTAACACCATGGTGGGTGACTTCTACAACGCATTTCCAGATGTAGAACTTTTACTCACGATGGAGGTGTATAATGGTGTTTGGGATGCCTTAGTTGATTCACGCGCCGATATTGCCATTGGTGCAACCGCATCAATCCCAGTGAGTGGTGGTTTTGATTATCGTGGTATGGGGGAACTAAAATGGACATTTGTCATTAGTCCTAATCACCCACTAGCCAGCGCAGAACAAGCAATAAGTAACGAGGAGCTAGCAAGATACCCTGTTATATGTTTAGAAGATACAGCACGCAAACTGCCTAAACGCACCACCTGGTTACTTGATAATCAACGTCGTCTTGTTGTACCAAACTGGCATAGTGCAACCCAATTACTCAAAGGTGGATTAGGTATTGCTATTATGCCTGCACACATGGCAAATAAACTGTTAATGAGTGGAGAGTTAATAGAGAAAAAGCTCATCACAAGTTTGCCTGTCAGCGACTGCTGCCTAGCTTGGAATACCAAACGAATGAGCCCAGCAGTTCAATGGCTACTTGATTATTTAGGGGATAGTGACCAGTTACATCAGCAATGGTTAGAATAATAGCTGTTATGCTAGCCATTGATATTCTATAATTAGTATTAATATCAGGATTTAAATAGGATTTATATTTCTAATGGCTGCTAAACTTTCAAATTTTCGAAAAAATTTTTCACGTGCGCCACGTTATCAACGTTTATTAAGTTATGCGCTTGTTGCCTATTTAATGTATGCCTTACTATTAGGTTTACTTGTCCCCTATCTCGTTAAAAGTATCGCACCAGAAAAAATCAGTGCTTTACTTGGCCGCCCAGTACAACTTCAAGATATAAGTATTAACCCTTTGTCGCTCAAATTTGAGATTAAAGGGTTTGAAATTCAAACTCAAGAACAGGAAGATTTTACCGGTATTGGTCGACTCACATTGCAAATAAACTTATGGAAAAGTTTATTCAATGGCAGTATAAATATTGAGACTATTGAAATTGACCAAGCCTTTGCTAATATTGAAAAATTAGATGAGAGTCAATTTAACTTCTCTGATATTCCAGCACACATAGCTGCGCAATCTAAACCATCAGAAACACCAGTACCGGTTAGCGAAGACACAAATGAAAGCAGTGAGTTACCGCATATTCAAATTGCTAATATCAGCATCACCAACACTGCGTTTAACTTTAAAGACAAGCCTACAGGTGCTGAACTCGACTACCCAGCAATCAATATTGTACTGACCAAATTCAATAGCCTAGCAATGTTGAATCGTGACAAGCGGAGCAACGCGCCATCCCCGACTTACAACAGCTATAATTTGAGCATTGAAGGTGCAGACAATAGCGCAGTGACCACGGCAGGTCGATTCCAATTAACACCATTGGAAGCACAAGGTAATCTGGCTCTTAAACACATAAAATTAGTGACATTTTGGCCATTCGTAGCAGAACAATTAACGGCTAAACTAGAGTCTGGCGTTATTGACTTTACAACTGACTATCAATTCATTAGTAACGATAAGTCACCGCAATTACTCACTGATGCGGGTCAATTTTCGTTACGTACATTGATATTCTCCGAACCAGAAAAAGAACTCATTAACCTACCGTTACTCACAGTAGCAGGCATCAAAGTTGACTTATTGCAACAACAAATTGGTTTAGATAATATCAGTACCGATGGGTTAAAAGTTAATGCAGTTGTAAACAAGGACGGTGTTGTTAATCTAACAAATGCTTTTACACTAAAACATACAGAACCAACTAGCGCATCATCAGATAGCAAAATAACCGCTAAATCAGAATCACAGGCAACGCAACCTGAAAATAATGAGGCTCAAGCAACGGAAAGTAAAGAAGCACAAGAGTGGCTCGTCACTCTTGGTGAATTTAATTTAACCAACTACGATATTAATGTCATTGAATCTATGATGACGGATGCAACCGCATGGCGCCTGTTCCCTATTAACGTCAGAACTAAATCATTGACCAGTCGTCTCGATACACCCATTGAATATGACTTAGCCCTAACGATTAACGATAAAGGTACCTTCTCTTCTCAAGGTAGCGCAGATGTAAAAGAACAATCGCTTGATGCTACGATCAATTTAGATAAATTGAACCTCGCACAATTTCAACCTTATCTAAAACCTTACGTGAACATCACAATCCAAAATGGTGAATTCACAACGCAAGGTAGCCTTTATGCGAATACCAAAGGTGCAGCTCGATTTGATGGTTCAATAAAACTAGAATCACTAGCAATTAATGACAACAAATTAAATAAAACGCTAATCAAATGGCAAAACTTCAATATCAACAGCCTTAAATTTGATAAAGAAGCAAACAGTTTGCTTATCGACCATGTTTCTTTTGTACAACCATATGCTCAAATGATTGTCGCTGCAGATAAAAGCTCCAATGTGTCAGATCTTGTTGTCAAAACCAAAGACGAGAAAAAAGAGGCGGCAGTTAAAGGTGAGCCCCAAATAAAACCTGAAACTCAAAAAATTAAAGCGACAGAAGATGCAATGCTGATTGAGATAAACAAGATCACACTCGCACAAGGTAAAGTCGATTATACCGACAATCTTCTTAAACCTACTTTTGAAGCCACTATCGACAAGTTAGAAGGCCATGTAGGTAAACTATCATCAACGGCAACCAAGAATGCGGAACTAAATATCAGAGGCATAGTAAACGAATACGCACCTCTCACATTACGTGGTGAAGTTAACCCTCTCATCCCACAGCCGTATGTGGACATCGAATTTATCTTTGATAATTTTGAGCTACCCTCTATGACCCCCTACTCTGGTACTTATGCAGGGTTAGATATTAACGAAGGTCAGCTCTCACTTGCACTTAAATACAAGTTAGAAAAAAATCATTTAGAAGGTCGCAACCAAATATTCATTGATCAGCTTGATATGAATAATACAAAAAACAGTGACGCAGGGACAATATTACCGATTACCTTAGCTATTCCATTATTAAAAGACAGCAATGGCGCTATTGATTTAGGCGTTGAAATATCGGGGGATGTTAATGACCCGAGCTTTAATGTCGGCGAAATACTGCTAAAACAATTTACCAATATCATAGTGAAAGCCGCTACATCGCCATTCACATTATTAGCTAGCATCGTAGATTCCACAGAGGAATTAGATAAAGTTAATTTTGCTAAGGGCTCAGTGATACTTACCCAACTCGAACAAAATAAACTCGATACATTAGCAAAAGCACTAGTACAACGACCACAATTAAAACTCAATATTAAAGGCAGCTATGATGCGAACGTGGACAAACAAACACTTCAAAATAGAGCCGTAAATACGAAACTAAGTCAATTAACAAACACGAATATTCCAGAAACGACTAATGCGACGAATCTACCACTATCAAATGATATGGAAGATGCACTTATCACGTTATATGAACAAGAAACCCAAGGCAAAGCGGATACACTACGTAATACGATTTCAGCTCAGCAGGCGTCACTCGATAAATCAGCACTTAAGCAAGTTTGGCTTAGCAGTTTATATGCCGAAACAAGTAAGCAACAAGCTATCACAGATAAAGTGCTAAGAAAATTAGCTAAATCTCGAGCTAATGCAATTAAAACTCACCTACGAGATATAAGCAAAGTTGATGCGGGTCGTATTTTTGTATTAAGTCATCAAAGCAATGTGCCATCAGCAAGTACGCAGACAACCTTGACGCTTGTCGTTAAATAAGGTGATTAAATAGTATTATATAAGAATAGGCTTCATTGACAGTGCCATCACAACCGATGAAGCCTAATTTTATTTTTCAGACACAATATCAGCTTTCGTAGATTCAACAATAGCAAGTAAATCATGAGTTTCCATCGCTGATACTTTATGCTTCGCTAGCACTTCTTTAAACAAAACGACCATCCGATACCATTCTTTTTCCGTTATGTGCAAGTTCTTATGCGCCTCTTTCATTTCTCGTCCTTTATAAATACAGGGACCATTTGTGACTTGACACATCATAGTAGTGACTTGAAACTTTAAATAAGCTTTAGGCACCCTTGCTCGTGAAGTGTTGATTGCTGAATTTTTATTTAACTCGATATCGATTATGACCGTATCTACAAAATCATTCACAACAACAGTTATCGGTACTAGTCCTCCAAGTCTGTCGTAAAGTGAAATATCTGAATGTTCATACCCAACATCTTTTGAAGCTTTAACACCCAAACTAAACGCTATACTAAAAATAAATAAACATATAAATAATACAGTAACTAATAAAGAATTGTATCTCATCATAGCTATTTCCTACTGCTGTAAATTAACAACACCATAGCGAAAGTTTAGCTAAATTTTAAATATTTTCCATTGTCGATTAACCAACCAAAGACCTGCTACGTCAGCACCATATCCAATAAATATACAAATCAAAGATCATCACTTATGCTTACATGAGTTTGAGCTAATTAGAATGCCAAACTGTATGCAATCTACTGATTAATATTTAGTGATTTGTAATTGGAGACCGACTTATGCTTGAAGATAACTTTGTCACATTAAAATCAAAACTATTAATCCGGCATACTCAGCAATTCATGAATAACAAGCTAAGTTACGCCATGCTATGTGATTATATTTGGGAAATATTACAAGACTGGCAACGTTTGAATATTGTGGAGAACAGAATATCAAGTCAAAAAGAAATGGTTTTTTGGTACTTAGTATTTGAATTGCAATTTCAAGATGAAACGTCTTTATTATATGATAAAGACGTTAGTTTAAAATTACATAACTGTATCTTGTTTTTGCAAAATGAGCTTAAGATGCCTAAAGACTGTATTGGTGTAAGGCCTAATTACGCTTAATAAGCGATATCAAATACAGCAATAATTTGTAAGTTAATATTACTCATCCAATTCATACGTATTTTTTGCCGTTAACTCCGCCAACCGAACAATAACACGCACTGATTTTTCCATCCCTGCAACCGTAATAAACTCATGAATACCATGAAAATTATAACCACCTGTAAAGATATTAGGACAAGGTAATCCCATGAAAGACAATCGAGCACCATCAGTGCCTCCACGGATAGGTTTAATATCAGGCTGTACATCACAATCAATCATCGCTTGTTTCGCAATCTCAATAATATGTACGTGAGGCTCGACCATTTCACGCATATTATTATAACTATCGATTATTTTCAGCTCTACCCGTTCACAACCAAGTTCTTCATTTAATTCTAAGACTTTTTGTTGTATAAATTCTTTTCGATGCGCTAATCCCATCGTATCAAAATCACGAATAATATAATTCAAGGTGGTTTTTGCCACACTCGTTTGCATTGAATTCAAATGGTAAAAACCTTCATACCCTTCCGTGCATTCAGGTGTTTCGTCTGCAGGCATCATCCTTTGAAATTTAGCTGCAATTCCCATGCTATTAACCATCTTATTTTTCGCTGAACCTGGATGCACATTTACCCCGTGACAAATTATTTCAGCAGCGCTCGCATTAAAATTTTCAAACTCGAGTTCGCCAACTGGGCCGCCATCAATGGTATAGGCCCACTCAGCACCAAAATTTTTAACATCAAACAAATTCGCACCACGACCAATTTCTTCATCGGGTGTAAAGCCGATACTAATATCACCATGTTTGATTTCAGGATTAGCTTGAAGATACGCTATCGCGGTTATGATTTCAGCAATACCGGCTTTGTTATCAGCACCTAATAAGGTTGTACCATCGGTCGTTATTAGCGTATCACCATGTAGGTCGTTCAAATCTGGGTACATCGAAGGTGATAAAACTTCGCCATGTCCTAAACTTATATCACCACCTTGATAGTCCTTCACTATTTGCGGTTTAACCCCCTTCCCAGATGCATCAGGTGCTGTATCCATATGCGCAATAAACCCAACAGTTGGTACTGTTGTGCGAATATTACTGGGGAGCGTTGCAGTTAAATAACCATTGTTATCTAGTTTTACATTCTTTAGTTTTAATGCCATCAGCTCTTGCTTTAACTGTGCAGCAAAAACTGTTTGCCCAAGCGTACTTGGGCATGCATCAAACGTATAATCAGATTGGGTATCAAAACTTACATAACGTAAAAAACGTTCAATCAAGGTAGTCATAATAAAGCCTTTTAAAAATAAGTAGTTATGATGTACAACCATTATGCTTAATAAATAATAACGATTCGTTGTTCTTAATCATAAATAGGTATCAATTTAACTTTATTAATTTTCCACCCCTAACCTACGGGCCTTATCAGCCCCCGACATTGTATTATAGCCCTCATTTTTATTGTCTATTTATACAGCTCTATTTTTGCTATTAATCACATTTAAGCATAAAACAAAATGCTCACTTTTAGATGTTACAACCTACTTATCACTTAAAACTTTCATTTCCAGAACAATCGTTATATCATGCTCCTTAACAGCTTAATTAAATAAACTATAGTACTTAAAATACAACAAGTTAGTGAATTATCATTTGTTTGACCACCAAATTTATAATCAATTAATAGGGAACTGTTATGTTAGGTACCGCCAACAGCAAAAATGCAACACGTGTATTACTATTAGGCTCTGGAGAGCTTGGAAAAGAAGTGACTATTGAGTTTCAGCGTTTAGGGGTAGAAGTCATTGCCGTTGATCGTTATGACAATGCACCCGCGATGCAAGTCGCGCATCGCAGTCACACCATTGATATGCTTGATGGTAATGCCCTAAGACATGTGATTGAACTTGAACAACCGCATTATGTTATTCCAGAAATAGAAGCCATCGCAACAGATACCCTGCTTGAATTAGAACAAGAAGGTGTCAATATCATTCCTACAGCGCGTGCAACCAAGCTAACAATGGATCGTGAGGGTATTCGTCTTCTGGCCGCAGAAACCCTTAATTTACCTACCTCACCTTACATCTTTACTGACAATAAAACTGAATATGAAGGCGCAGTGGCAGAAATTGGCATTCCATGTGTGATAAAACCAGTCATGAGTTCATCAGGTAAAGGTCAAAGTATTATTCGTGATAAAGATGACATCGAGCAAGCTTGGCACTATGCACAAGAAGGTGGCCGAGCAGGCGCAGGGCGTATCATTATTGAAGGCTTTGTAAAATTCGATTTCGAGATCACCATGCTTACAATCAGTGCGGTAGATGGCATCCACTTCTGCGACCCAATTGGTCACCGTCAGCAAGATGGGGATTACCGTGAGTCATGGCAACCACAAATAATGTGTGATGATGTGCTTGCCAAAGCACAAGAAGTATCTGCCGCGGTAGTTAAAGAATTAGGCGGTTATGGTCTATTTGGTGTCGAACTCTTCATTCGAGGTAAAGACGTATTTTTTAGTGAAGTTTCACCGCGTCCACACGACACAGGTATGGTGACACTAATCTCACAAGACTTGTCTGAATTTGCTTTACATGTACGCGCTGTTTTAGGGCTACCTATCACCCAAATCCAACAATATGGTCCATCTGCCTCTGCCGTTATCCTAGCAGAAGGTCACTCGACTAATATTAGTTTTAATCAATTAGCGCCAGCATTGGCCAGTGTACCAGGCAGTCAAATCCGTCTCTTCGGCAAACCAGAGATCGCCGGCCAACGTCGCTTAGGCGTGGCTCTGGCTCGTGGTATTAATAGTATCGATGCTATTGATAAAGCCAAGAAAGTAGCACAAACAGTTGAAGTGACTCTTAATTAATATATACCGTTGACGAGCATAAAGTCTAACGATCAAAAAAGGCTAACAAGTTATTACTCGTTAGCCTTTTTTACATCTGTAATTCAAGTTAATTGTTGTATCTATACTTTTAATTATTAACGATTAACGATTAATTATAAACTTAACATCACACCAGCAATCGCAGCGCTCATCAAATTAGCTAGCACACCAGCAAAGATGGCGCGGAAGCCATGTTTAGCAATAAATTGACGACGTTCAGGGATCATACTGCCTAAACCACCAATTAAGATAGCCATAGTACTGATATTAGCAAAACCACACAATGCAAAGGTAATAATCGCTTGTGAATGTTCACTTAATTGATCTTTTACTTCCATCAACTGAATAAACGCTACAAACTCATTTACGACGATCTTATTACCAATCAGCGAACCTGCAACAATCGCTTCATTCCATGGTACACCAATCAACCAAGCGACAGGAGCAAACACATAACCTAGAATGATTTCAAAGCTTAATGTTAGATTAAACCAATTGCCAATACCACCTAACATACCATTCAGTAACGCGATAACACCGACAAACGCTAACAAGGTAGCACCAATCGCAGTTGCCATACTTAAACCAGCCATTGCACCGTCAGCAAGGGCTTCAACCACGTTTGTTGCGCGCGGTAATTCAACTTTAGTGATTTCATCATCGCTTAGTTTATCTGTTGATGGCGGGAACAAAAATTTCGCCATTAACAAACCAGCAGGTGCAGACATAAATGATGCCGCAACAAGGTATTTGATCTCAACACCGATCATCGCGTAACCCACGAGTGTGCCACCAGCAACAGACGCTAGACCGCAAGTCATCACAGCAAAGAACTGCGAATCACTCATACCTTTTAAATACGGTTTAACCACTAAAGGCGCTTCAACCATACCAACAAAAATGTTTGCCGTTGCCGCTAACGATTCTGCGCGGCCAGTGCCTAATAATTTCTGTAAACCACCACCAACAATGTTAATCATCTTCGGCATAAAGCCAATATGATACAGCGCTGAAATTAACGCAGAGAAGAACACAATAATACCTAATACATTGATAGCAAATACAAAGTTTCCTTCAACTAAACTACCAAATAAGAACGATATACCCTCCTGGCCATAATCAATCACGTTTGATACACCTGCACTAAAGCCATTTAATGCGTCTTTTCCTGCTGGAAAATATAATACAATGAAAGCAAACGAGATCTGTAATGTAAACGCTAGCGAGACAGTTCTTAGTGGGATATTGCGGCGATTGTTAGAGCTGAAATACGCCGTTAATAGGATCACTATTATGCCTAAAATAGATATCATGGAACAAACCTGTTTAATGATTAAAATTATAAAGATGCGTATTGTAGTCCGCACCATTATTACAGCAAGCCCAGTAAGTTACTTGCTTGTTACAATTAAATTCAAACGTCTTGTTGTGATAGCTAATCTATTGTTTTATAACAATTCAACAATGATATTTTAGGTATTGTTTCCATATGGAAAAGATATTTCCCCATGAGGAGATAAGTTCTTGTAGATTAGATTTTAATCTGTGACTTTAATTGCCGATCCCAGTATGAAGGCTGACCAATATATTCTTTGAAAAAAATGATCGCCGCGCTAATTTTCTTCGGTAAATGCTTACGACTTGGGTATACAGCATAGAACTGCATCCTTTGACTCGCCTGCCACTCTGGTAATAGTTGTATCAACTTTCCCGCTCTAAACTCATCCGTTAATAAATACGTCGCTAAGTAGGCAATTCCCCATCCTGATATCGCGGCATCGCGGATAGCTTCGGCTAAATCAACACGATAATCACCATTAACATTTACATATAACGTGTCAGTACCTTGTTTGAATGACCATAAACCATAGTTACGCTCACGGCTTTGGTAAATCAGGCAGTTATGATTCTCAAGGTCTTCCGGATGTAATGGCGCTGAGTTGTGCATCAGATAATCTGGTGACGCAGCAACCACAAAGCGGGTATCAGCCAAATGCTGAGCCACATAACCTTCGGGTATATCTTCAATGTTCGTCAACCACAGGTCTAAACCGTCATCAATCATATTGGTTTTATAATCAAACAGACTCACTTCAACATGCAAGTCGGGATGCAATTTACGAAATTGTTCAATTGCAGGGATGATATGGATCGTACCAAATGACTGCGAAACACCTAAACGCAGGATACCCGTCACTTCATCTTGCAGATTAGCCATCATGACATCAGCGTCTTGTACACTGATTACCACGTCAGCACAATAATGGGCAAACAGTTGTCCCGCATCAGTTAAGGTGAAGCTTCGCGTTGAACGCTGCACAAGTTTAACGTTTAAATCAGCTTCTAAACACTTGAGTTGCTTACTGACATGAGAAACCGACACACCTAACGTATGTGCAGCAGCAGTAAAGCTACCAGTTTGTACAAGTGTATGGAAAAGTGCCATTTGGCTAGCGCGATCTTGAATCAAATGAGAAGTACCGAGTAACGTCCGATCTGTGTGACCAGGTAATAAAAAATAAACACCGTTATTGATGTTTATACGGTCAGTGTATACAAAAATCAATATGCAATAAAGCAGTAAGCCATTGCGGGACTAAAGTGCTGGCTTACTGCTCGATTATATTAAGGTTTATGATATAAAATTGAACGAACGTAACTGCGTGTATTAGCGTTATGATCTGACATAAACTCAGCGAGTAAGTTGATCATTTGGGTTACCCCCTCTTCGCCATTTTTCTCTCGGATCATATCAACAATCATGTCGACTTCCTTACTACCATCGACTTCAAAACTCGGGTCACTCACTAGTTTCTCAGGCACCCAACGTTCAAGGTAATCAGCCAATTTCTGTGATTTGTCATATGATTTCTTGGCAAATACCTCTACAAATGTCGTATTTGTGTATTCAATAACAGGCATCTCTTGTTCTAACGCTTTAAATAATATGCTACTAAAGTCATTATTTTCATAGGCTTGCTTGGTTATGATCTCTTGAAATGTTTCTAATACTAAATGGCGATTAGAGAGCAATTGAATCGCATCTATTTTCGCTTGCGGGAAACCCATCATATCTTTGGCATTTGTCCAGATACTCGACACCGTACTCACACCCGGTTGTAATGTTGAGTGATATGACTGTGCAATGTCTCCAATGTAGTGCATGCCCCATCCCATAAAGCGCCAGCCCCAATAATCATGGCCAGTACGAAAAGCATATTCAGATAACGCTTTGTACATATGGACACGATAATCAGGGAAGGTATCACGTAAGAAGGGGGCGAGTGTAAAGAGTACACTTGATTCATGGTAGAACCCCATATGGAAAGGTGCTTGCGAACTGTATTCTAATGCAGGATTACCAAAGGCTTGTTTACCAAAACCATACAGTTTACCCGCGTTGGTATTGCTGTCTTCAAACAAACCAATATCTAAACCATTATCAGGATCATCATTAGCCGATACTAACACCTCGATTGGCGTTACCATTTCTCCACTTTTCACTTCAACAAAAGTCATGGTGTTGTAATGGTCTAGACTTTTAAATACGGTAACTTCTGAGGAATCCATTCGACGACGGCCTTGTTTATCCTGCCCTGGTAATAATTGAATATACGGATTAACACGTGCATTCGGGTTGATACGTATGGCATGGATGAAACTTGTTTGTAAGTCTTGCCCAGCAGCGTCAAATGCTAAGGTATCTGGACGCGGTTTATAATACAGGACGTTTTGGCGTAACCAGTCTTCATTGCTTGCTAATAACGTTTCTAACCCTTGCGCCTCTGCTGTCACAAATTCCGCTAAGGTTTCAACCTTAATCGGCGCTTGATCTGCGACGTCAGGAATAGTCTTTAATATTGGGTAGGTAATAAGACTGTGTTCAGACCATGCACTGGCGTTACTCACAACGACACTACTACACAAGATGACTTTCAGCAGTCTTTTAAACAAGATCGGGATAAACATAATATTCCTTTAAAATCGGTCGTATGTTGAAGCGCCAACTGATTTTTTCGCGCAATCAACACTGTGCCTTTAGGTTGAGCGTACTCATGAATAATCTCGGATCATCAATCTTATCCAGCATTTCAATGCTCGGTAAACATTCGTCATCGACATAATCGGCAAAGTCCGCATCCGGATCAAACACTAAGATATCCAGCGCTAATCGATCCATACCATATAAACCGCGGTGGATCATATCAGCTGAAAACACGAGTAAGTCGCCCGCGGCTAAGTTCATTACCTTACCACTAGAGAGACTATCACAGCTCACTTTGCCGTTTATTTCTTGTCGTACATTAAACTCTTCTTCATTGTCCCAGCGCTTATGCGTACCAGGGACGAGTTCCATGCCAAGTTCATCAAACAAAGGAACGCGAAGATGTACCACTTGCGTCTCTTGCACGGCTATTTTTTGCTGTTCGACCTCATGATCGTATTGACAATCACGATGCCAAAAATCTTTTTGTTTAGGGTTAACAGGGTTGAAAAATAATTGGGTATTCATAAATGCTGGATTAGACGGTATAACCGATTCGACAACATCCATCATTTTTTTTGAGCTGATGAAATTGAAAAGCTTCAGCCGATCGTCGCACTCTAAATAATCGATGCCGGTAATGACAGACGAATTAAACGCTTCAGAACGATAGAATTGTATATTGTCTTCTTTCCAGCGCTCATGGAATTTTGATACGACTTCTCTCAGCGCTAAAATCTCATCGGTATTAAAATAATTTCTTATTACAAAGTAACCTTGCTCGTCATATTCGCTATTCAATTGACTTTGATTCACTACCTTTAACACCCATTACCTCTATTTTATGATAACAACCCGGCTGCCAATCCTTTGTTAGATACCAGACTAGCTCTAAGGATTAAGCCGAGTTCGTTGTAAGTTACTTTTTCAAGAATGAATTCCATTTCTTCTCCATAACGTTTTAATATTATTTAACTATACCAACACTTGTCGTGTATTTCTGATGTAGTGATGGATCTGTCCCTCAACTTTAACATCAATCATTTCTTCTGGTCGACGATCATTAGGACAAGGTATTCTAGGTGTTGTACCAAACAGTCGGCAGATCAACGGGCGTTCCTCGTACACAGTGCAACCTTTAGGGCCTAAATGTACGCAGTTATACTCATCTAATGCGGCATCATGCTCAGCATCCGTTTTATATGGCAGGCGCGACATTTCTTCTGCAGACGTCGTTACAGGCCCACAGCAATCGTGGCAACCCGGTGTACATTCAAACGTCGGGATTTGTTTGCGCAGGCGTGCAAGTTCCTCTTTATTATTGTTCTTACTCTTGTTTTTTAACAATAATTTTATTTTCTCGTATTCCGAAACCATTATAGTTTTCTACCTAACTTCACTAGAAGATGACAATGCCTGTAAATTTACGGCGTATGTTAACATTTGTAAGCATACGACGCTTTGATTTACTGCGCCTTTTCACCTAGCTCACTAGCGACCAAATAAAATGGGCTGAAAGCTATGAGTAACAAACAGAGACAGCTATTTTGTCCTTTTTTAAGGACTCGTTATTTTTTTAATTTAACCGCTGTTCCAAAGACCATAATTTCAGATGAGCCATCCATAATTGCGCTTGTAGTAAAACGAATGCCTACAACAGCATCAGCCCCCTTTTCATGCGCATCTGCAATTAGACGTTGAACAGCTATATCCCTAGCCTCCGTTAACATTTCTGTGTAGCCTCGAATTTCACCACCGACAATACTTTTTAAACTTGCCATGATGTCACGTCCTATATGCTTTGCCTGAACGACGTTACCTGTCACTACACCTACTATTTCTTCGATTTCCTTGCCTGGAATTGACTCTGTGGTTGAATAAATCATAAAATTTCCTTAAAAATATAAAGCTAAGCTCAACAGCGTAGCAAGCTAGCGGGGATTTGGGAATAAACGTCATGTTGTGTTGATGTTATTCTTTATCTTTTGCGGATTCATTTTCCACTTTTCTCTCTAGGCAGCGTCCTCTCGGTTCATCGCCCTCATGCAGCACAATATTAGTATGCAAAAACTCAGCAGCCTCCGCGGAGCCTTTTACTTTCTTAGCGCTGCGCTCTAACATTTCGGCTTCAAACTCAGTTAACACACTTTCCCTCACGCCAGCTTTACGCCATTGAGACAAGGGTCTACATTCTTTTGTAATTACCCTAGCCAATGCCAACGCATCCAGCAGTGCTTGATTCGCACCTTGTCCTTTGAATGGACTCATAGGATGAGCAGCATCTCCAATCAAGGTCACGTTAGCCCCTTTCTGTAACAATTCAGGTTCGAGTAGTGCTCGGTCATACACAGGATAACCAGAAACCATCACTTCCTGCGTCGCCGTTAAAATCTGTGGAATGGGATCGTGCCACTGACATCGTCGCAACGCTTCTTCTTTTAGCGCTTTAGCTCCTTTCGCACTCAAGGCCTTAGCCTCTTCTTCTGGCATTGGAAAGCTGAGCTGCCACATCACCGAGTCCGATGTATAAGGCATGATGTAGATCCGCTCATGGCCATTGGCGGTTTGGAATACCGTGGCCGAATCCAGTAAAACACGATCAAGACCTTCATCTTCAAGATCGGCCAAAGGACAAATCCCCAAAATCACGATACAGCCTAAATAATTTAAGGGAGAATTATCCTCACCCACCAGTAACTTGCGCACCGAACTGCGGATACCATCCGCCCCAACGACAAGATCCGCATGAGCGTACTTCATCTCACCTTCAACCTGAAAGCTCAAATCAACACCTTCACCCTCAGATTGTATAAAACCAACTAACTGATGGCCCCACTGCACCACATCATGTCCCCCTAACTGCTCAAGTAAAGCTAAACGCAACGACTGCCTTGCGATATGCACATTCGTGCGTTTGGGTAAATTTTTGTCGTCTGACGGCACCCATTTTCTGATCCCCCATTCACCGAGCACTTTTCCTTCGGTCGTATGAACCACATGTCTGGTTGAGATGATCCCCTCCTCTAACGAGACAATACCCAGCCCCTCGATCGCTCTACTCGCTTGTTGTAAAGTAAGTCCATAACCTTGGGATCGTGCATCGAAGCTGCTATCGCGTTCATAAAGTGTAAAAGGAATGCCACGGTGAAGACAAGCTACAGCAAGGGCCACCCCACCTATTCCACCGCCAATGATGGCAAGATGTGGGTAGTTTTCTTGATCCGGCTCTTTATCAGAAAAGGCTTGGATAGCAGATCGAATCAGCCCGGAACCTTTACAGTGCGAGCATGCATCAAGGTGAGCCTTAGGGCGAACGGGAGCGCTCCCTTCGCGGTTGTTTCTTTCAAATATCTCTAGTTCTCGCTGGTAGCTGAGTCTTACTTTCTTTCGGAGTCGCTTACTTACTTTCCCGCGTCCCTTACATTCTGCACAAATAGTCCAGTGGTTCTCTTCAATCTTCAACTTTTCTACCTGTCCTATGTTTAACCCGCTATTGGTACACTTGAATAAGAAAACTCCCAGCTATTAAGTTCATATTAAGGCTGACATTAAGCTGAAAGTTAGGCTGAAAGCTAAGCTGTAATTATAACGCTGATTACGGTCTATTACCGTTTAACTCGATAAAACTTAGCTTTTTTTACATTCAGCCTGCATTTCCGGCTGTTTTATAGCGGGGTAAGAGCGAAGAGTAACCGTGATAAGCTTACTGTAGCGTCTCCAATAAATGATTTTATCTAAGATAATTTTCATACTAATGCCTTATTTCCTCTTTATACACGTCTTACATCTAATTTTGGAAAATACTATCTCGCCATAAAATAAAAGACTAACTACATTAATAAATATAAATGAACAATAATATCAACAACTAAGACCTAGACATAAGAAGTAAATACCCAATCAAACCCAATTTTATAAATGAGATTAAGTTGCAATAATTATGGACTAAGCAATAGAATCAACCCAAAATATAAATTGAATAGTGAAAATTATTATTTTTAATCAGTACCTTAAGTAATATGGAAATTTAAAGTACGCAGCATTATATTCGGACACCAGTCATAACAGAGTGCCGAGTAAATAAGGATATTAGATAAATGCAGCATATCACCAAGATGTACTTACTACTTAGCTTGTCATCAGCTAGCTTTATTGCTCAAGCGGCTGAATCTCATCGGCTCAATTTAAAAGATGCAGAAAGTATCGAAAGTCGCCTTCATCTAGCAAATCAATTTTCTATTCGTGGGCCCCAAAGCAATCCCCACAGCTTTAAACTATTACCAGAAGTGTCCCCCCAAACGTTTTCAGGCCAAAGCCAAACAAAAAAGACAGACAAAACTCACAACAAGTATCAGCAAAATTACTTAGGCATTCCTGTTTGGGGTCATCAAATAGCCGTGCATCGTGATGCTAAGAGTCGGATTTATGCGCTCAATGGCAAACAATTAAAAAACATTGAATTAGATGCTAATCTTTCGAGCACTGAATTAGCAAACACTAAACCAAGCAAAGAGCTACAAACAACGCTCATCATTAAAGCAAAAAAACAATTTGGTTTAAGTGAAAGCGCCCAAGTATCAAACATTGAAATTACAAATTATATTCACTTAAATGAACAAAAAACCGCAGTACTGGTTTGGTATCTCTCATTTAAGCTTGAAGATGATGAAGGTAACATCGCACAACCTATCTTATTAGTTGATACCGATACCAAATTTATTATTGATTCATGGAATAACCTACAACACGCGACGGCAACAGGACCCGGTGGAAACGCTAAAGTGGGTCAATATGAATACGGTACTCATTACACAGCACTAGATGTAACACAAAATGGTAATGATTGTTTACTTGAAAATAAAAACGTCCGTACTGTTGATTTGCAGCACGGTACAACCAACAACGACACCTTTGCTTTTACTTGTTCACGTAATGAATATAAAGAAATAAATGGCGCATACTCTCCGCTTAATGACGCTCATGGATTTGGTAATGCTGTATTTGATATGTACAGAGACTGGTATGGATTAGCACCTTTGACATTCCAATTAGTCATGAAAGTGCATTACAATAATAACTATGCCAATGCTTTTTGGGATGGCTCGAGCATGACATTTGGGGATGGCGATAACAATATTTATCCTTTGGTTTCTCTTGATATTGTCGCCCATGAAGTCAGCCATGGTTTCACAGACCAAAATTCTGACTTGATTTATAATGGTCAGTCTGGCGGTATCAACGAATCATTTTCAGACATGGCAGGTGAAACTGCAGAGTTATTTGTACGTGGCAGTAATGATTGGTTAATAGGTGCAGATATCACCAAAAATGGCGGCGCGTTCCGATTTTTCGAAGACCCTACCCTTGATGGAAAATCTATTGGTCATGCCGAAAATTATTACGAAAATATCGATGTTCACCATAGCAGTGGCGTATTTAACCGTGCCTTTTATATTCTTTCAAACACACCAGGATGGAACATCAAAAAAGCATTCTCGATTATGCTTGATGCAAACCGCTTTTATTGGACTCAATCAACAGATTTTGTCGATGGCGCGTGTGGCGCAATTAACGCGAGCGTAGATAAAGGTTATGACGCTTTTCCCGTTATCAATGCTTTTTCACAAGTCGGTGTTACATGTGACAATCTTCCTTTTAGTGATCAAGATAATGATGGCATGTCTGATTATTGGGAACAATCCTATGGTTTAGATTATACGACGCCAGCTGATGCGGCACAGGATCTCGACCAAGATGGTTTATCAAACTTAGGTGAATACCTTGCAGACACCAATCCAACCATTTCAGACTCTGATAGCGATGGCCTAACAGATTATGAAGAAGTATCAATTTATAGTACAGACCCGAATAATACAGATACAGACAATGACCGACTTCCTGACCAATGGGAAATTAACGTTGGACTCGATCCATTAGATCCTAACGATGCACACTTAGATTCAGATTCCGATGGCGTAACGAATATAAACGAATATTTATTAGGTTCAGATCCTTTCAAATCAAGCTCAACGCCTGACGTCGTCATAAACTCCCACTTCAATTTCGAAGATGCAACGATACCAAGCCAATTAGTTAATATAGATAACAACTGGGAATTAGTAAGCGGAGGCCCGTCGACAGGCACATATTCAATCGCGAATAAAACCATTGCGCATAGTCAAACTACAGAGCTTCTCTGGATCGCTTTATTTAGTGAAGGCACATTTACCTTTGACTATAAAATAGATAGCGAACTTGGTTTTGACTTCTTTGAACTATATATAGATGATCAACGAGTACTCCAAGCATCTGGAGACGAAGATTGGCAACATTTCAACTACACATTATCTTCAGGTCTGCATACCATTCGTTTCCGCTATAGTAAAGATCCGTTAGTTTCTGCAGGTTTAGATCGTGCTTGGCTAGATAATATAGCATTCTACTCGACTGATCTTGATAGTGATAATGATAATGATGGTATGACAAATTCATGGGAAGCCAGTAATGGCCTTAACCCAAATGATCCAACCGATGCTAATACCGATTTAGACAACGATGGGTTAGATAATTTGACCGAATTTCAACTCGGGACTTTAGCCAACAACGCAGATAGTGATAACGATCAAATACCTGATGGCTGGGAAATATCGTATGGTTTAGACCCACTAAATAATCTTGATGCATCTGATGACTTAGATAATGATGGTTTTTCTAATCTTTCAGAGTTTCAAGCAGGAACTGATCCAAGCGATGCAAATCAGCAGCCGCCATCGATTAAAAATGTTTTATTCGATTTCGAAGACCTGCAATCACCACAAGGTTGGATTAGTGATGTCAATGCCAACGCCAGTTGGAAAGTTAGTAATGATGAAGCAAACAATAGCAACTATTCATTAACGTCTCAAAATATAGAGCATAATCAGAATTCAACTATCATCTGGTTCGGGAATTTTAATGAAGGGGTTTTATCCTATGATTATAAAGTTGAGTCAGAATTAAACTGGGATTTTTTAACCGTTTATCTTGATGACCAAGCTATAACCAATATTTCAGGTGCTCAAGACTGGTCAACACACACTGTCAATATTTCAGCTGGCAATCACACCATTAAATGGGTTTACCGTAAAGATAGTAGTGTATCTACCGATCAAGACAGAGCTTGGATTGACAACGTCAGTTTTAATTCAACCATTCAAGATAGTGACAATGATGGTATGCCTGACCAATGGGAATTAGACAACAGTCTGGATCCAAACGATCCAGCCGATGCGTCACTTGACCCTGATCAGGATGGCCTTACTAATTTAGCTGAATACCAGGTAGATTCTGACATCAACAACAGTGATACAGATGCTGATGGTGTACCAGACAGTGAAGATAGCGCACCTCGCGATAGCAATATAGGTAAAATGCAACCGCCAACGTTTAGCGCTATTGCTGATATTCAAATTGAAGCAGAAGCGACATTAACGGACATTAGCGCCCTCACCTTACCGCTTAATACTGTCAGTGATAACAGCGGATTACCCGTTCAAATAAATCACAATATAACGGTAAACCTAGCAATTGGTGATCATAACATTACCTGGACTGCAACGGATCACTCAGGCAACACTGCAACAGCAACACAAATATTACGAATTAGAGATACGATTGCACCAGAATTTAATTTATCTCCACTCTATCAAGTTTCTAGCCAAGGTATATTTACAGATCTAACTCAAGTGTTAAACCTACAAGCAAATGATCTTATAGATGGTGATATTAACGCACAAATAACGACACCTTCTCTACTAAAATCGGGATTACACCTTGTTAACGTTCAGGCTGTAGATCAATCAAACAATATGGCAAGAGCACAAGTTACTGTTGCCATCAATCCACAAATTGAAATACCAGCCCAAATCCAAACAGCAGTCGGTAATCAAGTCATCGTGCCTGTTTACCTCAATGGCCCGGCAGCCCAATATCCTGTGCAAATTGATTACACAGTAACTGGGTTAATAACACCCATACAATCACAATTAGAGATTAACCAAGGTATGTCGGGTGAATTAGTATTTAATATTCCAACAAACCATTCCGGTAATAGTATTACTGTCGGTCTAGACAGTGCTGTAAATGCACACATCACCAGTGGTATTGGTCAAATATCACTAATTAGCGATAATCAAGCACCAAGCCTGAGCGTTAATATTAAGCAAGCCGAACACCCTGTGACTTTAGTACAAAAAAGTCTTGGTTTAGCTTATCTTGATGTGTCGATCAATGATATCAATTTAGCTGACCAGCATACAGTTTCATTCAACTTCCCGAGTGAATTCGGAGCGGCACTCACTCAGAAAAATGGAAACCGTATCGAATTTGATCCAGCGACGATCCCAACGGGTACTTACTCTGTCGATATAACCGTGTCAGAAACGAATACTGCGGCACTGTTATATAACCAGCTAACAGTCCAAATCTTGGTCAAAAATACGCTACCAGCATTAGGACTAGAAGACACAGACCAAGATGGAATTAACGATCAAGATGAAGGTTATGCTGACACCGACGGGGACGGTATTGTTGATTACCTCGACATCAATAATAATGTAACTCAGCTCCCCTTAAGTAGCAGTAACCTCCCCTTATTTGTTAAGGCATCAAGTAAGTTATCGCTTGGCGATATTAACTTACAAAGTAAAGGTGCCGATGCTGAGTTTGCAGATATTCATTTCAGTGATATTCCGATAAATACCAAGTCAATTCATGCTAATGAACGACGATTAGCAAGTGCGTTAATCAATGTGCGAATCAATAAAAAACCGAGTGGTGAATCAGCATTCATTGTTGTCCCAACAGAGCCATTACCTGCCAATTCGTTCTTGTATTTACATACAAAATTATCTGGCTGGTCAATACTCAGCGCTGGCACGTATAACAATGTATCTTCTGCACCATTCAACCTCAACGGTAATTGCCCCGAGATAATGCATGAAAGCTATGTATATGGCTTAAATCAAGGGGATGAATGTATATTAATTCAGATCGAAGACGGTGGTAATTATGATATAGATAAAGCCACAAATAATAGCGTATCTATCACCGCAGCTGTTTATCCCGAAATAGAAAATAACGCACCAAACGTGATGGTATCAGCGCCAAGTACTGCATCGGAACTAACAAATATCATCATTGATGCGTCAAGTTCTAGTGACATTGATAATGATCTACTGACTTACCAATGGACTTTACCAGACAACATCAATATTCAGTTAACCAACATAGCCCCCGGTAAAATAGAGCTATCCTTACCTGAAATCAATAGTGATACCGGTATTGCTATACAGCTAACGGTAAGTGACGGTCACACAGTTGTAATACAAGCTCTTAACTTGATGATTACCAATACTAAGTCAACTCCTGATAACAATTCCTCAGGTGGTGCTTTGTCGTACTGGTTCGTCTTAACGTTAGCCTCACTGTTATTCTACCGTAAAAATGTAAACCGATAAAAAATACACCTGAGACCATAGAGCCCTCGTTGATTACGTCAACAGGGCTTCCAAGTGCACACCAGCATTAAAGTACTGTGTATAAAGTCATACTCCAATACTTGTTTTCACTAATTTATGATTTAATTAGTAGATAATAATTTGCATATCCATCTAACAGGGTTATGATCTGCCAACACCCATCATTTTAGAGCAGTAACTCTACTGCAACTCGACCTACAGAGAGTGACAATATGGAAAAAGCTTGGCTAAATCGCTACCCTAGTGATGTACCAGAATTCATCGATGCATCACAATATGACAGTATTTTAGATATCGTAGAACAAAGCTGTAAAAAACACGCGGATTCAATCGCCTTTTTGAACATGGGCGCAACACTTACCTTTCGTCAACTTGAAGAACAAAGTCGCGCTTTTGCTGCTTATCTACAACATGATCTAAAAATGCAGCCTGGTGACCGTTGCGCAATAATGATGCCAAACCTACTGCAGTACCCAATTGCGCTTTTTGGTATTCTTCGAGCCGGACTAATTGCGGTTAACGTTAACCCCCTTTATACACAACGAGAATTACAGCATCAATTAGCGGATTCAGGCACAAAAATGATTGTTGCTATTACCAATTTTGGCGCTAATCTCGAAAAGGTATTACCGCAAACCAGTATCAAGCATGTGATAATGACCAGTGTAGGCGATCAATTACCACAACCAAAACGTACCTTGGTTAACTTCGCTATTAAGTACGTTAAAAAAATGATCCCCAATTTTCATATTTCCAATGCCATTTCAATGCGTAAAGTAATAGCCACCGGACGTAAACGTTCTTATCGCCGCCCCGCATGTAAACCTGAAGATATTGCATATCTGCAATATACAGGTGGTACAACAGGCGTAGCAAAAGGTGCCATGTTAACGCATCGCAATATTGTCGCTAATGTATTGCAAGTTTTTGGTCAATTCTCTCCGCGTACACTTTTGTCTAATGATTATGTAGTTACTCCCCTACCGCTTTACCATATCTTTGCTAATTCAGTAAGTCTGATGTTTATAATGATGATTGGGGGGCGTAATTTATTAATTACGAATCCTCGAGATATGGACGGTTTTGTCAAAGAACTAAAAGATTATCCTTTTACTACCTTTTTCGGTTTGAATACTCTGTTCAACGCAATGTTAAAGAACGAAAAGTTCCGCGCATTAGATTTCAGCAGCTGTCGTTTTACCATCGCGGGAGGCATGTCAACCCAAGAAGATGTTGCAAAAGAATGGCAAAAAGTAACAGGGATGCCAATCATCGAAGGTTACGGCCTAACAGAATGTTCGCCTGTTGTGTGCAGTGGTATACATACTCAACAAGAATATACAGCGGGTATTGGCGTCCCATTACCATCAACAGAAATGCGTGTCGTGAATGATGATAAGCAGCCACTGGGAGTCGATGAAGTTGGCGAACTGCAAGTTCGAGGGCCTCAAGTTATGGCTGGATATTGGAAGCAGGAAGAAGCAACATCTCAATCAATTGATAGTGACGGTTGGTTTTCGACTGGCGATATAGCACGTATGGATAAAGACGGGGCTTTTTTTATTGTAGATCGTAAAAAAGACATGATTTTGGTTTCTGGCTTCAATGTTTACCCTGCTGAAATTGAAGAAGTACTTCGATTACATCCTGATATTGAAGAAGCGGCTGCGGTTGGCATCCCTCACCAAATCACTGGCGAGCAGATTAAAGTATTTATATGCAGTACCAATAAAACACTGACGAGCAAAGACATACAAACATTCTGCCGCCGTTATTTAACCGCTTATAAAATACCACGTAAGATTGAGTTTCGCGATACACTACCAAAAAGTGCCGTAGGTAAAATACTTAAGCGCGAGCTTATCACGGTATTAAAAGATTAATTAAGGCATAAAATACAACAAGGTATACTCATATTTAAACATCTTGTTGTATTTTATAATTTAATTGTCACAGATAAACCAACTCGAAAAACTTAACTTAGTTACTAAACACAACAAAACTATTTTATATATAATTAATAAATTCATATAAATGTCACATATGTCTTATACCCTAGCTGCAATAAAAACAACTAGATTAACCATTTACAGGGATTTATGATGATTAAAAATAGTGTATTAATACTTGCGATTTCGAGCGTGTTTCTTAGTGCTTGCAACAACTCTCCAACTTCTACCGTAAGTACTCCAGAGCCAACCAAAGTTAAAAATTTAATCTTGATGATTGGTGATGGTATGGGACCTCAACAGGTGGGTCTATTAGAAGAATACGCACAGCGTGCCCCACTTTCTATTTATAACGATAAAGGCAATAAAACCGCATTATCAACATTCGCAGATGCGGGCCAAATGGGTTTATCGTTAAACGCCCCTTATGGGAATAATG
>Ga0209395_1001320_pt1 | contig 35031 bp, 29 predicted proteins | sample GOMGulsemesocosm_3_FD_184635 | JGI IMG/M metagenome (GOLD analysis project Ga0209395, IMG submission 184635) | Methane-oxidizing microbial communities from mesocosms in the Gulf of Mexico - GOM9D Gulf of Mexico (SPAdes) (version 2) | ecosystem: Environmental > Aquatic > Marine > Cold seeps...
AATTTTTTAGGTAGTGATTTTGATCAATACTTACTTGATCTTAAAAACAGTTTTTACAACAGTTTTAGCAATTGGGATAAATTGGGTTTAATGCAATTTTTATTAAATTATGAGTACTATAAGGAGATTATAAATAGTGGTGTTTGGGTGCTTCCGGCAGGACTTCAGGGGTTTGTAGGTTCGGATATGGCTACGCCAGCTGTTATAGAAGAGTATGCAAAAAATAACAGAGGAGGTGATGTATCACTATTTGACCCGAGATATCCAATAAGAAATAGATTTATATATCAAGAAAATTTTTGTGGTGGTGCCATAGATTATGAATTGTGGGAACAGCATAAAACAGAGGCCTTAGATAAATTGGTAGATGATACGTCTACTTCAGGTTTAAAGATTACCAATTTAATAAAAGAATTAAAAATTGATATCGATGCGCAAAAAGATTGGCTGTATGCTCATGCAACTGAGGCTGATCTTATTGCTGAATTTTTAGATGCTAATAGAAGTGGAGGATTTGCAAGTTTAGAGGCTAAAACTTTTACAAAAGATGTAATTGATATTTTGAGAGACACTAAGAATATATCTTCTCTAAATACAACGTTAAAGAATGAAGATTTTATAAAGATAATTGGTAACGCTCTACAATCTAGAAATCAAAATTTATATACAGAGCTTAACACAGTATTTAATGAATATAATCCAAGTAGTCTGCTATCATTAAATGAAATGCAAATTGCTTCACAAAAAACAAAAGAGATTTATGACATAGCAGGAAAAGATTATAATTTAGACTTTAATGATATTAATCAATTCTCTAGTGTTGAGAGAAGAATTATACTTGAGAATTCAGTATTTTTAAGTATTTTTCCAAGCATACCAAGTATTGGCCAATATTGGCCGAAAAATGCTGAAGAATGGGCTGTAATTGGCAACCTTTTTGAACAATTCTTACCTGAATTACTTTTAGGATTTATTCCTGGGAGTAGTATAATTGATGTTATAAGTGGGTTTAATAGTGGAGATACTGTTGCCATTGCTCTTGGTATAGCTGGAGTACTAGTAGATGCTTTTGGAGGTAGTATTTTTAAAGGTTTAGCTAAGGCAGGAAAAATCATATATAAGGTTTTTAAATCTTTTAAAACGTTATATAAATTTATAAGAATTGTAAAAAACGCATTAGTAAAAGGTTATAAACTCGTTCTAGAAGGTGATGTTGTAAAGTTTTTTAGAAAGTCGGATAATGTTCATATTGCTAGTTCATTAAGCAATGTGTTGACATTAAAATTTCCTGCATTTGGTGGTGACATAGTTTCTCATCATTCTAAAACAACAACATTACTTGGTAAATTTTTAGAGGGTGCTCCAAATGGTACAGATGCCCTAATAAAAAGTGGTTTAACAGAAAGTATTACAGGCGTAACCTCAAAAACCACCTTTAATGTTTTAAATGACCCCAATTTTGCTGGTTGGATTACAAATAAAGTATGGCTAGATGATGCTATTGCCAGGAGTGATATATTTAGAGCTATTTCTGACCCAAAAGATATTGGAAATGTGTTTTTTAATATTGGAGGTATAGATCCTACAAAATTTTCAAATATAAACACATTGAAAAATTATTTACTTAATTTAACTTCTGATGAAATAAATCAGTTGAGTTATTATGGTCGCGAAATACGCCATTTATTCCAAAATGGTTATACATTTGATTCCCTAACAAAACAATTTATAAAATGATAAAATTTGACGGTTATTATATTTATGAACCTGTATTATACCAAGAAAGGAAAGATTGGGAACCACAATATTTTTTTAAGGCATATTTGTTTCTAGAAAATGGGAAAATGATTATCTCCACGAAGCTGATTGGAGATAAAAATCGACCTGTATTTTCATTAGAAGATTTTCAGAATGACAATAGTATTCATTGTTATTTCATTAACAATAATGAGATGTATTATGTTTATAAATGTGAAAAAAATGGGTATAAGTTTTACCATGATATAATTTCAGAAAAAGAAATTAAGTATAGAGATTCAGGAGATATTATGGAATTTATTCCATGGAAAGAAAAGTAAAACAATAATATAATTCTACGTTTATCTATATAGGTAAGCGTAGAATTTAATTTCAAAAAATGAGAGAAGGAATATTAATTACACTACTGTTAGCTTATTGTATGTTTTGTTACGAACAAGAAAAGGTAATGGAACATGGTTTTGTTTCTTATGATTTATCTTATCAGATGAATGAAAATGATTTTGATAAAGAAATAAAAACCCTTTATAAAGAAGCTAAAAATAAAGAGGACAGCTTAATAGTGAAAGGGATTATTCAAAATTTAAAAAGAGCTGCTAAAAACTATGATAATAAATCTACCCTTTATAAAAATTACTTTTTTAAAGATACTGTTCGTATAACTAAAGGAGACAAAAAGACAATAGTTATTCCGAGACTTTTTAAGAAACATTCTTATCGGAACATAGCTGGTAAACCTACAAGTTATATTGCGGCGATGAAAGAATACTATAATACTTGGGAGATATCTTATGACGTTAAAGTAGATAAAAATGACACCAAAAAAATATTAGGTAAAACAGGGTATAAAATAAAAATAACAGAAACCTGCATCACTTCAATGGATAGAATTACAAATGTTTCTGAATTATATCTTGTAGAAGATGTTAAGTTCCCTTTGTTAAAATATGGTTTTTTAAACCTAAAGAACTTTGATATACAAATAAACGGGCTTATTCTAGAATGTAAAATTTATGATAAAGACACACCAAAAATTTATGATTTATATACTTTAAAAGAGTTCAATACAGAAAGACAAAATAGAGAGTTGATAAAGGTGTAATAGATGAAAATGAAAATTTTAATAACACTACTGTTAATCAGTAACATCTGTTTTGCACAAAAAGAAGCAATAGCAGTGTTTAAAGATTCTGGTTTTTCTGTTAAGTATAAATATATGATGACTGATAATTTTGAAAGATTACTAGGAAGTAAGATATCTAATGCGAACGCTATTTTGGATTGTGTATTTGAAGATATTTTTCCAGATAAAAAATATTACGCTACACGTATTAAAGAAGAAAGATCTCTTTATGGTATAAATTATAATGTAATAACCCTCACAACAGATGATAAAAAAAATATAGAATCAATAACCATTGATTTAAAGGATGTTGTGAATGATGATTTTTATAATTTGTTTATTGCTGATTATGGTAAACCAAATTCTATTCTAATCGTTGAGAAAGAAATAGTATTAAGTGAAACAGAGGAGACCAATAGTTCATTTAATCAGAAAATGAGGAAGGTTGAGTTAAAATTAAGAGAAGGTCAGTTTAATGAAGGGCCATTGTTAATGATATGGAAAAAGAAAGACTATGAAATTAAAATACTTATAAGACACGATCGAAATACAAGTGACATTACTTTTAGTAAACATAAAAAAGCATAAAGTTTATTCCTTTTAAGGTATGATGGTGGTTTATTTTTTTAATAATTCAGTTGGTTTAAACCTTAAATAAAGTAATATGAAAGATTTGGAACTAGAGAATCTAAATAAGTATAATTATAAGAGACAGGAGAAATATAAATTATTGAAAGTATTTGAGCAAAAGCATTTAGGTGTAAGTTTCTCATTATGTTTGACAGATGAATTTTCATCTGATAACCCTAAGTTTAAGTATGTGAATTATTTAAAATATGACTTTTTACCTTTCGCCTTTTATAATCACATTTCAGAAAATGATCTGAATTTATTAGCTGTACAGAAAGAAGATATAGGTTTAATTTTTTATAGTTTATATAGTATTGCTCAGCATATCGAAGAAAAAAAACCTAGAGAAATTCAAGATTGGTTTATGCAAAGTTATGTTGCTTTGCAAGAAATATCTTCAAATCCTGAAAAGGATGTTCGTTTTTTTCTAAACACGGGCCTAATTAAAGATTCTCAAAAGAATTTTTTTAAAGAGATTTTAATGGATTATGACAGAAGGTATCAAGCTTTTATTGGAAGTTATGAAATAAAAAAAGAGCCCTATTTTTATTTTAAATATATTTCTTTTTAGAATAGATAAAAACTAACCCAAAGTTTACATTAACATAAGCTTTGGGTTTTAAAATTGCACAGATGAAAAAGAAAATTTTAATACTATTTATATTTGTAGGCTGTATTTGTATTGCGCAAAAGAAAGCAATAGAGTTGCCAAAAGGCGTAGAGAAAATTGAGTTTAGTAATTCTTATATTACGGCTTTATTTGATATTTACATTGAGCAAAACGGAACCCTGCATGTCAAAGATTCTATAGTTAATTATAAACAACTAGGAGATTTAGCTTTTAAATTTATATATGAACATCCAACTCATAAATTTAATGTTCTTGCGCTCTTGCACATCGATATTAACACGCCTTATAAATTTGTAGACTCAGTTAAAACACAACTTCGTCAATCACATATGAAGTTTTTTTATAGAACCGGAAGTATTAATAATGTAGCTCAAGGAATTTGGAATTATAGAAATCTACCTACTTTTTTTAAAAGAGAACTAGTAGATCAAAACTCTAATGATATAGTATTATCAGCTTATGAATATTCAGATTTTTTGAATCCTGATTTGTATGAAAGTTTTTTAGATAATTTATATGCTCGTCGATTTAAAAAAGCAGATAGTATTTTGAATAAAATTAAATACAAAAAAATTGAATTTTTAGAAAATGATTCATTGTTTGTTAATAAAGTAAAAGTTGCTCATACCAATATTAAAAAGATATATAATGAAATAAATGTAGCAGATATTTGTTTTGTGAAATACAATCCTAAATTGTTATATAAACATTATTTGAAAAATATAATAGCTATTAAAAAAGTATGGTCTTATCGCAAAAAAAACAACCTTAAGAAGGTATATATTCTTCCTATATCAGGGAGTTTACAAAGGGTTTTTGATAAGCAAAAAATAAAACTGTAAGGAGTTTTTCTAAGTTTTTAATTTTCTTTAAAATTCAATTTTGCTTGTCTGTCGTACATAATAATACTTCCAGCAACAGCAACATTCAAGCTTAATTCTGATTTAAATTTCACCAAATGGTGTGATTTTTCAATGGCAATTTTAGACATGCCATGATCTTCTGCGCCTAATAAATACACACAGCGTCTGGGGTGTGTAAAGGTCTCTAATTGCACCGCTTTTTCATCTAATTCAACTCCAACTAATACAGCGCCTTTAGGAAGGTTGTTAAAGAAATCGTCAAAAGTATCGTAATGAAAATAGGGCATCGCGCCCACAGCTTTATGGGTGTCGCAGGCTTGTTTTGCATAGCGATTGCCAATAGTGAAAATAAAACTAGCACCCATGTTTTGAGCAGAACGCCAAAGCACCCCTAAATTTTCAGGTGTTTTTCCATTCTGAATGCCAATTCCGAAAAAACCTTGTTCTAAATTGTTTACCATTACTTCTTTGTCAACATTCGCTTAATCTCATTCAGCTTCATCAACGCTTCAATAGGCGTTAGTGTATCAATATTGGTGGCTAAAATCTCTTCTTTAATATCTTCTAATAAAGGATCGTCTAATTGAAAAAAGCTCATTTGCATTTCTTCGTGTTGCACATCCTTCAAGGTATCTTTTACCTCTTTATTGGTGTGGTTCTTTTCTAACTGTTTTAAAATCTTATTCGCTCTGTGAATCACCATATTTGGCATTCCAGCTAGTTTTGCTACATGTATTCCGAAACTATGATTCGATCCACCAGCAACCAGCTTACGCAAGAAAATAATGGTGTCTTTGAGCTCTTTTACAGAAACATTGAAGTTTTTAACACGTGCAAAGGTTTCTGTCATGTCGTTCAGTTCATGATAATGCGTCGCGAATAATGTTTTTGCTTTTGATGGATGTTCGTGTAAATATTCTGCAATGGCCCAGGCAATTGAAATTCCGTCATAGGTAGAAGTTCCACGTCCAATCTCGTCTAATAACACCAAACTACGTTCAGAAATATTGTTCAAAATAGAAGCTGTTTCGTTCATCTCTACCATAAAAGTAGATTCGCCCATAGAAATATTATCACTTGCACCTACACGGGTAAAAATCTTATCTACCATACCAATACGTGCATTCTGAGCTGGGACATAACTTCCCATTTGTGCGAGCAATACAATCAATGCTGTTTGACGTAAAATGGCCGATTTACCAGACATATTAGGGCCCGTAATCATAATAATTTGTTGCTGATTTCTGTTAAGCACTACATCATTGGCAATATAATCTTCGCCAATTGGCAATTGCTTTTCAATAACTGGATGACGCCCGTTTTTAATTTCTAAATCTGTGCTGTCATCTAAAATAGGACGGACATAATTATTATCAATTGCTGTTTTTGCAAACGATAACAAACAGTCTAATTGGGCAATTCCGTTGGCATTTTCTTGTACAGGTTGTACAAAATTGATAATGTATTGAATGAGCTTGGAAAATATCTCTTGTTCTAGTGTTTGAATTTTTTCTTCAGCACCTAAGATTTTCGTTTCGTATTCTTTCAGCTCTTCAGTAATATAACGCTCTGCATTTACTAAGGTTTGCTTGCGAATCCATTCTTCTGGAACCTTGTCTTTATGGGTATTTCTAACTTCTATATAGTAGCCAAATACATTGTTAAAGGCAATTTTTAAACTTGATATGCCCGTACGCTCAGTTTCGCGAGCCAGCATATTGTCTAAATATTCTTTTCCAGAATTTGAAATGGCACGTAAGTCATCTAATTCTTGAGAAACACCTGTTGCAATGGCATTTCCTTTGTTGATGTTTACTGGACAATCATCAAATAAAGAAGTTGAAATTTTAGCAATCAATTCCGCGCAATCATTTAATTGTTTTCCAATTTGTTTTACAGATGGGTTTGTGCTCTTTTCTGCCGCTTCTTTAATGGGTAAAATGGCTTGTAAAGAATTTTTTAGATACACCACTTCTCTCGGTGATGCCTTACCTGTAGCTACTTTAGAGATTAAGCGTTCAATATCGCTTATTTGCTTTAGTTGATAGGTAACCAATTCAAAAAAGTCATCAGAATTGATTAAGAAATTTACCGTTTCATGTCGTTTTTCTATGTCACTTCTTATTTTTAAAGGCAATGCCAACCAGCGTTTTAATAAACGTCCGCCCATGGGCGAAATCGTGGCATCAATAATATCTAAAAGTGTCACCGAATTTACAGAAGTACCATGATACAATTCTAAATTACGCACGGTAAAACGATCCATCCAAACATAATTGTCTTCAGCAATTCTAGAGATATTCTGAATGTGAGATAACTGTTTGTGTTGTGTTTCTGATAAGTAATGCAAAACAGCACCCGCGGCTGTAATTCCGTGCTCCAAATTATCAATTCCAAAGCCTTTTAAACTCTTTACATCAAAGTGGTTTTGCAATGATTCTTGGGCGAATTCAGACTGAAAAACCCAATCATCTAAATAAAATGTATAGAACCGATCTTCAAACAATTCCAGAAATTGTTGCTTGTGTTTTTTCTCTACTAAGACTTCACTTGGGCTAAAGTTTTGTAGTAATTTATCAATGTATTCTTCATTACCTTGTGCAACAAGATATTCTCCAGTAGACACGTCTAAAAAGGAAATTCCGAGGTGTTTTTTACTAAAATGAACTGCGGCTAAAAAGTTATTTGACTTGGTGTTTAATACTTCATCATTCAATGCAACACCTGGTGTTACCAATTCTGTAACGCCACGTTTTACAATGGTCTTCGTCATCTTTGGATCTTCTAATTGATCACAAATGGCCACACGCATTCCGGCTTTTACCAATTTAGGCAAATAGGTATTGATAGAGTGATGAGGGAAACCAGCCAAAGCCGTTTCTGTTTCGCTTCCAGCACCGCGTTTTGTTAAGGTAATGCCTAAGACACCAGCCGCTTTTTTAGCATCTTCTCCAAAAGTTTCATAAAAATCTCCCACACGAAACAACAACATGGCATCAGGATATTTTACCTTGATAGCATTGTATTGTTTCATTAAAGGAGTAACCTTTTTTGTAGTTGCTTTTGCCAAGACTTTCGGAATTTTAAATTAGTTTTGCGAAGATAATTATTCGGATTTAAAGATAGAACTTTTTATGAGAAAACTAAAGAATAGTGAGTTAGGTAGAATTACGGTAGATGCTTTTAAAGAAGTGGTTAAGACTCCGTTGATTGTTGTGCTTGATAACATTAGAAGTTTAAATAATGTGGGAGCTGTTTTTAGAACGAGTGATGCTTTTTTAATAGAGAAAATTTATCTCTGCGGAATCACAGCAACACCGCCAAATAAAGAAATTCATAAAACAGCCTTAGGGGCTACCGAGTCTGTTGCTTGGGAGCATGTAACGGATACCCTGGCATTGGTAGAGAAACTAAAAAAAGACAAGGTAAAAGTACTGTCTATTGAGCAGGCAGAAAACAGTACGATGTTGAATGAATTTATTCCAGAAAGCAATCAAAAATACGCGGTTGTAATGGGAAACGAAGTAAAAGGCGTGCAGCAAGCCGTAGTTTCAGCCTCAGATGTGTGTATTGAAATTCCGCAATTAGGAACCAAACACTCTTTAAATATCTCTGTAAGCTGTGGCGTTGTATTGTGGGATTTATTTAATAAGTTGAAATAATCTTTTGAATTTTAAATGGAATGCAATACATTTATAGAGTAATGCTATCCCTCGGGCAGTAAATGAATTGTTTAATTTAATACGCTGTAATATGATGAAATTTAAAAAGTATTTAAAAAATCAAGTGTTAAAGGGTCAACCAGGAGGAAATGGAGACACAGGAGATGGGGATGAAGGAAATGAAACTGGTGAAGGTGGTAACACTTAAAATAAAAAATACAACGTCTTGAAGTTTCAAGACGTTTTTTAGTATGCTTTACATAAAAAAACTATTTCTCTTTTCTTTTTTTCTTCTTGGCAATATTGTTTTCTCCCAAAAAACAATGGTTGAAAAGGATTCTATCTTGTATTATATCAATAATGCAAAAGGAAAAAATCAGCTTAAAGAGTTACAACGAGCCGTTGACTTAGCAGAAAAAATTCAGCACGATTCTCTGATCAGAGAAACCAATATAAAATTTGGACTTCAAAGTTATTTTAAAAAGAAAGCTAAAAATGTTGATATTGCGCAGCAACGTCTAAAAAGGCTCTATAGGCGTTCTCAAGACTCTTTTGCTTTGGCAAAGGTACACCATTACAAAGCCTTATTTCATTTGTTAAATTTTAGAAGTGATAGTGCGTTGTATTATTATGTAGAATCTAAGAATATTTCTATCCGTATTAAAGATTCGTTGGAAGTAGGAAGGCGTTTATTAAGTATGGCCAACATTCAACGTGATGGCAAAGATCATTTGGGGTCTGAAATTTCAGCTATAGAAGGGTTGCGCTATTTAGAGCCTATCAAAGATTATCGATATACAGGTTTTTTATATACCAACTTAGGATTGCTATCTTCCAGAGCGGGTAAATATGAAGAAGCAAGAATGTATATGAATAAGGCTCAAGAAATAAATGAGAAAAACCCCAATAGGAAAAGAAAAATTAGAGCCAGATTGAATTATTTTAATAATATGGGGATTTCCTATATCAATGAAGGAAACTATGACAAAGCAATCTCCTTTTTTAAAGAAGGATTGGCTTTTGATAGTATTGCAATTAAATTTCGTTCAAAATATTATTTGTTGGTAGAGAATTTATCGGATGCGTATATTTTACAAAAGAAGCCAGAAAAAGCCTTCCACGGACTAAAAGAAGCGAATGAATTAAAGGTCAAAAACAATGACACCAAGGGGTTGAGTACTAGTCATAATTTATTGTCAAAGTATTATTATGCAATACATGATGAAAAAAATGCCTTGTACCATGCTAAAAAAGGATTGGTGTATGCCAAGAAATCGAAGCACTTATTGAGAGAAATAAGAGCCTTGGAATTTCTAGCAAAATCGACAATTATATCTCGAAAAACTGCCAATGGATATTTAAAAAAATACATCCGTTTAAGCGATAGTTTGTATCAACAAGAACGAACAATAAAAAATCAATTTGCCAGAATTAGATTTGAAACGGATAAAAAAGAAAAAGAAAATACCGTTTTAAAAAATGATAATGAGAAAAAGCAACTAGAAATAGCACAAGAAAAGCAACAAAAAACAATTGGTTTTTTAGTAGCTATAGGGAGTTTGTTGCTTTTAGGTATTAGCGTGTTGGTGTTTAAGCATAGAAAGAAAAAACTTGCTTTTGACGCACAATTACAGCAAGTAGCGGCTCGAGAAGAAGAGCGACAGCAAATTGCAAAATCGTTGCATGATGAAGTGGCTGGAGATTTAAGAATGTTGCATCACCAATTAGAAAAGGACAATCAAATTACCATTGCGCAAACTGTAGATGCCGTAAAAAATAATGTGCGGAATTTATCACACCAATTAAGTAGTGTTAATTTTGAAGAGGTATCATTTACGGATCAAATAGTAAATTTAGTGAGTGACTATTTTTCGTCAGCATGTAAAATTTCTATTCGTGGATTGAAAGAAAATGAGTGGTCAGTTGTAGAAAACGCCATCAAAAGAACACTGTATTTATGTTTACGAGAAAGTGTGCAGAATGCCTGTAAATATGCCAAAGCAACACAAATTAATATTGGCTTTAAGCTTCATAAAAACAACGTGTATTTACGTGTTCAGGATAACGGTGTAGGATTCAATGTGTCAGAGAAATCAAATGGAATTGGGCTAAAAAATCAACAAGAAAGAATCCAAGAGTTAAGCGGAAAAATAGCCATACAAAGCGATATAAATAAAGGAACCACAATACAAATTGAAATCCCTATACATGTCTAATGCATTAAAAATACTACTTGTAGATGACCACCAATTGATCCTTGACGGGATTATGTCGTCACTTAAAAAAAACGGAAGCTATGAAGTTGTTTCTAGCACCACTTGCGATGATGCTTTTGCAAAGATTAAAAAGAACTCTTTTGATATTCTGTTTACAGATTTAAGTTTTGATAATACTTCTTTTTCAACCAAAATCGAAAGTGGTGAGGAGCTGATTAAAGCAATCCGAAAAGAAAAAATTGCCATTAAAATGGCGGTGATTACGGGCCATACAGAAACCAATAGATTGTATAATGTAATCCGTAATTTAAAACCTGATGCCTATTTACTAAAAAACAAATGCGATTCAGTTGAGTTGGATTTTGCAATTGCAAAAATAATGAACAACGATGTGTATTATTCACATGAAGTGCATCAAAAACTGATAAGAAGGGCTTGTGTAGAAATACAAATGGATGAAGTTGCGATTCAGATTTTAAAAGAATTACCAAAACAATCTAAAATAAGTAATTTGGTTGGAGTGATACATAAAGCCGATGGCTCACCTCTAAAACTACGGTCCATAGAAGCGAAGTTGGCCAACTTAAGAATAGATTTAAATGCCGTAAATAACACGGATTTAATATTAAAAGCGAAAGAATTGGGCGTTGTTGATTGATTTTTTGCGGAATTTCGCGTTTTTCTTTGCGGTTTTCAACAAGCATATTGTGTTGGTTACCTGTAACTTTGACCTGTTATAAAAAAAGAAATTCCTAATGAAAAGGTGGGGATTTGCAGTTGTAGTTAGGGAAACAACTCGAAAAGGAAAAATAAGGCTTTTGATTTAACACATCAAAAGCTTTTTTACATGCCAATAATTAATTTGGCAATCCAAAAATAAATTAAGATTCCAAAGATATCGTTACTTGTGGTAATAAACGGACCCGTAGCAATTGCAGGATCAATTCCACGCTTGTTTAAAAATAACGGTATAAATGTTCCAATAAGTCCAGCGACTATAATTACAATAATTAGAGAAGTCGAAATGGCCAGTGCTTTTTGAGTTTCTCCGTTGTATAACCAGATAAAAAGAAATAGGAAGATTGCTAAAATGATTCCATTTAAAGCAGCTAAAAGCATTTCTTTAATCAAGCGATTATTGATGCTTCCTTTAATGTCGTCATTTGCCAATCCTTGTACAATAATTGCAGAAGATTGTACGCCAACATTTCCTGCCATTGCGGCTATTAAAGGCGTAAAAAAGAATAATATCGCATCTTCTTTAAAGATATCCTGAAAACCTTCCATAATTAGGAAAGCCCCAACGCCTCCAACTAAGCCAAGAAACAACCACGGTAATCGTGCTCTTGTTAATTGTGCAATACTATCATCTGCTTCGACATCTTCTATTAAACCTGCTGCTAATTGGTAATCTTTGTCTGCTTCTTCTTTGATTACATCGACAATGTCATCAATGGTAATTCTACCAACCAAAATGCCTAATTCATCGACAACCGGAATGGCTTCCAAATCGTATTTACGCATAATATTGGCAACTTCTTCGGCTTCATCATTTACTTTGACAAAATCTACTTTTGGAATGTATACATCAGAAATTGAAGTTCTCGTTGAGGCAATTAGTAAATCTTTTAAAGAAAGTCTTCCTTTTAATTTTCCGCTGTCATCAACAACATAGATAGAATGCACTCTTGTTACCTCTTCTGCTTGTGCCCGCATTTCTTTGACACATTTCAAAACAGTCCAATTTTCATTGACTTTTACCAATTCTTTTGCCATTAAACCACCCGCAGAATCTTCATCATAACGTAAAAGATCTACAATGTCTTTGGCATGCTCTTCGTCTTCAATTTCAGACATTACCGCCTCTTGCCTTTCTTCTGAAAGCTCTGCGATTATATCTGCGGCATCATCCGTATCTAGCTCATCAATCTCTTCAGCAATTTCTTTGGCAGATAGGTTCTTTAAGATTTTTTCACGTACATCATCATCAACATCCATCAACACCTCGGCAGTAGTTTCACTATCTAATAACTTGATAATGTACACGGCCTCATCAAAAGAAATCTCATCTAGAATTTCTGCAATATCTGCATGGTGCATTTCTGCAAATAGAGAAGAAAGCGCCTTATTATTACCGTTTTCGATATATAATGCGACATTTTCTAAAAGTTCTTTTGTAATTTTAAATGCCATCGGCTGCTATTTTTGCGGTCAAATTAATGAATTGCTCCACGGATAATTGTTCGGGACGCATCGCAAATATAGGCTCTTCTTTTAAAGAATCCGAAAGATTGAATGATTTTAAGCTTCCACGCAACATTTTTCTACGTTGGTTAAAGCTCATTTTTACGACGCTGAAAAAGAGCTTTTCATCTACAGGAAGTGTGTAGTTTTCTTTTCGTATCAACCTAATAACACCAGAGTCTACCTTTGGAGGTGGGTTAAACACATCGGGAGGTACCGTAAATAGGTACTCAACATCATAAAATGCTTGTGTGAGTACAGATAAAATTCCGTAGACTTTACTCCCTTCTTTTTCTGCAATTCTTTTGGCAACTTCTTTTTGAAACATTCCAGCAAATTCTGGAACATGCGCTCTGTTTTCAATTGCTTTAAATAGAATTTGAGAAGAGATGTTATAAGGGAAATTACCAATAATTGCAAATTGCTCGTTGTTGAAAACCTTGTTGATGTCTTGTTTTAAGAAGTCACCTTCCAAAACGGAGAATCTCTCTTTACTCATATCTAACTTGATATGTTCTAAAGGAAAGGACTCTTTTAAATATGCTACAGAATCATAGTCGAGTTCCATAACGGTTATTTTTGATTTTTTTTCTAGCAAATACTTAGTTAAAACTCCCATTCCAGGACCAATTTCTAATACATGATTGTATCCGTTTTCGGTTAATGAATCTGCTATTTTTTTTGCGATGCTTTCATCGGTTAAAAAATGTTGTCCTAAATGTTTTTTAGCTCTAACGCTCATACTTAATTGATTACGTGATTTGGAAAAAACTCTTTCACAATTTTTAATTCAGTTCTAAATGATAGCATTTTATCAGCAAACTTTTGCAAGCCCCCTGTACGTAATCGCGCTGCATCTTCTTTGTAATAGCTGTCTAAATCTTCTCGAGAGTTTGCGGTATATTGGATAGCGTATGTTACTCCGTCCATTTCTTCTTCAATTAAAACCTGAGTTAATTTTGCGGAGTTAAATTTACCAGTAGCCAATACTTCTGGAATGTGATTGTGTATCCATGTTAGCCATTCTTCATGAATGCTTTTATCAATACTTAAAGTAACATTGTATATGTACATTTATTTTCATGTAAAATTGTAATAATACATTAAGATAACAAATTAATGTTTCATTTAGGTAGTACTACATGAGTTAATTTATGATGTCTCCTCTTAGTTTTCTGTATTTTTTTCTGGCTTCAACCAAATAAATGCTAGAAGGATGGTCAAAAATAATCTTTTGATAATACTCTGATGCCTTTTCTGTATTATTTAATTTAGAATTGTAAATCTCTGCTATTTGATAAATAGCATCGTCCACAAAAATCCCGGCTGCATCTAAAGTGATGATTTGATTATACTTGTTAATAGCTTTTTCAAACTGCTTCGTTTTTGAAAATAAAGTGGCTTGTTTATACAGTGCTTCATCTTCAATTTTTTGACCTTTAAATTTTGTGATTACCCGTTGCAGTGTGTCAATAGCTTGTTTGTTTTTGTTCTGGAAAGCTAGCAATTCTGCTTGCGCGTATAGTTTTAGGCCAGTGTCTAAAGAATCTTTGGGTTGATTGTCGGAGACAATTAAAAACAGGGCTAAGGCGTCGTTTGCAATTAATTGAGTGGTAGATGCTTTTAATACTTTAAGCTGTGCAAAAGCCCATTTAAAATCATTCTTAAAAAAAGAAGTTTGCGCCACCTTAAAACGTGCTTGTTGCGCTAAGGGATGATTTTTTATACTTGTTTGGACTTGCGAAAAGTAAATTAATGCCTTGTTGTAATTACCAATAAATACATGTACTTCGCCTAATTTAATTTTAATGGCTGCTTTTTGAAATTTTGAAGAGGTTATTTTCAATGCATGCTCTAAAACGGAAATGGCTTTTTCTGGTTTATTTTTTTTAAAAGTCAAGTAATTGGCCTGTTCTAATTGTATTTTTAAGGTCGCAGACTTTTTACCATACTTAGCGTAAATAGCGGCAAATAATTGATCCGTATTTGATTGATTTTTAGCAATTGAAATTTTTACAGAATATAAATGCGCAGTTAAAACTTGCTCAATTACTGGGCTGTTTTGAGTGATAAAATCGAAACAGTTAGTAGCCGTAGCAAATGCGTTGTTTTGAAAAGAATTATAGCCCAAACTTAATATGTTAGTTATATTTTTAGGATCTCTTTTATACAATGATTTTTCTTGAATAAACGCCTTGTTGTATTCTTTTTGTTGAATAAATAGCCAACTTAATAAGGTGTTCCATACATCTTTTGGATTGCTGACAGATTTTTTAATCAATGCTTTTTTAAATAGAATATTGTTGCTGTTTAATTTGTTATCTGTAATATATCTACTGGTGAAACGCTGTACGGTAGTTAGATAATTGTCATTTTTGTCAACTAAATCAATATAGGAGGTAAACATTTTTTCAAAGTCCCCTTTTTCGCCATAAATCTGTGCAACTTGAAATTGATAATTCGCATTAGGATTGTGAAACATGGTTTTTTCATAGGCAGTAATTGCGTATTCTAGTAATGCATTTTCTTTAAAAAGTCGTCCAATAAAACCGCCCATTGCTGTATTTTCATGAATTGAAGCAATCGCTTTATCATAATATATCTTCGCTTTTTCTTTTTGATATTGTCTGTCGTAGTTGTACCCTATTTCAACAAGTAAATAGGTTTGGTTAGGGTTGGCTGATGCCTTGTTTTTTAACAATTTTTCTGCAGTATCAAATTGAGAAGTTTCTTGATAAGCGCTTGTCAACCTTTTTAGATAAACCGTGTTGTACGGGTTTTTTTCTAGCAGTACTTTAAAAAGCGTTATTGCCTTTTTATAGGCTCCGTCACGATAATATTTTTCGGCCAACACATAGTCGTTTTGACCGTAATTTACTTGAGAAAGTAGTAAGAATAATATGAGTAATGCGTTTTTCATGCCTTTCAAAGATAAGAACAAGAACGTTAAATTTTTATTAAATAAGAAGTTTTCTAACAGCTCTTTGTAACATTTTGGCATGAAACTTGTCTACTAGATATAAGAACTAACAAATTTATTATCATGAGCAAATTAACCAAACAATACGAACAGGCAAAAAACAATTCTAAAGTATATATGCAAAACGGACAAATAGGTGCGTATTTAAATGCATTATTAGAAATGAATAAATATAAAAGATTAATGGTTGCAGTTATTGCAAACTAAAAAAGTAAGTTTCCCATATAAAGAAACTTACTTTCACGTATTTTTTTTAAAAAGAGTAAACTCTTAATCGATCATATCGAAACCACAGTACGGCACTAATACTTCAGGAATTTTAATTCCGTCTTTAGTTTGGTAATTTTCTAAAATTCCCGCTAAAACTCTTGGCAACGCCAGAGAGCTTCCGTTTAAAGTATGTGCCAATTGACTTTTACCTTCTTTATTTTTAAAACGTAATTTCAACCTATTTGCTTGAAATGTTTCAAAGTTAGAAGCAGAGCTAATTTCTAACCACCTATCTTGCGCAGTAGAGAATACTTCGAAATCGAAAGTTAAAGCAGCGGTAAAACCAGTATCGCCACCACACAAACGTAAAATTCTATAAGGAAGTTTTAATTCTCTTAATATTTCTTTGATGTGATCTACCATTCCGTTTAAGGCCTGGTAAGAATTAGCAGGATGTTCTATTCGTACAATTTCTACTTTATCAAATTGATGCAATCTGTTTAACCCCCTAACATGCGCTCCATAAGAGCCTGCTTCACGTCTAAAACAAGGCGTATAGGCAGTGCAAGTAATCGGGAAATCCTCTTCAGAAACTAAATTGCCTCTAAACATATTGGTAATAGGGACTTCTGCTGTAGGAATTAAATATAAGTCATCTACAGTAGCATGATACATTTGCCCTTCTTTGTCTGGTAATTGCCCAGTTCCAATTCCAGATGCTTCATTAATTAAATGAGGTACTTGGTATTCTTTATAGCCAGCAGCAATGTTCTTATCTAAAAAATAATTGATTAGCGCTCTTTGTAATCTAGCTCCTTTTCCTTTGTAAACAGGAAAACCTGCGCCGGTAATTTTAGTTCCAAGTTCAAAATCAATAATGTCGTATTTCTTAGCCAACTCCCAATGAGGTAGTGCATTTTCTCCTAAATCTGGAATTGTGCCTTCTATGAAAATCTCTTCATTATCTTCTTCAGAATTTCCTGGTTTAACAGAACTATGAGGAACATTAGGGATTTGAAACAGCAATTCTTGTAATTGAGCCGAAACCGTATTTAATTGCTCGGTTATTTCTTTAGATTGCTCTTTTAACTGCGTTGTTTTTTCTTTTAGTAAATTTGCTTTTTGCCCTTCACCAGATTTAAAAAGTTGTCCAATTTCTTTGGATATTTTATTAGATTCAGCCAATACATTATCTAATGAAGTTTGTGTTGCTCTTCTGTTTTCATCAAAAGTTAAAACCTCTTCAATAATACGTGTTGCATTCGCAAAATTACGCTTTGCTAAACCGTCTAAAACAGTTTGTTTGTTGTCTCTAATAAACTGAACCTGTAACATCTTTTTTAATTTTTAAGAACAGCAAAGATACAGTAACAGCAACAATATACCAATCCCTATTACAGATTGTTTTGGAGGTAATTTAGGGCGTTAGATTTGTCTATTTCTAATTGAGATATTAACGTTTCTACAGAGTTGAATTTTTCTTCATCTCTAAGAAAATATAAAATTTCTACGGTTATATTTTGAGCATACAGATCCTCGTTGAAATCAAAAAAATGGACTTCAATGGTTTGGTGTTTTCCATTAATAGTTGGTCTAAATCCAATATTCATCATTCCGAAAACGGCACTATTTTGAATGGTAGATTTTACAATATATACCCCTGTTTTTGGAATTAATTTATAAGATTCTTCCACATGAATATTAGCTGTCGGATACCCAATTTTACCTCCCAATTGTTTTCCGTTTACGACGGTCCCAGAGAGCATGAAATTGTATCCTAAATACTTATTTGCTGTTTTAATGTTCTTTTCAGAAAGGGCTCTTCTAATTTTGGTAGAGCTTACAGAAACATCATTAATATCCTGAGCAGGAATCTCTTCAACTTCAAAGTCGTATAGATAACTGTATTCTGTGAGTTGCTCTAAATTCCCTTCCCTATTTTTTCCAAAATGATGGTCATACCCAATGATTAATTTTGAAATATTTAATTGATTAACCAAAATATCCCGAACAAAATCTAAGGCTGTTAGCCGAGAGAAACTTTTACTAAAAGGGTGAATTATTAAGTAATCTAAACCTGTTTTAGCCAATAATGCTGCGCGTTCGTCAATGGTGTTGATCAATTCGATATTAGAATCTTTTTGAAGAACCATTCTTGGATGTGGAAAGAAGGTAAGTAATACAGATTTTTTGTTTGATTTTTTAGCCGTTTGAACAACTTTTTCAATTATTTTTTGATGTCCAATATGAACGCCATCAAAAGTACCTATGGTAACAATTGTAGGTTCATTTAACACATAATTTTGAAGAGAATGGATTATTTCCAAAGAAAAAATTTTTCTGCTAAGTTACAATTTGTGCTACTCTCACAAAAGAAATATTGAACATAGCGTGGTTGATTATTAAATACGTGCTAATGAGTGGTTTAAATTGCGAAAAACGTAATTTTATGAACCCATCTTTAACTAATTCAAAAAAAATCGTATTTTGCACAATAGATAACAAATATTTTACATTATGAAAAAACTATTACTTGTTGCATTTGCAATGTTTAGCAGTGTAATTATGTTGGCTCAGACTTCGGTCTCAGGAACAGTTACAGATGCTAATGGAGAGCCTTTACCGGGCGCCAACATTAAAATTGAAAGAAAGTCAGTTGGTACAACTACTGATTTTGATGGAAAGTTTATTTTAAGGGTGTCAGATCAGCCACCTTTTAACCTAGAAATTTCAATGTTGGGTTATAAAACGTTTAAAGTTGCAATTACAAAAAACAACCAAGTTGTTGCTGCCACGTTAATAGAAAACGCGACTTCTTTAGATGAAGTGGTTGTTTCTGCTTCTCGTACACCAGAACGTATTATGGAATCTCCAGTTACTGTAGAAAGAATGGATATCAGAGCCATAAGAAATACTTCTTCTCCTACATTTTATGATGGTTTAGAGAATTTAAAAGGGGTTGATATGAATTCTAACAGTTTAACTTTTAAGTCGGTTAATACCCGTGGTTTTGCCACCTTTTCTAATGAGCGTTTTATGCAATTGGTAGATGGAATGGATAATTCTTCTCCTGCCTTAAACTTTGCGTTAGGAAATTTATTAGGAATGTCTGAATTGGATGTTAAAACGGTTGAATTACTTCCTGGAGCATCTTCTGCTTTATATGGAGCAAATGCTTTTAATGGAATCATGTTTATGACAAGTAAAAGTCCATTTGATGATCAAGGGATTAGTTATATGGTTAAGTCTGGTGTAACAAGCCAAGATGCTGCCGGAACCAATGAATATGTAGACACAAGTATTAGATTGGCCTATGCTTTTGATGATTATTTTGCTGCAAAAGCAACCTTGTCATATTTAAAAGGAACAGATTGGTATGCAGTAGATTATAGAGATGAGTTAAATCATTCTTCTATGAGTCACGCTGGGAATCCTGCTTATAACGGAATTAATGTGTATGGTGATGAAGTTGGAACTACCTTGAATTGGGATGAATTGGCAAGTCTGCCTGCAGGTACTTTAGGTACTTCTAGAGTAACAAGAACAGGGTATACAGATGTTGATTTAATGGATAACAGTGCTAAAAGTGTAAAACTTGGAGTTTCTTTAAACTACAGACCTTTTGGGAATGATAGAGTAGAGGTTATTTGGAACTCTAAATTTGGAACAGGAAACACTATTTACCAAGGTCAAAATAGATATAATATTAAGAACTTCTATATGGCACAACATAAATTAGAAGTGCGCGGTAAGAACTTTTTTGTAAGAGGATATACAACATCAGAAGATGCTGGAGATTCTTATGATACTCGTTTTGCGGCCATTAATATTAACAGACAATGGAAAGGAGATACACAATGGTTTCAAGAATATGCTGGAGCCTATTTAGGAGCATTGGCAGGAATAGGTATCCCTGGAATGAATCATGATGCAGCAAGAGCATTTGCAGATAGAAATCGTTTGGTTCCAGGAACACCAGGATATGAGGCTGCAAAAGCGAAAGTAATTTCAGACCCTAATTTATTAACTGGGTCTAAGTTTCAAGACAATACGAGGTTGTATCACGTTGATGGAAATTTGAATTTACAAGATTATATTGACTTTGCTGATGTACAAGTAGGAGGGTCATTTAGACAATATTCATTAAATTCTTTTGGAACAATCTTTACAGATTATAACGGGCCAATTAACTATAATGAATATGGGGCGTATGTTCAAATTCAAGATAAATTAATGGATGACCGTTTAAAAGTAACGGCATCGGCTAGATATGATAAAGCACAAAACTTTAATGGAAATGTTTCTCCTAGACTTTCTTTGTCGTATGCAGCAGGTGAAGACAAGAACCATAACTTTAGAGGGTCTATCCAAACAGGATTTAGAAACCCAACAACACAAGATCAATACATTGGTTTAGACTCTGGTGGAGGTATTTTAATTGGTACAGCACCAGATAATATTGATAGATATAGGTCTTTACCTTTTAATTTAGGAATTAGCCAGGCTTTAGCAGGTTATATTAATGCAACTACTGGTGCTAGTATTGGTACTACAAAGGTGTTGACAGGGACAGATGCCTATAACAACTCTTGGTCAGCAAGCTCTATTGGAGCTTTTTTAGCAAGTGGTAATCCAGCAGATTTGAAAAAATCAGATATAGAATTCGTAAAGCCAGAACATGTAACTGCATTTGAAGTTGGATATAGAGGGGTAATCAAAGGAGTAACGATTGATGTAAATGCCTATTACAATAAGTATAAAGACTTTATTGCAAGTGAAAATGCTGTGACACCATTATATGGAAATGTTAATTTAAGTGATGTTGCAGATTTGACTCCATTAGGAGGAGGACCAACTCCAATTGCGTTAATTGCATTAAGTAATACTGATTATAAAGGAATTGCTTTTGATTCAAATTCAGATGCAGACATTAGCTCTTATGGTTTAGGTCTAGGGGTGTCAACAAAGGTGTTGGATGGTTTTAACCTAGGGTTTAACTATTCATATGCTAAGTTTAAAGAAAAAGGAGCAAGTAACGCAGATTTTGAAGCTGGGTTTAATACACCAGAGCATAAAGTTAAAGTGCAATTTGGAAAAACAAGCTTGTTTAAAAATTTCGGATTCAATGTGAACTTTAGATGGCAAGATTCTTTCTTATGGGAGTCTTCGTACTATGATGCAATGATAGATGCAAGATCAGTACTTGATGCACAGGTAAACTACAGAATGCCACAATTAAAATCTACCTTAAAAGTTGGTGGAGCTAATTTAGGTGGTAAAGAATACTTTAGTGCACCAGGAGTTGGGGCAATAGGTTCTCAGTACTACGTGTCTTGGACAATTAATCCATAATAGAATACATGATAAGTAAAAGGCCCTTTGATGCTTCAAAGGGCTTTTTTTATCTCAAAGAATACAGGTTAAACAAAGAAAAAACCTCTTAGAATTTCTAAGAGGTTTTTTAAGTAATATACGTTTGGAATTTATCCTTTAAAGCTTGCGCTTAAATATTCTCTATTCATACGAGCAATGTTCTCTAAAGAAATCCCTTTAGGACATTCTACCTCACAGGCACCAGTGTTTGTACAGTTTCCAAATCCTTCCGCATCCATTTGAGCAACCATGTTTAGTACACGGTCTGTCGCTTCAACCTGTCCTTGTGGTAATAAGGCATATTGAGATACTTTAGCACCTACAAATAACATAGCAGATGAGTTTTTACAAGTAGCAACACAAGCTCCACAACCAATACAAGTTGCAGCGTCCATTGCTTCATCAGCAGCTTGTTTAGAAATTGGAATCGAATTAGCATCTTGTGTGTTTCCAGAGGTGTTTACAGAAATAAACCCACCAGATTGCTGTATTCTTTCAAAAGAAGTTCTGTCAACAACCAAATCTTTAATTACAGGAAATGCTTTTGCTCTAAATGGTTCGATTGTAATAGTATCACCATCTTTAAACATACGCATGTGCAACTGACATGTAGTAACACCCCTATCTGGTCCGTGAGCTTCACCGTTGATGTACATAGAACACATTCCGCAGATTCCTTCTCTACAATCATGATCAAATGCTACTGGTTCGTCTCCTTTGTTAATTATTTGTTCGTTCAATACATCCATCATTTCTAAGAATGACATGTGTTCTGAAATTTCAGTCACTTTGTACTCAACCATTTGCCCTTTGTCCTTGGCGCTTTTCTGTCTCCAGATTTTTAATGTTAAATTCATAATGTCTTCTTATTTGTATGAACGTTGTTTTAATTCAATATCGTTAAACTCTAATTCTTCTTTGTGTAGGATGGCATCAGCAGGCTCTCCTTTAAACTCCCATGCTGAAACAAATGCAAAATCTTTATCATTACGTTTTGCTTCTCCTTTTTGTAATCCATCTAATTCAACAGATTCTTCTCTAAAGTGACCACCACAAGATTCTTCTCTTACCAAAGCATCTTTAGCAAACAGCTCCCCTAGTTCTAAGAAATCGGCAACTCTACCAGCTTTTTCTAACTCAGGATTCATTTCGTTTTGGTCTCCAGGAACTTTTACGTTTTTCCAGAAATCCTCACGCAGGGCTTTAATTTCTGACATGGCTTCTTTAAGGCCTTTTTCATTACGAGCCATTCCAACATTATTCCACATAATTTTTCCTAATTTTTTGTGGTAATAATCAACAGAATTTACGCCTTTATTGTTGATGAAGAAATCTAATCGAGATGTTACTTCTTTTTCAGCATCTTCAAATTCTTTAGAGTCTGTAGAAATTTTTCCTGTTCTAATGTCATTAGATAAATAATGACCAATCGTGTATGGTAATACAAAATACCCATCGGCCAATCCTTGCATCAATGCAGAAGCACCTAAACGGTTAGCACCATGATCAGAGAAGTTTGCTTCACCAATACAATACAATCCGTCAACAGTTGTCATTAAGTTATAATCTACCCAAACACCACCCATTGTGTAGTGTGTTGCAGGATAAATCATCATTGGAGTTTCATATGGATTCTCATCTACAATCTTCTCATACATCTGGAATAAGTTTCCATACTTCGCTTCCACAATTGCTTGTCCTAATTCATATGTTTTATCAGCAGAAGGGTTATTAATTCCTTTTAGTTTTGCTTGCTCTTTTCCGTAACGGTCAATGGCAGACTTAAAATCTAAATACACCGCTTCTCCGGTTGCATTTACACCGTAACCAGCATCACAACGTTCTTTTGCGGCTCTTGATGCCACATCACGGGGAACTAAGTTTCCGAATGCAGGATATCTTCTTTCTAAATAATAGTCTCGTTGTTCTTCTGACAAATCAGTTGGTTTTTTACGACCTTCCCTAATTGCTAGCACATCTTCCATGTTTTTTGGAACCCAAATACGACCATCGTTACGCAAAGATTCTGACATCAATGTTAGTTTTGATTGGTAATCACCAGAACGAGGAATACAGGTTGGGTGAATTTGAGTATAACAAGGGTTTGCGAAATAGGCGCCTTTTTTGTGGATTTTCCATGCTGCAGTTGCATTTGATCCCATCGCATTGGTTGATAAGAAATATACATTTCCGTATCCACCAGTAGCAATCACAACAGCATGTGCAGAATGACGTTCAATTTCACCAGTAATTAAATTACGTGCGATAATACCACGGGCCTTTCCATCAACAAGAACTACGTCTAACATTTCGTGACGATTGAACATTTCAATCTTACCACGTGCAATTTGACGATTCATTGCAGAATAGGCACCCAATAATAATTGTTGTCCCGTTTGTCCTTTTGCGTAAAAAGTTCTTGAAACTAAAACGCCTCCAAAAGAACGGTTGTCTAACAATCCACCATAATCACGCGCAAAAGGAACTCCTTGTGCCACACATTGATCTATAATGTTTGCAGAAACTTCTGCCAAACGATATACGTTTGCTTCTCTTGAACGGTAATCTCCTCCTTTTACTGTATCGTAAAATAAACGGTAGAAAGAATCACCATCACCTTGGTAATTTTTTGCGGCATTGATTCCTCCCTGAGCTGCAATTGAATGTGCTCTACGTGGAGAATCTTGGTATGCAAATGCTTTTACATTATAGCCTAATTCAGCTAAGGTTGCAGAAGCAGAACCACCTGCCAATCCAGTTCCAACCACAATAACATCAATATTACGTTTGTTAGCTGGATTTACTAAATCGATATGATTTTTATAATCGGTCCATTTATCTTTTAACGGACCTTTTGGAATTTTTGAATCTAAAGTAGCCATACGGTTTGTGTATTAGTGATTGAAATGATGAAAGATTGCGATAGCAGCAAATCCTAATGGAATTAAGATCGCATAAAGCTTACCAAAAGTTTTCAATCCTTTCGTATATTTATTGTTTGCTCCAACAGATTGGAATGCCGAATTAAATCCGTGTAATAAGTGCATTGCCAAGAAGCCAAAAGCAACGACATATGCACCAACTCTCGCTGGATTTAAAAATTTGTGTTGTAATTCTTCGAAGTATCTGTATTCACCATTGTGCATTCCAGACCAATCTCCTTGAATAAATTTCGTATTAATTTCAGGAAACCAAAAGTCAATAAAATGTAGTACAATAAAAGCAAGGATGGCTAAACCACTCCAAATCATATTTCTACTCATCCAAGTAGAGTTTGCTGCTCCATTGTTTTTAGCATATTTTACAGTTCTGGCACTGTTGTTTTTTAATTCTAAAATGAACCCCATTACAAAATGAAATACGACCCCAAAAATTAAAACGGGTTGCATTACATACTGAATTAACGGGTTTGTACCCATAAAATGAGAAATCTCATTAAAGGTTTTACCGTTGTTTGGTAATATTGAAGTTATGTTTATTACAAAGTGTTGTAATAAGAAAAACATTAAAAAGAAAGCAGAAAGTGCCATGGCAAACTTTCTAGCTATTGAAGAATTTAGTATTCCGCCCATTTTTTATTAGTTAATAGTTGTTGCAAATTTACAGTATAACTGTAAGCCTAACAAACTATCCCATTTCTTTTGTTAAATATTTAGAATGTATTTAAATAAGTCTCTTGTTTTAAGCTGGCTGGTAGTTGTTAAATGATCTTTTACACTGACGAAATTACCATTTCTTCAGCTTTTACAAGGAAGTTTGTAGTAATTCGCTGCATAATTATAAACAATATGATGTCAGATAAAAAAAACGGAATAGCAATAGTAATTGGAGCAGCCATTGCAATAGCAATTGGAATAGCGATATTGGTAGTAACAAATAATCTAAAGATCGGTATTGGGGTAACAATAGTATTGGGAGGAAGTATTGTTGCGATTTTTAAATTAAAAAATTACCCTAAAATAAAGTGGACATTAATTTCAATCACAAGCTTACTGGCGATATGTATCGTTTTTGGAATCTGGTTTTTGAGCCTACTCCCTAGGGAAGAAATACAAGCAAGAAACAACGCAGCAGAAATAAGTACTGTTCATACGATTCCGTACTTAACGGAGGGGGTTATCCAAAAACGTGGAAAAATTTTGGCAGTAGTTACCAGTAGCCATTCCATGGGAAGCAGTGGAAAAAGTACAGGATATGAATTAACAGAATTAGCACGAGCCTATTATGTTTTTAAAGCAAATGGTTTTGAGGTTGATGTAGCGAGCCCTCTAGGCGGTAAACCTCCTGTGGTTATTGATGATGATGATATGGGGAAATTTGATTTCGCGTTTCTAAAAGATTCTATTGCCCAATATAAAACAAGTCATACTATTGCCATGAATGATGTTGTTGCTGATAATTATGAAGCAGTATTTTTTGTGGGTGGAAAAGGAGCCATGTTCGACTTTCCTGATAATAAAGCAATTCAATCTTTAGTGCGAAATTATTATCAATCGGGTAAAGTTGTTGGGGCAGTTTGTCATGGTCCAGCGGCACTGGTAAATGTAAGGTTAGACAATGGTCGTTCGCTAATAGAAAATAAAAAAGTAAGTAGTTTTACAAATAAAGAAGAATTGCTTTTAATTCCAGATGCAACATCAATATTCCCGTTTCTTTTACAAGATAAATTGACTGCTCAAGGGGCAAGCTTTCAAGAAGGGACCATGTATTTGGAAAAAATTAGTCATGATAAAAACTTGGTAACCGGACAAAACCCTTGGTCTACTTGGTTATTGGCAGAAACTATGATTAAACAAATGGGATACACGCCTAAGTATCGAGAAATTACTGCTGAAGAAAATGCCGTAAAAGTATTACAAGTTTATGAAAGTCATGGTTCAGAAAAAGCAAAAGCATTAATCAAAACTATGGCTTCAGGAGAGAATATGCCAATGGCCAGAGAATTTATTGCAATGCATGGTGTAGTTGCTGCGATGGAAGTTCGAATAGGCCGATTTTTTAGTTTAATAGGGTTGGTTTCTTATGCAAAAAAAGTATCACAAAGCAGGCGCTAGCTTACATGAATATGGGAATTGAAATAGATTAGCTTTGAATGGTGTAGAAAGTATAAATAGCTGGTGATTTGTGCTTTCTTTTTTTTAAAAAAGTCTTAAATTTGGTGAAAACATTCTATTGAGTTTTCTAGATATACTTCTTGTTATTGTTAGTAGTGCAGGCTTGTTACATGGCGTGTTATTCGCTGTCTATTTATCATTTTTTAAAAAGAATAAAACAGCAACCAATCTTTTATTGGCGATGATTTTAGTCTTTATGGCTTTTAGGATAGGGAAATCTGTAATGATGAATTTTGGAGATGATTTAGAACCCATATTTATTTTTACAGGATTGGCAACGTTGCTATTTATTGGCCCATTATTAAGGTGGTATGTTTTAGGAATGACAGGTCCTAATTTTAAGCTGTTAAAAAACCATATTGCAGAATTAATTCCGTTTGGTTTCGTTTTTATTGCTAGCTTATTCATCACAAAAGAACGGTTTGAAAGCAATACTAAAACGATAATTATCTTATTTGGAGGCGTGCTTATCTTTATCTATTTGCATTTTGCATTTTATATTTTTATGTCTTGGAAAACTATTAAGAACGTAAAGAAAGACTATAAAAAAGAGACACTGACAAAATCACAAAAAGCCATATTTGAGTGGTTAGCTGTGTTAATTATGGGGTTTGTAATTATCTGGGTGTCATATACCCTTAATATATTAGATGATGAAGTTCCTTATATCATTGGTCCGATTGTGTATTCTCTAGCGGTCTATTTTTTAAGTTTTAAAGCGTTTCAGCTAAGAATTACAGACCTTGATGGTCAGGCGTTCAAAGAGAATAACAATGCCCTATTGTTTAGGAGGCTGTCTGAATTTATTATAGACCAAAAACAATATCTGGAACCAGATTTGTCGCTTTCGAAATTAAGTAAATTGATTGGTCAAAGCACGCAAAAAACATCTTCAGTAATTAATCAACATGCAAATCGAAGCTTTAATGATTATATAAACTATTATCGAATTCAAGATGCCAAAAAAATGCTGTCCAATTCAGAAAGTGAAAAATTCACAATTTCATCAATTGCTTTTGATGCGGGGTTTAGTAGCTTATCTTCTTTTAATAGTGCCTTTAAAAAGTTTGAGGGTACAACGCCTTCTTTGTATCGAAAAAGTCAAGTCAAGATTGGTTAATACATCGCTTGTAAGAGTTCGTAGTTGCCCGTTGATTTATGGCTGTTGAGTTGGTTGGGAAAAGAGTTTATTTTCTTAGCTAATTGAATTTGATCAAATAAAGGATACGTTATGCTGGGGTTTACGCCCTTATTGGTGTAACAATCGGGTATAATAAGAGTCCTTTTGTAAAATAAATAGATAAATGAAAAAAATAATTTTAGCACTGATGGTAGTAGTACCATTAACATTAATATCTCAAGAAAATAAAAAAATATTCACTTCAGATATTGATAATTTTTGGAAAGCCTATGATCGTATTCAAACTACAAAAGAGTACGCAGAAAAGATCAACATCATAAATGAGTTGTATATAGATAAGGGAACTAAAGGATTAAAGGCTTTTATGAAAGCTAGAAATTATACAGATACCCTTTGGGTAACTCTTATTGAAAAACTTCCTAAGTATTGGAATTCAGTACGCCCAAATACACTAAAAATAAGAGAGAAAGAACAAGAAATGAAATTGGCTATTGACCGTTTTAAAGACTTGTATCCAGCATTGAAAAATGCCGAAATGTATTTTACCATTGGTGGACTTCGTTCTGGAGGCACCACAAAAGGGAATATGGTGTTGATAGGAGCAGAAATTGCTACTGCAGACGCTGCTGTTGATGTTTCTGAATTTACAAATGATTGGTTACCAAAAGTTTTTGCCAAGCAATCTAACGAGAATATTGTTTCCTTAAACATACATGAATATGTGCATACCCAACAAAAAAATGGCTCAAAAAATGTATTGGGTGCTTGTATTAAAGAAGGAGCTTGCGACTTTATAAGTGAATTGGCAGTTGAGAAAACATTGAATTCACAGTATTTAAATTATGGTAGAAAACACCTCAAAGAAGTAAAAGAACAGTTTCGATTGGATATGTTTTCTGCTCGGTATAAAAATTGGCTCTATAATGGCGGGCAGCTAGGAGAGAAATCAGATTTAGGGTATTTTATCGGCTACGAAATTTGCCATAGCTATTATAAAAATGCTACAAATAAAGCGATAGCAATAAAAGAGATTATAAACCTCGACTATTCAAGTCAAGAAGCGGTATTGACATTTTTGAAAAATTCTAAGTTTTATTCAGAAGCAGCAATAGAAGATGCAATTAGCAATGCTAAGAAGTAATCTATAAAGTTAAAGCGTTATTTTGCACTGAAATAAGTTCGGTACCATCGCGTTTTTATTGCTTTATAGGTACTTATTGATTATTTCTGCCAATTCTTTCGGTTTTTCTAATGGAATCATATGGCCACAATTTTTAAGAATTACGGCAATGCCCTTTGTTAAATCTTTCTTTAGAGTTAGAATATCTTGATGCGAAACAAGCGCATCTTCTTTAGATCCAATGAGTAAAATTGGGACATCAATTGTTTTTAACTGCGACGTGATATCTACTCTTTTTGAAGTAGCCATTAATTGTTTGATTAACGTTTCTTTACCCAAATCGGCATCCATTTTTTTGATGATGTTGATCAGCGTTTTATGTTGGCGATTGTCTGTATGTAAAAACTGTTGTACCCTGGTATTAGAGATCCCTTTGTAGGTATGTGTTTCTAAAAACTGAATGGTACTTCTACGCAGTCTTAGTTCGTTTTCAGACAGCCCTTTTGCATTGGCTGCAACAATTATTAACTTGTTGATTTTCTCAGGGTAGTGACAGGCAAAATTTAATGCACTAAATCCACCCAAAGAAAAACCAACTAAAATAGCCGGAGATGTAATTTTAGAGATGATGATTTGATTAATTTCTTCGAAGGAAGTAGCTGAAGTAATATCAATGTATTCAGGAATATAGTTCTCAATTTTAGGAAATACAAATTGCCACAAATCTTGATTACACATGGTGCCAGAAAGAAAATAGATTTTTTGCATTTAATATGTTTTGTAATTAGACTTCATCAAACACTTATCGTTTTTCCAGGAGCCTTTCAATTCTTTTTGAGTGAGTAACCTGTTATCACAAGTCAAATATTCTTTGTTGTTATCTTTTTTGATGACTTTTAGTTTTCCGGCAAGAATCGCATTCACAATGGTATATATCAATCCGTTTTTTGGATGTTGAACACCTTTTTGAGTAAAGCTTAGCCCAATATTGTTATTGTATAAGTCCATGTCAGAAGAGATTTCATCAGGGGCTTCACCATCTTCTAATGCACTGTTTTTGTATTGCTGATAGTTTGCTTTTTCATGCGCCTTTCCTAAAGATTTTGCCGCTCTTTTACCTATTTCTTGATGTAGACGTGCCATCCAGTACGCATGTCTAAAAGCATCTACTTGTCCACCGCTTTTATCACCATCTAACAACGGTGTTTTAGCAATAGAGTCTGCAACGTGTTGCGCTTCCTTGGCAATTACATATGCTTTTTTTGCTTTAAATACATGCAAGATTGTCCAGGTTTTTTCTGCACAAGATAATTTCTTAAATCGCTGCCAATTAGATTGGGAATGCCCTAAAAAAGAAAATAAGAGCGCATAAAAAAACAGTACTTTCTTCATAAGATAAAAGTACTGTTTTTATAAAATTATAAGACTAAAAATTAGTTAATTTCTAAGGTTTGTTTTTGGTCTTCAACTTTCAAAGTGTATTTTCCTTTTGGTAAATAGTACACCCCATTTTGCGCCGCTTTTAAGGTGGTTTTCTTATGTGCTTTAGCATATGCTTTTCTTCCTTTTTTAGAAAAAGAAGCATCAAAAGAAGTCGCGTTAAATCCTTTATGAGCATCTATGGTAAATGAATTAACCATGGTATCTCCAGAAAGAACTGTTATGGTCATTTTTTTCTTCGAATTAGAAAATAGAGAGAGCGCTACTTTCGGTGTGTTTGGTGTTGACCATTGACTCCAAGAGCTTCCCCATCGCGAAGATTTACGAATGCTTTTTAAGTGGAATAAATGTGTTGATTTACCACTAATAGCATTGAATTTCTGTAATTGTGCAATACTTGTTTTGTAAATACTTCTACCATGAGTACCCACAAGCAATTCTTTCGCTCGTTCTTGAATTACAAGGTCATGAACAGCCACATTTGGCAGCCCATTGCTAAACGCATGCCAAGCAGTTCCGTTGTTAAATGAAACATACAATCCATTGTCTGTTCCAGCATATAAAATTGATGGGTTCACAGAATCTTCTTTGATTACATTTACCGCTGATGTTGGGATGTTACTACTGATGCTTTTCCAGGTTTTTCCATAGTTTTCTGAAGCATAGATATACACACCAAAATCATCAGAACGCATGCCGTTTAAAGTAGCATACACGCGCCCTTTTTTATATTTAGAAGCAATTACTCTACTTACCCACAAGTTTTTTGGTAAGTTTCCGGTAATGTTATTCCATGTGTTTCCTCCGTCTTTTGTTAGGTGAATCAATCCATCATCAGAACCCGTATAAATCAACCCAAACTGTAATGGACTTTCAGAAATTGTCGCCAAGGTTCCATAGGGTACATTTCCTTTTTTACCCCCTGTTGTTAAATCATCAGAAATGACTTCAAAAGTGTTTCCTTGGTCCATAGAACGCAATAATTTATTGGCTCCCATGTATAAGATATCTTGATTGTGTGGTGAAAGTAAAATTGGTGTCTGCCAGTTGTACCTATAAGGAGAGTCCCCTAATTTATGTTTTGGGTGAATCGATTTTCTTTTTCCTGTTTTTAAATTCAATCTAAAGTAATACCCAAATTGTGAGCCAGTATATACAGTTTCATTATCTCTATTGTCTATCTGAACTTGCATTCCATCTCCTCCACCTATTCGTTTATATGCATAGTTTCCAGAACCATTCCATCCTTTAGAAAAGCGGTAGTTACTAGGTCCGTACCAAACTCCGTTGTCTTGTAATCCACCAAAAACATTGTAGGGTTTTTTGTTGTCAACATTAATGGCATAGAACTGCCCAACAGCCTGTGGATTGTTTTTTGTCCAGTTTTTACCATCGTCTAAGGTAATATTGATTCCACCATCGTTTCCGTTTACAATATGACCCGGTTTGTTTGGGTTTACCCATAATGCTTGATGATCTGAGTGCATATTTGCGGCGCCAATATTTTTGAATGTTTTACCTCCGTCATTAGATTTTAATAAAGGAACCCCTCCAATGTATATCTTATTTTGATCTAGTTGACTTACCCCCATAATCCCAAAGTAATATCCATACGAGCTATACACACCGTCTAAATATCCTTTGTGTGTTTTCTTCCAAGAGCCACCTCCGTTTGTAGATTTGTATACTTCAGCTCCAATTACTGGCGAATTGAATAATCTAGAGTTTGCATCTTCTAAATAACTGGCTAAATGACTTGGTTTGATGCTTCCATCTTTAATGGCAGCTTTTACAGTTGTAGCGGTTTCACTTCTGTCAAAACGATTGCGACGTAAATAAGTATTTAATTGTTTGTTGTCTAATTTTATAAAATTGGCCACAGACATGGTTTTAAAATCATCTTTCTGAATTCCGTTTCCTTTTTTGGTAGGTGTGGCTTTTCTTCTAAACTGATTGTCTAAAAATGCATAGACTACATTGTCATTAAAAGCGGCCAGTCCAATTCTACCAACCCCTGTTCCAATAGGGAAGCCTTTTCCTTTAGTAGTAAGCTTTTTCCAAGAAGAGCCAGCATCGGTACTTTTATAAATAGCAGAACCATTTCCATCGCCATCAAAATCCCATGATTTACGCATGCGTTCCCAGGATGCTGCGAACAATACTTTCGGGTTTTTTGGAGAAACACTAATGTCTATAACACCTGTCATATCATCAATAAATAAGGTGTTTTTCCATGTTTTTCCACCGTCAGTAGTTTTATAAATACCGCGTTGTTTGTTTTTAGAATATAAATGTCCAATCACACCAATCACCACCTCATCAGGGTTGTTTTTATTAATAATGATTCTACCAATATGTTGTGAGTCTGATAAACCAACATGCTGCCAAGTTTGCCCTTTGTCGGTAGATTTTAAAATTCCGATTCCTGGATAGGAAGAACGAGAAGAGTTGCTTTCTCCAGTTCCAACCCATATGGTTCCATTTTTCCAATCAATTGCAATGTCTCCAATATTTTGAGTTGGAGCATTGTCCATTACAGGGCTAAAAGAGGTTCCATTGTTGTTTGTATACCACAAACCGCCCGAAGCATAGCCTACATAAAATTCATTTGTATTGTTTGGGTTTACGTCAATGTCAACCACACGGCCACTCATAATTGTAGGCCCTATGTTGGTAAATTCAATGTTTTTAACAATCGAGTTTTTTGTTAGTGCCTCTTTTTGTTTTAACGATTGTTCAATTTGATTTGCTGTTGTAGTTTGCTGTGCATTTATAGAAAATGCAATAAACAACGCTGCAAAAGCAGTAGTTAGTTTTTTCATGGTTAGTTGTTTGAAGGCTCAAGTTAGTGCATGCAAAAGAGATTACAAAAAATCTAAAGACGAACTTTCTAGTTTTAACAAAATGTTATCATATCCAATAGAATTCAACGTATCTTTGCCGATATAAAAAATGACAAACCTCTCCCCAAGTCATTTTAAAATTCACTTTATGTCATTCAAATCTTTAGGATTAAATAATGCTTTATTAAAAGCAGTTGCAAAACAAGGGTATGATACCCCGTCTCCAATACAAGAAAAAGCGATTCCGCTAATTTTAGAAGGAAAAGATGTGCTGGCATCGGCGCAAACTGGAACAGGAAAAACTGCTGGGTTTACCTTGCCAATGCTGCAGCTATTAGAAGGAACGAGGCACCCGAAGTTTAGACCAATTAGGGCATTGGTGTTAACTCCTACAAGAGAGTTGGCTGCTCAAGTTTATGATAATGTTAGAGAGTATGGTGCTTTTTTAAACATGAAATCTACCGTGGTTTTTGGTGGTGTAAAGGCAAAAGCGCAAATAGCAACCATTAGACAAGGGGTAGATGTCTTGGTAGCAACACCTGGTAGACTACTTGATTTAGAAAATCAAGGAGCTTTGTCTTTAAAAAGGGTTGAGATTTTAGTATTGGATGAGGCAGATAGAATGTTAGACATGGGTTTTTTGAGAGATATCAAGAAAATTATGAGCTTAATGCCGGCTAAACGTCAAAATTTATTATTCTCAGCAACTTTTTCTAGAGAAATAAAAGAATTAGCAGCGAACATCTTAAGAAACCCGGTATTGGTTGAGGCGACTCCAGAAAATTCTACTGCCGAAAAAGTTTCGCAAAAAGTATATCGAGTTGATAAAGGGCAAAAAACAGCCTTGCTGATCAAATTAATAACTGAAGGAAATTGGAAACAGGTATTGATATTTACGAGAACCAAGCATGGCGCAAATAAACTGACAAAAAAATTAGTTGCCAGTAAGATTTCTGCGGCTGCAATTCATGGAAATAAAAGCCAAGGAGCAAGAACAAAAGCGTTGGCAGGGTTTAAAAATAACGATATTCGTGTTTTAGTAGCAACAGATATTGCTGCAAGAGGGTTAGATATACCATTGTTGCCGCATGTAATTAATTACGAATTACCAAATGTTCCAGAAGATTATGTGCATAGAATAGGAAGAACAGGTAGAGCTGGAGCCGAAGGTGAAGCCTTGTCTTTGGTATGTATTGAAGAAATGGAATATGTACGTCAGATAGAGAAATTATTAAAACAAAAATTAGAAACTGAGGTGATTGAAGGCTTTGAGCCAAAAAACAATGACGAGCCTGGAAAACCAAATTCTAAAAAACCACAACGAAAAAATCATCAGCCAAAAAAGAGAAATGAGAATTCTTCAAATTCAAATTCTTCACAAAGCAGAAATAGACGAAGAAAAGACAATAGGTCTTCTAGAAGATCTAAATAGCGTATAAAAAAAAGACCTACTAATTATTAGTAGGTCTTTTTAATTACAAAAGTATATATATTAGATAACTTTCACGTTTACCGCGTTCATTCCTTTTCTACCTTCTTGTAAGTCAAATTCAACATCATCTCCTTCTCTAACCTCATCGATTAATCCAGAAATGTGTACGAAATGTTCTTTGTTGTTGTCTTCTTCAACGATGAATCCAAATCCTTTAGATTCATTGAAAAATTTTACTGATCCTTTAGCCA